>MDTG01325743.1_pt1 | contig 82062 bp, 83 predicted proteins | sample 811421 | NCBI WGS metagenome assembly MDTG01 (sample SAMN05326645, study PRJNA326480) | marine metagenome | isolation source: seawater | place: Pacific Ocean: South East | collected 2011 | reverse complement strand
TCGTTTCCGTTCGACTTGCATGTGTTAGGCATGCCGCCAGCGTTCAATCTGAGCCAGGATCAAACTCTTCAGTTTAAGCTTTTAGCTTTTACTAAAGTGCGTAATCACAAGTACTCAATTACTTAAAACTGACTATTTAGTGTTTACGTCTTTGTTTTGCCTTCGCAAAATCTAACGCAAGCACCCACACAAATTATCTGATTGTATTATTAAAGAGCAATGTCTAAAAGTAATTGAATTAGTTCAATTATTTTTAGAACCGACCCCCTTTTTGCAGGCACAAAAAATCTAGTAATGAATCTTTTATGCCATCGTGCTTTATTGGGAGCTACTGAAATACACCATGTCTTTCAGCGAGCCGCGTATTATACGAGCGTATTGAATTGCGTCAACAACTTATTTTAGGTTTTTTTAAAAATAGCTAAAACGCCTCTGCGACGAGGCTTTGAATTATGCTGAATAATGTCTATTTAAGCAGCTTTTTCGGAAAAAAGATGGTCTTTTTTAATCTTAATATAAACATTAAATAAAATTTAAAAAAACTAAAAATTAATGACTGAGAACTCTGGTTCCATTAAATTCCGCACATCATCAAGAAAGGTTAACCTTTGCTAACTTTCTTTTACCAACTTGATAAACATCATTTGTACCAGATTTAAGTTCCAATGAAGCATCTTCAATTTTTTGACCATTAATCTTCACGGCTCCCTGCTTAATCATTCTAAATGCCTCAGAGGAGCTATTAACTAAACCGGAACGCTTTAATAAATGCGCGATACCAATTCTTCCATCATCGCTTTTTAATCGAATTTCAGGAATTTCATCTGGCATAACACCTTGTTGAAATCTTGATATAAAATCTTGTTTGGCTTTCTTTGCCTCTGTATTACCATGAAATCTAGCTACTATTTCAATTCCAAGTTCAAATTTTGCATCTCGAGGGTTTAAGCCCTCATTAACTGCATTTCTTATTGAAGCAATATCTTCAAGAGTTCTAAAGCTTAAAACTTCAAAATAACGCCACATCAGTTCATCAGAGATCGACATAATTTTTCCAAACATTTCTGAGGGTAAATCTGTGATACCAATATAATTTCCGAGCGATTTTGACATTTTTTGAATGCCATCAGTGCCCTCTAGTAATGGAGTCGTCATAACAACTTGTGGTTTCTGCCCAAAATCTTGCTGCAATTGTCTTCCAACAAGCAAATTAAATTTTTGATCTGTTCCGCCAAGCTCGACGTCGGCTTCCAGGGCAACTGAATCATAACCCTGAACTAATGGATAAAGAAATTCGTGTATTGAAATTGGCTCATTATTCTTATACCGCTTACTAAAGTCATCTCTCTCAAGCATTCGAGCAACTGTATGTTTTGCTGCAAGCTTAATTAAGTTATCAGAGCTCATTTTTTTCATCCAAGTTGAATTAAATTCAATACGAGTTTTCTTTTCATCAAGAATTTTAAAAATTTGACTCTCATAAGTCTTCGCGTTTGAAATGATTTGCTCGGTTGTTAGAGGTGGCCGCGTAACACTCCTACCACTAGGGTCACCAATCATTCCAGTGAAATCGCCTATTAAAAAAACCACTTCATGGCCAAGTTTCTGAAATTGACGCATTTTATTGATCAGAACGGTATACCCTAAATGTAAGTCTGATGCCGTTGGATCAAAGCCTGCTTTAATGATTAGAGGTCTATTTTCATCTAACTTTGTTTGCAGTCCATCCCTAGGTAAAACCTCATCAGCACCACGAGATAACTCTAAGATTTGTTCCTGAATAGCTTTCATTTATATGTTGCTCAGTTTTACTTACAAGTAAGAGTTGGGACTTTAACATTGGTAAGCTAGTTAACACCATGAGTTACAAAATTTTGTCTTTGACGTGAAAAAAACTGCAATGTAAAGTAGTTATAATTATTTATTTATGAGATATGTGACTTGAATCGTCCCATAAGCCCTCTATTACACGATTACAAGCAGTCTGTTCTAAGACAGACTAAAAAATCCAAGGCCCTTCAATGGTTTATGGTTGGCTTGGGTATTCCACTAATTATCATTATTTTTATTAATATACTTAACAAACCTACAAAAAACAAAATATCACAAGACAACATGTTAGAGGCCAATAACATAAAAACCCTCCAAACTTTCCCAGTTGATGATCTAAAACTTGAAAATAATAAAATAAAAAATCAAATTTTAGAGCCTACACCTACTTATGAAGAAATAGAACTCAAGATATCTGAAGGTGACACGCTCGAAAAATTATTTCGACAATATAACCTTAATATAGGTGAGCTTATGTTGATCACTGAGCTTGACAAGGCAAAAAATCAATTTCGTCGCATTAAACCTGGTGATACATTCAAGGTAATTCACAAAGATGATCAAATTATTAGTTTACGCACAAAGATTAATATAGCTAATGATCTAATCATAGAAAGACAGGAATCAGGCTTCGTAGCGAAAATTTTTGAACAGCCTCTTGAAATCAAGAAACGTACAGCAGCTGGTGTAATAACATCATCTTTATTTGAAAGCGCAATAACTGCTGGATTATCTGACAAAATTATCATGAACATTGCTGAAATATTCGCTTGGGATGTCGATTTTGTTTTAGATATACGTCAAGGTGACAGTTACTACGTTCAATTTGAGGAAATTTGGCAAGATGGAAAACATGTTTCTGATGGTGAAATTATAGCTGCAGAGTTCAATAATAATGGTCGAACTATTCAGGCAATACGGTTTATTAATGACGAAGGATATGGCAATTACTTCACACCAAGCGGTAAGAGTTTACGTAAAGCTTTCATAAGAGCTCCGGTGGATTTTACACGTATTAGTTCTAATTTTAATCCCAAAAGAAAGCATCCAATTTTAAATACAATTAGAGCACATCGCGGAGTTGATTATGCGGCACCAAAAGGTACTCCAATCAAAGCTTCTGGAGATGGAAAAATTATTTTTCGTGGCAATAAAACCGGCTATGGAAAAACAATAATTATTCAACATGGAGGAAATATTACAACGCTTTATGCTCATATGTCTGATTATATTCTGAAGGCTAAAGTTGGAACTAAAGTTCGTCAAGGACAAACAATCGGTTTTGTTGGAAGTACAGGTTTAGCAACTGCAAATCACTTGCATTACGAATATCGGGTTAATGGCGTTCATCGAAACCCTCGCACTGTGAATCTTCCTGATGCAAAACCTATCGAAGAAAAATATAGGAGCAAATTTTTAGCCAAAGCTTTGCCGATTGTTCAAGATCTTCAAAGATTCAAGAAAGTACAATCTTCAAAAATTGTTTCAACTAATAGATGAAATTATGCCTGACTACTATATTGGATTAATGTCAGGCACGAGCATGGATGGCATTGATGCTGTAGCAGTAGAATTTACGTCTTCTAAAACTACAATTCATGCATCATTATCTTGTCCCTATCCGGATAACCTTAAGAATCAGCTGTTTAAAGAAATAAATAAGCCCTTAAGTATTACACTTGATAAAAAAGGCGTTTTAGACGAATTGGTTGGTCATTGCTTTAAAAAAGCAGCCATTGATGTAATTGATAAAGGCAACATAAGTAATAAAGATATTATTGCAATTGGTAGTCATGGCCAAACTATTAGGCATCAACCAAATATAAAGAATCCTTTTTCATTACAGATTGGTAATGCAAAAATTATTGCAAATGGGACTGGTATTACTACAGTGAGTAATTTTCGAAAAGCGGATATTGCAGTTGGTGGTCAGGGAGCGCCCCTTGTTCCAGCTTTTCATAAATGGTTATTTAAAGATGGAAATAAAATACGTGTAATTATTAATATTGGCGGTATTGCCAATATGACAATGTTTACAAAAAATAATACTGAAACAATAGGATTTGATACTGGACCTGGCAATATTTTAATGGATATATGGACTCGATTAAATATTGACCTTGATTTTGATGAATCTGGAAAATGGGCATGCCAAGGTTCTGTTATTCCAGAGTTACTTAATGAATTCTTCGCTGATTCATACTTCAATTTATCTGGGCCAAAAAGCACAGGGTTTGAGTACTTTAATCTTGCATGGTTACTAAGCTTTAATTTAAAAAAATATAATATTGCAGATGTGCAATCAACATTATGCGAATTAAGCGTTTTATCAATAACTCATGCTATAAAAAAGTATGCTCCAAATGCTCGCGAGGTTTTTATTTGTGGAGGAGGCGCACATAACATTGAATTAATGCGCAGACTTAATACTTATTCGTTTAAGGCCATAACCACTGCGGAAATTGGTCTGGATCCTGATTGGGTTGAAGCTTCCGCTTTTGCTTGGCTTGCAATGCGTGCCATAAAAGGTCAATTTGGAAATTTACCGAGCGTAACTGGTGCTTCAAAATATGTTGTGCTTGGCGATATTCATAAACCAACCGATCATTAAAAAATTTACACGGTAAACGAAGATCCACACCCACATGTTGTTTGTGCATTAGGATTGCGAATAATGAATTGTGCGCCTTGTAGGTCCTCTTTATAGTCTATCTCTGCGCCGATTAAATATTGAACACTCATCGGATCAATTAAAAGAGTTACACCTTGGTTTTCAATTTGACTATCTCCGTCTTCAATGCTTTCGTCAAATGTAAACCCATACTGAAAACCTGAGCAACCGCCGCCAGAAATAAAAACCCTTAATTTTAAATTTGGATTGTTTTCTTCTAATATTAATTTAGCAACCTTTTCAGCAGCAGCATCAGTAAAAACAACGCCTGGTGATAGTGGTGAATTATTTACGCTTGTCATTTCCATAATTTCTTAATTCTTAGTTTTGTAATTTAGTATTTTTTTAATTTGAGAAAAATTATTCATTGTTTGGCGTTTTTCCTCCTGGATAATGTATCAATTTGCCATTAATTTCTGCACCTTCCGCCATTTGAATTAGATTATAATATACATCGCCATAGACGCGTGCAGTTGCACCGAGCTCAATTCGTTGGCTAGCATGAATATCGCCTTTAACTGCACCATTCAGCATTACATAAGGTACAGTAACACTACCATCAATCTTTCCAATATCACTTATGCTCAACACAGACTTAGTCTCAGGATCAGCATTTAGATTACCTACAACCTCCCCATCTATGTGGCAGCCACCACTAAAATTCAAGTCGCCATCAATCAAACTATTTGGACCAATGAGCGTATCAACAACTGTATTCATATTCTTATTTTTGTAAAACATATAGTACTTCGCCCTCTTGCAAACATTAAAAATTTTAATTTTGATTGATTGACCAAATAAAATCTTGCTTTATATTAGAGATCGATTTGGTGTTTGATATGACTTCAATGTTTATCAATTTTGGAATAAAATTAATTGGTAAAATTATTTTTCTATCGAAATCCTGAAAATATTGAAAAGAAAATGCCCATGGAATCTCCTTATCTTGAGATATCAGCTGTGAAAGCTCATAAGTTTTATCATTTCCATTCTGGCTACCAACAATACTAAAATTTACATTACCTGAAACTTTTCGATCATGCTTCATCGATTGAATGAGAATTAATCGAATATTAAATTCCCGGTCCTTCCTTCCTGGAATAAGTCTTAAGTCCTGAATACGTAACCCAGGATTACCATCTGATGGTGATACAATACCACGATAAAAGGCAATGGCTTCTCGTTGCTCCTGAATTTTTGTCTGAAGTGGAGAGAGTCTAGCTTCAACAAATTTATATGACTCTTGATTGATTTCAATATTAGTTTTTAAAATTGCTATTTCTTGTTTTAGCTTACTAATTTCATTACTCAGCATAAAAGTCTTATCAAGATAAGCCTGCTTATTATTATTAGCATCTATAGAATCAAAGCCTGCTTTAATCCTTCCAAATTCAAAAATTAGGTACGAACCTGCAGAAATTAATAAAGCAAGTACGAAGCGAAATAAAAAAGTTCTAAATATACTTTGCTGATGATAAGGAAACTTCATAGCCAATTTAAAGTAGTTCCTCTATATCTTTTTCAAAATCTGCAATCCAACTTTTTGGCCAAGATTTTGGTCTTTGCGGCAATCCTTCTGGATATACTGAAAGTCCTAATTCATACAGAGCACGCGCGTATACGCGACGTTTAAAATATATTACTTCGTTTACTGGATGCCAAAAATTAACCCATCTTAAGCAATCAAATTCTGGTTTATTACACTTATCAAACTGTATCGCATTACAGTCTGATACAAGCTTCAACAAAAACCATAATTGTTTTTGACCAATACAAATTGGCTTACTATTTTTTCTGATATATTTTTTTGGTAATTTATATTTTAGCCAATCGTTTGTAATACTTAATATTTCAACATCAGATTCTACTAAGCCAACTTCTTCATAGAGTTCGCGAAACATTGCTTGGATTGGTTCCTCATTTTTATGAACGCCTCCCTGTGGAAATTGCCAACCTCTTGAATCAATTCGCCCTCCAAGCATAAGTTGTTTACTAGAATTCATTAGAATTATACCAATATTAGCTCGATAACCCTCCGAATCTATACACTCATGACTCATAAGTTTATCCTCGTAATGAGAGGTATTCCCGACCTTTTTTCATAAGCTCTACAAATGTATCTTCATCATCTTCTGCTATAGCTTTACGTATTTTCATAGCAGCATTGCATAGAGCATCAAGCGACCCCAGACCAAATTTATTTAGTTTTTGAATTTCATAATATAAATGTGGATTATCTTCGGCAACTGCAGCTGATACGAGTAACTGTGAATCAAAAGTTGTTGATGACATTTGCGCAAGCAAGGGTGATGCCTCGCCACTTTCTGCTAAGGCAGTAAAGAAGGCAATATTAAGCGCGTGGGACAATCCTAAAACATATGCAATAACGCGATCATGGTCATCAAGACCCATATCTAGCTGCTTAACCATTGTTGATGAAAAAAGTTTTTTTGCTGCTTTAGTGGCAGTTTGATTGCCAACATCGCAAAAAATCAAATGATGATCGGATAAGAGACGTGTATCTGGTCCAAACATAGGGTGAATTGATGTTACCTTGCAACCAGCTTTCCTAAGTTTTTCCAATCCGTTTATTAATGGTGATTTCAATGAACCAACATCAAAAATCAAACCTCTAGGTTTAAAAGTAGCTAATTCCTCTAAAATTTTTCCTGATACTGCTAGTGGAGCAGCTACAACGATATAGTCAAAATCCAATCCAGCATCTTTCCAGAATTTGAATGTACTTGAGCCATTCTTCACTGACGGATCAGCCACAGTAATTGAGTAACCCTGTGACGCAAAAAAATCAACAAACCACCTTCCCATCTTTCCTGCACCACCAATGATTAAAGCTCGGCTTCCATCACCTTGGCCTTCCGCAGCAACTCGATCACGCTCCTGACTTTCTAACGACGCACGAATAAGCATTTTTAGGAAAGCTTCAATTAAATCTGGGTCAACACCCACATCTTTAGCCTGTTTACGACCCATGTCTAATACGTCTTTCTCTCGAGCATAGTCTCGAGTGCCAGTACCTGATGTTCTTTTAAACTCACCAATCTGACTAACAATTTCTTGCCTCTTAGCTATAATTTCTACTAATTGCTTATCAATTGACGACAGATTTTTACGAAGATTCTCAAGACTCATTAGGTGTATTACTCATGTAATTAAATTTTCTATTCCTTTTACAGGACAAATGCAGATAGTTAAAGTGAAGGTTGCACATTAATTTTATTTTTTTAAAAAAATAATAATACCAGTAACTTAAATTGTTTATATAACTTTTCTTATACAATATTTTTTTTCAAAACAACATCAAGAGGTTTAATAAAATTTTATTATTATATTTGCCAATTAAATATAAATGGTTGAACTTACTTCTTCTGGTTACTGCTATTTTATACGTAAATATGCATGCATATGCGCAACTTACAATCCCAAAAAGGGCACATCTATCTGTAGACATCACTAGAGATGGTCGATTAGTGTTTAATAAGAATGATGATATTTGGGTAATACAAAATGATGGTACAAATGCTCAACAATTAACAAAGGATTTAAAATCTGCAAAACGTCCTCGCTGGTCTTTTAGTAGTGAATATATTGTATATACAGCCGCTACAAAAGATCGTAGGAGTATCTGGTTAACAGAGGTTAATTCTGGTAGAACAGAAAATCTAAGCTTAGATTCGAATGTAGATATTTATCCTTTTTGGCATCCTGATAACCAAAGAGTATTTTATTCCACTAATGTTGATGGTAACGGATACAATTTATGGGAAGTAAATACTCAAACAAGGTCAAGAAAACAAGTAACTAAAACCTCTGGTGATGAAATAGAAGGCGCTTGGTCAAGTGACGGTAAAGATTTAGTTTTTATACATCGCGAGAATGATTGGTTTTCACTTGTTTTGCGAAGCAAAAATCAACCAGATGAAATCTTACTTAGAACAAAAGATAAAATTGCCGGTCCAGCTTGGAGACCTGATGGCACCCTAATTACATTTTTTAAATCAAATTCATCAGACATCAGTATTGAGATGGTTATATTATCTGAGCCTCGTCTAATCAGAAGATACGCTTCAAATGAAGAATATGTTACATCTCCAATAGCCTGGTTAGATCGTCACAATATGATTTATTCAGCAAATGGACTAATTAAAAAAAGACTTTTTAATTCATGGTCATCATATCCTCTAAGATTTCAAAATACTTTTAAACCCAATTTAGTCACATTTAACGCGTATAGGCGACCAATCCTTGAATGGCCAAACGAACCAAAAGGGCAATTTGTAATTAGAGCAAAAAGATTATTTGATGGTGTAAATCCAGGTTATCAATATAACAAAGATATCTTAATTTCAGGCGGACGAATAAAATCAATAGAAGACAATAAAGATTGGCAAGAACTTATTGTTATCGAAATGGCTAATCAAACAATTATCCCAGGTTTTATTGACGTTGATGCCCGTTTACCAAAAGAATTATCAGCTAAAGATGGTCCAAAACTTTTAAGGATGGGTATAACCACTATTGTAGGCAACCATCCAGGCCAGAAAAAACTCAATGTACTCTGGTCTGGAAAAAAGATGCCTGGACCAAGATTTCTCAATTCTGAGAAGTGGCAAAATATACAATTGACAAGATCTGAATTTGACGCTTCAGCTGTTGTTACGACAAGTAAGGAAACTAGCTTTCAAAGTGGGGAAGCAATATCAACTCAAATAAGGGCATCACAAGTTTTAGGGTTAACTCCAGAACAAACTTTGCGAGGAATAGGAGTTAATGCAGCTGCGGCTATACAAGTTGATCCATACCTTGGAAGGATAGCTAATGGAGTTGCGGCCGATTTGTTATTTATAGAAGGTGACCCTTTAGTTAATGCTGATGATGCAATGAATATATTAGCGATCATTCGAAATGGCCGTTTTTATAGTATCTCCGGATTGATAGAAAGAACAAATCCTTAAAAATTATTTAATTTTAAAAGATTAGTTTAAACCAATTTATTTTCAATATTTTTTAGCTTAATACACCTTTACAACAACTTCTTTTAGTTGATCGCAATAACAATCGAAAGCAAGTAGCAGGCACATACGCCGAATGTGAGATTCTTTCTTAAACTCATATAACTAGTATTAAGAAAAAGTGGATTTATCTTTGATTCATAAATGTAAAAGAGAAAAAATAATATTAATAATAAGCACATCGAGAAAACAAGGTTTGAGAAAGCAACCAAAATTGCCAAATAACCAAGCAAAGAAAAGCCTATGCTTATATAAAGATTTTTTTTGTTTAAGCTATTTATTCCCCAAATAATCCCTGATAGGAAAGAGATAATTATTCCTCCGTAAATGACAAGCAACTGAAAAGAAATATCTTTGTAATCCTCTCCTAAAACCCAATTAGAAATTGTAAGAATCACAAAGGGAAGAAGGCCTAAATATCCTAGAACTATTCTAGTATGCATTCTTCAAAATCAGTTTTTAAAAGAGTTATAAGATTCACCAGTTAAATACACATAATGATTTATGTTGATAGCTCGGAAAGATATTTTGCATGTAGTGAGGGATTGGAAGCTAACACTGAAGTAATATTCAAATCTGGCTTATCTCCATTTAAATCAGTAAACAATCCACCTGCCTCTGTTACAATAACTGACAGAGCGGCAATATCTAAAATATTTACATCAGATTCTATTACTGCTTCTATTTTGCCAGCGGCTAGCAAATGATAATGATAAAAATCTCCATAGCCTCTGATGCGGTCAGCTTTGTGCACAATATTTCCAAGTGCTGACCATCTCTCGTCATTGGCTATAGTTTTTAAGTTCCCAGTGGATACTGCAGCTCGATCAGGTTCATCAATTGAACTCACCTTAAGTGGCTGACCATTAAGCCATGCGCCCTTTCCTTTTTCAGCCCATGCAAGCTCGTTCATCATGGTTCCGCTTGAAACCCCAAGTATTAACTCTTTGTTATGCATCAGTGCAATTTGAGTTGAGAAGAAAGGGTATTGACGAACAAATCCTTTCGTACCATCGATTGGATCAATTAGCCAAAGGTATTCGGCATCTATATTATCTTGACCAGTTTCTTCACCATAAAAACCATGCTCTGGAAAAGCTTTAAGAATTAAATCACGAATAGCTTCTTCACATTCAATGTCTGCTTGAGTTACTGGCGTTTTATCAGCTTTTACAGAAACAGTGAAATTACTTCTAAAATAACTACTACTTATATCGGCCGCCTTTTTAGCAGCATTTAATGCGACTTTAAGATGCTCTGATGGATTTTTAATATTTGTTATGTTCACTATAATACTCAATTATAAATATTTACTATAAGTAACTCTAACTATGGATGCTGAAGTTCAAATAAACAAGCATCAGTTCTTGACAGTCTGCTTATGTCTGCATATCTTCAGCTTCATGGGAAATAGGCTCAGCAAAATTTATACTCGTACTGGTGACGATGGAACAACAGGGTTAGGTGACGGAAGTCGTATTGAAAAAGACTCGGCCCGTGTCGAAGCCTTAGGTACTGTAGACGAAGCAAATGCTGCTATTGGTTTGATATTAGCAGCTAAATCTTTACCTGATGAAGTTCGTTCTTGCCTCATAGAAGTTCAGCATGACCTTTTTGAGCTTGGAGGTGAACTTTGCATCCCTGGGCATGCCGCTGTAGAACAAAATTTTATTAACCGCCTCGAAAAAAATCTCGATAAATTTAATGGAGATTTACCGATGCTAAAAGAATTTATTTTACCTGGTGGTGGACCCGCATCAGCTGCCTGTCATCTTGCACGTACAGTTGTTCGACGTGCAGAACGTCGAGTGATGACGCTTTCAAATGTCGAATCTATTAGGCAGGAAGCAAGTAAATATTTAAATAGGCTATCGGATTTATTATTTGTAATTGCAAGAGTTATGGCCAGAGAAGAATCCGGTCAAGAAGTTCTTTGGAATAGAGAAAGATAAAAAAATTTAAACACTCTAACAACACCTAATTTAATTCTACAGTCAGTTTTTTTTGCAACTTACTAGTGCTTTATTAGCGCGTAAATCCGTATAAAGTGAGCATTGCAATAATAACAGCCCAAATAAATAGCAACCGAAAAACTAACTTTTTAGCTGCCATAGCACCGCGAACTCCACGCTCATTAATGGTTTCATCCTCATTCTCAACTAGCGCTAATGCAGCAAAACCAACACGAGCTAATAACTGTTCGCTGCTTTTTGGTAATGACGCATCTATATCTTCAACTGGCGAGCGTAATGCAGCAATTGCATTGTCAGCGTGGCCTGCAGTCGCATACCCAAGAGCGGTAAGTCTCGCCGGTATCCAAGCCATAATGCCATGCAAGAAAACAGCAGCTTCACAAATATTAGTCTCGTAATTGTCAAAATTACCATCAGAGGATTTCATTGAAATTGCTCGACGGCGAATAAGGTCAGTAACACGGTAAGTCCATGCCGCCAGTGGTCCAATCGAACCAGTAAAAGAGCCCATAAAAACAAACCAAAAAATAACACCAAATAACCTATTATTGGCTTGGATACAAATAGCCTCCTCGACTTTCACGTTACACTTATATGGATCTTCAGGAGCTTTACCTTCGATGAGTGCATTGGCGGTGTTCTTAACTTCTTTATTATTATCATCCATGATCGCATTACAATATTCATCAATTTCTTCGCCAAGATCCTTTGGTCCGATTGAGAAGAAAAGCACAATTACTGAAAGAACCAGGTAAGTGAGACCTTTTAGAGTATCTCCAAAACTATAGATAACCAAAAAAACAGGTAGCACCATTAAAATAATAAGGATTGTAACTAAAAAAATTGGAGACCAATTTCTTATGTGCCTTGTTTGATGCAATCCAAAATCAATTGCTAAGTCTAGCCAGTACATGCGACGCCAGTGAAGAAAATGGGTTGCAAGCCGCTCAACAGTTAGTCCAAGTAATAAAGCAATAAGATGCATTAAATTTTATTCTCTTTTAATCTATTAATTCTATTATATAAATTTAACCAGTCGAAAGCTGGTCCTGGATCACTTTTTCGACTAGACGCAACATCTGAGTGACCGACAAATTCTCTCATCGTTAATTGTGGATAAGCCTTCATTAGAGCCATAAGAACCTCGGAAAGAATATTATATTGTCGGTCATCATAATTAATTTTATCCTCACCCTCTAACTCTATGCCGATTGAAAAGTCATTACATCTAGATCGACCACGAAAATAAGATTCGCCAGCATGCCACGCTCGTTCATTAAAAGGTACAAACTGCAAGAGCTCCCCATCACGCCGAATAAAAAGATGAGCAGACACTCGCATACCATGTATCCCTTCAAAATAAGGGTGGGCATTGCAATCAAGCTTATTTAAAAATAAGGCCTCCACCCCTGGACCACCAAATTGTCCAGGAGGTAAACTAATACCATGAAGCAAAACCAACTCGACGATGCTATTGTCTGGTCTAGAATCCCGATTCGGACTAAGGTATAGCTTTGCTGGTTTTATCAGCCCCGTTTCAGAATTTACTATAAATTCTTTAATCATCTTATTTTCGGACATTTTTAAAAATTATGATAACTAGGCTATTTGTTTCTGGCAATTTGTTCAATGGTGCAAAATTAAAACTTGATGGAGATCGAGCAAAATATCTCGGCAAGGTACTTCGTGCACGTGTCGGAAATACATTCATTATATTCGATGGAAGCGGTTTAGAGTGGTCAGCGAAAATTACACAAATTACAAACAATAATATTTACTTTGAATTGGGAATTGGCTTAGATCCTCATACTGAATCACCATTAGAAATTCACCTTATACAAGGAATATCGCGTGGTGATCGTATGGATTTTGTTATGCAAAAAGCTACAGAACTCGGAATAAAGAGTATTACACCAGTTTTAACTGACTATGGGATGGTAAAATTAAATTCTGAGCGCGCTCAAAAGAGAAGAGATCATTGGCAAAAAATTGCTAATAGTGCGTGTGAACAATCAGGACGAACGCGCCAACCAACGATTGATATGCCCTTGTCATTAGAGGCATATTTAAATAAACCACCTATATTTGATATTAAAATCATTTTGTCCCCAAATGCTTCCGTCCCATTTACTCAAATTCCAGCTCCAAAAAATAAAATTTGTATTCTAATTGGTCCAGAAGGTGGATTTAGCAAGCATGAATATGCTCATGCCAAGGCCATTGGATTTCAAGAAGCGTCACTGGGTCCGCGTATTCTAAGAACAGAGTCAGCTGCTATTTCAGCAATCTCTATCTTGCAGGCAAAATGGGGTGACTTAAGATAGAGATATCTATTAATAAAAATGAATTATCCCTAGTGTTTATAATATTCATTAAATTCGATGGTTTCGACACAATCAAGGTATAGTTACATAAATTTTTTTAAAATAACAAAGCGTAAGATTGATGGCAAAAGCTCCATTAAAAATTGGTATTATTCTTGATCCGATAGGCTCTATCGACCCTAGGAAAGACTCTTCATTAGCTATGCTGATCGAAGCGTCTCATCGTGGTGCAGAGCTTTATTATTTTGAACAGCAACATTTACACATGCTTTCTGGAAAAGCTTTCGGGTTATCAACAGAACTAAAAGTCCATGATGATAATGAGCATTGGTTTGATTTTGGTGTTCAGAAAAAAATCAATTTAGGTGATTTAGACGTAATTCTAATGCGTAAAGATCCTCCATTTGACATGGAATTTATTTATACAACTTATATACTAGATAGAGCAAAGCTCGATGGAGCACTCATTATAAATGAGCCTCAGGCATTGCGGGATATAAATGAAAAAGTTTTCACGGGTTGGTTTCCAGAATGCGTTCCACTAACTCTCGTTTCTAGGTCTATCATCGAAATTAAATCTTTTTTAAAACAACATAACAAAATTGTAGTAAAGCCTTTGGATGGAATGGGAGGACGTTCAGTCTTTGTCATTACGAATGGGGATAAAAATGCTAATGTAATTTTTGAAACCCTAACAGACAATGGAAAACGTTTTGCTTTAGCTCAAATTTTTGTTCCAGAAATTACACATGGTGATAAGCGTATTTTAATAGTTGATGGACAACCGGTTCCTTTTGCATTAGCTCGCATCCCTCCTGAAGATGACAATCGTGGCAATATTGTTGCAGGAGCAATAACAAAAGGCCAAAAACTCACGAATGAAGATATGCGTATCTGTTCCAAAGTAGGGCCTATCCTAAAGAAACACGGTGTTTTATTTGCAGGGATTGATGTCATCGGGAGCTATTTAACTGAAATAAATGTAACAAGCCCGACTGGTATACGCGAATTAGATAAACAATTTAATCTGAATATTGCCGGATTACTTTTTGATGCAATTGAACGTATTTTATCTCAAGATGTTTGAAAAAATATATTATTTTTTTCATTCAAAAGTAAAATTGACATTTATTTAGTATTAAAGGAAAAAATAATAATTACTATGAATGCTAATAGCTCACTTTCAAATCAACTATTGATTGCCATGCCCGGTATGAAAGATCCAAACTTCAAATCAACTGTAACTCTAATTTGTGAGCACACCAATGAAGGTGCTCTTAGTATTATTATAAATCGCCCTTTAAAATTAAAATTATCAAATCTTTTTAATCAAATATCAGTTAAAGAAATTAATCCGCACTCTGCAAATAGCCCCATCTTATCAGGAGGGCCTATTGGCACTGAAAGAGGCTTTGTTCTACATAATGATAGCCATAGTTACGAAAATACGCTTGCCGTATCTGAAGATATTAATTTAACACTATCACGCGATATCATTGAATCAATTGCAAAGGGGAGTGGGCCGCAACAATCGCTTATTGCAATTGGCTATGCTGGTTGGGATTCAGGGCAGTTAGAAGAAGAAATGTTGTCTAATTTTTGGCTAAATGTTCAATCAACCCCAGAACTAATCTTTAGTACACCATTTGAAGATCGGTGGTATTCCGCAGCTCGTCTTATAGGTATAGACCTTGCAAATATCTCACCTGAAGTAGGTCATGCCTGAGGTATCAAAACCAAGAACTGTACTTGCATTTGATTTTGGCGCACGTCGAATAGGTGTAGCGATCGGTCAAGATATTACAGGCACAGGTACTCCGCTTGGAATAATAAATAATTATAACGGTCTTATTGACCATGATGCTATTGAAGCTATTTTAAAAGAATGGCAGCCAACAATCATTGTCGTTGGTATACCTAGACATACAGATGGTTCGATTAGTAAGATGCAGAAAGAAGTTGAATCTTTCATTAAAGAATTGCAACGTTACAAACTTAATATTCAAACAGTTGATGAACGATATACTTCAATTGAAGCAAAAAACGTTCTTAAATTAGCAAGAATTTCAGGTACAAGGGGTCGTATCTCTAAAGAGATGATAGATAGTGCTGCAGCGGTGCTTATCGCTGAAAGATATCTCTCATCTAATTAGAATGCATAAAAATGCAGCCAGATTATTCAAAATTACAGTTCGACAGACAAGGTAACTTAAGACACTTTTTATCCATAAAAGGCATAGGGATAGAGTTGATCAGCCAATTACTTGAAGATGCTGAGAAATATCTTACAGCGCCAGGCACCTTAGCTCCACGTAGCAAGTCTCTTGCTGGTCGCACAATTGGGAATCTTTTCTTTGAGCCTAGCACTCGCACACGTGCATCATTTGACCTTGCAGGTCGAAGACTCGGTGCAGATGTTCTGAATTTAGATGTAAACACCTCTTCACGCAAAAAAGGTGAAAGTATTCTTGATACTATTCATACCCTGCAAGCTATGCAGGTAGATATTATGGTAGTTAGAGATGCTAGCGATGGAGTACCTGCATACATAGCCCGAAATGTCGATGATCATGTTAGCGTTTTAAATGCTGGTGAATCAGATGTATCCCATCCAACACAAGGATTACTAGATTTGATGACTATTCGTCAACATAATAATGACTTCAAAAATATGGTAGTTGCTATTGTTGGTGATATTCAACATTCAAGGGTAGCTATGTCCACAGCTGAAGCATTGCAGACAATGGGAATTGGTGAACTACGTTTAATATCACCTGCGGCTCTTTCTCCAACCTCAGATCGTTTCCCAGGTGCTTATGTTTTCGATAACTTAGCTAAAGGCTTAAAAGATGCAGACGTCATTATGGCTTTACGCATACAACGTGAACGCATTGGAAATATTGAAGGTGTGCCGAATATTGATGAATACTATGCTAACTATGGCATCAGTCACGACAGTCTAGAGTATGCAAAGCCTGATGCCATCGTAATGCATCCAGGGCCAATGAATCGAGGAATTGAAATTGAAGGCTCAATTGCTGATGGCCCACGTTCCGTGATTACAAAACAAGTAACCAACGGTGTTGCAATTCGGATGGCGGTTCTTGATCGAATAGGCCAAATGATGAACGAACGTTGATAAATTCTGCACAGAAATATGCGCAACGAAATCGCAACACAATTTTTAGCGAATGTGGTGAAATTTTAAGTATCAATGAATTTCCGGGTGACCAATATGTAATGTGTATTCGTGCACCAATATGTGCGTCAAAAGCAAAGCCTGGTAATTTTTTACATGTTAAATGTGATGATTCACTATCAATGAGACGGCCATTATCAATTATGCGTGTCGAAGGAGATTGTCTTGAAATCCTTTATAAAATTGTTGGCAATGGGCTACGAAGCTTATCTCTTAAAGTTCCAGGAGATAAAATAAGTATACTTGGACCAATAGGAAAACCATTTCAATTATCTCAAGCGCGCCCAAAACCATTGCTCATCGGTGGTGGCGTTGGGATACCTCCTATGGTTTATATTGCAGACCACATTAGAAAGCTCAGAGGAGATTGGGCGCCGCTCATGATTCTCGGCTCTGAACTTCCGTTTCCTTTTCAAGTAATAAAATCAGAAATTGAAACGGCATGGCTTGATAAAAAAATTAATTCAACGTTATCTCTTATTGAAAATTGGAAGATTCCTTGCAGACTCACGTCTCTGTCTGGATTTGAAGGTTGTTATAGTGGTTATGTTACTGAATTAGCTAGAAAATGGCTTATAACTCTGCCAGAAAAAGAACTTTCTAAAATTGAAATATTTTCTTGCGGCCCTATTCCGATGCTAAAAGCAGTGGCTGCTCTTGCCAAGGAATATAATTTGCCATGTCAAGTTTCTATGGAAGAATTTATGGCCTGCGCTGTAGGAGGATGTGCTGGTTGCACTATCAAAATCATTACAGATCATGGTAATTTTATGAAAAGAGTGTGTGTTGATGGACCAATTTTTGAGGCTTCAGAAATAGTTTGGCAACAATATGAATAGATTCAATTTAAAAATAATTAAAACTTAATCTTCAAAGTCATTAGGATTAAAATATTATGGAAGTCAAAAAAAAAATAAAAGAAATAAAGGAAACTTTGATTTCTACGGCCATAGAAGCTAATCGTGATCCTAAAGAAATAAAATTACTTGCGGTAAGCAAAAGGCAGCCAACCAAAAAAATTATCGATGCCTATAAAGCGGGACAGCGAGACTTTGGAGAAAGTTTTGTCCAAGAAGGTCTTGAAAAAATTCAAGAAATAAAAAAACTAGATATTAAATGGCATTTCATTGGTCACCTACAAAGCAATAAAACTCGTGCTGTAGCAGAAAATTTTGATTGGATTCATACGATTGACAATTCTAAAACAATACAACGCCTAAACGATCAAAGACCGAAGTCATTAAGACCGCTAAATATCTGTTTGCAAATTAAAGTCGATGAAGAACCAAGTAAATTTGGCATAAATGCCTCAGAGCTTCCTAAGTTAGTGTCTATCTGCGCAAATTTACCAAAAATCTCATTACGTGGCTTAATGTGCTTACCAGCTATAAGAACGGGATTTAAAGAACAAAGGAAACCTTTTAAAAAGTTAAAAGATTTAGCAGATGTACTGATTTGCAATGGAATAAAAATAGATACGTTATCTATGGGAATGAGCGGTGATTATAAAGCTGCCATCTTTGAAGGCTCGACAATTGTAAGAATCGGTACCACAATATTCGGTGAAAGAAGTTAAAGGATGTGAATAAAGATGGATTTTGGAAAGATTGCTTTTATTGGTGGTGGAAATATGACGCGGGCATTGGTAGGTGGAATGCTACTAGCAGATTTTAAACCTTCAAATATTTTAATTTCTGACCCAATCTTAGAAGTACGCAAAAAACTTACTAAAATATTTCCTGGAACTCTAATTGAAGAAGATAATCTTAATGTAATTAATCAAGCGGACTGTTTATTATTAGCTGTAAAACCACAAATATTACCTAAGGTTTGTAGGTCCTTAAAAGATTCTGTTCAAATTAGAAAACCTCTTATAATCTCAATTGCTGCAGGCTTGAGATGTGATGATATTAATACATGGTTAGGTGGTGGGCTTTCAATCATTCGAGTTATGCCAAATCAACCAGCATTGTTGCAGCTGGGTGTTTCTGGAATGTTTGCCAACGAAATTTCATCTTCACAAGAACAATCCATCGCTGAGTATATTATTTCGACTACTGGACCCGTTATTTCAGTTTCTGATGAAAATGATATCAATGCCATCACGGCTATATCTGGTAGTGGTCCGGCCTATTTTTATAAATTGATAGACTTATTGATAAAAAATGCAGAAGAAATGGGGCTTGATTCAAAATCAGCAGTTACTCTTGCGCTTGAAACCGCACAAGGTGCAGCTGCAATTGCTAAACAATCTGAGGAAAGTATTGATACTCTGATTTCTCATGTTCGATCACCGGGCGGGACAACTGCTGCAGCACTTGATTACTTAGATAGTAAAGACTTTGATGGCATATTCTCAGCTGCTGTATTTGCAGCACGCCAAAGAGCGGAGGAATTAGCAAATCAAACCCATAAAGATGCAAAAGGTTAATTAGATGGCAACAAATGTACTCAATGCACTTGCTTATATCGTTAATGCATTTACAAGTCTTTACCTATTAGTTCTACTGCTTAGATTTTGGTTACCTCTTCTACATGCAGACTTCAGAAATCCAATAGCGCAGGGAATATTTAAACTTACATCACCTATAGTATTTCCATTACGTCGATTCATGCCCTCAATTGGCCAAATAGATACTGCTACTATTTTTATTTCAGTATTTTTTCAATGCATAACTATGCTTTTACTAATGTATATTTCAGATGGAAATTTTAGTTTCCAACAAATATTTTTTGCATCAATAGTAAGACTGATGATGCTCTCAATAAATATTTTTACCTTTGCTATTTTTATTCAAGCATTAATGAGCTGGCTTTCACCACCAGGGCATTACAATCCAATTGCATCAATAATAAATACATTATCAGATACTATATTACGGCCTTTAAGAAGGTTTGTTCCCATCCTAGGAGGAATAGATTTAACTCCTGTATTTGCAGTAATTTTATTAATTGCACTTAATATTTTTATAAGTGGGTTACTTCCAATTGGGATAATTATTTAATTATATTTTTTAACTAGAAAAAATAATGATAAAAGTAAAAGTTTTAATAAAATTTATATTTTTGATCTCCTTTTTATCTTCATGCGGTGGTCCAGGTAGTTCAACTAATGTACCCCAAGCAAAATTAGCAGGCCCAACATCGATTGATATAGGACGTCACATCATATACTTCAGCGCCCAGCCAACTAAACAAATTGCGCCTGAGGTAGCCGAAAAATATAATATTAAGCGCAGTAGCAAGCGGGCTATGCTCAATATATCTATCATTCAAAAATCAAGCGGTTTTTCAGTAATGGCAGATATTACAATTGAAGCAAGTAATATGACTGGACAGATAAAAAATATTGAACTGCAAGAGATTCAAGAGCCTAGTAATGTTGTTTTTTATATAGGCAATACCAATATTGCTAATCGTGAAGTAATAATTTTTAACATAAATATAAAGCCTGAAAATGAAGAAAAAACCGCTCAAATAAAATTTGAGCGCCAATTTTATATAGACTAGCAATATTCAATTTTGGTAATTCTAAAATTTAAGAAGCTTTACGCACGAACGTCACAAACAAAAGTTGAAACTGCCTCACGTAGCTCTAATAATCTTCCGTGAAAAAAATGCCCAGCCTGAGAGAGTATTAATAATTCTGGCCCTGGTTGAAGGTTATTTAACCAATCAATTGTTTCTTTAATATCCACAAGATCATCCTCGTCTCCTTGTATAATTAACCACGGACATTGAGGCTGAACTTTAAGATTTGAAAAATTTTTTACTGCAGGCGCAATGCTTACAATCCCATTAATGTTATCAACTGAAGATGCATTAATGGCAATAGCTGCACCAAAAGAAAAGCCTGCTAACCATAATATATCATTGGTCTCTTCAGTCCGCACCCAGTCAATAACTGCTAACAAATCATCCAATTCTCCACTTCCGTTATCATATCTACCATCACTATTTTCTGTTCCACGGAAATTAAAGCGAATAGAGTTATAACCACATTTTATAAATGCGCGGGCAAGTGTATGTGTAACTTTATTGTGCATAGTCCCGCCATGCTGGGGGTGCGGATGACAGATAACAACGTTACCTATGGGAGATTTTTCTAATGGACGCTCCAATATTGCCTCTAATTTACCGACAGGCCCATCAATAAAGAATTCTTCTGACTGATTTTTTTTCAAAATTTAAATTAATTAAATATAGTTAATTAAAAAAATTAATCTGTTGCAGTTAGTTTTAAAAGTTCTATTACAAATATTAAAGTTGCATCAGGAGGAATTTCGCCTGCTCCAGAAGAGCCGTATGCCAAATCTCCATCAATAATAAGTTCGCGTGTCTCGCCTTCAAGCATGCATGGCACGCCTAAATCCCATCCTTTAATTACTTGGTTTGCACCAAGCTGAAATTCAAAAGGGCTACTGCCTGATTCCCAAATGAATTTTCCACGATTATTCTCTGATGATTCATCATAAAGCCAAAGCCAAACGTTAGTTTTAGCATAATCACCTTTAACCGCAGCTCGACCAAATCCTTTTTTTAAAATTTTTGCTTTAAGGCCTTCAACAATTTGTATTTGATCTAACTGATCAACGCTCTCGCATTTTATTTTATCTTCTTTAGAACTCATTAGTTTATCCTCATTTTTTTCGCAGCCAGCGAGCAATAAAGTTGTAAAAATGATTGTAAAAAAAAATTGGTTAATCACTCTGTGGAGTCCTTAAATTTGAGAGATACCGAATTTATACAATATCTCAAACCTGTTGGTTTTGGCCCATCTTGAAAAACATGACCAAGATGTGATTTGCAATTATTACAAACTACCTCACTTCGGGTCATCCCATGACTTGCATCTAAATTAGTTTTAATTACATTATCATTTAGTGGAGCCCAAAAACTCGGCCACCCAGAGCCTGAATCATATTTATTTTCAGAACTAAACAAATTTACTTCGCAACAAATACACTGATATTTTCCTGAAGATTTGTGATTTAAGAATTTTCCAGAGAATGGTCTCTCAGTTCCTTTGTGTTGAGTAACATAAAACTGTTCTTCTGTTAATTTTACCTTTAATTTATTTTTATCGAAATCAGTCATTGTTAAATTAAGTATCTTTATCAAGTAAAAAAGAATTCATTCTTTTTACATAAACTGCTGGATTCTCGAGCTGAGAACCCTCAGCTAGTAACGCATGATCAAGAATGATATTGGAGAGTGCTTCAAAACGGTCATCATCAGCCTCATTGACAAGTTGCTTGATGAGAGGATGATCGATGTTAATCTCAAGAATTGGTTTTGAGTCTGGTAAATCTTGGCCACTTGCTTCTAATATGCGACGTACCTGAATATTTAGATCTTGGCCACCGGCAACAACGCAGGCTGGTGAATCAACAAGTCTAAGACTAATTTTTACCGAAGAAATACGCTCATTTAATACGCCTTGCATCCTTTCCAGAATATCTTTATTTTTATCATTCAGCTTCTCTTTTGCTTTATCACCATCTGCGTTTGGTACATCAAATGATTCATGAGCAACATCAACAAATGTCTTTCCTTCATACTCACTCAAACTCTCAACCAACCAAGCATCAATTCGATCAGTTAATAATAAAACTTCAATTCCACTATTATTTAATTTTTCAATATGTGGGCTAGCCACTGCTGTAGAATAATTTTCAGCAAGAATGTAATAAATTTTATCTTGATCTTTTTTTGATCTCTTAATGTAATCATCTAAAAATTGATCTTGGATATCGTTGCTGTTTTTAGTAGTGGCAAAACATAGTAATTTTGCTAATTTATCTTTATTGATTTGATCTTCAACAATGCCTTCTTTTAAAACTTGACCAAACTCATTCCAGAATATTTGATATTTTTTCTTTTCTCTTAAAATCTTTTTAATCATATCCAATACGCGTCGTGTAAGTGCGGATCGTATTGATACTAAATCTGAATTTTGCTGTAAAAGTTCTCTAGATACGTTTAATGGAAGATCGGATGAATCTACTACCCCTTTTACAAATCGAAGGTATAAAGGTAAAAATTGTTCTGCATCATCCATAATAAAAACACGTTGTACATATAATTTAAGACCTTTAGGTGCCTCACGATTCCACATATCAAAGGGCGCTGCACCTGGAATGTATAATAAACTTGTGTACTCTCGTTTTCCTTCAACTTGATTGTGGCTCCACGTTAATGGATCTCTAAAATCATGGGAAAGATATTTATAAAATTCTTTATAGTCATCATCTTTGAGCTCTGATCTTGAACGAGTCCACAAAGCTGTTGCAGAATTAACAATTTTGGTTTCGAAATCTTTATCGTCAACTGAAACGAGTGATACTGGGAAGCCAATATGATCTGAATACTTTCGAATTAATGATTCAATTTTAGATAATTCTGTATACTCAGTTTCATCTTTTTTTAGAAAAAGAGTTACTTTTGTTCCTCTCTCAGGACGTTTAATATTCTCAATCGTAAATTCGCCCTCACCCTTTGATACCCATGCAACTGCTTCATCATCTGCTAACCCAGCACGACGCGATTCAACTTTAACTTTTTCAGCTACTATAAAAGATGAATAAAATCCGACCCCAAACTGACCAATTAATTGTGAATCTTGTTTTTGATCGCCAGTTACTTTGGATAAAAAGTCAGCCGTACCTGATTTTGCTATTGTGCCAAGGTTATCAATCAACTCATCGCGAGACATACCAATACCATTATCTATAAATGATATTGATTGTTGTTTTTTATTTACCTCAATTATGATATTTAAATCGGGTTCATCATTTATCAAATCAGAATTAGCTAGAGCTTCAAAGCGAAGTTTATCTGCAGCATCTGAGGCATTAGAAATGAGTTCTCTAAGAAATATTTCTTTATTGCTATACAACGAATGAATCATCAACTGCAGTAATTGACGTACTTCAGTCTGAAATCCAAGGGTCTCTTTCTTTTTTGCCACCAAACTATCTCCTGACTTAAAAAAACACGATATAGCCTTCAGCAGCTATTTCAAGGTTATTATAATTAAGAATATTTTGAGAAATCTTTATCTATAAAATAATTACAAAAAATCTTCGCATATTTAAATATTCTATGGGCGAATCTCTATAGGAGTTTTTTCTCTAATCATTAACCATAAATCAATCATATCTGAATTTGAAACCGCTATACATCCATTTGTCCAATCATGAGACTTATAATAAGCTTCTGAATGACTTGGCTTATTAGGTTGGCCATGAATCATAATTGCACCTCCAGGTAGAACACTATTCTTATTTGCTTCAATTCGATCTTCAACATTTGGATATGAAATATGTATTGATAAAAAATATTCACTATTTGGATTACGTATGTCTAAGATATACTTACCTTCTGGTGTTTTGAAATCTCCCTCTCTCTTTTTATCCCCAACAGGTGACATTCCTAAAGCAATCTTAAAAGTGCGAAAGATTTTATCATCTTTTAGAAGGTGTAATTCGCGATCTGATTTATCAACAATTACCTCTTCTGCTATCGGAAATTCTACAGCCAGAAGAAATTTTATGTAAAATAATGAAAGTAGTAAAAGAGAAATTTTTAAATAAATTTTCATTTGTTATTATTGATAAATGTATTCTTTCAAAGAATAACTTTTTTTTTAAAAAAAATTAAGTAATAAATAAATATAGAAGAAAAACTATTATATAAATATGTTATCAACTTGTTAAAAATTTGAATTTTCATGACTGAAAAAAGAAAATCTCTAAGTTACTTCATAGCCCCGAAATATTGGCCTGTTTGGTTTTTAATGGCAATACTACGTCTAATTTGTCTGCTTCCACGCAAAGGCCTCCTCAAGGTTGGAAAAATACTTGGTAAAATAGCATATTATATATTTAAATCAAGACGTTACATAATTTATCGTAATATAGAGCTTTGCTTTCCTGAATTAAAACCACATGAACTCCAATCACTTGTTTTTAAGCATTTTGAAGCATTAGGGATGATGCTTATTGAAATGGGTCTTGGGCGATGGGCAAGCGATCAATATCTTAAAAAAATTACAGTTATCAATGGTATTGAACATTTAAAAAAAGCTCAAAGAAATGGTCACGGTGTAATTCTTTTATCTGCTCATTTTACAACCTTGGAAGTTAGTGGCAGAGTTCTCGCAGCTAATGGGTTACCTTTTGATAGTGTTTATCGTAAAAATCGAAGTGATTTTATTACTGAAATTCAACGAAGCGGTCGTGAACGTTCTGTTGTAGATACAATAGAAAAACAAGATATAAGAAAAATGGTTCGAAACTTAAGGGCTGGCCGAACAGTTTGGTATGCACCGGATCAAAGCTATAACCGCAAGGGCGCTGAAATAATCAGTTTTTTTGGAATACCCTGTATGCATACAACAGCTCTTTCAAGATTAGCTCGACTTGGAAAAGCAATTGTAATTCCTTTTTTCCCGCGTCGCTTATCTGATGGTACTTATGAAATTTCATTGCTAGAACCACTTAAAAAGTTCCCAGGCAATAATCCTGTAACTGATACTAAAAGATATGTTGATATATTAGAAGAGCAAATAAAGTTATGTCCTGAGCAATATTTCTGGATTCATAGAAAATTCAAGAATTTACCCAGTGAGTACCCTGACTTCTATGAAGATTTAGATGCATTTGAGTAACCTGCTTTAAGATTTTTCCACTTTTCCTCATCAAAATGTACTTTAGGATCTAATTTAATTATTTTTAATAATGATCGATATAATCGATTTAGATTTTCTTGCATCCATATGCCTGGCTGCATAATCTTACATTTATCAAAATCAATGACCCAAACTTCTCCATTTTTATTGACTTGAATGTTGTATGCATTTAAATCTGTATGATTTACGCCAACTTTATGAAATTTCCAAATTGACTCGCCAACAAACCTCCAAAATTTATTGTCCCGTTCTTCAATTGCTATGTATTCAGATAAAGATATAATTTTTGGTATACAAATTGTAATTAAGTCTGCTTTATAAAAAAGACCATAGCGACAAAACCTTGCGGCAACAGGGTGTGGAACATTCATATTCTTCATTGAAAGATTCTTTAATAACCGCCATTCCAAGAAAGGGCGTGTATTTTGCTCGCCGCAGAAAATATAGGAATCATTTACAATTTTACTGAGCAAACCACCGCGATTATAGTGGCGTAAAACATATTCACGAGGTTTGTTGCCTATATAAAAGGTGTTGCCACGACCACTAGATCCAAATCGTCCTGTCAAAATCTCAGAATTCGGCCAGCTACTAGCTGTAAATTGTTCATCTGATATTTGGTCGATAAGAGCCTTATCGTATAGGATGGCACCATCTTTAGTTTTTTTAACAATTTCGTTCAACTAATTAATCCTTTTCACTTGTCAAATTTAATTTCAAAAAAAATATGTATCATTCGCTTATCAGCGATAGGTGATACGTGCCATACATTAAGTGTCATAAGACAAATTCAGGATAATTGGCCAAAAACAAAAATTACATGGATTATTGGCAAAATAGAAGCCCAATTAATGTCTGATATCCCAAATATTGAGTTTATCATCTTCGATAAAAATAAAGGATTTAAAGCATACCAAGATATTTATAAGCATTTAAGTAATAAAGATTTTGATATCGCTTTGTGCATGCATCCCTCAATGAGGGTCAATTTTTTATACCCAATGATTCAAGCACCTATTAAAATTGGATTTGATCGTCGGCGCGCAAAAGATTTGCAATGGATATTTACTAATAGATACATCAAAGCTAAAAATAATGAGCATGCGTTAGATGCATTGCTTTCGTTTGCATCAAATATTGGATTAATCACTAAACCTTTACGTTGGGAAATACCGCTAAATAAAGATGAAAATAAATTTGCTGCTAAATTTGTAGATCCAAATAAATTTACAGTTTTAATAAGTCCTTGCAGCAGCAACCGGAAAAAAAATTTTCGCAATTGGAATATAAAGAATTATATACGCGTAATAAGATATCTCAGTAAGAATGGTTGTAAAGTAATATTAACTGGCGGTTCAACTAGACTTGAAGCTAAATACGCATTAGAACTTTCAGCAAATACTGAATCCACAAATCTAATCGGAAAAACTTCACTAAAACAACTGGCAGCACTCATTCAAGCTGCAGACTTAGTTATTTGCCCGGACTCAGGTCCAGCTCATATAGCTACAGCGTTTAATACACCTGTGATTGGATTATATGCAACATCAAACCCTAAACGGACTGGGCCATACAACTCATATGAACTGACAATTAACCGCTACCCTGATGCAGTAAAAAAATATTTAAAAAAAACAGTAAATCAAATTCGATGGGGGCAAAGGGTTCGTCATCGAGATGCAATGATGTTGATTACAGTGGAAGATGTTATTAAAAAAATTAAATTTTTTTTAAACTCAAAAAAATAATAACCATTATTTAGTATCAGGCAATAACTTATACAATGCACCACAATAATGACACGTTGCTTCTCCAGTAGCCTCAATTGGTAAAAAAACCCTAGGATGTGAGTTCCATAAATACATGCTAGGCATTGGGCAACTTAATGGTAAGTCTTTTGAACTAACTTCATATTTATTTTGGATGTTGGCTGGAATTAATTCTTGATCAATCTTACCTGTTTTCGTAATCACATTACTCTCAAAGGATAGAATTTAATACTTGGATTATAAACTTTCAATTTGCATGTGTCATAAATAGTTTAAAAACTATTATTTATTAATATAGCTTAGAGTTATATTAGACTGTAATTCCTAGCTTAGGATCCTTTTTTGAACAAATAAAAGCCAAATTTATAAAGAAGATTATGAAACTACAGCAGATTAAATACTTACTTGCTATTGTTGATAACAGTCTAAATATTAGCACTGCTGCCAATCGAATGCATACAAGTCAACCCGGAATAAGTAAGCAACTGAAGTTACTTGAAGAGGAACTTGGCATACAGCTATTTACTCGTGAAGGTAAGAGCCTAAGTAGCATTACCACTGAGGGTCTTAAGGTTATTGAAAGAGCAAGAGTAATTTTAAAAGAGGTAGAAAATATTAAATCTATAGCATTAGATTATAATAAGGAAAAACAAGGATCACTATCCATTGCTACAACTCATACACAAGCTCGTTATGTATTGCCTGAAATTATTAATAAATTTAGAAAAAAATTTCCAAAGATAGCCTTAAACTTACATCAAGGAACATCAGAACAAATTGCGGACATGGTGTTAAATAATGATATTGATTTTGCTATTGCAACAGGTTCAAAAAAATTATTTGAAAATCTTTTATTAATTCCAAGTTATCACTGGGATCGCTCTATTATAGTTCCAAAGAGTCATGCACTTAGTCAACTCAAGCGCAAAATTACACTTAAAGATCTCGCTCAATTTCCTTTAGTAACTTATGTTTTCAGTGTCGATGGTGAATCCTCTCTTAAGCGTGCATTTAAAGAGGAGGGTCTAAAGCCTGATATTGCATTCACAGCACGTGATGCCGATATTATTAAAACATATGTACGCATGGGAATGGGGGTTGGGATAATTGCTAGTATGGCAAATGAGATAAATCAAAAGGAAGGTTTTTACGTTTTGAGTGCTGAAGGACTTTTCCCTCGATGTACAACTTGGATTGGCTTCCGTAAAAACATCATTCTAAGAAGATATATGTCTGAATTTTTGCAACTATTTGCACCTCATGTTTCACCGCCTCAACTTCACAATATTCAAGATGAAAATACACAAGAAAACATCGATGCTCTAATTGACCTAAAGCACTTACCCTTACTCAAGTAATAATATTAAATAGTTTCTATAACACAGAAAAAATTTAAAAAATATTTCTAAATTTAGAATAGATCTAATATTAATAAATACGAATACCACCATGTCGCTGTCTACTTCGAAAGTCAGACCACCATATGCCAGATAAAAAACCAATAATAAGGCAAATGAATATTAAACCTATAATCCAATATAGTGAAAAACCAATATGATGATCTAACCTCTTGTTATACGCAGTATTTTTCTCAGCTTGATTAACAGTGGCTTCAGTGTCAATTTTCAAATTCATGGACTGACATTCATCAGAGCATTTAAATTTAAAATATTCAGTACTAGTCTTAAAATCTAGCTCAAAGCTGAATCTATCTGCAAAAAATGAGGCGTCAGCAAGAATTACTGAGGGCATCATCAAGATTCCTATTATTAAATAAGCTTTAGAGCACACTGTTCATCTCCCTGATTGATAAGAGGCAATTGCTAGCTTAAAGAATCTAATACCTTTGGTAACGCTGCAATATATTTTTTTATATCTCGTAATGTACCGACACTCACTCGAGACCAATGATTGTAATCTTGATATATCCCTCTTATCAAAATATTCTCTTGAGCCATCTTTTGACGAAATTCTTCAGCATTAATATCGCCTAAATTTACAAATAAAAAACTTGTTTGAGATGGCAATACACAAAGCCCATTTGCTTCAACTGCGTCTGTAATCATTTCTCTTGCTTCTATGATTTTTGACTTAGAATAAGCTAAAAATTCGCGGTCATTGTAGCTCGCAATTGCGGCTGCAATTCCAGCTTGATTTAGTGCATAAAAATGATTCTGGCCAAATGTAGATATTGATTCTATGGTTTCCGGTGAAGCAATCATGTAGCCCACTCGCATACCCGCTAATCCATAGATCTTAGAAAAAGTTCTAGTAACAACTACATTATATCCAGCTTTAACTAAAGGAATCATGCTATTTTCTTCTGGCGCATCAGTTACTTCATTATAAGCTTCATCTATTAGCACCATAGTTTTTGTTGAAATTTTTTTACAAAAATTTTTTAAATTATTAGGAGATATGGTAGAACCAGTAGGATTATTTGGATTACAAATTTGTACTAGAGCAATGCTTTCGTCAACAGACGAATACATTGCTTCCAAATCAACTGAAAGATCGTTAGTTTTGGGAATTCGTTTTATTCCATATTTGCTATGTCTTGTCCCCATTTTAGACGTGGCATCCCAAAATAAGTCAGAACCTAAAATTGATCCTTCTTTTGAAACCATCATGGCCAAACTTGTCAGAGCACTACTTGAACCAGAACTTAAGAGAACATGGTCTTTTGTCAAGCCGTGTTTTTCAGCAATCATTGTTTTCAAAAACTCAGCAGTCTCATTGACATAATACGCCCCTTTGTTGATTGCTTTAGTCATTGCAGCAATAGCTTTTGGGCTAGGTCCATAAGGATTCTCATTAGCATTTAGTTTTGCAATATTAGGTGGTGGACCAAAAATAGAAGCAGTATTTGCTAATTTTATTGATTTACCAAAAGTTAAATTTGGCATAGCCATTAAACTAGCGCTAGCTACTATCGAACTTGCAGATAAAAATGATCTACGCGATAAATTAGTTTTGAAAGTCATTTTTGCCCTCATTATTCAATGATGATAAAGATATTACCCCAATTAAAAAAACTATTTTTTAATCACTAACATGTTTCTCTAATGCTTTTGAAGCTGCTTTATGGATTACCCAAGTGGTGATTATTATAAGAATAATTCCTGCAAAAATTACCCAATCACCTAAGTCCGATGACGGGGCTTCTTTAGATAAAATTTGATTAATATCTCTAGCAAAAGTACCAAGATAAACATACAAAGTTATAGCAGGCAACATACCAATAATAGTAGCAATAAAGTGAATACTAGATTTTACTGGGGACGCGCCATAAATGTAATTTAAAATATTAAATGGAATAATTAATGATAATCTTGTTAGAGCTATGATTACGAAAGCTTTTTCTTGGAGTGCCAACTCAATTGCTTGTATCCGTTCACTGGCTGCTATTTTTTTCTTTACCCAAGGTCTTGCTATCCTTCTGCCACTTTCAAATGCAGCTTGTGAACCAAGAGAAATACCAATAACCGCAAACAAAACTCCCTGTGAAAAACCAAATAAAAAACCACTTACCATCATCGCAATTGAACCTGGTAAAAATAAAATAATTCCAACTATTACCAAGAGAACATACATTAATGGACTCGCCGTTGGATACTTTTCAACTATTATTGCTAAGTAATTAATTAAGCTATCAAATGGCAAATAATAAAGACTTACAGCCAGAAAAATGAAAGTAGTAAAATAAATAATCCAACGTATAATTTTTCTCATTTAGAAGTTGGCTTTTTAAATTTAAACGCTTTTATTCTGTCAGCAAGCGTTGTAGGACGAATACCAAGAAGTTCGGCTGCTCCACCAGCTCCAGATACTTTCCAATTTGTAAGCTGAAGAGCTCTTTTAAGATTTTTTCTTTGGAAATCTTTCATTTGATTTTCGCTCATAACTTCACTTTTAAAATCATCTGCTTTTTTAACTGCATAAATGTCAGTTTTTAGTTCAGGCATAGATAAATCAAGGCGGAGCACCTTACCTGTTGAAAGTATGACCGCACGTTCAATAACGTTCTTTAGTTCACGCACATTTCCTGGCCAATCATAAGATCTTAAATTAACTGCTTGCGCTTGTGTCAGTGTAAGCACATCTCGACTAAAGTCTAAGCAAGTCTGCTCAAGAAAATGCTGGGCCAACTGAAGAATATCATCGCCGCGGTCTCTTAGAGGCGGAACATCGATTGGAAATACGCTTAGTCGATAAAATAGATCTTCACGGAATTCACCATCAATAATGGATTTTTTTAAATCTCTATTTGTTGCTGCTATTACACGAACATCAACACTACGAGTAACATCATCACCAACTCTTTCAAATTCACTTTCCTGAAGAACTCTTAATAACTTGCCCTGAAGCTCCATAGGGATTTCACTAACTTCATCCAAAAAAATACTACCGCCATCGGCCAAATGAAATCGTCCTATACGATCACGGTGAGCGCCAGTGAAGGCGCCTTTCAAATGACCAAAAAATTCACTTTCAAATAATTCTTTTGGAATTGAAGCACAATTCACTTTAACCAAAGGACCATTGGCACGAGAACTTTGAACATGAATAGCATGTGCAACTAGTTCTTTGCCAACACCGGACTCACCTTGAATTAATACATTAGCTGGGGTTTCTGAGACCGCTTCTACTCTTTTCATCATCTGACGTAAAGTAGAGCTTGTACCAACAATACGCCCAAAGTTCATAGCAACATTCACTTCTTCACGAAGATAATCACGCTCCTGCTCTAGCTCTTTGTGGAGACGTTTATTTTCGTCAAGAGTCTCTCGTAATTCTCTTTCAGCTTTTCGCCGTTCAGTTACATCTTTTGAGGCAACAAGCATTCGATCTACATTGCCGTTTTCATCGCGGTGTGATATTGCTGACATCACTAAGTCAAGAATAACACCATCTTTTGTAATCATTTGACGTTCAAGATTATTGAAATCACCATTACTTATAAGCTCACTTAATCGACCGTCAGCATAATATTCACTATCACGAGTGGAAAAGAAATCCGTTATTGGTCGTCCAATTACCTCATCTCTTCGAAAACCAAGTTTTTGAAGCCAGTGATCAGTAACTGTTACAATTAAACCATCGCCATTTACAGTGTGGAGCATTGCTGGTGTAGCGCGATAAAGTGTACGATATTTAAAATTTGCTTTTGCTTGATCAGAAACTTCAGCATACATTGCGACTGTCCTAAGGTATTCGCCTTTTTGATCAAACTCAACAATAGCATTAGAAGTGCAATCCACTACATCCCCAGATTTTGTAACAAAACTGATAGGTTTGTTTTCTAACTTACCAGTTCGTCTTAATGCAGGCTTTAATTCATCCCTTATGCGTACAGCACTTTCTTTAGTTGTAAAGTCTTCTGGGGTCCGACCAACCATTTCTTCGCGCTCATAACCTAATCTATTGAGCATAAAGTCATTAACATCTAAATAAACACCATCTTCAGCTATGGAAGTTGCCATTGACGGTGATTTCCTAAATAACCATTGATAATCATTTTGAGTAGTCATGCAAGCATTATATAACATTTTTCATAAAATTTGCGTAATTTCGTAAATAATATTACGGTTTTTCGTTATTTACGGAATAACGTAATCCTCTTTTTTTATCTAAGTACTTGTTTAAATTATATTTTTTAAAGTTGGCACACCTTATGCAATATAGATATTGTATTTATAAATGTTATTCGATGAATCTAGGAAATTGTCATGAAAAGTAAGTATTTTGAAAACGGTCTTGTTCTTTTTGGAGCACTAGTAATTATTGTAGGTGTATCAGCAGCAGCTAACACAGCTTTAGGTAGCGATATTGGTACTGTGGAAATTTATACCGTTCTTCAAAATTAAATGTTTAAAACCCCATCGGGAATTAATATGCCAAATCTCTCTCCCCCCTTTGCTATTTGGCTATTACCCCGAAACTCACTAAGTATTACTTGGTGAATTTATGGACCTTTTTGGTCCAGCGGCAACCCCCTGCCGTTATTAGGCGTTAGAGAATACCTCTAGCGCCTTTTTTTTTGATAAAAATTAATCTTTATCATTATCCCATCTTTTTAATTTTGTTTTATCGACGTGTTTCCATTGGAGCTCGCTTTTTCGAATATAAGAAATTATCTTTCCAAAAGTGTAAGCAATCACGAAAATAAAAAAGATCAAAAGGTAAAGTAACTCTTCATTCAAAGTGAAAACTCCAAAGTACTGGAAACAAGATTAACAAAATCACATAACAAAAAAACAATCATTGTACATTTTTTAACTATTCACATAGCATCTTTAGTTGGATTTTAAAGATAAATGATAATTATTTACCATATAGATGCACACTTTAATTAATTAAATTATATTTAATGTTTATGCCCAAATGTGATCTCTTAGAAATTAATAATGCAAACCTTTGGCGAGGATCAACTTGTGTTTTTAAAAATCTTAGTCTTAATATAAAAAAAAATGAATGTGTAGCTATATTAGGTCCAAATGGATCAGGAAAAACTACCCTTTTAAAGACTATTAACCGAGAAATCTATCCAGAATTGGGACCTGGTTCATATATCCGGATTCTTGGTCAAGATAATTGGAATGTGTGGAATTTAAGAAAAAATATAGGTGTTGTATCTAACGATTTACATCAAAGCTATTCCAAACATTCAACTGGGCTTGAAGTAGCTATTTCAGGATTTTACTCTAGTATTGGTATACACGGTAATATCTCTGGACACATAACAAATAAACAAATCAATTTGGCCGAAAAGAAACTTCATGAACTCGGTATTGAAAGTTTAAAAAATATACCACTTAATAATATGTCCACTGGACAACAGAGACGGTGCATCCTTGCACGAGCTCTAGTTCATAACCCAGACACGCTAATTTTTGACGAACCAACCTCTGGTCTTGATTTATCAGCTTGCTTTGACTATCTAAATCGAATTCGCAATCTTATTCAATCTGGTCATAATATTGTTATCGTATCTCATCATTTAAATGAAATACCGCCTGAAATAAATAGAATCATCCTACTTAAAAATGGATCTATTGTCGCTGATGACAAAAAAGAAAAAATTTTAACGGATAATCTGTTGAGTAAAATTTATGAAACATCAATTAGGGTTACTAACATTAATGGTTATTATTTAGCATATCCTGGCTAATTTGAATATCAAAATTTAAACTGAGGAAAATTTATAAAGTTAACATGCCATTAATTAATAATTTCTTTTCTTTATGGCTAAGCTTTTTGATTAATAATTCAAGATTCAAAGCTTCAGATCTGTTACCTACAATCTTACTAAAAACTAATTGTAATGGACCTCGACCTTTGAGATATTTTGCACCACGATTACCTTTTTCGTGCTCTCTTATGCGTCGATTAACATCAGTAGAAATGCCAGTATAATAAGATCTATCACTGCATTGCAGAATATATACACTGTAACTTTTATTAATCATTAAAATCTTCTAAATTATTTAAAATTTAAGTATCAGTATTTTATAAGGAACTTGTTAATAATCTGATTTTAAAAGATTAGAAATTATTGTATTTGTCTTTATAATGTTTTGATATTTTTTCCATATTCATATCTTTTTCTCTCCAAACATTACCTAACCATAAGTGTAAATTTTTTCTAAATGTTCGATCATTTGCATAATTATTATTTGTAAGCCAACCTTCAGGCGCTCTTTCTTGAATATTAACTATGACGTGAATTTTACGACCACAACAAAGATCCCAAAAGCTAATAGTACTTGTTGTATATACGATTGTTACATCAACAAGGCTATTAAAAAGGCTGCCCATTGAAGCCAAAGTAATTGCAAGCCCCCCCGCTTTAGGTTGTAATAAATTTTTATAGGGTGATTTTTTACTTGTGTGTTTTAATTTTGAAAACCGAGTTCCTTCTAGAAAATTTACAACAGAGGTAGGATCATCAGAAAACCTACTACAAGCCTGTTTAGTCATTTCAAGGTCTTTGCCCTTCATATGTGGATTCTTAGATAAATATGAAGGTGAGAAACGTTTCATAAAAGGCATATCCAAGGCCCAAAAAGCAATTCCCAATAATGGAAACCACTTCAATTCTTGTTTAATAAAAAATTTTAAAAAAGGAATTTTCCGATTAAAAATCATTTGTAATATAAGTATATCAACCCAAGTTTGATGATTAGCCATTACGAAATACCAGCCATCAGGCTTCAATGATTCATTACCGTTACAATCAATATTTACTGCACTGGCATATTTTATAAGTAGACTATTAACACTTATCCAATTTTCACCTATTTTTGTTAAAATTTTTGCGGTAGTGCGTTTTACAATTAATATTGGTAGAAGTATTTTAATTAAAGCTAGTATGGTAATTGGTATAAACCAAAAAACAGTATTTAAAGTCAGACCTAAAAAAAAGATAATGCCGCGTACGTTTTGAGTTACATACATCACAATGAAATTTACCTCTTTTTAAAAAAAATTTCTAATTTGTTCTAGAATAAGATTTAACATGAATTATTTAATCTAGTTATGATTATAAAAAAATTAAAGAGATGGCTATTAAATAAGATTACAATATTTAGAGCAACCTAGAATAGCTGACTATACTGATAATCTCGAGGGAATAAATTTAATGGCAGTCGCAAAACTTATAGATGGTAAAATTAAAGCAAAAAAGATTACCGATTTTGTAAAAAGAAAATCTGTCAAATTGCGAGAGAAATATGGCATAAGGCCTGGGCTTGCTGTTGTGGTCATAGGTGAAGATCCTGCCAGTCATATCTATGTACGAAATAAAAAACGTACAGCCGAATCTTGTGGATTTTATTCTAGACAATATACTCTTCCTGAAAATACTTCAGAAATAGAAGTTCTTAAGCTTATTGATGATCTTAATGGTGACAATGTAATTCATGGTATTTTAGTTCAGCTGCCACTACCAAAACACCTCGATGAAATTGTAATTACGCAAGCCATAAGTCCTTTTAAAGATGTTGATGGGTTTCACTATAGAAATATAGGTAAATTAACAAGTGGCGACACATCCAATGCATTCATTCCTTGTACTCCAGCAGGATGTATGATTTTAATTGAAGATGAGTTTAGTAATGACTTATCTGGAATGAATGCAATAGTAATTGGGAGATCAAATATTGTCGGTAGACCAATGGCTTCTCTTTTACTTAAAGCTCATGCAACTGTGACTATCGCACATAGTCGAACCAAAAATTTATCATTATTAGCTTCTAATGCAGATATTATTATTGTGGCTGTTGGTATTCCAAATATTGTAAAAACTAATTGGATAAAACCTGGGGCGACTATTATAGATGTTGGAATTAATCGGATTGGTAAAGTTATTGATGGAAAAATCAAGATGGGGCTAACTGGTGATGTTGATTTTGATGAGGCATGCAGTGTAGCTAGAGCAATAACGCCAGTACCGGGTGGTGTTGGCCCCATGACAATCGCTATGCTTATGTCTAATACATTACTAGCGGCACGGCTTTCTAAAAAATTAGATGAAAACTCTCTCAACTAAAAAATATTAAAAGACTAACGACCTCGAGTAAATATTAATTTTTGACCAGAAATGTTACCAGTTAATTTTCCATTCCTATAAACAATCTCTCCATTGACAATGGTGGTATCAATGCTACTAGAAAATTCATAATCCTCGAATGGAGACCACTGGCATTTACTTAATAGATTAAAAGGAGTAATAGAATAAGATTTATTTGGATCAACAACTACAAGATCTGCAAACCACCCCTCTCTTACATACCCCCTCTCTGAGATACCAAAAATATCAGCTGGAGCATGACAAGCTCGATCCACAATTAATTCTGGACTAATCTGACCGCTGGCAGATAGATCAAATAATACTAATAATGCATGTTGCACTAAAGGTAATCCAGCAGGAGTATCGAAATATTTTCCTTCTTTCTCAAAGACCGTATGAGGCGCATGATCTGTAGCAATAACATCAATGCGTTTATCATTAAGAGCTGAAATTATTGCTTCACGATCCTCTTTGCTTTTTATAGCGGGATTACATTTAATTTTTGACCCAAGCTCCTTGTATTTAGATTCGTCAAACCATAAATGATGGACACAAGCTTCGGCAGTTATGCGTTTTTTTGAACGATGTTTTGCATCAAATAAGTTCATCTCAACAGCTGTAGTCAAATGTAAAACATGTAATAAAGCATCATGATTGCTAGCCAAGCTGACTGCAAACTGTGATGATTTTAAACAAGCATCTGCGGAGCGAATGATCGGATGCATGGAGAAAGGAACATCTGCGCCATACTTTTCTTGCGCTTGCTTTTCATTTGCCCAAATCATTGGTGAATCTTCACAGTGAGTTAAAACAATTGTTGGAGCATGTTGGAATATTTTTTCTAAGGCATGAGGGTTATCAACTAACATATCCCCAGTCGAAGCCCCCAGAAAAGCCTTAATGCCTGCTCCCTCTCCTACAGTAAGGGCTTTAATTTCTTCAATATTGTTGTTAGTTGCTCCTAAGTAAAAACCATAATTTGAAGTGCACCGATTTTCAGCAATTCCATACTTATCTCTTAGCGCAGCGCGAGAAGTAGTTTGTGGATTTACATTTGGCATATCCATAAAACTAGTTATGCCTCCAGCTGCTGCTGCTGCAGATTCAGTGGCTAAATCAGCTTTATGTGTCATTCCCGGCTCACGAAAATGAACTTGATCATCAATCATCCCAGGCATCAAATACTTGCCTGCTAAATCAATAACTGATGCACCTTCTGGAGCTACTATGGATGAATTGATTTGAACAATGCGCTCATCTTCAATTAAAACATCTACATCTCTAATGTGCCCCTCGTTTATTAAACGGGCATTTATCAATAAAAGCTTGCTCAATCAAATAATCCTGCTAAGTTTAGTTAATGATTATAATGAAGTTATATAATTATTTATCTTATTGCCTTTTAAATATTATTACACAGTATGCGATAACCACAGCGTGAAGACTATTAACTATCTTAATTTAATACGCAATGCGAATGTCTATGATGTAGCGATTAGATCGCCGCTTGACTTTGCACGCACTCTCTCTGAACGAACGAATAATCGTATATTGATGAAGCGTGAGGACTTACAACCAGTTTTTTCCTTCAAATTACGTGGTGCCTATAACAAAATTATTAATTTAAGCAATAATGAAATCAAAAATGGGGTGATTTGTAGCTCAGCAGGTAATCATGCGCAAGGAGTTGCTCTAGCTGCTACAAAAAGAAAGGTGCGGGCAGTCATTGTAATGCCAATAACTACGCCACAGATTAAAGTAGACGCTGTCAGAGCATTAGGTGGCGAAATTATATTACATGGTAATACCTATGATGATGCACACAAACATGCAAAGGAGCTTGAAGTTAAAGAGTGTCTCTCATTTATTCATCCATTTGACGATCCAATGGTAATTGCTGGCCAAGGAACTATCGGTTTAGAAATTCTTCATCAGACAAATAGCGAAATAGATATAGTTTTTGTACCAATTGGTGGTGGAGGCTTAATTTCTGGAATTGCAGCGTGCATTAAACTTCAATACCCAAATATAAAAATCATTGGTGTAGAGCCTGATGACTCAGCAGCTATGTATGAATCAATTAGAACTGGTGAACCAATATCACTTGAACGCGTGGGTATTTTTGCAGACGGTGTAGCAGTTCGCCGTGTCGGAAATGAAACATTCAAACTTTGTCAGAAATATGTTGATGAAATTATTACTGTGAATACAGATCAGTGCTGTGCTGCAATACGAGATATTTTTGAAGAAACACGTTCTATTGTTGAGCCGGCAGGCGCACTTGCCGTAGCGGGTGCAAAAAAATATATTTCTATGAAAAATCTAAGTGATCAAACTATAGTTACAATAAATTGCGGGGCGAATGTAAATTTTGATCGATTACGTCATATTGCAGAACGCGCTGCAATTGGGGAACGCACTGAAATGATAATAGCTGCCGCAATCCCAGAAGAACCAGGTAGCTTTCGTAAATTTTGCGAAATTATTGGTCGCCGAGGTATTACTGAGTTTAATTATCGGTATGCTGATAAAAATAAAGCACATATATTTGTTGGAGTTCAACTTCTGAATGGACAATTTGAGGCTGACAAAATTTTGGAGAAATTAAATAAGGCCAAAATAAATGTGATTAATCTGAGTGATAATGAAATGGCTAAACTGCATGTAAGACATATGGTTGGAGGTCGCTCTGCAGGTATAAAAAATGAGAAATTATTCCGATTTGAATTTCCAGAAAGACCCGGAGCTCTTCTTGATTTTCTAAATGCTATCGGTACTGATTGGAATATTAGCTTATTTCATTACAGAAACCACGGATCTGATTATGGGCGTGTACTCACAGGAATAGATGTTTTAAAAAATAAAAATAAAGATTTAGAAAAACATCTTCTAAAGCTTGGCTATCCGTTCTGGGAAGAGAGTGATAATCCTGCTTACAAGATGTTCTTAAAATAGAAAAAGATTAAATTAATTTAGAATGTTACATTAATCTATATAGTATTCTCTAAAATTATTTAGATTTTCTTTACTACGCTTTGTAGGGTTTAAAGATGAAGTATACCTATACATATAGTTCTTTGAATTCCATTAAGAATAAAAAAGATTACAAGTATGACATTTGAAATCGGACTAGTTTTGGGGATATTAATTATCTCACTGATTCTTTTCATCAGTGAGGTCATACGTATGGATGTTGTTGCGTTACTGGTGCTTGGAACATTAGCTATTACAGGTCTAGTAGATTCGACGCAAGCTTTTGCTGGGTTCAGTAACAGTGCTGTTATTACAGTTTGGGCTATGTTCATATTAAGTGAAGGGCTAACTCGAACAGGTATTGCTGACATCATCAGTCGACAAGTTATGAGCATTGGAGGTAATAGAGAAATAACACTAATTTTTGTCATAATGATTACTGGTGCAGTTTTATCGGCTTTCATGAATAATATTGGTGTTGCGGCTTTAATGCTTCCAGTGGTAGTAGAAATAGCGCGTCGCACGGGTATTGCAGCATCTCGCTTGTTAATGCCTTTAGCATACTCAACTTTACTCGGTGGCTTAATGACACTTATTGGGACACCACCCAATCTTCTAATTAGTGAATCATTATTTCTTGGTGGTTATAAGCCTTTTGAATTATTTGATTTTATGCCTCTTGGAGGGGCAATAATGATTGTTGGAGTAATTTTTATTGTTGTTGTCGGTCGATTCTTATTACCAACAGTCAGTGCTGAGAGTGAAAAACACCTAAGCCAACGAAGTTTACGTTCACTCTATAAATTACAAGAACGAACATTCATGCTGCATGTGCCAAAGAAATCAGTCCTTGTTGGAAAAACACTAATGGAGACACGAATTGGTGCATCGACAGGTTTGATAATTTTATCTCTTTTTAGAAATGGTCGAAATGACATGCTTCCAAAGCGAAAAACAATAATTAAAGGTGGTGATGGACTGCTAGTTCAAGGTCGGATTGATCAATTTCGAGAATTACAAAGATGGAGTGACCTAGTTATTGAGCGTGAATCTGAGGTATTGAAACAAATGGTGGCCTCAAAAGTTATGTATGCATCGGTTTTTGTTTCTGAAGGATCGCCCATTGTTTCTGAACTAATCAGACATGCTGCTTTTAGAACTAGGTTTGATGTAGCTGTAGTTGGAATAATGCGAAAAGGAGGTTATCGGCTAACCAATCTATCTTATGTTCCCATCAAAGCTGGTGATGAAATTCTTGTTCAAGGTGAGATAGATGCCATAGCTCAATTAGAACGATTTCCTGATTTTAAAAACATAGAGATTTATTCAGAAGATCAACTTAAAAAACCATATCAAATAGATGAAAGAATGTTTGTTGTAAGAGTCCCAGAAAAAAGTGACCTTGCTGAAGAAACATTGAATAAAAGCCGTCTAGCTGATGTTTTTGATTTTAGAGTATTAGCAGTTTTTCGTAATGGTGAATTAAAAGTAATGCCACGTGGTGATGAGATTCTTTATGGCCGTGATTTATTATTAATTGAAGGGCAACAAAGTGATCTCGATGTGCTTCGAGGAATGCAAGAACTTGATATAGATACAAAGGTTTCTATCAACCAAGCTTCTAAAGAATCTGAGCGTCTTACATTGATGGATTCAACTCTAGATCCTCGCTCTTCTTTGGTAGGCAAAACTGTAGGTGAGCTCAATTTTAGAGAAAGGTATGGAATTGAATTAGTAGGAATATGGCGAGAAGGTAAAACTATCGGAAATGAACTAGCAGATGAACGTCTTCAAATTGGAGATGCATTATTATTACTTGGTCCTCGAGATCGCTTACAGCTTCTCTCGTCTGACTCTGATTTTCTAATACTTACGCCTCTTGGACAAAAACCCCCAGATACTCGGAAAGCGCCACTTGCAGGACTCATTATGGGAACCGTTATAGGTTCAGTTATGATGGGTTATGCTCCAATTTCAGTTGCTGCAGTTATTGGTGGCACTATAATGGTCTTGACTGGCTGCCTAAATATGGAGCAGGCATATCGATCCATAGACTGGCGAGCAATATTTCTTATCGCTGGAATGATACCTCTTGGGACAGCTATGCAAGAAAGCGGGGCGGCTACTTATATAGCCAATCAAGTAATGGTTTTTCTTGGCGATGCAGGGCCGTGGCCGGTCATTATGTGTCTGTATATTTTAACTGCAATAGCTACAATGATTATTCCAACAGCTGCATTAGTTGTTTTGATGTCACCGATTGTTTTATCAGCTATGTCAGATATGGGTTTAGCGCCCGAAACAGCGATGATGGCAGTTGCAATTGCTGCATCGGCAAGCTTTACGAGTCCAATATCACACCCTGCGAATCTACTTGTTATGGGACCTGGTGGATATAGATTTATTGATTACCTAAAAGTTGGTGTGCCTCTTACGATTATTGTATTCATTACTGTAATGATACTGCTTCCAATATTTTGGCCGTTAAAAAACATGTAATTTATTCAATATTTTTTGAGCTTGGAGAATACTCTTGATCAATAAATTAGTTATTGTTGGCGCAGGTCATGCGGCAGGACAAGCAATAGCGTCACTCAAACAGCAAAGGTTTGCAGGGCAAATAATTTTAGTTGGAAAAGAACCTCACTTGCCATATCAGAGGCCGCCACTCTCAAAAAAATTTCTTTCTGATGAAATTTCAATTGATCGTCTTTATCTAAAGCCATCAAAATTTTATGACGATCCACAAATAAAAAAATATCTTGATACAAATGTTACCGCAATAGATAGGAACAAGAAAAAACTACAAACAAATGATGGAAAGGAAATTTATTACGACAAATTAATACTTGCAACTGGCTCTAGAATACGACGTATAGATATTAGTGGCTCAAATCTTAATGGAGTTCATTATCTACGTAACATCGCAGATGTAATTAAAATTAAATCAGAAATAGACAGTAAAAAAAATGTAGTAATCATTGGTGCAGGCTATATTGGTTTAGAGGTCGCTGCAATAATTAGACAGCTTGGTCATAACGTTACGGTATTAGAAAAAGCTGATCGCGTAATGAGTCGAGTCGTTTCACCCCAGATTTCTGATTTTTTTGAGATCGAACATGTAAAACATGGTGTTGATCTGAGATTATCCACTAATATAATCGCATTTAATGGAAAAGATACAATAGATAATATTGAAATTTCTTCAGGTGAAAAGATACCTGCAGATATTGTGATTGTTGGTGTTGGAATAAAGCCAAATATTGAGCTGGCTGCCGATACAGGATTAAAAGTAAACAATGGAATTATTGTAAATAATCGATGTCAAACAAATGACTCAGATATTTATGCAATTGGTGATTGCACATTGCATCCAAGCGAAACATATAATCGAAATATTCGGTTAGAATCTGTTCATAATGCATTAGAGCAGGCAAAAATAGCGGTAAGTAATATTTGTGGTATAAAAAAAATATACTCACAAGTACCTTGGTTTTGGTCAGATCAATATAATCTCAAGCTGCAAATTGCAGGCCTTTCTGAGGGTTATGATAGGACCATTATTAAAGGAAATATATCAGACCGTTCTTTTGCATGTCTATACTTTAAAGATGGTCAGTTAATAGCTACGGATGCAATTAATTCAGCAACAGAATTTGTGATATCGAAGTCTCTAATTAAATCAAAAAAAATATTAGATCTTGATAAGCTTGAGGATAAAAAAGTAAATCTTAAAGATTTTTTTAATTAATATTTCAATAAATACTTATCAAGGCTTATATTGTCTGACAACTCTATCTTTTCTTGACGCTTTATTGAAGCTTCAGCCTCATTTTTATAATAATTAAACTTCTCAACATCAGATTTATTAATGAAAGATGAAAAATGATTACGATGTTGTTTTGCCATCGCTAATGCAAATTGAGAAAACTCTATATCTTTCTCTTTAAGGCAAGCCAGGATCTGTGCTGAAGGTGTTTGATCAGGATCATCAACTAAACTTTTCATTTTTTGAACAGCATTCAAATAACCATTATTATGTTGGTCAAGTTCAGCTGCTATATATGCAATATCGTTTAGGATTTCTTTAGCCCATTCCTTTATTGATACAAAACTGCCATTTCTCATTAACTTAAATAATGGATCTCGTCCATTGCTAGCAGTCATATTATGATTCCTAGATATATCTTTATGTTCTTTTTTAGATATCCCGGGGCTCTCCATCAATAAACAGTAGATTAGTAATACTTCCATAAAAAGAATGGTATCTTGATCAATTCCACAAGGCTCAAATAAATTAATATCTAGGGATCGAATTTCGATATATTCAATACCCCCACGACGTAAAGCAGTTGTGGGGCTCTCACCGGAATGAGCTACTCGCTTAGGCCTAATTGATGAATAAAATTCATTTTCTATTTGCAATAAATTAGCATTTAATTGTCGATAAACATCACCAACCTTGATGCCTATCTTATTATAGGAATCTTCAGGTTTACCTAGAACATCAGAGAGATCGCTTATATATTCTTCAAGATTATTCAATGAAATATTGATGCGAGATTGATTTTGATTACTATAACCTAAGTCGCTCATTCTTAATGAGGTGCTGTATGGTTCAAAATGAGTTCTTTTTTTGAGTAATTCTATTGGCCTAGAACTGCTGTTGTTAAATGATCCACAAAAAGCTGGCGATGCCCCAAATAAATAGAGTACTAACCAACCTATGCGTTTAAAGTTCCTTATTAACCCAAGGTATTGCTCTGATTTAAAGTTATTCTTATTTGAATTATCATTAAAAATATCTTGATAAACTGCCCAGAAATGTTTTGGTAATGAATAATTAAAATGGATGCCAGAAATCATTTGCATATTACGGCCATATCGATAACCTAAACCTCGTCGATATATTGTTTTTGCTTGCCCAATATTTGAAGAACCATAATTTGCTAGTGGAATCTTCATGTCTGGCGGCATATGACAAGGCATACTAGCTGGCCAAAGGAATTCTTCATCAAGATGATGATATGTGAATTGATGTATATCACAAAGATTTGATAAAACTTCCTCAGTTGTTTTTGAAGCTGGTGTTACAAACTCTAATAAGGCTTCTGAAAAATCTGTGGTTATATAATTATTCGTCAGTGCTGAACCAAGCTCAATAGGATGACTTAACGTCGAGAGAGAGCCATCACCTGCTACCCGTAATGATTCTTTCTCAATACCCTTTAGACCTCCAGAAAAAGGATTTTTGACAGAATCAGATAAAGCCTGGAGTCGATTATAAAATTTTTTAGCCAAAAAGATTTTCCAAAAATTGAATTTTAAAATAATCTTAAATAAAAAAATTATTCAAGATTGCATAATGCATATACGCTAATATTTAGTACATGTCTTGCATATTCTATTAAATTTTCAATAATCAAGAAATCAAATCTATTGGTTAAAAATTGCTTAATTGACTTCACTCAATTCTTTGATCGTGATTTAATCTTTGCTTTATCGAAAATCTATATATTAATTTTAAACAAAAAAGAAGTTAGTTTTATGAAAAAAGTAAAAAAAATAGTTATCTCGTATATGCTTACATGTTATGCCTCTTTATCTTTTGCATGTGATTATCCTTCACCGCCAAAAGATTTACCTGATGGAGCGAATTCAAATAAAGAAGAAATGCTTGCAGGTGTGAGAGAAATAGCGTCTTACCAAGATGATATGTCTGCTTACTTATCTTGTATCGAAAAAAATGAGATAGCAGCAACAAAGAGTCTTACAAATATCAGTGAAAATGAGAAAAAATTGCGTAGTGAACTATTCAATAAAAAATATAATGCTGCTATCGAAACTCAAATTAGAACAGTAGAGATATTTAATATCGAAATTCGAAGATTTAAAGAAAAATCAAAATAATTTTTTTTAAATTTAAGATAAAAAAACTAATTTGATTTTATTTTTGTTTGTAATAGCAATTCCTTAGTTCTCAAATCAAGACGTTTAATCTTGGATACCACTTCTGGCCACTCTTTTTCCAAAAAAAACTTCCTCTCATTCTTTAGAAGAATTAATCGTGCGCCTTTATTTATAAACATACCGCGTCCACGCTTTTTCTCAACTAGCCCTTCATCAGATAACTCCTGAAAACTTTTTAGAACTGTTAATGGATTAAGACAGTATTCTTTAGCAATACTTCTTACAGAAGGAAGAGCATCTCCATCATCTAAAACTTTTTCAAGAATCATTGTTACTACTAAATCACGCAATTGTTTGTAAATTGGTCGATCCTCATTCCATTCTGGATCCATTTTTAAAGAGTTCCTAAGAATTTAAATTTTCAAGAAAAAACATATTTAATTTTTTTAATATGTTAGTGAGTTAGTGTTATAATTAACTATAACACTGATAAATGAAAAAAACAAAAAATCATTAAGAATACAAAAGATGCGCATTTAAAAACTAAAATTAATTTAAAACTTTTTAATTTATAGTGCCTCTCATTACAACTGAATGACTCATTACAGTACAAAAGAAACTGTATGTTTCTGACGGTTGCAGTAAGTCTGATTTCACCACTACTTCAGTTGATTCACCTCCACCAATTATTTTTGAAGCAATAACCACTCGATTATCATCTGCTGGCAGCCAACCGCCGGCCATCCCAACCTTATTTGCATCATCTTGAATAGGCTGTAAATCAGAAGACTTCGCAATGACGAAATTATGCCCCATTACCGCTGCAGGTAAAGATCCTAAATGCTTAAAGGTAATGACTACTTCCTCACAACTATCTAATAATGATATTTCAGACACACTGTATGCTAAATTATCACCAGCAGTTACTTCTAGTGAGCATTCATTTGCACTAGCGGGCTCGTTTACAACAAAATAGGCAATTACAGAAAGCATTGAAAATAAAAACTTCATTTCTTTATCCTTATTAATTATTAATCAGATCGTATATATATTATTGGCTATGATAATTAATATTATTCATAGTTGGAAGGTATCGAAAGAATTTTTTAATATTTAAAAAAAATTCTAGAAGACTAAATGAGTGTTATTATAAATTTAGATGTGAGTGCTAGAATTCTCTAATTATTTAATAAATCGTAAATCTTGAGCGGAATCGTTTGAATGAAAAAACCTGTACGCATTACTATTACCGGGTCTGCTGGCCAAATCGGATACCAACTCGCATTTCGGATTGCTGCGGGCCAAATGTTTGGTCCTGATCAGCCAATTATTTTGCAACTATTAGAAATCCCTCAAGCATTGCCAGCATTAAAGGGTGTGGTAATGGAACTTGAAGACTGTGCCTTTAGCACGCTTACAAGTGTTATTGCGACTGATAATATCAATGAAGCTTTTAAAGATAGTGAATTTGCACTACTGGTAGGAGCTCGACCACGTGGCCCGGGTATGGAGCGTAATGATTTACTGCAAGCAAATGCTGCAATATTCTCAGTCCAAGGAAAAGCAATCAACGATTATGCAAACAAGAACATCAAGATTTTAGTTGTAGGTAATCCAGCAAACACAAATGCATTAATTGCTAGTAGTAATGCGCCCAACATCAATCCTGATAATTTCACAGCTATGACACGGTTGGATCATAATAGAGCTAAAGCAAATCTCGCAATGAAGATTGGGTGTCATGTTAACGATATAAATCGAATAACAATCTGGGGGAATCACTCAGCTACCCAGTATCCTGATATATACCACACTTCTGCTTTTGGTAAGAATGCAACCACTTTCTTAGATCAAGAATGGATTGAAAGATCCTTTATACCTGTTGTACAGCAGAGGGGTGCTGCAATTATTTCTGCAAGAGGTGCTTCCTCTGCAGCATCTGCTGCGTCAGCAGCTATTGATCACATGCATGACTGGGTGCTTGGCACCAAAGACAATGATTGGGTAAGTATGGCCATTCCAGCTGATGGAAGTTATGGTATCAAACCAGGTATCATTTATTCCTATCCGGTTCAATGCAAAGATGGAAGATATAAGATTGTTCAAGATTTAGATATAAATGAATTTAGCAGCCGACAAATGAAATTAACGGAAGCAGAATTACGTGAAGAGCGTGCTGCTATAGAAACATTGCTCTAAGAGCTAAAGTTAAATTCTATGAAATGCAGTTTTATTGGTAATATAAATATAAGGTAAAAAATTTGTTTGAAATATCCCTAGCAATTCTCTGGTTTTTGTTGTTTTTCGGAGGTGGCATCTATCTTGCCTATCAAAGGATTGATCTTCGATCATCTACCGCAGCAACTGGGGCAGCAGTTTTGGTCTACATACTGATTGGAAATGGTAGTTTTTTATGGAATTTTTTTCTTGTAGCTTCTTTCGGTTTAATGCTCGCACTAAATATAATTGATTTTCGACGTGAAAAAATAACTAAACCTCTTCTAAAGATCTACCGACGTATGCTTCCTTCTATGTCGAATACAGAACGTGAGGCGTTAGAGGCTGGAAGTGTTTGGTGGGACGGTGAACTCTTTTCGGGAATGCCAAAATGGGAAAGGCTTATGTCCTACCCTGCTCCAAAGCTATCTAAAGAAGAACAGGATTTCTTGGATGGACCTTGTGAAAAACTTTGCCAAATGCTTGATGATTGGGATATTTGTCATATTCGAGCTGACATGCCAGAAGAAGTCTGGGAATACATCATAAAAAAACAATTTTTTGCGATGATTATTCCTAAAAAGTATGGTGGCTTAGGATTTTCTGCATATGCTAATGCAGCAGTCATCACTAAACTTGCTAGCTGCAGTCCAACTGCTTCATCAACAATCGGTGTGCCGAATTCGTTAGGACCAGCAGAGTTGTTATTGCATTATGGAACAGAAGAACAAAAAAAACGTTATCTTCCAGGACTTGCCGCTGGCACAGAAATACCCTGCTTTGCACTAACATCTCCTCAAGCAGGGTCAGATGCCGCAGCAATTATAGATAACGGTGTAATTTGCAAAGGTAAATGGAAAGGAAAATCCATTATTGGTATACGCCTTAACTGGAATAAACGTTATATTACACTTGCCCCGATTGCTACTGTACTTGGCCTTGCATTTAAACTTTATGATCCTAATCACCTAATTGGTGAAAAAGATGAGTATGGAATTACTGCTGCTTTAATTCCAACTAATATTGATGGAGTTGAAGTGGGTAGGCGTCACTACCCACTATCAGTTGCGTTTCAAAATGGACCAACTACTGGTAAGGATGTATTTGTTCCGCTTGATCATATAATTGGTGGGCCTGAGATGGCTGGCAAAGGCTGGAAGATGTTAGTTGAGCTTTTATCAGTAGGACGTGCAATTACTTTACCATCCACAGGATCAGGTGGTGGTCAAGCGGCTGCCTATGCTTCTGGTGCATATTCAGTAATTCGCAAGCAATTCAATACTTCTATCTCTAATTTTGAAGGCATTGGTGAAGCGCTGACAAGAGTGGCAGGGCATACCTATATTATGAATGCTGCTGTTTCCGTAACATCTGGCGCTATTGATCAAGGCGAAAAACCAGCTGTTCCCTCTGCGATTTTAAAATATCATTGCACGGAACTCAGTCGAAAAGTTGCTGATGACGCTATGGATATACATGGCGGTAAAGCTGTAATGATGGGGCCGAGAAATTATCTAAGTCGGTCCTACATGGCAACTCCAATTGCTATTACAGTTGAAGGTGCAAATATTCTTACTAGAAGTTTGATTATTTATGGACAAGGTGCAATTCGATGTCACCCATTCGTGCTGCGTGAACTTAATGCTGCAAGTGATGACGATAAAGATCGCGGCCTAATTGAGTTTGATGATGCATTATTTGGTCATATTGGTTATGCAATCAGCAATATAGCTCGTTCCTTTTTTCTAGCATTGACACATGCAAAATTTAGCCAAGTTCCATTAAATACGCCAACAAGACGATATTATCAGAATATCAATAGGTATAGTGCAGCTTTTGCATTAGCGTCTGACTTTGCAATGTTAACTCTTGGTGGCTCACTTAAAAAACGAGAACTTCTATCAGCGCGCTTAGGTGATATCTTAAGTTCGATGTATTTAGCATCAACTGTTTTAAAGCACTTTGAAAATCAAGGTCGCCGTGCAACAGATTTACCTCTTGTTGAATGGTCCATTCGAACATTAATGTATCAAGCACAAGAGGCTTTACATTCATTTCTTCGTAATTTTCCAAATAGGTTTGTTGCTATTTTAATGAGAATATTTATTTTTCCTCGTGGTAGAACCTATTCAGCACCATCTGATAAAATTTCAAAAAAAATAGTTAATTTGATTACATCTCCAAATGAGTCAAGAGAGAGTCTTAGTGAATTTGCTTATACCACTAATGACTCCACTAACCCACTTGGGTTACTTCAGGAGGCGCTGGAGTTAACAGAAAAATATGCAGCTATTGAAAATAGGTTAAGACAAGCGCGAAAGGAAGGCCTCTTATTGTCGGATTACTTGGGAGATCAAATTTCTGAAGCAGAAAAAGCACAAGTTATTAGCAAAGCTGAAAGTCGAAATATGCGCGCTTATCATGAAAAAGTTATGGAACTTCTTGCTGTTGATGATTTTTCACCAGAAGATTTATCTCGCAAAATAAAAACTAGAGCGCCAAAAAATAAAGCAACCACAGCAAAAAAAGTAATTAAGAAAAAATTAAAAAAGAAAATTAGTTGAGCAAAATGCGAAGGAACACTAAAATCAAAAGTTTTGGCGAACGCCATTCATGAAATCATCTAATTTTAATAAGCCTATCGGAATAAGTGGATTAGCAGCATACGTACCACCCTATCGTGTGTGGTTAGAAGATTGGTGTAACTGGACAAATAGTGACTGGTCAAAAATCCGTGAAGTTGTCGGTCGAAGTTTTCGTGTGCGTGGGCCAAATCATAGTATTTATACTATGGCGGCTAATGCTGTAATTCGTCTCATTGATCAATATGATATTGATCCAAGTAGGGTGAAATTTTTTGGGCTTGGAACGGAATCAAGCACAGATAATTCTATTGGCGCAATAATTATTAAAGGTATGGTTGATAAAGCTATGGAGGTTAGAGGTAAAGCTCCAATTTCTCGTAGTTGTGAAGTACCTGAGTTTAAGCACGCATGTCTTGGTGGTGTTTATGGAATGAAAGGCGCTATTCGTCATCTCGCATTAGATGGAGCTGGTAGTCAAGCAATCGTAGTCTGTGCAGATATAGCTGAGTATGCTCAAGGCAGTACGGGTGAACCAACCCAAGGAGCCGGTGCTGTAGCTATGCTGCTCGAAGAAAATCCGAAGTTAGCGATTGTTGATTTAAATAAATCTGGATCAGCATCGGATTATCGTATTATAGATTTTCGAAAACCGATGGTTCGCTTTTGCGGCCAAGGTCCCTCTGACACTCATCATGTTCAAGATTTTCCTGTATTTAATGGCAAGTATTCCGTTACATGTTATTTAGATCAGACCCTTAATGCACTCAGTGACATGTATGAAAAGAGAAAACTTAACTCTATAAGATATTTAAAATCACTACGATCCTTATTTTTACATAGACCTTATCGTCGTATGCCAGAAACTGGTTTAGCCTTATCTTATTTATTTGCTCTAAGCCGAGGTAACGAGAATGATAAGGCAGAATTAACTTCATACTGCTTCAAAGCAAATATTAATAAAGATGATTTAATAAAAGAAATGATTAGCAAACCTGACATATTAGATCTTGCTGAACCTGATAAACATCAACTTGAAGCTTATCCTATGGCAATGACAGTTCTTAAAGTTTTTCGATCAACAGATTGCTACCAAAAAGAAGTTATAAATAAATTATATTTAGGAAGCAATACAATGCTCGATCTTGGAAATCTATATACGGCTGCTCTACCAGCATGGATGGCAGCCGGTTTTGAACAAGCAATACAGAAAAATTCATTAAGTCCTGGAGAAGAAGTTCTTACTCTTGGTTATGGTAGTGGTGATGCTGCAGAAATAATTCCCATCTTTATGGCTGAAAACTGGCAAGAAGCAGCTGCAAAGATTGACTTTGCTGGTGCCATGAAGTCAACGCTTGACCTAAATTGTGAGCAATATGAAATGCTTCGCAATGGTAAATGCATTAAAGATCTTGAATACGTTGCTCATAACGAATTTGTAATCGATTGTGTTGGTAAAAATGATGATGATAATTTTTCAGATTTTGGTATTGAGTATTATCGTTATATCGCATAATCGACAAGTTTCTTATTATACTTCCCCCGAAGAGTTTTCCACTCCTGTATAAACCAAGGTGTAAATTTTTCTGGGCTACTAGTAAGCTCAGAATCCAGTTCACAGACTGAAATAAATCGAATACTTTCTATTTCATTTTTATTTGGATGCACATTGCCTCTTAAATTTCCCAGAAATACATGACATAACTCATGTTCAGATCCTACTTTTCCAAAATTAGCTTGATACTTAAAATGATAAATTAAATTGAGCTCAGTAGACACATTTAATTCATCATCTAAACGCCTCCTCGTCGCAACTGATAATGACTCGCCTCGACGAGGATGACTACAACAACTATTTGACCAATATCCTGGCCAGAGCCTTTTTTTTTCACTTCTTCGCTGAAGTAACAGTTGACCTGTTTCATTAAATAAAAATACTGAAAATGCTCGGTGTAGTAAACCATCTCCGTTGTGGCAATCAAATTTTGATCGAAAGCCAATTTCATTATCATGATCATCAACTAAAATTAATTCCTCACCTTCTGAGGAAACTAAACGATTTAAATCATTCAATTATTTGATCCTCTTTAAGTATTGGGTCTTAAGGTTTCGTAACCAGCTTGATGTAATGCTTTTTGAACTTCTTCAATAGAATCTGGACATAATGCTACAACTGAACCCCCACCACCTGACCCTGTTAATTTGGCTCCACTAGCACCATTTTCACGTGCGATATTAATTATATTTTCAAGATCAGGAGTAGATATTTCTATTGCATTCAATAATCCATGACAAATGTTCATTAATTGGCCTAATTCCTTGTAATTACCTGCTTTAAGTGCCTCAGCACCTTTACAACTAAGTTCATCAATGTGATCAAAAATAGTTTCATATTGAGAAATATTTTTATTATAACGAGAGCCCACATTCGAAACCTGGCTTATAGTATGGCTCGAATGCTTGCTAAATCCAATTAGTAATGGGGGTGCATTATTGAGTTCTATAATTTCAAAATTTGGGGATTTATTTTTCTGAAATAATATTGGTTCTTCAAAGCAAGAAATTGTGTTATCAATCCCAGATGGATTGCCGTGTGCTAATTTCTCACATTGAAAGGCTATTTGATTTATGCGCTCATTATCAATACTAATATTAATTGATTTTGCAACAGCACGAATAATTGCCACTGCTATTGCAGCTGATGACCCCAAACCCATACCTTGTGGCAAACTTGATGAAATTTTAATAAAGAAATTTAAATCACCTACCTCAAGTGCATCGAATATTGTATTAACAACTCCATTAACACCAGTATAGTCTTTTCGGTTAATGGTTGTACTTAATCCCCACTCACTAATGGTAATTTTTGTCTCTTCTTTAAAGGGTAAAGCATTTGCCCCAACAGCTTTTATAATAGGAATAGCCAAAGCATGTTTATCATAAACAGCAGCATGCTCTCCAAATAAAATAATTTTTCCTGCTGAAAACTCATTATTAGCTAAGCTTAATGTTCTCTCATATTCAAGATCTTTGAGAATTTCAGCAGCTTTCCAAGCTTTTATATTATTGCTTTCAACCAATCTTTCAACGACATCATCAAAATAATAATTAGGAGTTTTTACTAATGATGCAACACTCCTTGCGTGCAAGCGCATATGCCCTTTTTGAATGCCATCAGTTACCAAAGCTTTTAATGCAGCAAAATTTTGAGCTAAACCAACGGAAGTCATTAATTCTGAAAGTTGCTGTGCATTTTTAACACCAGCAATTGCTATACCTAATCTAGCAGCAGGATTTAATAATAAACTGCCGCCGACAATGCCAGGCTTTATAGGTATTTTAATTTCACCTATTAAATTACCGTCATCTGTGGATGACCATTTTGTTAGGGTTGAATATTGTCCATTTTTTGAAGCAAAGGCATGGATACTAGCTTCAATTGCTCTCCAATCATTTCCTGTTGCGATTGCAAGTGCATCTATGCCATTCATTATACCTTTGTTACTTGTTACTGCTCTATGTACATCGGAGGTAGCAATATGACTTGCTAAAATAATTCGATCACGAACTTCTTCGCCTGTCATTGAAGTATTTGCAAGACAATTAGGGCTATAGGTTACGATTGCTGAACAAACTGAATTATCTGAATAGTTGGATAGAATCTTAAGTAGAGCTTTTCCACCTGATATTTTTTCAAGCGCCGGTGCTATGGATTCACAAATGGTGTTAACTAAATTAGCACCCATTGCATCACAAGTATCTATCAATAAATGTGCAGAAATAATAGCGCTTTCATTCTGAAGATTAATTATTTTAAATTCAATGTCGCGAATTCCACCGCCACGAGCACTTAGCCTCGGATGAATTTCATCTATTTTACGCATTAAATATGAGCATTCTTTTTGTAAAGATGTTAAAGATGCTTCAATATTCTTAATATTAATGAGGTGAATTTGGCCAGTAAGTAATGATTGAGGAAGATGAGCTCTAAACCCTCCTGTGTCTCTAGCCATTAATGCAGCTTGACTTAAACCAGCAACAATTGAGGGTTCCTCAACAACTAAAGGTACAATGCATTCGCGGTTATTGATAATGAAATTAGGAGCAACAGATATTGGAAGACCAAAGACTCCCACAGTATTTTCAATCATCTTATCTGCAACAGCATTATTGATAACATGAAGTCCCGATTTTAATCTTTTGGCGTTATCAGATGAAAGCCAGCCCAAACTCTCAAGCTCTATAATACGATCAGCGATTGATAGTTTATACAATTTTGAAATACGCGATTTATTCATACTTCAATTCTAACGCCATCAATACTCAACTTGTAGTCTAGCTTTTTAAAGCTTTTTGACATAGAAGAACAAAATTTATCTAATTCTTCAGAATTTAATCCTAAAAGGATACCAATATCACCGCCACCTGCACCACAAGGTTTATATATAAGGTTTTTTTTCTTTGCTTCTTGAAATAACTCTTCATGGCCCATTTGAAAAATTCCTAGATTATAATCACAACTAAAATCATAAAGTGATTTACAATAATCTACATACCCAGCTAGAATTTTTTCAGCATCACTATTTTGCCAATGAGCTGCCATAATCTTTGATGCATCTATCAATTCTCTTCGAGAAGATTTATCTCTACCTCCAAAAAAGCGCCTTAACTTATCTTTTGTACTTGCGGAAGAACCAGTCCAAATAAGTCGATAACATAAACCATCAGGCCACGATAAAGACTTTGTGGTGAAATTTTCTATTTGAAATTCTAATAAGCCGCCATATAAACTTGTTGCAATATCAACACCGCTTCCCAGACCACCTTGTAATTTTTTATGGGCTTGATGGGCTAAAATTTTAATTTTTTTTAGATCATCACACTTTTTGACAGCTGCAATTAAAGCAACAATGATCGCAGCACTCGATCCAAGGCCTAATTTTTTATTACAATACTCATCAACAAACGCGATGGTATTAAGGTTTATCTTTTGATTTATAGGCACATAGTTATCAATAACCTGCCAAACAGCATCAATTACAGCAAATGACTCTTGGCCGTCTCGCCATAAAATACCTTTTTCTAGAAATTCAAACTCACCTTTTTTTGAATGATAGCCAGAAGATTCAACTCGAGAAATTCCATTATTACACTTTTCAATTATTACCTCTGCACGACAGTTAACTGCCATACATATAGCTGGAGCTTTATCTAAAACAGCATATTCGCCACTGAGAATAACTTTGCCTGGAGAGCTAGCTTTAACAAGTAAACTCATGAAGATCCAACCACACGAGCTGCAGCACCTATGCTACTCTCCATTACTTGCTTAACTCCAGATGTTTTCTCTAATTCTTCTCGTACGATCTTAGCATGCTCCTTAAGACATATTGCTTTTACTTGTGGACCTGCATCAATTGTAAAAAAAACTTTAAAACCTTCCTGCCGTAATTTTCTTACTTTCTGCATGCAAGCTATTGTTGCAGAATTCCAATATATTAATGGAGGCCTGGATGCCCACATGACTGAATGCATTTTGAGGCAACTATGCTCAGCAACAGTAGCAAGTTTATCAAAATCATGATGTTTAATAGCGATGCGTGCAGTTTCAAGATCTTGGTCTTGTTGTGCAATCCATGTTCTATAAAATGGCGATGTTTTACGAGAAATTTCCATAGCAAGACTAGAGCTAATGGCTTTTTTCTCTGTTTCCGTAATAGCAATGACCACCTGCAAAGGCCATGAATTTGGGTCACAAAGTGATTTTACTTCTATGCTATTTTTAGCATTGTTGAGTTCTACAAAACCTCCATAAAGCGAACGAGCAGCAGATCCTGATGCTTGCCCAGCTAATTTTGCTAAATCTAAATCTGTATACTTTAATCCTGCAGCGGTGGTGGTAGCCTTTGTTATTGCTGCAAATACTGATGCAGATGATGCTAATCCAGCAGCAATTGGGAAATTGCTTTTACTACTTACTTGAACTCTTGATCGCTTCTCTCCTAAGATATTATCAATACATGCGGCAATGCGTGGTAACATTTCAAAGTTGCGTTTGCCGTTAACAATCAATTCATCCTTTGATAGGCAGGGTTTTAAATTGACACAGACTTCAGTAAACAAATCGTTGAGTGTTATGGAAATTGACCCTACTGCAGGTAAATTTTTTGGTATATCACGCTTTCCCCAATATTTAATCAGTGCAATATTTGGCTGTGCAGTTGCTGTCGCATACATATTCATGCGCCCCATAAGTAATTTTTTATTAATAACATGAATTATATCCTTAGAGAGAGACGCGCACAGCGACTTAATTCCGTGTACGCTTAATAATTAACATATTAATGGTAATGACTTGTCCTCTAAATTCAAAGATCGTATTAAGGTTTATACCACAAGAGTTGATGGTGGTTTAAATACTGTTCTCCCTCCTGTCGATAGAACTCCTGAGCGACTGCACGACGCCATGCGATATGCAGTTTTTAATGGTGGTAAGCGTATCAGGCCATTATTAGTTTATGCTGCAGGCGAAACTTTAAATGTTGATGCTGAACTACTTGATGTTCCCGCTATTGCTATAGAGCTAATCCATGCATTTTCATTAATTCATGACGATCTTCCTGCAATGGATGATGACGATTTACGTCGTGGTAAACCTGCAGTTCATAAGCAATATGATGAGGCTACTGCAATACTAGCTGCAGATGCGCTTCAGCCACTAGCATTTTCAATACTTGCTAGTGCTAGAGAGGGACCTCCAGATGCAGCAACTAAACTTATTAAACTCATATCAGAAGCTTGTGGATCAATTGGTATGACAGGAGGACAGTTTATTGATCTTGCAGCTGAAGGCAGGGAGCTTTCTGTAAATGCAATTGAACATATGTATTCCTTAAAAACAGGTGCCTTGATTCATGCTGCTATTATGTCTGCATATATTTTAAGTGAAAGGTCCTGCAAAAATGACTTAAGAGCACTTAATAATTTTGGTAAAATCATTGGAATAGCATTTCAGATAAAAGATGATATTCTCGATGTAGTTGGAAAAACAGAAGCTATTGGTAAACCAGCTAAATCTGACGAAAATCAAAATAAAGCAACCTATCCTTCTTTATTTGGCATAAAAAAATCAGAAGCTCGTTGTAATGAACTACTTGATCAAGCGCTCGATGAGTTGTCCCAACTTGGAGAGGCTAGTAATTCATTAGCATGGCTTGCTCGGTTTATTGTTGAGCGTGGACTGTGATGTCAGGCTCTTAAACTCAATTTAAAGGGCAAAATATATTAATGTATACAAGTTTCTTTGGGCTCAATGAAAAGCCATTCTCAATAACACCGGATCCGAGATATCTTTTTATGAGTGAGCGGCATAGTGAAGCGCTAGCACACTTAGTATATGGAGTAACTGAGAGCGGTGGCTTTTTACAATTAACTGGTGAAGTAGGGACAGGCAAAACAACATTAATACGTAGTCTTTTGATAAGTCGAATGCCCGATAATGCAAATGTAGCTGTTGTGTTGAATTCGCAAATAACGTCACAAGAATTTCTTCTGACAATATGCGAGGAACTTAATATTGCAGCCCCAAAAAATTTAAACAGCATTAAAGCATTAACTGATGCTCTTAATAAATACCTATTGAAAGCGCATGCTTGTGGAAGAAAGACAATTCTAATTATAGATGAAGCTCAAAACCTTACTCCAATAGTACTAGAACAGGTAAGGCTCTTAACTAATTTGGAAACTGCTAAGCAAAAATTATTACAAATTATCTTAATAGGCCAACCAGAACTACGCGAACTTCTTAAACGTAATGACTTAAGACAATTAGCTCAAAGAATTACTGGGAGATATCATCTCGAACCCCTTTCAAAAGAAGAAACTTTTCAATATATAAAACACCGCTTTAGTGTTGCGGGAGCGCTAGGTGAAATAATAGACAATAGAGCAAAAAAAGAAGTATTTTTCTTGTCCAAAGGAATACCAAGATTAATTAATATTATCTGTGATAGAGCCCTATTAGGCGCATATAGCCTGGATCAGCGAGTAATTACAAAAAAAATAATTCGCTGTGCTGCAGGTGAAATTGCTGGTGAATTAAAAAATAAAGTAAATCTTCCAACGGTCCCAATAAGTATTGGATTATTTATATTAATAATAATTACAATGATTACATGGTTTTATATAGATGAATTAAATTCAAATTACAGCTTTTCTGGAAATATTTCAGACCCAATTATTGAAATTGAGAAATCCATTATCAAGACTGAAAATTCAAAGCCATTGAGATTGCTTGAAAGACTACCACTAACTCATGAATCGACAACGAAACACTCAGCAATGACTGCATTATTTAATCTTTGGGGTGTTACTTACAAACCTGAAGCTTCGGACATCTGTTTACAAGCTACAAATGCTGGCTTAGGTTGTATCTATCAACGTGAATCATGGAATGGACTTAGCAAACTCGATCGCCCTGCAATTTTAAAAGTTGTTGGTGCTGATGGATCCTCTCATGAATTAGTTTTGATTAGTGTAAATGGAGATGTTGCAAACTTATCAGTGGGTGGTGCAATAGTCAGCCATCCAATTCATGAAATTACAGATATTTGGTTTGGCGATTTTATGATGCTATGGCGCCCATATGACGGTATTTCATCCTCGTTTTCATCAAGATCAACAGGGCCTGATGTTATTTGGCTGAAAAAAAGTCTGGCAAAAATTAATAGCAAATATTTAAGTAAAAATGTTGATGACGACTCTTATGATCAAGAACTTATTCAAATAGTAAAACAATTCCAGCAAGATAACCGCCTCAAAATTGATGGTCTCGTTGGCCAGCAAACCTTAATTATTATCAATTCACTTTTAGGTTTAACTAAATCTCCACGACTTTCAATTATTGATATTAATCAGGAATAAAAATGTCATTTATCTTAGATGCACTAAAAAAATCAGAAATTGATCGTAAGCAGAGTGACACTAAATTCACTGATATACCAATAAGTGAATCGAATTCAGCAAAGCCTGGTTGGATTTGGATTATTGTTATTTTATTATCTATTAATTTTTTTGTTCTCGCGATTCTTATGTATAAAATTAATCTACCTCAAATCTCCACAAAAAAGTCTGAAATAGAATCTGTAATAATTCCAACTAATAAATCTTTTGGTTTTGGTAATCAAGTTGAAATTAATGAAGAAAAAATATTAAATAAAGATCAAGCCCTAAAATTAAAAAAACCTAACCAAATTTCAAGAGATCAAAATTCATTTGCAATCCCATCATACGAGTTATTACCATCCATAGATGAAGCTAGATCAAGAAATAAAAGTATTCCTGAACTTCACTTAGATATTCATGTATATAGTGTTGACCCCAAAAATAGGTTTGTATTTATAAATATGATAAAGCTGAAAGAAGGTTCACAACTCATTGAAGGCCCTAAAATCATAAAGATAACGGATAATGGCGTTATTCTTGATGATGATGGTTATTTATTTTCTTTGCCTCGTGAATAAGCAACATTATTCTTACATAGAAAATAATGAACTAACTAATGCTTTAGTTTCGGGCTTCCATTGTGTAATTGCTGAACAAGACCATCTCAACCACATTAATATATTTCCAGTACCAGATGGTGATACTGGAACAAATCTTAGTCTTACATTAAATTCTGCGTTAACAGTAATTAAAGATGATGAAGATAAAGATTTACATGAAATGCTTAAAGCTTTAGCAGATGCATTGCTAGATGGAGCGCGTGGAAACTCTGGTGCAATATTTGCTCAATTTTTCCAAGGACTCAGCGAGTCTTCCGTAGAACAAAAACAATTTACAGTGCAAACTTTAAGTAAAGCTATTAATTTAGGGTATCAATATGCCCATGAAGCACTTTTGAAGCCTCGTGAAGGTACTGTTTTATCGGTAATGCAGGCTTTTGCTGATTGCATCTCTGAGCTAGTCTCAAAAGATCCAAATATCAAATTCGAAGAAATTATAAGTAAAGCTCAATTTAATGTTAACAAAGCACTTATAAATACAACCCAACAACTAAATGTTCTAAAAAAAGCAGGCCTAGTCGATGCTGGTGCTCAAGGTTTTGCGCTTCTTATTGATGGAATGTCTTATTACCTGAAGAATAGGGAAATTAAACTTTTACCAGAAAAATTTTTAGTTAATAAAATCAAAAAACAAGTAAATATTTCCGATAATGAACATCAATCAAAATTTCGTTTCTGCACAGAATGTTTTGTCAGTTCAAAAGATATTAATAAAAAAAAATTACAAGAAGCCCTCATTGAGCTTGGCGATTCAATGGTTTTAGCCGGTAGCAAAAATAAGGTAAAAGTTCACATCCACACAAATTATCCAGATAAAGTTTTTTTAAAAACGAAACAGTTTGGTGAGGTTACTGGAGAGAAAGCTGATGATATGTTTAGACAACAAGGTATTATATTTAACAAGTCAAAAAAATTTGCTGTTATAACGGATTCAGGAGCTGACATAAGCGATGAAGACATGGAAGAATTAAATATTTATATGGTTCCTTGTAGGATTCAATTTGGCAAAGATGACTACCTTGATAAAGTAAGCATTACCGCAAGTGAATTTTATTCAAAAATTAGAAAAAACAAAAATTACCCAACAACTTCACGTCCATCGCCAGGTGACTTTAAACGCCAATTTCAATTCTTAACCAGCCATTACGAAAAAGTTCTTTCAATTACACTTAGTTCTCATGCTAGTGGAACTCATGAAGGAGCTTATTTAGCGGCAAAAAGAAGTGATTCTTCAAAACATATATATGTAGTTGATTCTTTGAATGCTTCTATGGGGCAAGGTCAATTATCTGTTTTAGCAGCCGAATGTGCTGCCGCAGGAATGGGTATTGATGAAGCATTACAAGTTATTAAACGAGCAATACCAAAAATTAAAACTTTTATTATGCTCCAAGATTTGTCTTATGCAGTTCGAGGTGGTCGTTTGTCAATATGGGTTAAGTGGATGGCGGATTTATTTCGAATAACACCAATAATGTGCATTAAAGCAAATGGAAAAATTGGAATAGCGACATTTTTCCTGGGGCATCGTGATAATTTAAGTAAATATTCAAAGTTTATTGCTTCTCAACACAATAAAAAGGAAAAAATACAAATAGGTATTGGGCATGCGATTTATGAAAAAGGTGCGAAAGAGCTTGCAAAAAAAATAAGAAGTAAGAATCTAAGTATAGATAAATTACAAATTTGTGAACTAGGCCCTGCACTTGGAGCTCATGGAGGGCCGGGAACATTAACTGTATCAACCTGCCCGGTCATATCATTTGATGATCTTTCTCAACAGGATTAATTAGAAATTTGCCTTGATTACGAGAATTGTTCACTTCATTAGTTACCTGCCAAGCATGGAGTTTCGGTATTCTTTGCATCGCATTTTTAAAAAAAGTATTTTTTCCAGTTAACCAATCCCCAATTGCGTTAGATTCAATAATTATTGGCATTCTATGATGTAGTCGTAACATAAAATCATTTGAGGCCATCGTAAGAACTGACGTTGTTTGTATAGTTTCTCCAGTTTTTACATCCGTCCATTTTTCCCAGATTGCGGCTAAAGCAAAAGGCTCACTACTTACCAAAGATATAAAATAGGGAATTCTTTTATTACCACTTTTATGCCACTCATAAAAGCCATCGGCTAACACAATACAACGACGATTCATAAACGCAGAACGAAAAGAGGGTTTCTCTAATATTGTCTCTGCGCGGGCATTGAACATATGATTTCCTATTGCAATATTTTTTGACCAAGACGGTATTAGACCCCAACGAAGAGTTGCAACTTCACGTTTTTTGTTATTTTCTTCTCGAATTGCAGCTACATATTGTGTTGGCGAGATATTGTATCGTGGTTCAGATTTTAATGAACTACGGATACCAAATTTTTCCTCTATTTTTTTATTAGAGGAATAAAAAACAAATCTTCCACACATTCTATTCGCGTATTCCTACACCTTTTTTCATCAGCAATATACTTACAAAAAATAAAAGAATCATGAATACAATCAAAATTATATAAGCATAATAAATATTTATATCTGACGTGCCCAAGATACCGTAACGAAACGCGTTAACCATATATAGAATTGGGTTCAATTTAGAAGCGCTTTGCCAAAAATCAGGCAATAATGATATTGAATAAAATATTCCCCCTAGATATGTGAGTGGGGTTAATATAAATGTTGGTACTATCGTAATATCGTCAAATTTCCTAGCAAAAATTGCATTTATAAATCCAGCTAACGAAAAAACAATCGATGATAACAAAACTACTGATAACATTATGAATGGATGAACAACTTCAATCCGTGTAAAAAATAACGCAATAATGGTTACTAATAAGCCAACTAACATACCGCGTAAGACACCTCCTGAAACATGTCCAATAATGATACTTGCATATGACATTGGTGAAACCAGCATTTCCTGGATATAACCACTAAATTTTGCACCGAAGAATGAAGAGACAACATTTCCATAAGAATTCGTAATTACAGACATCATTATTAAGCCTGGTGCTATGTATTGCATATAATCATAGCCATCCATAGTGCCAATACGACGGCCTATTAAGTTGCCAAAAATTATAAAATAAAGTGTCATTGTGATAGCTGGTGGTACGATCGTTTGTACCCAGATTCGAAGAACCCGATTCATTTCTTTTCTAATAATAGTTCTTACAGCAATTAAATTTAATTGAATGTTCATAAATCACTCTCTGATTCATTTTTGCTATCCACTAAACGCAAAAATAATTCTTCAAGGCGATTTGCTTTATTTCGCATGCTAACCACTTTGATGTTATTTAGATCAAGTTGCTCAAATAAATTATTTATATTTTGATTGGGCCCTTTTTCAACCTCTAACTCACAATCATTACGCAATTTAACTTTGAAACCCTCAAGAAAAGGTGCTTGTTTCAGATCAACTGCTAAATTAAGAATAAGTACTTCTCGTTGTATTTTACGCAAGACTGTACTCATTCTTACATCTTCTATTATTTTACCCTCATCAATAATAGCAATATGGCGACACAAAGTTTCGGCTTCTTCTAAGTAATGAGTTGTTAATATAATCGTAGTGCCTGATTCATTAATTTTTTGAAGATAATTCCACATTGAGCGACGAATTTCGATATCTACTCCAGCTGTCGGCTCATCTAGGATCAATAAACTTGGCTCATGTACTAGCGCTCTTGCAATCATCAATCTACGCTTCATTCCTCCTGATAAACTCATGGCAACATCTTTACGTCGATCCCATAAGTGAAGAGCACGGAGGTATTTTTCTGCTCTTTTTCTGGCTACCTTTCCTCCAATACCGTAATAGCCCGCATGGTTAATTACGATATTAAGTACGGTGTCCCAAAGATTAAGATTAACCTCCTGAGGAACTAAACCAACAAAAGATTTAGCAGCTTCGAGATCTTTATCTAAATTATGACCAAAAATTTCTACCTCGCCACATGATTTATTGATTAATGAACTGATAATACCAATAGCTGTAGATTTTCCTGCGCCATTCGGTCCCAATAAAGCATAAAAATCACCTGCATCTACTGTCAGATCGATGCCTTTAAGCGCTTGATTACCGTTATCATATGTTTTTTGAAGGTTTCTTATTTTTAAAGCATTCATAATCTTTGGTATAGTCGTGATGTTACATCTAAGTCGTTACTGCTTTTTATCTAAAAATTATATTAATGTATTATCCACTAATTGATATAAATTGTAATAACATAAAGACGCGATATTCAGTATGGAAGAACACAATGTTTTTGCCGGTGCATTCGTTGACCGAAAGACACTTAAGCGCAAAGATAATGATTGGCTTGAAAAGGCGCTATTACAGGAAAATACTCGCTTCATTCCAATCTGGGATGAGTGTTTTCTAGTAAATGAAACACTCACAAAACTTATATTCCTGAAAAGCAATGATTTTAATTATTCACAAACTAAGAAAAATAATATTTTTCTTGGGTATTTCCGCGGACATCCAATATTTGCAATCATAATGAATGAAAATATAAAAACCCCATTCAGTAAAATTGGTAAATTTAAGAATCTTCGTTATCTTGGCAATGTAATAGCAACTGATGAAGCTAATTTAGCTGCTTATATTTGTGGATTAGTTAAGTGGCACGATTCTCAAATATTCTGCTCTAAATGTGGATCTTTGACAAAACCAGAAAAAGGAGGAAATTCACGGCGCTGCAAAAATAGTGTTTGTGATAATACAATTTTTCCAAGAGTAGATCCTGCGATTATTGTTTTAGTTACCAATGGTGAAAAATGCTTACTTGGAAGGCAGGCCGGTTGGCCTAAAGAACGTTATTCAACAATTGCTGGATTTGTTGAACCAGGGGAAAGTTTAGAAGATGCTGTTTGCCGTGAGGTATTTGAAGAAACTAATATTGTTGTTTGTAAAATTGAATATTGCAGTTCACAGCCATGGCCATTTCCATCTTCACTAATGCTCGGTTTTACTGCAGAAGTTGATTCCACAGTTGACCAAAATATTTGTTTAAATGATGAGGAATTAGAGCATGCTGCTTGGTTTTCCCGGAAAGAATTACTATCAGATTTTCCTAAACTTCCAAATAAAATGTCAATAGCTCGAAGACTTATTGATACTTGGATTACACTTTCTAACTCTAGATAAAATTAATTTAATTTTCATCCTATAAATAAATATGCGATAACCATTTACTTATATCTGTTATTTCTTTTGAAGAAATAGTGTGGCCCATCGAATATTCATGCCAATCAACTGAATAACCAGACTCGATAATTTTATTAGCTGACTCTCTACCCCAGTCAATTTCTAACACTGGATCGAATGTGCCATGCGCCATAAAAATTGGTAAGTTTTTTCGACATATTGCGGTATCTGAAATATCAGATAAAGCTACATAAGTAGAAAGCGCCATTAGTCCTGCTATATTGTAGCTTGACTGTAATGCTGTATGTATAGCAACAGCACCGCCCTGCGAAAACCCAGCAATAACAATCTTATCTTCCTTTATGCCGCGTTTAATTTCTTTATCAATTAAACAACATAGAAAATCACAGCTTTTTAAAAAACTTTCTCTATCAGCTCTTCCCTCACGATCAAAACTTAATATGTCGTACCATGAACGCATAGCCATTCCATTATTGACAGTCACTGGCTGAATTGGAGCATGCGGAAAAACGAAACGTAATGGAATATCTTTTGGTAGATTTAGTTCCGGCACAATTTGTTCAAAATCATGGCCATCCGCTCCTAAGCCATGTAGCCAGATAATACTTCCAATAGGGTTAGTGTCAGTGTTTATTTCAATACTTTCAATCTGTTGCAAAAGTTACTCCAATCTTTTAAAAAATAATACTAACGCATAAATTAAGATAGATTGATGAATAATTGACTTAATATGATCATTATTGCATAATTATGTGCATATTTATGCAGGAATTTATATGTCTACAACACACCATGAAAAACGTCGCGAAATTCTTAGACAGCTGTTAACAAAAGGCAATTCTCAAACACAGGAAATGTTAGTGCTTGCTTTAAACGAACTAGGTTATAAATCTATTCAATCAAGTGTTAGCCGTGATCTTAAAGGACTTGGTGCAATCAAAACAAGCAAAGGATATGAACTTCCCGAAGAAAATGATTTAAACGACAATCATTTTGCAGAAGTTAAAGATCTTTTAAGAGCAATGTTACCTGCGGGACCTAATTTACTTGTTGTTGATACTGCAATTGGCGCGGCACAACGCGTTGCGTTAGCCTTTGATCGTTGCAATTGGCCAGAAGTTGTTGGCAGTATAGGTGGGGATGACACGGTATTTGTTGCAACTGAATCTGGCGTTGCACAAAAAAATATAATCTCAAAAATTAAGCACTTTTCTAGACTTTAGCTTTTGGAGAAATTTGTGAAAACAGACACATCACCTATTATTTTGGCATTTTCAGGCGGCCTGGATACTTCATTCTGTGTTCCTTGGTTAAAGGAAAATTATAATCGAGAAGTTATCACTGTATGCATTGATACTGGAGGTATTAGTGACAATGCTGCGGTAAAACTCAAAGAACGATCCATTGCTTTAGGTGCAATAGATCATATTCTAGTAAATGCAAAACAAGATTTTTTTGATAATGTTATAAAGCATTTAATTACAGGTAACGTGTTGCGTGGACAAGCTTACCCCTTATGTGTTGGAGCTGAAAGAGGTCTCCAAGCAGAAAAGATTGCAAAGATTGTCGCTGAGCGAGGTGCAACAACAGTTGCCCACGGATGTACAGCAGCAGGTAACGATCAAGTAAGATTTGAAGTAGCCCTAAGAACATTAAACCCTGGATTAAAAATCTTAGCGCCAGTTCGAGATAACAATTGGATTCGAGAAAAGCAATTAAATTACCTTAAAGAAAATCATTTACCTTTACCGTCTCAGGGTTCTTCTTACTCTATAAATCGAGGTTTATGGGGTATCACGATTGGCGGTCAAGAAACTTTAACTTCGGTGTCATCAATACCAGAATCAGCATGGGTTCTATCGCCAACTGCTTTTTTGAAGCCCCTTGAAAAATCTACTCACAGTCTTGAATTTTTTCAAGGTGTTCCGGTTGCTCTAAACAAAAAGAAGTTTACCCCAGTAAAACTTATTGAAGAACTTGAAAAAATTGCGGGAAGCTATGGTATTGGGCGAGGCATTCATCTTGGCGATACAGTTCTCGGTACTAAAGGACGAGTTGCATTTGAAGCGCCTGCAGCAGCAACGCTAATCACAGCACATCGAGAACTTGAAAAGTTAGTTTTAAGTGCTCAACAAATGCGCGTTAAAGATAGTATCTCTGCAATATATGGAGATCTAGTGCATGAGGGAAAACAGTTGGATTTAGTTTGTGAAGATATTGAAGCCTTTTTTAATTCCTCTCAAAAACGTGTCAGTGGAACAGTTACCTTCACGTTACAACCAGGGAATTTGTTTATTGAAGGAACAAATTCAAAATATTCGCTACTATCGGCAACTAAAGGTGTGTATGGAGAATCTGCAGGTGAATGGACTGCCGTTGATACGCTTGGTTTTGCAAAAATTTTGTCTTTAACAGGTTCGCTCCAAACAAAAGCAGCGGAAGAATAATATGAGAAATATTGTAGTTGATAAAATAGCATCCATTGCTCAACACAATGACATAACTTCTGTGCTAAGACTTTCGTCTGAAATCACATGCGAAGAAGGAATACTTATTGCTGTACGTGTATTGAATAACAAATCTAGATATAACCAGCTTGAGTTAACATCAGGTCGAATGGCGACTATCACTATGGGTGATGTTGTCGTTGGAGCGCTTGGGCATCGTAATGCTCTTAGAGGTTATTCTGGACATTTACCAAATGAGCTTTCAGTTGGTGATCATGTGCAAATTCTTAATATAGGTGGAGTAATCGGTATTTGTGATTCAACAAATCCTGAGGTTGGCACTGCATTTAACTGTGAAGTACTCGGGACTGTCTTAGAATTTCCTTACCTAGGGGAGCGCATTGGTGTGCCAGCGCGTGCTGGGTCTTCTAAACTTGATATCAATTCAAAATTAAATGTCAACAATGTTCCTGTGGTAGCGCTTGCCGGTACTTGCATGGATTCTGGTAAAACAGCTGCAGCTTGTGCAATAGTTGGTAGATTGCGACATCTTGGTTTAACCGTAGCTGCCTGCAAAGCTGCGGGCGTTTCATTGCGTAGAGATGTGCTTGCAATGGAAGATGCGGGCGCAAAATATACAATGATTTTTTCAGATCTTGGTATTGTTACCACAACAGCTAAGAATGGCCCTGCTATTACACGCTCTCTATTGACTAGTATGGGTGAAAAAGAACCCGATGTTATTGTCCTTGAGCTAGGTGACGGTTTACTTGGAACATATGGCGTTGGAGCGATACTAGCTGATAAACAAATTAAGAAGTCATTAACAGCAGTTGTGCTTTGTGCTAACGACCCTGTATCAGCTTGGGGAGGAGTAAAAATTCTACGAGATGAATTTAACATTGAGCCTGCAGTTGTAACTGGGCCAGCTACAGACAATGATGTTGGTATTCAGCAAATTGCTGATCGTCTATCTTTACCAGGAATCAACGCACTCTCAAGTGGCTTTGTATTAGGCGATAAGATTGCTGAGTTGCTTGGCAAGGATTAATTATGAATAACTCAATTAAAGCAGTTGTTATAGGCGCCAATGGCTACGTTGGTGGTGAATTATTGAGGTTGATAGCAAATCATCCAAATTTTGATCTTGCTGCAGCTGTTTCTAACAGTAGTAATGGACAACTCGTTAGTAAAACTTTCGGTCATCTCTCTCAAGCGTTACCTGATACTTATTTTGTTTCTCGTGACGATTGGATGAAAAATATTGAAGATGGTGCCAATGTTGCTTTATTTTCTGCTGCTCCGCATGGAGCGTCAGCTCAAACTCTAGCAGCGGTTATTGAAGTTGGTAAAAAGAAAAAGTTTAATCTTCACATTGTAGATTCATCTGCTGATTTTAGATTTCCTGAACAATCTACCTGGGAAACAATATACGGTATTGAGCATGGTGCGCCAGATTTATTAAATAGTTTTAGTTGTGCTCTACCTGAGCATCTTGATGTTATATCTACTGATCATGTTGGGCACCCGGGCTGTTTTGCAACAGCGAGCTTGCTTGCGACAGTGCCACTTGCCAAGTCAGAATTAATACAATCAGATATTTTTATTTCAGGTATAACTGGTAGTACTGGATCTGGGCGAAGCCCGCAGACAGGCACTCATCACCCAGATCGTAATAGCAATTTATATGCATATAATCCGTTATTTCATCGTCACTCTCCGGAGATTGAACACCTAACCAAAATTGCGAGTGGGTATAATACAAATGTGCATTTCGTACCTCATTCAGGGTCATTTGCAAGAGGTATTCATGTGACTGTTCAAGCTAAAACAGTTAAAGCTGTTAATAAAAAACAGCTTTTAGAAATATATTTAGACGCTTATAAAAACTCGCCATTCATTGAAATAGTGGATAAAACGCCAAAATTAAAGAATGTCGTTGCAAGCAACATGTGTCATATTGGAATTGCTACTGATGGTGATTCAATAGTTATTATGAGTGTAATCGATAATCTAATAAAAGGTGCAGCTGGAGGCTCCATACAGTGGATGAATCGACTCTGGGATCTACCTGAAACCTCTGGTCTTACTGCCTCAGCACCAGGTTGGACTTAATTATTATGAGTGACAATCAAATAATATCGTCAAATCCACTAGTTCGTGAAGCAAATGCAATGGTGCCTGTCTATGGACAACTGCCGTTTGTTCCAGAAAGAGCTTTTGGATGTGATATATATACAAACGATGGTCGATGTATTCTTGATCTTTATGGGGGTCATGCGGTTGCAGCACTAGGCTATAGTCATCCAAAACAAATAAAAATAATAACAGATCAATGCGGTAAATTACTTTTTCAAAGTAACGTAGTTGCTCTAGATATAAGAGCTCAAGCTGCAGAAAAGCTTATAAATATTACCCCAAAAGAGCTGAACCGCGTTTTTTTTGTAAATTCAGGTGCCGAAGCAAATGAAAATGCTTTGCGTATGGCATGTATGGCATCAGGACGTAAAAAAATACTTGCTATAACTCATGGTTTTCATGGTCGGACTGCTGCTGCTGCTGCAATAACATGGAATGCTGAACGCTGGTATGGCTTTGCAGAAAAACCATTTGAGGTTGATTTCATAGCTCGGGATGATATCGAATCTGCAAAAAGAATGATTAACGACGACATAGCAGCGGTAATATTTGAACCTGTTCAGGGTGTTGCTGGTGGCTATGATTTATCTACAAAATTTATTAGAGCTTTACGTAAGTTAACAAAAGCACATGGTGCACTTTTAATTGCGGATGAAGTTCAGTCTGGAATGGGTCGTTGTGGCAAGTTCTTTGCAGTGGATATACACGATGTTGCACCTGATATCCTTACAAGCGCAAAAGCATTAGGTGGTGGAATTCCATGCGGAGCCGTTCTTTGCAGTGAAGAAGTTGCATCTTCTTTTGGTAATGGTGATTTAGGCACTACATTTGGTGGTGGCCCGTTAGCGGCGGCGGCAATAGTAGCCACTATCGATATAATTAATGAGGAAAATCTTCTCTATAATGTATGTCAATCCGAAGTGGCTATTAGAAAAAAATGTATCACTGGGCCTATAAAAAAGATTCAAGGAAAAGGTCTCTTATTGGGTTTAATTTGTGATCGTCCAGCAGTGGAGGTACGTGATGCACTTTTGGAACAAAATATCCTAACGGGAACCAGTAGTGATCCAAATGTAATTAGAATACTTGCTCCTTTGATCCTAAAATCAGAACACATTGATCAACTCGCTAAGGCGTTAAAAAATATTACACCTTTAAATAACTAAGAGAAATATTGATGAAATCTTTTAATAATCTGGCTGATTTTTCAAATGAAGAAATTCAAGCACTTGTGGAGCTAGCAGGTCGACTCGACTCGCACCCGGAGCCAGAAGCCTTGAAAGGAAAAGTTTTATCACTTTTATTTTTAAATCCTTCTTTACGAACTTTAGCTTCTTTCCAGGCAGCAATGACACGTCTTGGAGGAGGATCATTTGTAATTTCACCTGACATGTCCATCCATGGAATAGAAACCAGACCGGGTATCGTTATGGACGGGGCGGCGGCTGAACATATTAGGGAGGCTGTTCCAGTAATTGCATCCTATGGTGATGCTATTGGTATTCGAGCTTTTGCTGAACGCAAAAACATTGAAACAGATATACAAGAAAAAGAATTTAATTCTTTGGTAAATTTAATTGATACACCGTATATAAATATGGAATCCGCAATGAACCATCCTTGTCAGAATCTTGCAGATTGGAAAACTATGGATGACCTAGAGATTCCAAAAAATGGTGGTAAGTTTGTTATAAGCTGGGCTTACCATCCACTTGCTTTACCATTGGCTGTACCAGTTTCTACTCTTTACATGGCAGCTAAACGCGGTATGGATGTAACGGTGTTAAGGCCAGATGGCTTTGAATTGCCAGCTCCTTTAATGCAACAAGCAACTTCAGTTGCAACCTTAAATGGTGGATCTGTAAAAGAAACTGATCAACAAAAAGAAGCTATGGAAGGCGCTCATGTTATTTATGCAAAATCATGGTCATCTACACGTCATTACGGTGAAAAGATTAATGACCAAAAGCTACGTGAACAATATCTTGATTGGTGTATAGATGAACCCTGGTTTGATAATGCTAAAGAAGATTGTCGTTTCATGCACTGCTTACCTGTAAGGCGAGGCGTAGTTGTAAGTGACAACATACTTGATGGTCCACGAAGTGTTGTTATTCATGAAGCACGTAATCGTATGCTTGCACAAATGGCTGTGCTTCATCAAATGCTTGGAAAATAAATATGAGCAAAAAAAATGATCATGCAATAGTAGTCTCAGCGCTTAAACATGCAGCTCCCTATATACGTCTTTACAAAGGAAAGATTTTTGTAATTAAAGCAGGTGGAGAAATTTTTGCTGATAAAGTAAAAGCTGCTGCATTAATGGAACAGGTTGGGATTCTTTACCAAGTTGGTGTGCAAATTGTATTAATTCATGGCGGGGGGCCGCAATCTACAAAACTTGCATCTGATTTGGGACTTGAAACCACCTTTATTGAAGGTCGTCGTGTAACAAATAGTGAATCACTGGATGTGGCGACAATGGTTCTAAATGGTCAAATCAATACTAGAATTCTAGCTACTTGTAGAGACTTACAAATACCTGCTGTTGGTATCAGTGGCGTTGATGCAGGATTAATTCGTGCACATAAACGACCACCTGTAGAGTGTGATGGAAAAGCTTCAATTGATTATGGTTTTGTTGGTGATATTGATTCCGTTGATGCGGATGTTCTTCGTAAGCAACTTGACAACGGAATGATGCCAGTTGTGAGTCCAATCTCTTGCGATGAATCAGGTACTATTCTTAATATTAATGCAGATACAGTTGCAGCAGCGATTGCTGCTGAACTAGGCGCTGAAAAACTTATACTGGCAACAGGGGCTGCTGGAATACTTGAAGATATTAATGATCCAACTTCACTGATAAGTTATTTAGACAGAGCTGCATTAAAAAAACTCTGTAAGTCAGGAAGCATTGCAGATGGTATGCTTCCAAAAGCTGCAGCAATAGACTCTGCTATTGCAAATGGAGTACAGCGTGTGCATGTTATTTCTAGTAAAGTTGCTAATAGTATACTTCTTGAAGTGTTTACTAATGAAGGAACAGGAACTCTTATTGTTGATGATATTGAAGGATTAACGCCTGCTGAAAAAAGTGCTGACTTATGAGTAGACTCTGGGAAAAAGGCTTACCGCTAGACAAACGAATCTTGCAATACACCGCAGGAGAAGATCATCTATTAGATGCTCGGCTGGTCGTATATGATGTGCTTGCTTCAATTGCTCATGTTGAAATGTTAGCCGCTCAAAACTTAATTAAAGAATCTGACTGCACTCTAATTTGTAATGGCTTAACTGAGCTCGGCAAAAGTTTTGAGGCAGGTGAATGGGATATCAGCCTAGAAGATGAGGATGCACACACTGCCCTTGAATCAAGATTAACTGATGCAATTGGTCAAGTGGGAGGTCGACTACACTTAGGACGCTCTAGAAATGATCAAGTCTTGACAGCTCTAAGAATGTATTTAAGAGATGCGGCAGTTGATCTTACAAAACGTGTTGTAAAATTAAGACAGACAATTACAATTCTTCAAAATGATCAAGGTAATATTAAGTTGCCTGGTTATACACATATGCAACATGCGATGCCATCATCCGTAGCACTCTGGTGTAATGGCTTTGAGGAAGGATTCAAAGATGCTGCAGAAGGATTAGCATTATTAAAAAAACGGATAAATAAAAATCCATTAGGAAGTGCTGCTGGTTATGGAACCCCAGGACTTCCAATCGATCGAGAGATGACAACACAAAAACTTGAATTTGATATTACTCAAAATCCTGTTACAGCTGTACAACTATCAAGGGGTAAAGCTGAGAGTGCTTTCCTTTTTGAAATAACTTTATTGCTTCAAGATCTAGGTCGCATGGCTAGTGATTTACTATTGTTTTATACGCAAGAATTTGCCTATATATCGCTTCCAACAGAGGTAACAACTGGATCATCAATAATGCCACAAAAACGTAATCCTGATGTTCTGGAGCTACTTAGAGCTTCATCATCAACTTCACATGCTTGCCTTAATGAAGCACTGATGATTACAGCAAAGCTTACATCAGGCTATCATCGGGACTTGCAAAGATTAAAATTGCCATTGTTTCGTTCCATTGATTTAGCTATTGATAGCGTGGATATCATGGCATATCTTTTGGGCGGACTGAAATTTATTCCAGAAAACATTAATCTTGATCAAGGGATTTATGCAACTGAAGAAGCATACAAACTAGTGCAAGAAAAAAATATTCCTTTTCGTGATGCCTACAAAGAAATTGCTAAGCGGTTCACAAAATAGTGCATCTTTTATAAATTAAATTTTTATAATATAACTAGTACCCTCTAACATTAACGAACGATTAATATTATGAAATGTACTTTATTATTTTTTGTTGTGCCTGCTTTCATGCTGTTTACCTCAAGTTGTGGACAAAGTGGTCCTTTGTATATTCCTGCACATTCAAGTCAAATTATTTCTCCCTCATTGCAAGAAATAAATAAGATTGGTAACCATGAAAAAAATGAGGGCACCATCAAAATTATTGGGCAGAAATAATAATGCCCGATATTGTTTTAATAGATGGATCTTCTTATTTATATCGTGCTTACCATGCATTACCCCCACTGACCAATACTGAAGGTGAGCCAACAGGCGCGTTGCATGGAGTATTAACAATGATACAAAAGCTCCTTCGTAAGGAGCAACCCAACAACATTGCCATTATTTTTGATGCGCCTGGCAAAACATTTCGTGATGAACTATACCCTAAATATAAGAATAACCGGCCACCCATGCCTGATGAATTACGCTCCCAGATTCAACCAATCTTAGATGCAATTAAAGCAATGGGGCTCCCATTACTGCAAATAAAAGGGGTAGAGGCCGATGATGTTATTGGAACTTTATGCAAGCAGGCTTATGAAGAAAATCTTGATGTATTAGTTTCTACTGGTGATAAAGATTTAGCCCAATTAGTAAATAAAAAGGTTTCATTGATTAATACAATGAATGATTCGTTGATGGATCGTGAAGGGGTCAAATCAAAATTTGATGTCTTCCCAGAACAAATTGTTGACTACATTGCTTTGGTAGGCGATACATCAGATAACATCCCAGGCGTTCCAAAAGTAGGTGCTAAAACAGCTGCGAAATTACTAAATTTATATGGAGATGTTGATGTTATTTTAGAAAATATCAATGAGATTAAAGGAAAGGTGGGTGACAGCCTTCGAGAAAATATAGAGCAACTTCATCTATCACAGAATCTTGCGACGATTCGGTTGGATCTTAATCTTTCAGTCAACATCAAAGATTTGATACCAACAAAAGCTGATAATGATCGTTTGCGTGAAATCTTTGAACATTATGAATTACGCTCTTTGTTAGAACAAATTGATGATAAAAAAGAGCATCATCCTGATTTAAAGAAGAAAACAGAAATAAAAAATTATGAAACTATCCACACTTGGAAGGACTTTGATCGTTGGTTAAAAAAAATTAATAAATCAAAACTCACTGCTTTTGATACTGAAACTACTAACATTTACTATATGGATGCAAAAATTGTTGGATTGTCATTGTCTGTTAGTAAAAATGAAGCAGCTTATATTCCTCTATCTCATGATTACCCAGGTGCACCGGAACAACTTCCATTAAATGATGTGCTTGAAAAACTTCGTAGTTGGTTTGAAGATGCAAGTAAGAAAAAGGTTGGCCACCACCTAAAATATGACGCGCATATCCTTGCTCGATATGGCATCACATTAGCAGGCATGCAATTTGATTCTATGCTGCAATCATATGTGCTGAATAGTGTTGCAACGCGTCATAATATGAATTCGGTTGCTAAATATTATTTAGATTATGAAACCATTCATTATGAAGATGTAGCTGGTAAAGGTGTAAAACAACTTAAATTTAATCAAGTTGACTTAGAGGTCGCAGCTCCTTATGCAGCTGAGGATGCTGATATCACATTGCGACTACATAAAGTTTTATGGGATCAACTTTGTGAGAATGTGCAATTAAAAAGTGTTTATGAAAATATAGAACAACCACTCATACCAGCACTATTAAAAATAGAAGAAAATGGGGTACTCATTGATCGAAAGATGCTCACTACACAAAGTAATGAGCTTGCTAAAAAGATAGTAAAACTTGAGAAAAAAGCTCATGAATTAGCTGGACAACCATTTAATCTTAGTTCTCCTAAGCAACTACAAGAAATCCTTTTTGGACAACAAGGTTTGCCAGTAATTAGGAAAACACCTAAGGGTCAACCCTCAACAGCAGAAGATGTATTAGTTGAATTGGCAAATGATTATGAATTACCAGCTGTTATTTTAGAATTCAGGGGAATTAGCAAACTTAAAAGTACTTATACTGACAAATTGCCATTACAAATATCTAAAGTTACTGGAAGAGTCCACACATCATACCATCAAACAGTAACTGCTACTGGTCGACTTTCTTCAACTGACCCTAATTTACAAAATATACCTATTAGAACACCAGAAGGTCGCCGAATCAGACAGGCATTTATTGCGCCTGCAGGTCAAGTGCTTTTAGCGGCAGATTATTCTCAAATTGAGTTACGCATCATGGCCCACCTATCTTCAGACCCTACTCTTATAAAAGCATTCTCTGAAGAAAAAGATGTGCATCGAGCGACTGCTGCTGAAGTTTTTTCTTTAACCATTGATGAGATTACTCATGAACAACGCCGTGCAGCCAAGGCTATCAATTTTGGCTTAATGTATGGCATGTCTGCATTTGGATTATCCAAACAACTTGGAATTTCAAGAGGTGAAGCCCAAGAATATGTTGATATGTATTTTGATCGTTACCCAGGTGTTAAAAATTACATGGACAACATACGAGAAACTGCTAAAACCAATGGATTTGTTGAAACGGTTTTTGGTCGTAGACTTTATCTTCCCGAAATCAATGCTCGTAATGTTAATCGTCGCCAGTATGCTGAACGCACTGCAATTAATGCGCCCATGCAAGGCACTGCAGCTGATATTATTAAACGCGCTATGATATCAGTTCATAACTGGCAGCAAGATGAAAAACCTGGGGCTAGCATGATTATGCAAGTACATGATGAGCTCGTCTTTGAAGTAGATAAAGATAAAATTGAGACTGTAAAAAAACATATTAGAGATTTAATGAATAATGCAGCATCACTATCAGTTCCATTAAGAGTGGATATTGGTATTGGTAAAAACTGGGATGAAGCGCACTAGCTTTTTAAATAAATTTAAATTTTATTTTTTTATCTCTATCGATAAGAATTCATTTAATTTTTCACGTGCACTGTCTTCGCCTAAGCGTGTCATGGCTGAAAAAGTTTGCACCGTTGCTACATTATCAAGGTCACCTTTTACTTCTAGTAGTGCTTTTGATATTTGATTCCGTTTTAGTTTATCGGCTTTTGTAAGTAAAACATGAACTGGGAGTGAAATTTGTTCTGCAAAATTTAGCATTTGTAAATCAAAGAATGTGATTTGTCTTCTAATATCTAAAATTAAGAATAACCCACTTAAACTTTGTCGAGTCTCAAAATAATCAACCATAAGATTTTGCCAATGACGTTTCTTTCCATCTGATACTTTTGCAAATCCGTATCCAGGTAAGTCTACAAGGCGTTTTGATTCATGCAGTTCAAAAAAATTGACTAATTGTGTGCGGCCAGGTGTTTTACTTGTTCGAGCAAACTGACGTCGATTAACAATGACATTAATCGCACTCGATTTACCAGAATTTGAGCGTCCAGCGACTGCAACTTCAGCTCCTGAATCAGTAACAAACTGACTCAATTCATTAGCACTCTTAATAAAATTAGCATTTGGGTACTGAGACATAAGGTAAGCTCTACGGATAATGTGTATAATTTATCATTAATCGATACAGTATCAATTAAATAATCTGAAGTGTTCAGTAATATGGCAAAATATATTTAAATAACTAGGGAACTCCCCATTTTACTGGCAAAGCATATTAAATTAATCATTAATTTTTTTTATACACTCAACCTAATAAAATATTGAATATGAAAATAAAGATATCTCATTTAATCATCTTTTTAAGTCTTACTCTAAGCACCATAGCTACAAAAGCAGAAAGTTTAGTTGATGGTTCATTGGAAGCTGGCAAACAACGAGCGATCACTTGCACAGCTTGTCATGGAGCTGAGGGAAATAGTTCAATCCCAATGTGGCCAAACATAGCAGGTCAAGGTGCTCCATATACGCTCTCACAACTCAGAGCATTTAAAAATGCAAGCCGAAATAATCCATTAATGTATGCTCAAGCAATGATGTTATCTGATACTGATATGAAAGATCTTGCCGTGTACTATGAGAGTCTCCCCACTGCAAAGCAATCAGTCTCTGATGAGAGCCTAATTGAGCTTGGTGAGGCTCTTTACAGAGGTGGAAAAAAAGAAACTAAAGTTCCTGCTTGCCTTGCTTGTCACGGGCCTAGTGGACGTGGAAACATAGCTGCTAAATATCCGTCCTTACAAGGGCAGCACGCTCAATACACAGCTAAACAATTAAATGATTATGCAAGCGGTGTGCGAGTAACAGATGGAAAAACTCGTATTATGCGAAATATTGCAGTAAAGCTTAGTGAGGAGGATATAACTGCGCTATCCTCTTATATTCAAGGTCTTAGGTAAATATGAAATATACTATTTGGATTACTATTCTCCTTTTTTTGGTTGCTGGTTGCGATAAAGAAGAGGTGGTTGAAATTTCTATTGAGGAATCTGAGGAAAATCTCAGTGAAGATATTCTTGAGTCAGAAAAAATAGACACGCCCATAGCTCAATCACTTGAAGTTGTTGAAGAGTCTTCCTCTGAAATAGAATCAAAAAATAAAGCCATTGTTCTGGCTCGTGAAGATAACCTCATAAAGACAACCGCTAAAATTTGGAAATACAGAGAGGGGCGGGATTTTTCACGCCTAGTGCCAACTCAACCAACTACTGGAAGTGCCGATAAAATAGAAGTAGCTGAAATCTTTATGTATAGCTGTCCACACTGTCTCACTCTAGAGCCACACCTGAATGAATGGACTCAAGATTTAGATTCTAATGTTCGATTTGTTAGAATCCCTGCGATTTTTAACCAATTAGCTCAAATGCACGCTCAGCTTCACTACACAAAAATATTTCTTTCAAAAAATGGCTTGCTTAAAGATCCAACAGCATTCCATCAGTTAATTTTTGAGGAATATCACAACCGTGGTAACCGCTTGACTTCCAAAGCAGCTATCGAGCGACTGTTTGCTAGAGCAGGCATCGAATCAGATGATTTTAATCGCACATGGAATTCATTTGAGGTGAATCAAGCATTACGCATTGCTCAAGATCTTGCCCGACGCTATAACGTAATGAGTGTTCCAATGGTAGTTGTAAACGGTAAATACCAAACAGATGTCAGTCAGTCTGGAGGAATACCTCAGCTATTTGAGGTCATTGATGAACTTATTGAACGCGAAGGAGTACGTTAAACGGTATTTTCTGCAATCACTTCAAGAGATCCATTTTCCTTACGGTGCCAATAGAGCTCGACTACAATGTTTATATTTTGATTAAAATCTCCTATCACTAAACGAAACCGACTCAAATATAGATCGTCTTCTTCCGGGTAAGCTAATAGCAATAGATCTTCGATTTTAACCATCTTATTTTTTGATAGTTCGTTTGATTTGATTGAAAACAAAGAGTTCTCAGATTCATTAAAATCTGAATGATCGGAATCAATTCTATGTAAAGATAAATAGGTATGAATATCTTTACTGGATTTATTTAAAGCCCACGAAGATACGGCAGATTCAAGCTCCAATCTCAGAGCTTGTTTATTTTTAAGAGTGTTATTAAAAAGATTTCTGGTCACCAAAACAGGAGTTAAATTACTTTTTATAGACCCCTGAAGGGATCTAAGATCGTCATTCTCCATCGCAATACAACCATCAGTGTCGTACTTAGGTCTTTGGCCGCCATTTGGGTCAACGCCGTGCAGCCAAATTCCACTACCAGTTCTTTTTAACTGCTTATCCCAAAAATTAGGGTAATCTAAAACATAAGCTGTTGCTCCATACTTTTCATGAAGTTTACTTGTATCCAATTGTTCTGTAACAAAATAAAGGCCTAATGGTGTACGTTTGTCACCTGATCGCTGTTTACCAGGTCCTTTTTTTCCAATCGACATATAAAAACTTTTTATAATAGTAAGGTTGCCATCCACATTACTGAATTGATGTATTTTTGATGTCGATGTTTCAGCAACAAAAAAAATTTCAACAGAATCTGGTACACGAATCAAAGAATTGAAATGTTGATCTTCTCCAAAAACTGAATTGGAAATTACGAGAAAAATTACAATATAAAAAATTCGTTTCATAAATTAATGTTTCACTTAATTTGAAATAATTATATATAATAGCAGGATAAAACAACTTTATATTTTCGGAAAAATTACTAATGATGCTTTGTAGCATCTTGAGAGTAAACCCCAAATTTAACTTATAATAAGAAATTTAACTGTAAAGCTCGTTTTTGTGCCTCATTAAATTTCTATGCATGCTGGTTACTTAAAAAAATTTTAAAAATTTTTGGAGTTGGACTTGAGTCAAGAAGAAAAATTTTGGGATAAATATTCCATAACTATTTTTACAATCTTATTCTTAGCATTTATTTTTTATTTAGTAAAAATATATGATCTTACGCAGGATGTTTATGTGCGTAACATTAATGATATCCAAGCAGAAGTAAGTGATCGAATTCGCCCCGTTGGGCAGGTTTATAGATTGGAGCAAGAAAAAGAAATATTAGTAATAGTTGAAAAAGAATTACCAATTCAAGAAGCTATTGTTAGCGCTATGTCTGGGATGCAAGTTTATAATACCGCCTGCGCTGCGTGTCATAGCATGGGGATCGGTGGGGCGCCTATTATGGGAGATATTGAAGCATGGTCTGATCGTATTACCCGAGGCATTGCGATGCTTAAACAGAATGCTGTGAAAGGATACATTGGATCTGTTGGATATATGCCGCCAAAAGGAGGTCGTACTGATTTATCGGATGCTGAAGTTGAAGCAGCAGTAGATTACATGGTCAGTCAATCTGAATAATTTTATATTTAAATCTGAAAAAATTATAGATCTTAGGTTGTTTCTAAAATAAAGTTAAAACGTAATTAACATTCAGAAAATAATTAGGTGTTTAAGATGATCGACAAATTTGCTTTACTTGTACATTGGGTTGGCTTTGTTTGTGCAATCTTTTTTGGTGTTTTATTTATCGGTACGGCAGTAAAACCAGAATATGCTAATGACAGCATGCTGTTATCTATGTTAGGTATATTTGCTTGCATTGCATGCTCAGGACTTGGCTGGTTAGCTAGATATGTTTTGGTAGGAAAAGTGGATTTCCTGCCATGGAAAATGTCGGATAACCAAAAATAATGATATTAAAATATCAACGCATATCAATAAAATAAATTACAAAAGAAGTCATTACCCACATATTAGTAACCACACTTAGAAGCGCAAGCAGGAAGTGTTTCATTTTTTATCCTTTGAATGAAAGAAATAAAATTACGGGTTATGTTATTAGAAAAATATTATTACATATTTCCATATTTTAATAAAAAAAAGCGGGCCTTAGGGCCCGCTTAGTACTGAATTGGATCAATTCAGTGGGGGGAGAAAAGAATTATTGATATTCTTAAGTCTTTATTTAGTTGGTGAAAACTCCGGATAAGCTTCGAGACCGCATTCAGCGATGTCGACACCTTCGTCTTCTTCTTGTTCTGAAACACGAATCCCTACGGTCTTTTTCAGAATCATCCAAACTATCAAACTTGTTATAAACACCCAGGCAAAAATAGATACAACACCCAGAAGCTGAACAAGGATGTTAGCATCAGAATTGGAGATGCAAACCGCAATTATTCCCCAGATTCCTACAACACCATGTACAGAAATG
>MDTG01054222.1_pt1 | contig 82161 bp, 73 predicted proteins | sample 811421 | NCBI WGS metagenome assembly MDTG01 (sample SAMN05326645, study PRJNA326480) | marine metagenome | isolation source: seawater | place: Pacific Ocean: South East | collected 2011 | reverse complement strand
TCCACCGCCGACGGCCGCGCTGGCGGGTCCTGTTCGCCGCCTGCCTCGAGCGACCTGGCTCGTGCACCGGTTGACATCGCGGCTGAATCCAGCCTGCTGGCTGTCAGCTTTTCGCTCGTTCAGGAGCGGGGCCGTTCCGCGTATCACGTGCCGCACGGAAACCGCCATCGAGCCCACTTGATGCTCGCTCGCTTCGACGAGAGATCGTCGCCGGCAGCGATGCGCCTCGCCGCCCTGGCGGCTGGACATTCGATTCATCCTGGAGCATGCCCATGAGACCGAACCTGGCCCACCTGGTGGTGGCGTCTCTCCTATCGTTGGCCGGAGCAGCCGCGCCAGCGACCGCGGCTGCACCACCGCCTCCGTCCACGGTCGGTGCGCTGCTGACCCTCGAGCAGGCCGTTGCGTTGGCGACCGAATCGAGCGACCCTGCGCTCGAGCGCCTGACGGAGCGCGCCGAGGCACTCGAAGAGCGTGCCGTTGCGGATGCACAGCTACCCGATCCGATGGTAACGGCCCAGCTCAACAACGTTCCTACGGATACCTTCGCCTTGGACGAAGCCGACATGACTCAGGCGCGGCTCGGACTGCGCCAGGAGTTTCCACCAGGCAGAACGCTGGCCGAACGAGGACGGCAGCGCCACCAGGAGGCGCAGGCCCAGCGAGCGCGCCGACAGCTCGAACTGCGGGAGATCGCACTCGCTACCCGCCAGGCATGGTTCGAACTCGCCTATCAGCGCCAAGCAATGACGATCGTTGCCCGCAGCCGGGAATCCGTCGCTCAGCAGGTGGACTCGCTGGCCGCCAGCTTTGCGACGGGGCGCATCAACGCCCAGGCCGTGCTGCGATCCGAGCTGGAACTGTCTCTGCTCGATGACCGGCTTACCGAGCACCGACGTCGGGCCGAGATCGCCCGAGCGGAGCTCGCTCGCTACATCCAGGAACACGCGGACCGCCCCCTGCCCGAGGGCTGGCCCACACTGGTTACCCTACCGAGGCTACCGGTGCTGGTATCGCGGCTCGTGGACCATCCAGCCGTACAGGCCGAGTCGGCCGAGATCGCGGCCGCCGACGCCGCTGTAGCCATCGCGGCGGAAGCCTACAAACCCGCCTGGGCGCTGGAGGGCGGCTACGGCTTCCGCGAAGACCGGACCGATCTTGCCAGCATTGGCCTGACCGTCACGCTGCCACTGTTCACGGACAAGCGGCAGGATCGCCGCCACCGGGCTGCGGTGCGTCAGCGTGGCGCCGAGCAACTGGACCGGGATACGGTGCTGCTGGAACTCCGGCGCAGACTCGACCAGGCATGGTCCGACTGGCAGCGTTTCACCGAACGCCTGACGCTCTATCGGTCCGCTGTCGGAGACCGTGCTCGGGAGACCGCCGAAGCCTCGATCACCACCTACGCCAACGGTCAGACTGATTTCGCTGAGCTCATTCGCAGCCAGCTCGCTGAGCTCGACACCCGGGTAACGGCCGCAGAACTGGAGGCACGGGCCGCACAGGCCTGGGCGCGAATCGTCTATCTTGCAGGAGAAAGCTCATGACCCTCGCCAGAATCGTGCTGATCGCGCTGATCGCCGCGGGAGCCGGGTTCCTGGCAGCTCAGTGGTACGGCCCCGGGGCCTCCGGCGCGAGCTCGGGCGAAAGCTCGGAGCGTGAGGTGCTGTACTGGGCGGCGCCCATGGACCCGAACTTTCGCTCGGACAAGCCCGGGAAGTCACCCATGGGTATGGATCTGGTACCCGTTTACGCCGACGAGGCCGCCGGTGGGGCGAGCGACGAACCCGCTCTGCGCATCAGCGCAGCCGTCGTGAACAACATCGGCGTCAAAATCACGCCCGTCGAGCGCGGAACCATCTACCGCAACATCGAAACCGTTGGTTTCATCATGCCCGACCAGGAGCGGGTGGCGCATGTCCACGTGCGCACGGAGGGCTGGATCGAACACTTGGCAGCAGACACAGAAGGTGATTTCGTGTCAGAAGGAGACCTGCTGTTCGAGATCTACTCGCCGGCGCTGGTCAGCGCACAGGACGAATATCTGCAAGCCGTCCGTGCCGACCAGCCGGTGCTGGTCGAGGCTGCGGCAAGCCGCCTGCGAGCCCTCGGCATGCTGTCCGAACAGATCCAGGCGCTCCGTCGGGACGGACGAACAACCGAGCTTTTCTCGGTCCGCTCACCCCAGGACGGCTACCTGACCGGCCTGAACGTGCGGGAGGGCATGTTCGTGGAGCCTGGGACCACCATCATGACCTTGGCCGACCTGAGCGAAGTCTGGGTCGATGTCGACGTGTTCGAGCAGCAGATCGACTGGATCGACGCCGGCCAGACCGCGCGCATGCGGCTGCCGTTCGCACCAGAGCGGGAGTGGGAAGGATCGGTGGACTACGTCTATCCCACCATCCGCCCGGAAAGCCGCACGGCGCGGGTTCGGCTGGTGTTCGCCAATCCGGATCTGGCGCTCAAACCGCACATGTACGCCAAGGTCGACATCGACGCGGACCCGCGACACGACGTGCTCTACGCCCCAAGCCAGTCGATCATCCGGACCGGAGCTCAGGAACGGGTCATCATCGACCTCGGCGACGGTCGATTTCGCCCGGCCGAAGTGGAAACCGGAGTCGAGAGCGGAGGACGCGTCGAGGTCCGGCGCGGACTGGAACCTGACGACCGCATCGTGGTGTCCAGTCAGTTCCTGATCGATTCCGAAGCCAGCCTGGACGCCAGCCTGCTCCGGCTCCTCGGCGACTCGCAGGAGGGTACGCATCACGACCACGCCGTTCCGGATGACTCCAGCACCGGCGATCATGCAGGCCACTTTGGAGACCAATCGTGATCGAAGCCATCATCCGGGCCTCGGTAGCCAACCGTTTCCTGGTGCTCATGCTGGCGGGTCTGCTCGCCGGCTGGGGCATACTGTCGATGATGCGCACGCCGCTGGATGCGATTCCGGATCTATCCGACGTGCAGGTGATCGTCAAGACCACCTACCCCGGTCAGGCCCCCCAGGTGGTCGAAGACCAGGTCACCTACCCGTTGACCACCGCGATGCTGGCCGTACCAGGCGCCGTCACGGTGCGCGGCTACTCGTTCTTCAACGATTCCTTCGTATACGTGATATTCGAAGACGGAACGGATCTCTATTGGGCTCGTTCCCGCGTGCTGGAGTACCTGAGCCAGGTGGCTCCAACCCTCCCCGACGGGGCGCGACCAGCCCTGGGCCCGGACGCGACCGGAGTCGGCTGGGTCTATCAGTACGCGCTGGTCGATCGGACAGGTCAGCGGGATCTCGGTGAGCTACGCTCCCTGCAGGACTGGTTTCTCAAGTACGAGTTGCAGACCGTAGAAGGCGTCTCCGAGATCGCCGCCATCGGCGGTATGGTGCGTCAATACCAGGTCATCGTCGACCCTGACAGGCTGAGGGCGTACGACATTCCTCTCGTTCAAGTGCGCAATGCCATTCAGCGCGGCAACCAGGAAACGGGTGGCCGGGTGATCGAGATGGCCGAGGCCGAGTACATGATCCGGGCCACGGGCTATGTCGACGAACTGGAAGATCTCGAGAACATTCCGCTCAAGACCACCGACGAAGGCGTGCCCGTGCTGATCAAGGACGTGGCCCGTGTGCGATTCGGCCCGGATCTGCGCCGCGGCATCGGTGAGCTGAACGGTCAAGGTGAAGCGGTCGGCGGCGTTGTCATCATGCGCTTCGGCGGCAACGCCATGGCGACGATCGAACGGGTCAAAGCCCGCCTCGAGGAACTGGAAAAGAGTCTGCCGGAGGGCGTGGAGATCGTCGAAACGTACGACCGATCGGCACTGATCGAACGCGCAGTCGACACGCTGAACGAAAAGCTGATCGAAGAGTTCGTCGTCGTGGCGCTGGTGTGTGTGGTTTTTCTGTTTCACCTGCGCTCCTCGCTGGTCGTGGTACTGAGTCTTCCGCTCGGAATTCTCGCGGCGTTCATCGTGATGAACCTGCAAGGCATCAATGCCAACATCATGTCACTTGGCGGTATCGCCATAGCCATAGGCGCCATGGTAGACGCCACCATCGTGATGATCGAAAACTTTCACAAGCACCTCGAAAAGGAAGGGCACGACATCGATCCGACCACTCGATGGCGCGCCGTAGCCGACGCCGCCAGTGAGGTGGGGCCTGCGCTGTTCTTTTCATTGCTGATCATCGCGCTCAGCTTCGTGCCGATATTCGCTCTGGAGGCACAGGAGGGACGGCTGTTCAAACCGCTCGCGTTCACCAAGACTTATGCCATGGCGGCGGCGGCCGGCATCTCGATCACGCTCGTACCCGTGCTCATGGGGTATCTCATCCGCGGGAAGGTCATTCCCGAAGAGCGCAACCCGATCAACCGCGCTCTGATTGCCGGATATCGACCCGTGCTCGATCTGGCCTTGCGCCACCCGACCCTCACTATACTGGCGACCCTCCTCGTGCTTGCGAGCACCTGGGTACCCTATTCCCGGCTTGGCAGCGAGTTCATGCCGCAGCTCGATGAGGGAGACCTCCTGTACATGCCAAGCGCCTTTCCCGCCGCATCCAGCGGCAAGATGGCACAGATTCTCGGCCAGACCAATCGGCTGATCATGTCCGTGCCGGAAGTGGAAACGGCCTACGCCAAAGCCGGCCGAGCGGACTCTGCGACCGATCCCGCCCCGCTGACGATGGTCGAGACCACTATCCGCCTGAAACCCCGCTCAGAATGGCGGGACGGCATGACCATGGACAAGCTGCGAGCCGAACTCGACTCGCTCGTTCAGGTACCAAGCCTTACCAACACGTGGATCATGCCGATCAAGAACCGAATCGACATGCTCGCCACCGGCATCAAGACGCCGGTAGGGATCAAGGTCGCGGGACCGGACCTCGAAGTGATCGCTGCGCTCGGCGAGGAGATCGAGCGTGTGATCGGAAATCTCCCTGGCACGGCCTCCGTGTACTCCGAGCGCGTGACTGGAGGACGCTACGTCACGGCGGACGTCGACCGAAAGGCCGCCGCTCGGTTCGGCCTGAACATCGCAGACGTCCACGAGATCGTCCGCTCTGCGATCGGCGGCATGAACGTCGGGGAGAGCGTGGAGGGTCTGGAGCGCTACCCAATAAACGTTCGGTATCCACGAGACCTGCGTGAATCCTTGACCGACCTGCGCAACCTCACGGTCATTACGCCGGGAGGCGAAGAAATCCCTCTGTCGGCCGTGGCAACGCTGCGTGTCGAAAGCGGACCCGGGGTCATCCGGACCGAAAACGCTCGCCTGAACGGCTGGATCTACGTCGACGTGTCCAGCGAAGACATCGGTGGATACGTCTCTGCGGCACAACGCGAGGTAGCCGAGAAAGTAGACCTGCCTCCAGGCTATTCCCTCAGCTGGTCCGGCCAATACGAGTACATGCAACGCGCTGCCGCGAAGTTGCGCGTGGTGGTGCCGGCTGCCATCGGCATCATCGTTCTGCTGCTGTTCATGAACTTCCGCAATCTCGTCTCGGTACTGATCATCATGGGCACGTTGCCACTGTCACTGGTTGGCGGTTACTGGCTGCTGTACCTGCTCGGCTACAACCAATCCGTTGCGGTGGGTGCGGGATTCATCGCGCTTGCCGGCGTGGCCGTCGAGATCGGCGTGCTCATGATCGTCTATCTCGACGAAGCCATCTCCAAGATGAGGACGCGGCTGTCGGAAGGGGCTGCTAAGCCCGACCCGGATGACCTGCGGCAGGCGGTCACCGAGGGCGCGTTGCTCCGGGTGCGGCCGATTCTGATGACCGTGTCCGTGATCATCGCCGGTCTGTTGCCGATCATGCTCGGCAGCGGCACGGGTTCGGAAGTCATGCGGCGCATCGCCGCGCCGATGGTCGGCGGAATGATCAGCGTCACCGTTCTGACACTGCTGGTGGTTCCTGTGATCTATTACCTGTGGAAGCGCAGCACCATCTGAATCGGCACCCCGGCGGTCGGGGGCACTCGGCTCGACCGGTCCGGTCAGAAAGCGTCCGAGACAGACCACCGTCTGAGAATTTTCCATGCCCGAGAAATGCATACGCCAGGGAGCAACTTGGTTGTGTGCGGCCGGTTGTCCACTCGAGATCAGCTCTCTCTGGAGCCGCCGGTTCCAGAGGTTTCGGCCCGAACATCGCGCTGCCATGGCCAGCGTCCATCGATCTCGACTTGCGGGGCAAGGCTGAGGAACGTACGAATCAGTACGATCATCCCCAGCACGGAGACGTTCCGTAGCGTGGGCTCGACGGCCACCGTCCGGATGATGTCGCCCGCCACCAGAAACTCGAGCCCGAGAACAATCGCGCCGCCGAGTTCTTGACGCAGCTCGCGATAAGGCAGCCGCAGGCGCGATGTCGGCGCCAACAGCACACGAGTGATCCCGGTGATCGAACCGATGGTGATTACAGCCACGCCGAATGATTCGAAACCGAATCCAATGACCTCGATGGTTTCCCGCCAGCCCCATCCGCCAGGCGCGTCCACAGGAGCGAAGTTCAATGATGGCCATCGCTAGCTGCTGGCGCGGGCGCCATGTCAACGAGCTGTTGCCGCTGTTCGTCGGTCAGCACCGCGGCCGCCGCACCAACGGACCGAATGAACGCCAGCCGCCGATCGGCCCGCAAGCGCTCGATTTCCCGCACGAGCTTTTCGATGTCGCGGATGTCCAGTTGATCCGCGCCGGTCAGAGACCAAAGCCGCTCAAATTCGCGCGTGACGAACCCGTAGCCGGGCGATCACTGGGGACAGGCGACCGCAGCCCCAGATTCTCCTGGAACCAGCGCATCGCTGCCTCGCGTGGCACTGCCGCCTGCGACAGAGCGTCGAGAGCTACCAGACCGGCCTCGAGCTGCTGGGCGCCCTGATGAAGGCGGAGGGCCGCTTTGCGCATGGCAAACTGGTCGTCGGACGACGTTGCTGCGTTCATCTCGGCAATGCCCGCCGACATCTCCTGCGCCCCCGCGAGCATCAAACGCTCGGCCCGGTCCCGGATACGCGCGCGTCCGACCGGAGTGGCACCCTCGGCATCGAGCATCTGGGAAAACAGCGGCGTCGGCTGGGCACCACGCATTCCTCCGCGCCGATCAGCTGCAAGCTCCTCGCTCGATGCGCCGTCGGCAGACCCTTCGGAAGGTCCCGTGGGGTCGGCACCACCGTGGTGACTCGCGTGCCCGCCCTCAGCTTGGGAAGGCTGGCCGCGCACATCGGGCGCGGCCAGAAACAGGTAGAGAAAGAAAACCCACGACCAGACGACGACGTCGCGCCTCACGCTCTGTTGTCCACGATCTCGGTCTCTCCCTTCGAGAGCCGCACTCGCGGAGGCCCACGGGTGCGGCGACCCGCGCCGGTCGACCACGAGCATATCACCGGCTCACACGCGAGGGATACTCACCCTCCCCGCATCTTCCGGTGATCGTGGGTTTTGCGGGCTTCACGCTTCTGAGCGTCCATCTGCTTCATCATCTGACCCATGTTCTGGTGCATCTCGCGCATTGCCGCCATCATCTGATCCATGTGCGCTTCGAGTAACCGGGCGCGCTCCTCCGGATCCTCGGTCGCCCGGATCTGCGCCATGGACTCCTGCATCTTCTGCATATGTGAGTCGTGATCCATCTGCTCGGCGGCGAAGGCTGCGCCAGCGGTCAGCAAGAGCACGCCGGCGAGCACTGCGGGCCTGAACGTCTTCATCTCAAAGTCTCCTGAATCGGGCTATCGGATTGCGAGGGCCGGCACACTCCAACACCCCAATGGCGAAGGCGAATACCTGCCGAGCCGATTCGAAGGCTACGACCTGTATGCCGCATACAGGTCAATGGTGATCGCACCCTCCTCTGGGAGTCTGATCTAATGCCGGCTGGATGTTCGCGAGCCCCGTACTGGCGGTCTAGGATCTAGCAGACCTCGATAACCTGCGGGATTGAGGTAGCCGTGAAGCCCCGTTGTGCGCCCTGGCGTGCGGCGGAACATCCGCCAAGCCGGTCGACAGTAGTAATGGCACTGGCGTTTGACGAACGACCTGCCCACGCCCGGGGGTCGTCGCTGGTTCGACGACCGCGACGCTGCACCCGCGCCCCTTGCGACCGAGGCAGCCCCGCGCCGAGGCGCTGCTCCGCGGCAACCTCGAGCATCGCCGGACTGGCATCAGCCGCAATGAGATCATTGACACCAGCCCGCGCAAAGCGCTTCCAGAACCGACCCGTACCGCACGGCATGTCCCCAAATCACCATACTTCAGCCGGTTATGGATTGTCGGGGCCAGGGATTGGTCAGGGTCGTCCTGGAGCCAGCGCGATCGTGAGTAAAACCGCCAGCAGCCTCAGCGCGGCAATCAGCCCACTCACGATGGGCTCACGTCCTTTCATGCCGGACATTGATGGGATGGCCGCCTGCCGGCCCCCGCAGCGGCTGAAGCAACATCTGATCGAGGCGAAGATCGCGGCGGGTGCGAAACAGTTCGATACCGATGATCATGGCTTCGTGACCGTCTCGAGGTCGATCGCGGTAGGTGCCAAGCAGTCGGTCCCACCAGGGCAGATTGAAGCCGAAGTTGCTGTTCGTGCCCCTGCGCTATGCCGGGGAGAGCAGCGAATTCTCGGCAGAGCTTCCGATCACCGCCTCAGGCGATTACGAGGTGGTGGTCACCGCCACCCAGCCCCGGACCGGAAACAGCGGTACGGCCCTGGGCGCGCTTCGGGCTCGATAGCGGTCGTCCAACGCCAAAGGTATCGATCCATGAGTCTGTGGACGGTTCTCCTGCTCTCGCTTCTTCCAGGCCTCGGCAACTTCGCCGGCGGGATGCTGGCAGAATTCGGCAAGACGTCCGGTCGCCTGCTGAACTGAGCGCTGCACGCCGCTTCGGGCATCGTCATTGCCATCGTCGCCGTAGAACTCATCCCGGAGGCGCTGGACACCCTCGCCGGCTGGTGGATCGCGGCCGCTTTCGGCGCGGGAGGCGTGGCCTACATTCTGGTCGAGGCTGGCGTCGAGAAGCTGCAATCGGGCAGCGGGGACGACCGGACCAGCATGTGGATGATCTACGTCGCCGTCGCCGTCGATCTGACGTCGGACGGATTGATGCTCGGCTCCGGCGCGGCCGTCTCCACGGAGCTCGCGATCGTGCTTGCAGCCGGGCAGGTCCTGGCGGACCTGCCGGAAGGTTATGCGTCGCTCGCCAACTTCCGCGACAAAGGCCTGTCGCGCGGCCGGCGCATCCTGCTCTCCGCGTCCTTCATCCTGTTCTGCACGGGTGCGGCGCTTCTGTCCTACCTGCTGCTGCGGGAGGCGGGCGATGCGCCGAAGATGGCGGCGCTCACTTTCGTCGCCGGTCTGCTGACCGTCGCTGCGGTCGAGGACATGCTGGAAGAGGCGCACGACGCCAGGCGCGACACCCCAAGCTCGGTTCTCGCTTTCATCGGCGGGTTCGTGCTCTTCACTCTGGTTTCCGTCGGCCTGGAGACCGTTGTCGGCGGGTCCTAGTGTACCCCGCCGCCGGTTTTTGCAAGCCGGAGGGCCTCGCGCCAGGCCACTCTCGGTGCAAGTCCTACGTCAGAGATCCTCAGATGATCACCATGCTCGTCCGGTCCGCCCTGCTTCCCGCCTACTTCATCGGCGGCAACGCCCTCGGCATCTCGCGCACTCGGACGCCCAGGTCGGCAGCCTACTGCTGGCCTTGCTCCTGCTCCTCACGCTGATCAGGGGCCGGACCTGCGTGTGCCGATTCGACGGCCAATCATGGCCTTATTGCAAATGCTTCTCATTTCATAATACGATTCCCGACCACATGGAGCGCTTTCGGCGCCCCCCTCACCTGGAGCGAGCATGAACAGACGAGTCGCGCTGATGGTCCTGGCCGCCGCGGGAAGCCCCACGGTCGCTGCGGAGCCTGAGCACCCCCCGAACGATACGCATCTCGAAGTCATGACCATCATCGGCTCAGCGGAGGCCGCACGCCGCCTCCCGGGCTCCGGCACCGTGGTCGACGCGGAGCAGGTGCGCATCGAAGCCGCTACCGACATCAATCAGCTACTGAAAACCGTTCCGGGAACCTACATCCGCGAGGAAGAAGGCTTCGGCCTGCGCCCCAACATCGGCGTTCGCGCGGCGGGCTCGGAACGTTCCAGCAAGGTCACACTGCTTGAGGACGGCGTGATGATCGCGCCCGCCCCCTACTCGAATCCCGCGGCCTACTACTTCCCGACCACATTGCGCATGCGCAGCGTCGAGATTCTGAAAGGCGCGCCACTGCTGCGCTACGGCCCGCAGACGACGGGCGGTGTGATCAACCTGGTGACCGCGCCGATCCCGGACACGGCCAGCGGCACCCTGCTCGCGATGCTCGGAGAGTACGACAGCCACGACGTCTACGCCCGTTATGGCGACCGCCAGGGGGGGTTCGGGTGGCTGCTGGAGACTGCCCAGCGCGATTCGGACGGCTTCAAGGACATCGATCGAAGCAGCCGGGATGCGGGCTTCGACATCGAGGACTACGTGCTCAAGCTCGGCTGGGAGGACGACCGACAGAGCCTGCTGTTCAAGGCCCAGTACTCGGAAGAGGCCTCCAACGCCACCTACGTCGGCCTCACCGACACCGATTTCGATCGAGACGCTAGCAGGCGCTACGGATTGTCCGAGATCGACCGTATGGACAACCGACACGAAGGCTACAGCCTGACCTACAACCGCACGCTCGACGAACGGATCAGCGCCTCGATCACCGGATACTACAATGCCTTCTCACGCGACTGGTTCAAGCTCGACGGCGGCGGCGACCTGATCGCCGCCGCCAATGCTGGCGACACGATGGCGCAGGCGGTACTCGACGGCACCGCCGATACCGCGGGGCTGGAGTACAAGCATAACGACCGCAGCTACGAATCGAAGGGGGTGGAACTGAACGTCACCGCGTATCTCGGGTCGCACGAGCTGGCCCTCGGCGGCCGCCTCCACGAGGACGAGATGGACCGGTTTCAACCGGTGGACCGCTACGATCAGATCGACGGAGATCTGGTGTTCCGCGGGCGCGAGGCGCCGACGGGCAGCGACAACCGGCTCGAATCCGCCGACGCGCTGTCGCTGTGGGCGCTCGATACCTGGCAGGTGACGGACGCGCTGCGGGTGAATCTGGCACTGCGCTACGAGGACGTGGAGACGGCGCGCCGCCAGTTCGCCGATCCCGCCAGAACGCAGCTGGACTCGACGCGCTCCAACCAGACCGACGAATGGCTGCCCGGCGCCTCATTCACCTACGACGTCGGCGGCGCCTGGCAGGTGCTGGGCGGCGTGCACCGCGGCTTCTCGCCGCTCGGCGGCGGCGCTCAATCGTTCGAGGAACCGGAGACGAGCGTCAACTACGAGGTCGGTGTGCGCTTCGACGGCGAACGGCTGTTCTTCGAAACCCTTGGCTTCTACAGCGATTTCGACAACAAGACGGAGAACTGCTCCCTTGCCAATCCCTGCAGCAACGGAGCCAACTCCGGCAGCTTCACGACCGGCGAGGCCGAGGTGTCCGGTGTTGAGCTGCAGGCCAGCACGGCCTTCGAGCGTGGCCGCTTCCGGATTCCGGTCGCTCTGGCTTACACCTACACGCAGGCCGAGCTGAGCGCGGACAACGCGGGCAACGGGTTTCTCGACGGCGACACCCTGGCGGACATTCCGGAGAACACGTTCAGCCTGCGGCTGGGCCTCGAGAGCAGCGGTGCCTGGAACAACCACGCCGTGATCAAGTACCTCGACGAAATGTGCGTCACCGTTGGCTGCGACCGGCTCGGCGGACGATTCGACGAGACGGAATCGCTGCTGGTTGTCGACCTCATCAGCCGCTACCGGTTCACGCCCGGCATCGAGGTGTTCCTCAAGCTGGAAAATCTGTTCGACGAGCAAGCCATCGTATCGCGTACGCCGGACGGCGCTCGACCGAACAAGCCCCGCACCGGTGCCATCGGAATCCGCGTGGACTGGTGAGGTCGCGAATGGCTGTGAATCTGCCGTCGCGCCTACTCGCGACCCGCTCGCCCGCGACGGCACCGTTCCCGCCAAGCTGTCACCCGCGAGGCACGGTCACCCGGAACTCCGTGATGCCGTGGGCAGACCGGGCCGACACCGGCCCGCCATGCGCCTCGACGATGGATTTGACGATGCGCACGGCGGATCTGCGCACGGTCGCCGGGGAACGCCGGCGCGGCCCCTTCGAGCTGCAACTCGAACGCCGCGATCGGCCGCCAGCGCCTCGAAGAAGTCGAACAACGCCCGAACTTACTCGGCCGCGTCGAGCGTCGTGCGCTCCGGCACGATCAACTCGTTGTCACTCTTCGCCAGCCAAAGCATGTCCGACACCGGAGATCGCTCCGGACAACGCTGGGCGGAGGTCTCCCGCCCCCGTCTCCGCCAAGCGGGCAATGGCATCCAGCGCGACAGACAGCCTCTCGACGTCCTGCTCCCGGAAGTGGCGCTCGACGACCGACAGCAGCAGCGAAGCGCTGATCAACAGGCTGACTCCGCGGGCCAGAGCGACGAACAGCAGAACCCGCGCGGTCAGCGATAGTGGCCTCCGGGATGCCTGCCTGGGGACCCGAACACGATGACGACCGGATCTGGTGCACGGTGGCGTTTCTGAATCGGCTGCACGAGCTGGCGCCGCAGCAATACCAAATCATCACGGGCCGCAAGGCGCCATCAGTGCACACGGATTGAAGACGAACCGTTCAGGCCCATCCAGGGCGGCAACGCCAGTCCGACGCTCGATCCACACCGTTCCACCGGGTTCTCAGTGTGCCTGCCGAACCGTATTTTCTTGCGGCCAGCGGCCGTGCCTCTTGCGCACGAATTCCGATGCCAAAACGCGATGCGAATCACACCTGATCTAGCGGAACCGCTTGACTGCGCGTGTGATTCCAGCGAACATTCCGACGCTCGTTCATATGAACTATCGTGATAACGATGAAGAAGGCAGCCGTACGGATCGCCCGCCAAGCCCCTTCGGAGGAGCAGGTAGCTCATGTCGCCGATCTGTTCCGGCTCATGGGCGACCCGACCCGACTACGGATCATACTCGTCTGCCTGAAGCATCCGACCAGCGTAGGAGAAATCGCCACTGAGCTGGATGCGTCGCCGTCGTTGGTGAGCCATCATCTGAGGCTGCTGCGGGCCGCGCGGGTCTTGCGAGCCGAGCGCCGTGGCAAGCAGATCTTCTATTCGGCGCTGGATCGCCACATCCAGTGCGTCATCGATGACATCATGGCCCATGTCGTCGAGCCCACGGAATTCGAGGACACTGACTGATGCCAGGCTGCAGCCATTGCGTGGACGACGGCCACGTCTCAGGTGATCACGTATTTCGCCGGGTCCTCTGGGCAGCGTTGCTGGTGAACGGCGCCATGTTCGGCATCGAGATCGTGGCGAGCTTTATCGGCGACTCCGTGTCTCTGCAGGCGGACGCGTTGGATTTCCTGGCGGATTCCGCCAACTACGCCATCAGCCTGTTCGTCGTCGGCATGGCCATCTCCGCACGGGCCCGAGCGACCTTGGTCAAGGGCGCGACGATGGCGGTTTTCGGCTGCTGGGTGATCGGCAGCGCCATCTATCGGGCCGTCACGGGCAGCGCCCCGGATGCGGGTGTCATGGGTGGGATCGCCTTTTTGGCATTGACCGCCAACGTCGCAGTCGCCGCCCTGCTCTACCGCTTCCGTCAGGGCGACAGCAACATGCGCTCCATCTGGCTGTGCAGCCGCAACGATGCCGTGGGTAACGTCGCCGTCATTCTGGCTGCCGCAGGAGTCTTCGCCAGCTCTTCCCGATGGCCGGACCTGATCGTCGCCGCTGTGATCGCAGGGTTGAACATCAGCGCCGCTGTGCACGTGATCCGACTCGCCAGAGGTGAGCTCGCGGACGCCAGAGGGCATGGCGATGTACAACGCCCAGCCGTTGATGCGAGCGCCGGATAGTCCCGGTGGTGAGGCGGTTTGTCATACGGCTCGTGACGGTGTGCGTTCTGCTCGCCAGCGTCACCGTTGTTGCTGAGGTCGAGCTTCCGGATGCTCACATGACGTCCGCCGAACTGATCGTGGCGGTCTCGTCATTGGTCGAGTCCGGTGCATCGTCGGATTCGAACAGCGTGCAGCATGAAGATCACTGCTGTCATGGCCACGTTATGGCCGACCCCGGTCAGACCCAAATAGCCGGCCCGATCGATCCGATTTGTCTGACTCGGCAGGCCCCGGTCAGCGCTGAAAGCCTGGTGTTCAGCCCGCCTGTCCGCCCCCCGAAACGTTCCTCGTTGCCGCAGTTCGCCTGATCTTTCCTTAGCGACATCGACCGGCGCGCAGGTGCCGGCGAGCAACGTGGAACCGCATCCCCATGACGAGACGCAATCGAGCGCTCGTGCTGCCGCTGGCTGGGCTTTTCTGGATCGCCCAGCCAGGTACTGCCGCCGAGCCCCCCTCAACGACTCCGGCGCCGAGCGCGCTGAGCGCATTCATCGAGTCGGTGGTCGAGGACAATCCCCAGGTACGTGCCGCTCGTGCCGCGCTGGAGGCCACCACCGCATTCAAATCCGCTGCCGCGCGACCCCTCTATAACCCCGAAGTCGGCGTTCAGGCCGAGAACGGGGAATCCGACACACGCGCCCTCGAGCTCAGCCAGACCATCGATTGGAGCAACAAGCGTTCGGCCCGCACGGCGGTCGCCGAGTCCGAACGCCTGGCCGCGGAGGCCGAGTACCGCGCCGTGCGCTGGGAAATCATGACCGAGTTGCTAGGCGGGCTCGCATCCCATCAAACCGGCGCCGACCGCGACGCGCTCGCCCGGACCCGGGCGGACCTGATGCACGACTTCGCCACCCTGGCGCAGCGCCGATTCGACGCCGGTGACCTGTCGCAAGTGGAGCTGGATCTGGCGCTGCTGGCCTACAGCGAGGCCCGGATCGAGCGGGCCACCGCCGCAGCGGAACTGGCGGCCGCCCGCCAGGCGGTACGTAACATCTCGCCACGGTCGGAACCAACGGCCTGGCCGCTGCTCCCTTCGGAGCTGCCGGCGCTGGCGTCGCCGGAGCCGCGCCTGGAAGAGATGGTTGTGGAGCTGCCGGAAGTGCAGGCCGCGCGCCGCCGTGCCGCAGCCGCCGCAGAGGTTGTCGAGTTGAGGCGCCGCGAGCAGCGTCCGGACCCCACCGTCAGCCTCTCCGGCGGAGAGGAAGGCGGCAAAAGCCTGGTCGGACTGACGTTATCGATGCCGCTCTACATCCGCAACCGCTTCCGCTACGAGGTAGACGCCGCGGCCGCCGAGTACGAGCAGGCGCAGCAACTCGCCGACGACGTGCTGCAGCGCGCCTACGCGCGCCTGCTGAGTGCTGCCGAACGCTACCGGCTCTCGAACGCGGCCTGGGACGACTGGGAGCGTACCGGCCAGGTGAGCCTGCGCCGCCAGACCGACCTGCTGCGGCGGCTGTGGGAAGCGGGCGAGCTCAGCACCACCGACTACCTGGTACAGCTTCGGCAGACCCTCGACGTCCGCGAGAGCGCCCTCGATCTGCGATTCGCGCTGTGGGAAGCCTGGTTCGAATGGCTGCAGGCGTCAGGCCGGCTCGATACCTGGCTGGGGGTGACCCCGTGACCACACCAACCCGAACGAAATCAACGGAGAAGTCCATGAACCGGAACCGCAAACGCTGGGTGCTGTGCCTGGGTCTGCTGGCGTTCTGTGCCGCTCAGATCCAGGCCGCCGAGGAAGCCCATGACGATCACGAGGGCGAGGAGGCCGAGGGGGTGATCGAGCTGACGGCCGACGAGCGGCGCGAAGCCGGCGTCAGCATCGATCGCGTTGCGGCGCGTGCGCTCGACGAAACGCTGCGGGTACCGGGTGAGGTCGTGGTCAACGCCTATCAATCGGCCCGTGTGACGCCGCGCATTCCGGCCCAGGTGATGGCCCGCCACATCAAGCTCGGCGATCACGTGGAAGCTGATGAGCCGCTGGTCACGCTGTCGAGCGTGGCCATGGCCGAGGCCCAGGGCACACTGATCGTTGCCGACCGCGAATGGCAGCGGGTGAAGTCGCTCGGGCGGGATGCCGTTTCGGAGCGGCGCTACACGGAAGCCCAGGTGGCACAGCAGCAGGCGTTCGCCACCGTGCTCGCCTACGGCATGACGCAAGCCCAGGCCGACGCGCTGATGAGCGCCGGCGACGCCAGCAAGGCGGATGGCACCTTCGAGCTGCTGGCGCCGCGGCACGGTACGATACTGAGTGACGACTTCATCGTCGGCGAGCTGATCGAGCCCGGACGCGTGCTCATCGGCATCAGCGACGAGGATACCGCCTGGGTGGAGGCGCGCACCGCGCCGGGATCACTCGGTAGCGTGACTCGAGGATCCGCAGCCCGCGTCAGCGTGAACGGGGCCGAGTGGCTCGACGGCACCGTAATTCAGCGCCACCACACTCTCGACGAAGCCACCCGGACCCAGAACCTGCGAATCGCCGTGGACAATGCCGGGGACCAGTTGCATCCGGGGCTGTTCGTCGAGGTCGAGCTCACCACCGGCAGCGGCGATCCGGTCATCGCGGTGCCGAACACCGCGCTGACCATGATCGATGGCCAACCGACCGTGTTCAAGCTCGAAGGCGAGCAGGAGCTTCATCCCCAGGCCATCGTCGCCGGCCCGACGGTCGGCGGCTGGACCGTCGTGCGGGAGGGTCTCGGCGAAGGCGACCCCATTGCCGTCGCGGGCGTCTTTCATCTGAAGTCGCTGCTGCTGAAATCTTCCCTCGGCGAAGGCCACGGGCACTAGGAGGCGACATGCTGGAAAAACTCGTCGAAGCGTCGTTGCGCTACAAGTTCCTGGTGCTGATCGCGTTCGGCACTGTCGCCTTCCTCGGCTGGCGCGCGGTGGTGTCCGTGCCCATCGACGCCTTTCCGGACGTGACCCCGGTGCAGGTGAACATCTACACCGAGTCGCCGGGACTCGCCGCCGAGGACGTGGAGCAACTGCTGACGTTTCCGGTGGAGTCCGGCATGGCCGGGTTGCCCAAAGTGCAGCAGATCCGCTCGGTCAGCCTGTTCGGGCTTTCCTACGTGGCCGTCTACTTCGAAGACGACATGGACATCTACTTTGCCCGCCGGCTGGTGATGGAACGTCTGCAGGAAGTCGGCGACCGCCTGCCCGAGGGCTACGGCACGCCGGAGATGGGCCCGAACACCTCGGGTCTCGGGCAGGTGTTCTGGTACACCCTGGAGCGCGCCGACGAAAAGCTCGAGACCGCCATCAGCGACATGGATCTGCGCACGCTGCAGGACTGGAACGTGCGGCTGATCCTGCGCACCGCACCGGGCGTCGACGACGTCATGTCGTGGGGCGGGCAGGAACGGCAGTTCCAGGTCGTCATCGACCCGCTGAGCCTGATCGAGTACGACCTCACCTATTCGGACGTGATGAGCGTCATCGAGTCGAACAACCGTCAGGTGGGCGGGCAGTACGTGAACATCGGCGCCGAGCAGTTCCTGGTGCGCGGGCTCGGGCTGGTGTCCGACACCCGCGACATCGGCGCCATGGTGGTCAAGGTCGTGGACGGTACCCCCGTCTACCTGCGTGACATCGCCCGGATCGAGGAGGCCGGCGGACTGCGCTTCGGCGCCGTCACCCGGGATGGCAAGGAGGTGGTGCTCGGGATGGCGCTGTCGCGGATCGGCGAGAACGCCGCGGACGTGGTGGAAGCGGTGAAGGAGAAGGTCGACATCGTCGAATCTTCATTGCCTGACGGCGTGACGCTGCGGCCGGTCTACGAGCGAACCGACCTCGTCGACAAGGCGGTGTCCACGGCAGTCCGGGCGCTCGTCGAAGGATCTCTGCTCGTGGCCGTGGTGCTGTTTCTGTTCCTCGGCGAGCTGAGATCCGCCCTGGTCGTGATCGCGGCCCTGCCGCTGGCCATGCTCATCGCCTTCATCTTCATGAACGAAGCGGGGCTATCGGCCAACCTGATGTCGCTGGCGGGCCTCGCCGTCGGTATCGGCATGATGGTGGACGGCGCGGTGGTGATGGTGGAGAACGCCTTCCGGATCATGGCCGAGCGGCGCGCCGCAGGCGGGCCGGTCGACCGGACCGCCGCGGTGCTGACCGCGGCGCGGGAGGTTGCCAACCCCATCGCCTTCGCCATCCTCATCATCATCGTGGTCTTTCTGCCGTTGTTCGCGCTCGAAGGCCTGGAGGGCAAGCTGTTCAAGCCCATGGCCTTCAACATCAGCTTTGCCATGGCCGGCTCGCTGCTTTTGACCCTGACGCTGATTCCGGTGCTGGCGGCCATCATCCTGAAGCCCAAGGAGGAGCGTGACACGTGGCTGGTGCGGGTGATCAAGCGCCGCTACCTGCCGCTGCTGTCCTGGTCGCTCGACAACAAGCGGATGGTGGTCGGCGGTGCCACGGCGCTGCTGGCGATCAGCCTGGCCTTGTTCCCGCTGCTCGGCAAGGAGTTCATGCCCCAGCTTCAGGAAGGCTCGATCATGTGGCGGGTAACCTCGATCCCCTCGGCGTCCCTCGAGCAGTCCATCGCGATCTCGAAGGATATCGAGAATGCCCTGTCCGAGTTCCCGGAAGTCGTGACCACGGTCGCCATGATCGGGCGCGCGGAGAAGGGAGAGACGGCCGACGTCAACTACATGGAAATCTACACCGAGCTCCTGCCGGAAGACGAGTGGTCGGGCGACCGGGACATCGGCGAGCTGGCGGAAGCCATGCGGGAGTCCCTCGAGACCGTGGTGCCGACCGCCGTCATCGCTTTCACCCAGCCGATTCAGATGCGCGTCGAGGAGCTGATTTCCGGTGTGCGTGCCACCTTGGCGGCGAAGATATACGGCGAGGATCTCGGCACGCTGGACCGATTGAGCCAGCAGGTGAAGGACACCGTCGCCGGCGTACCGGGTGTGGCCGACCTGTCACTCGAGGCCAACGCCGGCAAGCCGCAGATCCGCATCCGAGTCGATCGGGAGCGGCTGTCGCGATTCGGTCTCAATGCCGACGACGTGCTCGACGTGGTCCGCACGGGTATCGGCAACGAACCGGTATCCACCCTGATCGACGGCGTGCGCCGCTTCGACATAACGGCGCGTCTGGATGACAGCTCCAAGCAATCACTGCAGGCCATCCAGCGTATACCCATGAAGACCGGCAGCGGCGCCATCGTTCCGCTGTCCGCGGTCGCCGACGTGGAGGTCGCCGAAGGTTACTCGTTCGTGCGGCGCGAGCAGCTGCAGCGCTACGCCGTGATCCAGATGGACGTACGTGGTCGCGACGTCGACGGGTTCGTGAGCGACGCCAACGCCGCCATCGAGGCGCAGGTCGAGCTGCCACCCGGCTACTGGATCGAATGGGGTGGCGCCTTCGAAAACCAGCAGCGGGCCCTGGCACGGCTGTCGGTCATCGTGCCACTGACGATCTTCTTCATCTTCGTGCTGCTGTACACGGCGTTCAACTCGGTGAAGTACGCCGTGCTGATCATCGCCAACGTGCCGTTCGCCACCATCGGCGGGCTGCTCGCTCTGTTCATCAGCGGCCAGTACGTGTCGGTGCCGTCCGCCATCGGCTTCATCGCCGTATTCGGGGTCGCCATGCTGAACGGCATCGTGCTGGTCAGCTTCATCAACGAGCTGCGGGAGAGCGGGCTCGCGGTCGGCCAGGCCGTGCGCCGCGGCGCCGAGCTGCGGCTGCGACCGGTGCTGATGACCGCGAGCGTGGCCATCCTCGGCCTGGTACCCATGCTGCTGTCCTCCGGCGTCGGCGCCGAGACCCAGCGGCCGCTCGCCTCCGTGGTGGTCGGCGGGCTCATCACCTCGACGCTGCTGACGCTGATTCTGCTGCCCGTCATCTACGAATGGATCGAAACCCGTGGCACCCGCCACGCAGGAGATGCCTCATGAACTATCGGGAAATCAAAGCCTATGTGCACCGCAACCGCATCGCCGACGTGGTGGATGCGCTCTACGGCGCCGGTTTCCGGCGGATGACCGTGATCGACGTGGAGGGTCTCCTGCAGGCCCTCGACGACCAGGAGCAGCGCTATTCGGTGGAAATCGGCAGAAAGGTCATCACCGAGGTGAAGCTAGAGCTCGTCTGTGAAGACGAAACCCGGACCGCGGAGGCGGTCGCCCTGATCCGCGAGCATGGGCGCACCGGCCAGCCATCGGCCGGCTGGATCTACGTCAGCGAGATCCGCTCGTGCGTGGAGATCAGCGGATGACGCCGCTCCCGACGGTCCGAACGGCGCTCAGCGTGCTGTTGATGCTCATGGCCACCACCGCGTCGGCCGAGCACGTCTACATCTATCGCTGGGTGGATCCGGCGGACGGGGACGTCCACTACGCGGAGCGTCCACCGCCACATGACGCGTACGACCTGATCGCCACCGAAGGCCCGCCGCCGCCGGATGCGGCAGCCGAGCAGCGGCGACGGGCTATCGAAGCTCAAGCCGAGCAGGGTCTGATCGACGAGCGCCGCCAACGTGCCCAAAGGCGCCAGCAGGCCGCAGAGGCCGCCGCACGGAGGGACGAGTGCGAACGCCTACGTGAGTGGCAGGCCAAGCTCGAAAGCAGGCCGGGGTCGAGGCTGCTGGTGATCGAATCCGAAGACGCTGCCCGCCGCATGACGGAAGGCGAACGCCAGGAACGGCTGGCGGAGACCCGTGAGCGGATCGGGGCCGTGTGTCAGGACGCGGCACGCGGCCGACGTGCGCAGGAGCAGGAGTAGTCCCCCCAACCCGCCGATGAGGAATCCCATGCCAAAAACCCGACTCGACATCGAAGTGCTGCTGCCGGAGGTTCCGGACGCGGAAGACGCGTGCCGGCAACGGCTTTGCGACGCCATCGAGGCGAGAACCGGCGTGGATACCGCGCACATGCTCGAGTCCGCTGACGGATCGCCCGCCCGGCTGTGCGTACACTTCGACCCCGAGGCGCTGACGCTCCAGGACCTGAGGCAAATCGCCGAGCGCGCGGCCATGAAGCTGCAGGACCGCTACGGTCACCTGCTCGTCGCCGGTGCGCCGATGCCGGCGCGCCGCGCCAGCCGCCGCCAGGCCGAGCTGGCCCGTCTGCCGGGCGTGCTGGAATGCGTAGTCTCAGCGGACGGCACGGTGCGGCTCGAATACGACCGCGAGGTGACGGACGAGGCGGCCCTGCGGGACGCGTTCGGTCGCGGCCCCGGCGAACAGACCGGCCACCGCGAAGAGGCTGCCGGCAATCACGACCACGCCCATGGCGGCTTCCTGGGTCCGAATACCGAGCTGATCTTCGTCGCCCTGTGCGGCGCGACCCTGGCCGCAGGCTGGGCCCTCGAGACGTTCACGGCCTTGGCGCCGTGGGTGCCGCGGAGTCTGCTCATCGGATCGTACGGTTTCGGCGCCTGGTTCACGGTCCGCGAAGCGGTGGCGAACCTCCGGGCCGGACGCTTCGAGATCGATTCGCTGATGCTGGTGGCCGCGGCTGGTGCGGCTGCGCTCGGTGAGTGGGCAGAGGGTGCCCTGCTGCTGTTCCTGTTCGGCCTCGGGCACGCGCTGGAAGGCTATGCCATGGGCCGCGCCCGGAGAGCCATCGAGGCGCTGGGCGAGCTCGCGCCGAAGACGGCCACGGTACGCCGCGACGGCCAGGCGGTCGAGATCGCGCTTGAAGATCTCCGCGTCGGCGACCTCGCCCTGGTGCGGCCCAACGAACGCCTGCCCGCCGACGGTTTCGTCGCCAGCGGCGAGAGCAGCGTCGATCAGTCGCCCATCACCGGAGAAAGCGTGCCGGTGGACAAGGCCCCGGTGGCGGACGCCGACGAGGCGGCCAGGCACCCGGACGGCCTCGACGCCGCACACCGGGTGTTCGCCGGCACCATCAACGGCGCCGGCGCGCTCGAGGTCCAGGTCACCCGCGTCGCCGCCGACTCCACCCTGGCCCGGGTGGTCGAGATGGTGCGGGAAGCGCAGACGAATCAGTCGCCGACCCAGCGCCTGACCGCCCGCATCGAACGCGTCTTCGTGCCGGCGGTACTGGTTGGCGCGGTGGTCGTGATGTTCGGCTGGGTGGTTCTCGACGAGTCGTTCAGCGACAGTTTCTACCGGGCCATGGCGCTGCTCGTCGCCGCCAGCCCGTGTGCCCTGGCCATCGCCACGCCGAGCGCCGTGCTGAGCGCCGTGGCCCGCGCCGCCCGCGGCGGGGTGCTGGTGAAAGGCGGTGCGCCGCTGGAGCACCTCGGCCGGTTGAAGGCCGTCGCGTTCGACAAGACCGGCACCCTCACCGAGGGGCGTCCCCGGCTGGTGGACGTGGTCGCAGCCCCGGACGCCGACGACACCGAGCTGTTGCGCGTTGCCGTCGGCGTGGAAGCCCTGAGCGATCATCCGCTGGCCCGCGCCGTCGCCCGGGACGGCCGGGAGCGCCTCGGCACGACCGGGCCGTTGCCCGCCAGCGATTTGCGCAGCATCACCGGCCGCGGCGTGTTTGCCAGCGTCGAGGGCACGCCGACCTACGTCGGCAAGGACGATCTGTTCGACGAGATCGAAGGGCCGGCGCTGCCGGCCGTGCTGCGCGATGAGGTCGAGGTGCTCGAGATGCAGGGCCGCACCACGATGATCGTCCGCCACGGCGACCGCTACCTCGGCGTGCTCGGCCTCATGGACACACCGCGTACCGCCGCCCGGGGGGTCGTGACACGCCTGCGCGAGCTCGGCATCCAGCGCATGCTGATGATCTCCGGCGACAATCAGCGGGTTGCCGCCGCCGTCGCCCGGTCGGTGGGCATCGACGAGGCACGCGGCGACCTGATGCCGGCGGACAAGGTCGCGACCATCAAGCAGTTGCGGCAGACGGCCAGCGTCGCGATGGTCGGCGATGGTGTCAACGACGCCCCCGCCATGGCCAACGCCACCGTCGGCATCGCCATGGGCGCCGCCGGCTCGGACGTGGCACTGGAAACCGCCGATATCGCGCTCATGGCCGACAACCTCGAGCACCTGCCGTTCGCCGTGGCGCTGAGCCGCGCGGCCAGCCGCGTCATCCGCCAGAACCTCTGGATCAGCCTCGGCGTCGTCGCCTTCCTCGTGCCGTCGACCCTCGCGGGCCTCAGCATCGGCGCCGCCGTGCTGATGCACGAAGGGTCGACGGTGGTCGTGGTCTTCAATGCGCTGCGGCTGCTCGCATTCACCGACCGGTCGCGGGGACATGCGCCGTGAGCGCGTTCCGCCAGGGCGCCGACACCTACCATCCGCTGCGCAAGCTCAAGATCGCCTGGGCCGGGATCAGGCACGCCGTGCTGCTCGACTTCAGCGTGGCCTACAAACTGGCGGTCGCGACGGTGTTCCTGGTGCTTGCGGCGGCTACGGAGTCGGCCCTTCACTTCCTGGTCCTGCTCGTCGTCACTGCGCTGATGCTCGTCGCCGAAGTGATGAACACTGTGATCGAGGCGCTGTGTGACTATCTGTGCCCCGACTACGATGAGCGCATTCGCGACATCAAGGACATGGCGGCGGCGGCCGCCTTCATTGCGGTTGCCGTCTGGTACGTCGTGATCGGCGGGATCGGCTACGAATTCGTCTCGGCACAACAGCTCTTCTGAGGCCCCGCCCGCGCGTTCCGACCGTACGCGCCGACATGCACCTGCAACGAACAGTCAAACGATCCATGAAGATACACCTTGGTCGACACGATCTCATCCAACTGCTCCTCGGCGCGTTCTTCGGTGTGGTGGCGCTGCACCCATTGACGACGCTCATCTTCTATTTCGAGTTCGCGCAATATCTCGAACCGCCGCCATCCAGCGCCTGGAGTTTCCTAGCCAATCGACTGCGACTCGACCCCTGGATGGAGCTCGTGCCGATGAGCGCGGTGTATGCGCTCGTCGGGGCCGTTGGTGCTCACGTGGTGGGTTCCTATACTCGCAGGCTCCAGGCCGAACAACGCCGGATCGACAGTCTCCACGGCGAGCTCGATCGTCATCTCCCGAGCCTGGTCGATGAAGGCGAGGGGGAGCGCCTCGAATTCAAGTCGTCGTTGCGATGGGACCGCCGCGCGGGACGATCCAACAAAGCACTGGAACAGGTCATCGCCAAGTCCATTGCCGGATTGATGAATCACCGGGGCGGCACTCTGCTCATCGGCATAACGGACGCGGGGGAGGCGGTGGGAATCGAGGACGACTATCAGACCCTGAAACACAAGAACAGCGATGGCTTCGAGCGGGCCGTGATGGACCTGGTGCGACATGCCCTCGGGCCGCAGGCATGTACGTTGCTTCACTGCCACTTCCCGTTCCTTGCAGGCGTAGAGGTCTGTCGGATCGTCATCGAGCCCTCCGATGTTCCAGTCTTTTTTCGGGACGGAGACGTCGCACGCTACTTCGTCAGGACGGGCAACTCGACCCGTGAGTTCGACGCCCAGCAGGCTCACGAACACCTGTCTAGAAGGAGGCGACGCCGTGCGACCTGAAGCACCCGGAGCCGACCCGAACACCTTTGTCCGGGATTGCCGCCAGTGCATTGCCGGCCTGAATCGCCTCGCCACGTCATCAAACAGGAGACTGAAATGAGCGCGGACACCTGCAACCGAACCGACGCACGCTCAGCGGCGCCGCCGCCGTGGCGCAGTCCGCTCGTGGTGACGTCATCGGTATCGGGCATGCTGTTGGCGATCGGATTCGCCGCCGGCCATCTGGGTTTGAACACCGCTGCGCAAACCCCGATCTACATTGCTGCGGTCGTAGTCGGCGGCTGGTTCTTCGGCCGCGAAGCACTCAGCGAGCTGATCGAAGAACGCGAGGTCGGCATCGAGCTCCTGATGAGCATTGCGGCCGTCACCGCCGGCCTCATGGGGCAATGGGGCGAGGCTGCCATGCTGGTGTTCCTCTATTCGATCTCCGAGGCCGCCGAGAGCTACACCGAGGAGCGAACCCGAGGCGCCATCCGGGCGCTGATGGACTTGGCACCCAAGGTCGCCAACGTCGTACGCGATGGAGATACCGATCGACGACCTTGATGTCGGTGATCTGTTCGTCTTGCGTCCCGGCGAAGCCGTGGCCACCGACGGCGAGATCGTCGAGGGCACATCCAGCCTCAATCAGGCACCGGTGACCGGCGAGTCGGTGCCTGTCGACAAGGCCGTCGGCGACACGGTATTTGCGGCCAGCTCGAACGGCGAAGGTGCACTCACCGTTCGCGCCACAAAAACCGCTTCCGACAATACGCTGGCACGCATCATCGAGATGGTAGCAACGGCCCAGGCGAGTAAGGGGCAGAGCCAGCGCTTCATCGAGCGGTTCGGTCGCCGCTACAGCCCCGCTGTCCTGATTGCCGGCGTATTGATCGTATTGATCCCAGGCCTGCTTGGCTTCGGCTGGCAGGAGTGGCTGAGCCGGGCCACCGTCTTCATCGTCGCCGCCGCGCCCTGCGCGCTGGTGATTTCGATTCCGATCACCTTGGTGGCCGCGCTCGGCACGGCGGGCCGCAACGGGCTCCTCATCAAAGGCGGCGTGCACCTCGATAATCTGGCCGGAATCCGCGTCCTGGCTCTGGACAAGACCGGCACGCTCACACGGGGAGCGCCGGTCGTCACTCATGTCGAGCCCGTGGGCGCTGTCGATCGACGTGAGCTCCTGTCCATCGCCGGCGCACTCGAAGCTCGCTCACAACATCCTCTAGCCCGTGCGGTTCTGGCAGAAGCCGACGAAGCCGGGCTCCGTATCTTCGCGGCGGAAAACGTTCAGGCGCTGACCGGTGCCGGCGTGAAAGGCATTGTCAACGGGCAGGCGTACTACATCGGCAACCCCGGACTGTTCGACGATCTCGGAATCGGGGCGATCGCCGGCGCCCTCGGACTGGTGGCCGATCGCATCGACGCCCTCCAGGCGGAGGGCAACACGGTGGTGCTGGTCAGCACCGACCGAGAAATCCTCGGGCTGATCGCCATGGCGGACCCCCTGCGCGAGGGTGCGCCAGGGGCCATGCGGGCATTGAAGGCGGCCGGCATCCGAAACCTGGTGATGCTGACCGGCGACAACCGCCTCGCCGCTGCAGCGATCGCAGCGAAGGCCGGCATCGACGACGTGCGCGCCGAATTGAAACCCGACGACAAGCGCACGGCGGTGGCCGAACTGGAGCGCGAGCACGGCCATGTGGCGATGATCGGTGATTGCGTGAACGATGCCCCCGCACTGGCAGCCTCTCATGTCGGCATCGCCATGGGCGCAGCCGGTTCCGACGTCGCCTTGGAGACGGCAGACATCGCCTTGATGGCCGATGACCTCTCGAAGCTGCCCTATCTCATCCACTTCAGCCGCCGGACTTGGCGCGTGGTGCGTCAGAACCTGATACTGTCCGTTTCGGTGATCGTCGTACTGGCGGCCACCGCGCTCACCGGCGCTCTGTCGCTACCAGCGGCTGTGATCGCGCACGAGGTCAGCGAGTTCATCGTCATCGCGAACGGCCTGCGGCTGCTCAAAAGCTGACGCGTTCTCGTGCTGCAGAGCCGTTCTTCTTTTTCCTGGTCGGCCTGGATACGAAGCGCGAGATCCCCAAGGGCAATTGTCGTCACCTACGGCCATGGCATTCCTGGCCGCACCGCTGCTCGTCATACCCGTGTTCGCATTCTTCAACGCCGGAATCACGTTCAGCGGACTCAACGCGGCGTCACTGCTCGACCCCGCCTCCGTCGGGATCGTCGCTGGCCTGTTCGTTGGCAAACAGTTTGGCGTGTTCGGCGCCGCCCGCTTGGCCGTCGCATTGGGGCTGGCAAAGCTCCCGAATACGGTGTCCTGGGCGCAGGTCTACGGCGTCGCCATCCTGGCCGGGGTCGGATTCACGATGAGCCTGTTCATCGCCGGGCTGGCCTACGAGGAGCCCGGCATGGTCCTCAAGTCCAATGTCAGTATCGTTGTCGGCTCGGCACTATCCGCGTGCGCCGGGCTGGTAACGCTCGCTAGAGCGTGCGGGTCGAATTCGCCGCCCTGGCGGAAGACATCTTGACGATCGCCGCACAGCCGAGCAGCACACCGCGTGGAGTTCGCTCGCCCCAACTGGTATCATGCCGTAATGTTTCTCACGGCGAACAACCCTCGGTTGCTCCCCGTGTTGCTGGCAATCCTCGTGATCGTGAGCAGCGCGCCCTTCGTTGATGCCCACGGCGGTGATCAACCGGATCACGTGGCGTCCGGCCTCTACGTCGACAGCAACGGTAACGTCGACAATTCGGCGCCATCTTCGTCCAAGCCCGCGGGTCCAAGCCACGCCCACTTCCATACCTGCTGCCCGCACGCTGGAATGGCGCCGCTAAACGGGATCAGTGCCCACCGAACTCCGTTTTCGTTCCGCACGACGCGCAAACTCGGCCACCCACCTCCCGGATTCTTCCGACTGCCACTCCGTCCACCGTCTCTCTCCATCTGATTCCAGTCGCTTGATGCGGGGTAGGTGACGCTTCGAGCGTCACCCCGCCCCTTCTCTCGAATCAGTTACGGAGACTCCTCGAATGTTGCGATCGATGGTAGCGGCAGCGCTGCTGAGCGCGTGCATCGGCCCGCCGCTGCATGCGGCAGAATCCCGCGTGGTGTCCGCCAACGAATTGGCGCAGCCCCTGACCCTCCACGAGGCGGTGATGGAGGCCGTGGACGCGAATTTCGCCGTTCGTCAGGCCCTGGCTCGCGTCCAGCAGCAAAGCGGCGCCCTGACCCACGCCGGCCGCTGGACGCCCTCCAATCCCGAGATCGAGGTGGAATCCGCCGAGCGTGAGCCCGCCTCCGGGGACAGCAGTCGGGATTTCTCCATCCGGCTGAGTCAGGAACTCTGGATCGGCGGCCAGCGAGGGCTGCAGCGCAACGCGGCCGGAGCGCGTCTCACCGCCGCTGAACAGGACCTGCAATTTCTCCGGTCCGCAATTGCGGCCCGCGCCCGCCGCGCCTTTCTGCACGTGCTGTTGACCCAGCGCGCCGAGGAAACCGCCGGACGGCTGGTCGAGCTCACCGAGACGTTCGCAGACTACGCCCGCAACCGGCTCGAGGCCGGCAGAGCGACCGCCCTGGAAGTCAACTCGGCCATGATCGGGGCGGCCCGGTCACGCACCGAGTTGGCCGAGGCCGAACGGCTGTCGGCACGGGCCCGACTGGTGCTGGCCGAGGTGCTCGCGCGAGATCCCGCTTCGCCGCTGACGGTTCGCGGTGACATCGAACCCTGGCCGGTCACGCTGCCGAACGAATCACGGCTGCTGAACGCCGCCGTCCGCCGGCGAGGCGATCTTGCAGCAGCCGCCGAGCGCGTAGAGGCCGCCCGCCAGGACCTGCGCCTGAGCCGCCGCCAGCTCATCCCGAACCTGACCGTGTTCGGCTTCTATCAGGAAGAGGAGGATGCGGAGATCACCGGCTTCGGCGCGAGCTTGCCGATCCCTGCCTTGCATCGCTATGGCGGCGAACGGGAACAGGCAGCCGGGCGTCTGCTCGAGGAGCAGCTGCGCACCGACGAACTGCGCCTGGCCGTGCGCCGTCAAGTGCTGGAGGCGCTCGCCGACTACCGTGCCGCACGACGCCAATCCGAGCTGCTCGGTACGTCCATGCTCGAGCGTGCCGAGGAGAACCTGCGACTGACCCGGGAGGGCTTCGAGGCCGGGAAAGTGGGATCACCCGCAATCACCACCGCCCAGGACAACCTGATCAACGTGCGGCGCAGCTACCTCGATGCCCTCGGCGCCCTGATCCTCTCGGTGACTGACCTCGAGCGTGCCACCGGCGGCCTGATCGTTCTGGAAGACAACGCTCAATCGGACAAAGACGCCGCACCATGAACACCAGGAAACCTAACGCTATGAATCCGTCTACTCACGAAGGACCCTATCCAACTCAGAGACAATCGCGCCCGGTGTTCTGGGCCTCCATCGTCCTCGCTCTGCTTGCTCTCGGCGCCTGTTCCGGCGACACCGATCCGCAGGCCGCCGCACCGGACGACCATGCGGCCGAGTCACAGGACCAGCATGGCGACGAAGAGGCAGCCCACGGGCCAACCGATCGGGAGGTTCACCTGTCGCCGGAGCAGCGGGGGCTGCTGCAGGTCGATGTCGGCGAAGCCCCGCGCGGCCATGCGGATGCCATGATCAGCGCACCGGCCGTGGTCCGGTTCGATCCGGACCGTATGGCGCGCATCGGCCCGCGCCTCGAGGCCAAGGTCGTGCGGGTGCCGGTGGACCTCGGTGATACCGTGCAAAGCGGCGATCTGCTGGCCGTGCTCGACAGCGTCGATCTCGGCCAGGCCCGGGCCCGCTACCTCACGGCGAACGCACTGCTCGAGACGGCGCAGGCGGACTTCGAACGCGAGCAGCGGTTGGCCGAGCAGCAGATCTCCTCCCAGGAGGAACTGCTGGAGGCCCGGGCACGCCTGCACGAGGCCGAAGCGGAGCAGCGAGCCGCCATGGAAGCCCTGCGGCTGTTCGGTCTGCGCCAGGACGAGATCGCTACGACCGGTCGCGACGAGGTGCTTTCGCGCCTGACCCTCACTGCCACTATGGACGGGACCGTCCAGCGGCGCGACCTGTCCCCGGGCCAGACGCTCGGGCCGGCCGACACGCCGATCCACATCGTCGACAGCGATCGCATGTGGCTCATGATCGACGCTTTCGAAGGCAGCCTCGACCGAATCGCCGTCGGCCAGCCGGTGGAATTCACCTCCCGCGCCCTCGATGGCAAGCGGTTCCCGGGCCGGATCGACTGGATGTCCCGGCAGCTCGACGAGCAGTCCCGAACGGTCACGCTGCGGGCCGTTCTGGACAATCCCGACGGCAGCCTCCGGGCCGGCCTGTTCGGCACCGCGCGCATCCAGACCGGCGACGGCGATGGACCGCCGCGTGTGCCCGTGGATGCGGTTCAGCGCCTCGGCGAAGAGGACGTGGTCTTCATGCCCGCAGAAGAGGATCACGCGTTTCGCGCCGTACCGGTTTCGCTCGGCCACGAAGGCAACGGCTGGGTGGAGGTCACAGCGGGAATCGAGGCGGGCGATCCGGTGGTTTTCGAAGGCGCGTTCGACCTCATGTCCGCACTGACCGCATCGTCGCGCAGCGCTGAGCACGGCCACTAGGAGGGGACATGATCGAAGGTATCGTACGCTACGCCCTCGCAAACCGTCTGCTCGTGCTCGTGGCGGTCGTCGGGATCATCATCGGCGGCTACATGTCGTTCCGGGCCCTGCCGGTGGACGCTTTTCCGGACGCCACCCCGACCCTCGTGCAGGTCTTCACATCCAGTCCCGGCCTGTCGCCCGTAGACGTGGAGACGCTGATCTCGTATCCGGTGGAGATCAGCATGTACGGTCTGCCCAAGCTCGAGAAGGTGCAGAGCACGTCGATTTTCGGGCTCTCGCGCGTCGACGCGTACTTCGAAGACGGCACGGACATTTACTTCGCCCGACGCCTGGTAATGGAGCGCCTTGCCGATGCGCGCCGCCAGATCCCTCCGGGTCTGGGTGAGCCGGAGCTCGGCCCCATCACCACCGGCCTTGGCCGCATCCTGATGTACACGCTGACCGAGGAAGAAGGCGCGGACTTTTCTCTCATGGACAAGCGCACCATCCAGGACTGGATCGTCAAGCAGCAACTGCGCACCGTCCCGGGAGTCACCGGCGTGCTCTCCATCGGCGGATACGAGAAGCAATACCAGGTACAGCTCGACGCCAATGCCCTCATCGCGCGGGACCTGACGATCGCCGACGTCCGCAGCGCGCTGGCGGCCAACAACCGCAACGTCGGAGCCTCCTTCATCAATCGGGCAGGCGATGAGTACATCGTTCGTGGCTTCGGCTGGATCGCGCCGGACGAGGAAGGTCTCGCCGACATCGGCAACGTCATCGTCGCCGAGCACGAAGGCAAGCCGGTGTACGTGCGCGATCTCGGAAATGTGACCTATGGCGCGGCCATCCGCCGCGGCGCCCAGGTCGCCAACGGCGAGGAGTCGGCCGGCGGCTATGTCTTCAAGCTCATCGGCACCAATACCCAGCAGGTGCTGGAGGACGTGGAGGCAAAGATTGCCGAGATCAACCAGTCGCTGCCGGACGGCCTGCGCGTCGAGCCCTTCTACTCACAAGCGGATCTGGTAGATAAGGCCATCGGGACCGTCGAGCGTGCCCTGCTCGAAGGCACGGTGCTGGTGCTGGTGTTTCTGTACCTGTTCCTCGGCAACGTCCGTTCCACGCTCATCGTCATCGCGAGTCTGCCGTTGTCGGTCCTGGTAGCGTTCGTCGCCATGCGCTACTCCGGGCTCTCCGCCAACCTCATGAGCCTCGGCGGCCTGGCGATCGGCATCGGCATGATGGTGGACGCTTCCGTCGTGATGATCGAGAACATTTTTCGCCACCTGGAGGAACGCAGCGACGAGGAGGTACCCATGTGGCGGCTGGTCAGTGAGTCAGCCCGGGAGGTGGCTCGGCCCATCGTGTTCGCCATGGCCATCATCATCATCGTGTTCCTGCCGTTGTTCACGCTGGAAGGGGTGGAGGGCAAGCTCTTCAGCCCCATGGCGTACACCATCAGCTTCGCCCTGGTGGGTGCGTTGCTGCTGGCCCTGACGCTGGTCCCCGTACTTGCCACGTTGTCGTTCTCGAAGGACAGCGCGCACGGTGAGCCGCGTCTGGTGCAGTGGCTCAAGGGCCGCTACCGGCCTCTTCTGAATCGGGCACTGGCGGCGCCGAAGACCGTCTTCGCCATTGCACTTGCGGTATTCCTCGGCAGCCTGGCCCTGTTTCCGCTGCTCGGCACCGAATTCGTGCCGACCCTGCGAGAAGGCACGGTCCAGGTGCGATCGACCTTGCCGCCGGGCGCGAGTCTCGACTCCGCCATCGAGTACGGCAAGCGCATTCAGAGCGTGCTGAGGGAGTTTCCCGAGGTAACGGGCACCTATTCGCGCGTCGGCCGCGCCGAGGTCGGCGGCGACCCGGAGCCGGTCAACGTGGTGTCTACCGTGGTGACCCTCAAGCCCCTCGGCGAGTGGCAAAGCGGGCGCACCTACGAGGAACTGCAGACGGCGATGTCCGACCGAGTCAGCGCAACGGTGCCGGGGCTTGCCAACAACTTCTCGCAACCGATCCAGCTACGCACGGACGAACTGCTCTCCGGCGTACAGGCTCAGCTCGTGGCGAGCATCTACGGTGACGACCTGGAAGAGCTCGCCCGGATCGGCAAGGAAGTGGAAGCGCTGGCGCGAGACGTGAGGGGTGCTACCGACGTGCGCACGCAACAGCAGAGTGGCAAACGCCAGATCGTGGTCCGGCCCGACCGGGATGCGTTGGCTCGCTATGGCATCAACATCGACGACGTGCTCGGCACGCTGGAGGCCGGAGTCGGCGGCGAGACCGCCGGTCTGGTGTTCGACGGCATCCGCCGCTTCGACATATTCCTGCGACTCGAAGAAGACCAACGCGGACGACTGGACCTGATCCGGGAGCTGCCGCTGCGGGGCGCAGGCGGGGCTGTCGTGCCGCTGTCGCGCGTCGCCGACGTCGACCTCTATACCGGCCCGAAGCAGATTTCCCGATCCAACGCCAGTCGCCGCCTCTATGTCCAGATGAACGTGCGTGGCCGCGACATGGGCGGCGTGGTGGACGAACTGCGACAGCTCGTACGCGACCGGGTGAACATGCCGCCAGGCTACTTCGTCGAGTTCGGCGGCCAGTTCGAGAACCAGGAGCGCGCCATGGCACGGCTTTACGTGGTCGTGCCCATTACCCTGGCGCTCATCTTCCTGTTGCTCTTTTCCGCCTTCGGCAGCCTGCGCTACGCTACCCTCATTTTCATGAACGTGCCGTTCGCCATCACCGGGGGCATCTTATCGCTGCTTCTCTCCGGCCTGTACCTCTCGGTGCCGGCTGCCGTCGGCTTCATCGCCGTGTTCGGCGTCGCGGTGCTGAACGGCGTCGTGCTGGTGAGCTATATCAATCAGCTGCGCGATCAAGGTATGCCCCGGGATGAAGCCGTGGCCGTCGGCACGGAGCGACGGCTGCGCCCGGTGCTCATGACCGCGACTGTCGCCATTCTGGGCCTGGTGCCTCTGCTGCTGGCGGATGGGATCGGCTCGAACGTGCAGCGGCCGTTGGCCGCCGTGGTGGTCGGTGGGCTCATCACGTCCACGCTGCTGACCCTGCTGGTGTTGCCGAGCGTCTATCGCTGGTTCGCCCTGCCACGCAAGGAAGTTGAGATCTGATAACAACCCAACCCGCCCAGGAGGGATTGTCATGTTCGAAGTGAAGGCTTACGTCAAACAGGTCAAGATGGAGGCCGTGATCGATGCGCTTGCGCAGCTCGAGTGTGTCACGGGGATCGCAGTAGTACGCTTGCACGAGTACGGACACGCACTCACCACGGGTAAGCTTACCCGCGTCGACATGGTCAAGCTCGAGGTGGATGTCGCGAGCCTCGAGGACGCGGAGCGTGCGGCACACTGCATCGAGACCGAGGCACGCACCGGGCCGGGCCACCCTGGCGATGGTCGCGTCATGATCTCGCAACTGCACAGCGCGACGCGCATCGACGACGGAGCCCGGGGACCGGCCGCGTTTGCGGCGCGACAAACCTGAACGTCAGGGGACGGGGTTTGGAACTGCAAGATGTTCAACGCAACTACGATGCAGCGGCAGCGTACTACGACGTCGCCACCGACCTCGTCTTCCATCGCCTCCTCGGCCTGCGTCGCTGGCGCCGGCGGATGGTCGACGTGCTCGGAGATATCAATGGGGCCACGGTGCTCGATGTCGGATGTGGCACAGGGAACAACTTCCCGCTGCTCGCGCCGCGAGTAGGCTCTACCGGAGGCATCATCGGTGTCGACTACTCGCCTGGCATGCTCGCGAAGGCTCGCCAACGGATCGAGCGCGCGGGGTGGCGGAACATCGAGCTCATCCGGGACGACGCAGCCCGGCTCGAGCAGGTGAAAGACCCTGCCGACGCCACCGTCTCTGCCTGGTGCCTCGGCATCGTGCACGATCTGCCGGCAGCTTTGGATCGGCTGCTCAACGCTACGCGAGCCGGCGGCAGCGTCGCCATCATGGATTTCGTGAAATCCCAGCCGGACCACGGTCCGCTGAAACCGCTGTATCCGCTCTACCGGCGCCTGCTGATCGCTGCGGGCATCGATGCTCCAGAGGATCTGGACAACGAACGGCTCGCCGAGCGCTGGCAGGAAGGTCGCGCCAGCCTTTGCGCCCAACTCGAGAACATGACCGAGGAGCCTTACCTCTGGGGTGCGGGTCTGCAGATGCACGGCTGTCGATGAGTAGCTGTCCCTGCATGGCGCCGCCGGCATCGTCCTCGCGGTCGCCGTGGAGATCGTGCCGCGCCCCCTCGATACGGTGAGCGGCGCGACGGATCGGTCGCACAGTCGACCACCGCTTCGAATCAGAACCGCCACCCTCAAGAGTCGCCCGATTCCGATCGAAAGCCCGTGTGGCTGCAGTATCATTGCGTGCATCCTCGCTCGGCCCGACGGCGCGGGGCCGATGCGCCGCCCGCCGCCCATCCTCGCGCGCTCGCTCCCGGCGCAGAGGTCCGCCGAGATTGACCTCAAAGGTGCCAGCGCTCGGCCAGTGTTAACGGCAGGAGCCCATCCCAGCGCGGTCTTCGTCGACGCGCATCGCGACCAAGCGAAAGCGGAAGACTGGATGGCAAGTGGGCACTCTGGAGCGAACGAGCGAACCACCCTCTGGCCCAGTCCCTGATCTACGCAAGGCGTAAGAATTCTGTGACCGCCGACCGCCGACCCCTCAGACTCCTATTGCACTTACCATGCATTTAGGAGTCGGAGATCTAGCTCGAACGAGCTCGACAGGGACAGCAACAGCTTGATTTCAAAAGATAATCTGGTGGGCGCGGCTGGATTCGAACCAGCGACCTCTGCCGTGTGAAGACAGCGCTCTAACCAACTGAGCTACGCGCCCGAAGGGCGCGCAAGATACCAACTTCTGCTGCGATGCGGAAGAGGCAGCCGGAAGCGGGGTCATAGTGGGGTCCTGCTTCGTCCCGAGCGGATGCCGTACACTGCGTTCATGCAGCCCGCCATCGACCAGCCTCCCCCGGATTCCGCCGCCGCCCAGGACATCGTCGGATGCCTGGAATGCGATCTGCTGGTCCGGGTCGGGCTGCAGCGGGCCAGCCACGCCGCCTACTGTCCGCGCTGCGGGTATCTGCTGACCGACGCGACCGACGACACCTTCGTGCAGCCGTTCGCGCTGGCCCTCGCCGCGCTGATCTTCGCGGTGCTGGCGGTCAGCTTCCCGTTCCTGGCGGTCTCGGCGGCGGGCCTGGAGAACTCGATGACCCTGTTCGCCGCCATCGGTTCGCTGGCGCGCTTCGGCGCCGACGGCGTCGCCGTGGCCACCCTCGCCTTCGTGCTGCTGATTCCGGTCGCGATGATGCTCGGCGTGGTGGCGCTGTGCCTGCTGCTGCGGGCGGAACGGGCCAGCCCGGCCCTGGTGCCGCTGGCGCGCCTGCTGTTTCGCCTGAACGCCTGGAGCATGGCCGACGTGTTCGCGATCGGCGTGATCGTCAGCCTGGTGAAGCTGTCGTCCATGGCCGAGATCGTCCCCGGGACTGCGTTCTGGGCGTACATCGCCTTCACCGTCACCTTCCTGCTGGCCATGACCCGGCTGGACCGTCTCACCGTCTGGCATGCCGTGGACCGCCTGCGGGCCGCACCATGACCACCGCCCTCGCCAGCGGCCGGGCCGTCTGCCACGTGTGTCTGCACCCGAGCCCGGCCTCCGAGTCCGCCTGCCGGCGCTGCGGCTCGACGCTGCATGCCCGCATCCCTCACAGCCTCCAGCGCACGATGGCCCTCGGCCTCGGCGCGGCGCTGCTGTACCTGCCGGCGAACCTGCTGCCGATCATGGTCACCAGCCAGTTCGGGCGCACCACCGAGAACACCATCATCGGCGGCGTGGTGCGGCTGATCGAGGCGGGCTCCTACCCCGTCGCCGCGGTCATTCTCATCGCCAGCGTGCTGATTCCGCTGGGCAAGCTGGCCGCCCTGGCGCTCCTGTGCTGGGCCGCTCGGCAGCGGCGCCCGGCCCCGCCCCGGCAGCGCACCGCGCTGTATCGGGTGACCGAGTTCGTCGGCAAGTGGTCCATGGTGGACGTGTTCGTCGTCGCCGTGCTGGTCGGCCTGGTGCAGATCGGCGGCATCATGCAGGTCAAGCCCGGCGGGGCCGCCCTGGCTTTCGCCGGGGTGGTGGTGCTGACCATGCTGGCGGCCGAGAGCTTCGACCCCCGCCTCATCTGGGACCGCTACGGCCGGGAGGGCGCGCGTGACTGAGGCCGCCGAAGCCGACGTCCGCCGCCATCGGCTGTCCGCGGTGTGGATCGTGCCGGTGGTCGCCATGCTGCTGGGGCTGTGGCTGGTGATCGACGCCTACCGCCGGCAGGGGCCGGAGGTGGTGATCGAGTTCCCGACCGCCGAGGGGCTCGAGGAGGACACCACGCCGGTCAAGGTGCGCAACGTGGAGATCGGCGTGGTCGGCGACATCCGCCTGACCGAGGATCTGAGCGGCGTTCTCGTCACCGCCGAGCTGAACGCCGAGGCGCGCAGCCTGCTGCGCGAGGACACCCGTTTCTGGGTGGTGCGTCCCAGGGTGAGCCGCACCGGCATCTCCGGGCTCGGCACCATCGTCTCGGGGGCCTACATCGAGGTCTCCCCCGGGGTCGGGGACGCCGCCGACGACTACCGTTTCACCGGGCTCGACCATGCGCCGCCGACGCCGGCCGGCACGCCGGGGCTGAGGCTCAATCTGGTGAGCGACACCAGCGGGTCGCTCGGCTTGGGCGATCCCGTGCTCTATCGCGGCTACACCGTGGGCCGGGTCGAGCGCACCGAGCTGGACGTTGCCGCCCGGGAGGTCCGCTACTCGATCTTCGTCGACGCCCCCTACGACAGCCTGATCACCTCCAGCACGCGCTTCTGGAACGCCAGCGGCATCAGCGCCGAGATCGGCGCCGACGGCGCCACCCTGAACGTCGCGTCGCTGGAGACGCTGGTGAGCGGCGGCGTGGCGTTCGACCTGCCGGCGGGCGCCGCGCCCGGCGAGGCGGTCGCCGCCGAGGACACCTTCCAGCTGTTCGCCGACCGGGGCGGCGTAGACGAGCATCCCCACCGCTATCACCGCGATTATGTCGTGTCGTTCTCCCAGTCGGTGCGCGGCCTGAGCGCCGGGGCGCCGGTCACGTTCCGCGGCATCCAGGTCGGCACGGTGCAGCGGATCATGGTGCGGGAAGGCACCGCCGGCGCCCTCGGCGATGGCCGGGAGCGGCCGATCCCGGTGCTGATCCGTCTGGAGCCCGGCCGCTTCGAGATGCCGGACTCCCCGGAGGGCGTGTCGCGCCTGCACCGCGACCTCGCCCGGGCCGTGGACTCCGGCCTGCGCGGCATGCTCGAGTCCGGCAGCCTGATCACCGGCAGCCTCTACGTGAACTTCGACTACGTGCCCGACTCACCGCCCGACCAGCTCGGGGAGTTCGCCGGCTACCCCGCCCTGCCCACGGTCTCCGGCGGCCTGGCGCGTCTGCAGCAGCAGCTCGGCAGGCTGCTGACGCGGCTCAACGAGCTGCCCCTCGACCAGACCGTCGAGGCGGCGACCCGGGCGATCGGCCAGTTCGAGGCCACCGCGGCCGAGATGCAGGCCCTGCTCGCCTCGGATGCGGCGCAGACACTCCCGCACCGGCTGAACGCGACGCTGGATCAGCTCGACGCCACCCTGGACGCGTACTCCGGCGAGCGCGGACTGCCGGATCGGCTCGACACCGCGCTGACCGAGCTCGAGCGCACGCTGCGTCGGGTCCGCGCCCTGGCCGAGACGCTGGAGCGCAACCCCAACACCCTGGTCTTCCCGACCGAGCGTCCCGAGGACCCGGAACCCCGGGCCGGCCAGCCATGACCATCGGACCAACGCCATGAAGCCGAGCACCCTCGTCATCGCCATCCTGCTGCTGCAGGCCTGCGCCTCGACGCCGTCGACGCCGTCCGAGTACCTGCTGAGCGGACCGTCCGAGTCGTCGTCACGGCAGCACCACGGCACCGTCGACGCGGCGCTCGCGCGGGTGGCCGTGGCCGAGTACCTGAACCGCCCGGAGATCGTCGTGGAAACCCGTGACGGCGTGATTCAGCCCGCATTCGCCCACCGCTGGGCCGAGCCGCTGGAAGCGGGACTGCGCCGTGCCATCGCCCGCGTTGCGAGCGATGCCTCCGGGCTGGTGGTGCTGCCGGACGCGACCGCCGCCGCGCCGCTGCTGGTGGACGTGACCATCGAGCGGTTCCATGGCACTGAGTCCGGCCGCGTGACGCTGGCGGCGCGCTGGACCGTACGGCGCGACGACGGCATCAGCCACCACCGCATGGTCGACAGCGTGCTCACCCGGGCGGACGGCTACGCCGCGCTGGTGGACGCCCACGACGCGCTGGTCGACACGCTGGCGCAGGGTATTGGGCAATCCCTCAAGTCCCCCGTGGGACCCTGATCACACCCTGGGGCATCCACCCGCCCGGAATCCCCCGATCCCCTGCGAACTCCGGATCCGGACCTATCCTGCGAATCGAGCAACAGGTCCATGTACCCGGAGACCACAGGATGAAAAAACTGCAATCGACGACGTGCGCGCTGGCTGTACTCGGCATGGCGGCGACAGCGCCGCTGGCCAACGCCGCGGCGGCTTCGGACGTGAACCTCTACGGCTACCTGTCGTGGCGCGTGGAGAAGGTGTGGGACGAACCGGCCCTCGACGAGGCCGGCGAGACCGTGAAGGCGGACGCCGACCGGGAGATCACCCTGCCTTCCTTCAACGTGATGCTGCAGTACGCCCTCGACGACCGCTTCAAGGTGTTCGTCAACCTCGACGGCGAGGAAGCCGAGGACGTGTCCGTCGCCAACCTGTGGGGCGAGTACCAGCACAACCAGTACCTGAACGTGCGCCTCGGCAAGACCTACCGCCGGTTCGGCCTGTACAACGAGATGCTGGACGCCGTGCCGACCTACATCGGCATCGAGGCCCCGGAGCTGTTCGACGGCGACCACCTGCTGATCTCCCGCACCACGCTGGCGATGGTCCACGGCTGGGTCCCGCTCGGCGACGGCGAGCTGCGCTACAGCTGGTCCACCGACAACGGCGAGGGCGGCCCCAACGACGACAACGTGCCGATGGGCTTCGATCTGCGCTACGACTGGGGCCTCGGCAACTACCGGGTGGGCATCAGCGGCTACACCTCCAACGGCGACACCACCTCGGACGTGGATCTTGGCGAAGGATCGCCGAACAGCGGCGTGCTGCCGTGGATGGCCGCAGACGACTTCTACATCATCGGCGCCTACGGCGAGCTGAACCGCGACGGCTGGCAGCTCCAGGCGGCCTACTGGCACGCGTCCCACGACGCCGAGCGCGACCCCGCCTCGGTGGTGACCGTGATCCAGAACGCCGGCGTCAACGCCGCTCAGCTCGACCGTTTCCTCCTCGACCCGGACGGCCCGGTCACCGAAGCCAACGTGGACGTGGACGGCGACTACGACGTCGACACCTGGTACCTGCGCGGCGGCTACTCGTTCATGACGCGCCGCGGCGAGGTCGTCCCCTACGTCCAGTGGGACTACTACGAGAACCCCGAGACGATCGAAAGCAAGACCTGGGGCGGCGACGCCGAAGCCGGCCTGGCCGACGACGGCGAGTTCTCCAAGGCCACGGTCGGCGTGGTCTTCCGGCCGTCGCCGGACATCGCCATGAAGCTGGATGCCAGCATGCACATCCAGGAATTCAACGGCAGCACGGAGCGGTATCCGGAAATCCGCTTCGACGTCTCCTACATTTTCGGTCGCTAAAGGAGTTACCCATCATGAATCGAGCCAAAGCGCTGCTGGCCCTCGTGGCCGCACTCGGGGCGTTCGTCGCCTCCGGCGCGGCAGCCGCGGACGTCGCGATCATCGTCCACCCGGACAATGCCAACGCTTCGCTGAGCGAAGCGGACTTCACCCGCATCTATCTGGGCCGCAAGGACACGTTCCCTGACGGGTCCCGGGCCGTGCCGGTGAATCTTGCCGCCGAAGACGCGGTGCGCGCGGCCATGGAGCAGGACATGCTGCACAAGTCGCCGTCGCAGATGAAAGCCTACTGGACCAAGCTGATGTTCACCGGCGAAGGCACGCCTCCGGAGGAGGTGGCCGACGCGTCGGCGATGCTGAAGCGCGTGGCCGGCGACCCGAACGCCATCGGCTACGTGGACGCCTCCGCCGTCACCGGCGACGTGAAGGTCATCACCATCCAGTGAGCCGTTCCCGGGCGGCGCCCCCGCGCGCCGCCCGCTGGCCGGTCCCTGCCGCCTCCGACCGGACCCTGCGACCTCGCTGTGACGTCCGTCACGAATCATCCGCGCGCTCCCGCACCCTTTCACGCCGTCGACCGATGCCGGACACGCCCGGCCGCTAGACTCTGAACATGGAGGAAGCGCAGAACAGTCGGCGCGACGACGCCCTGGCGTCGGCCCAGCGCCTGCGGTTCGGCCGCGTGCTGCGGGGCACGCTGTCGTTCGCCTGCACGGCGGCCATCGTCGGCGCCTGCTGGGCCTGGAACTTCCTGGACGGCATTCGCGCGGTGCACTACGTGATCGCCGTCGTCGCCATCAACGGCATCGCCCTGGCGGCCATCGCCAGCGGCTGGAATCTGCGCCTGAAGGATCCGAGCCTGACCACGCCGCTGGTGCTGTCGTGCCTGCCGCCTTCGATTTACGTCATGTTCTTCGTCACGGAGCCGATGGTGCGGGCGGCATTCCTGCTGATGGGCACCGTCGCCATCCTGTTCGGCGCCCTGGCCCTGGACCGGCGCCAGCTGATGCGGATCAGCGCGGTCTTCCTGCTGTCCTATCTGGCGCTGCTGGCCACCCTGGCCAACGTGGCGCCCGAACGGGTGGACCTGCGCGGCGAGAGCCTGGTGGCGCTCGCCTACTGCATCGTGCTGCTCCAGGTCGCCTCCCTCGGCTCCTTCATCGCGGGCCTGCGGCTGAAGCTGCGGCAGAAGAACCAGTCTCTCCACGAAGCGATGGCGGAGCTGACCGAGCTGGCGACCCGGGACCCGCTGACCCGTCTGCCGAACCGGCGCACGGCCATGGCTCAGCTCGAACGGGAGCTGTCCCGGGTGGAACGCCGCCGCCAGGACGGCGACGGCCTGTGCCTCGGCCTGCTCGACGTCGATCACTTCAAACGCATCAACGACCGCTACGGGCACCAGACCGGGGACGCCGTGCTGCGGCGCATCGGCGAGGCGCTGCAGCAGGCGCTGCGTCAGGGCGACTTCGTCGCCCGGTTCGGCGGCGAGGAATTCCTGATCATCATGCCGGAGACCGGCCTCGAGGGCGGTCTGTCCGCCGCCGACCGCATGCGCTCCGCCGTGGCGCGCCTGCCCGCCCAGACCCTCGGGCTGCCGGAAGTGCCGACAGCCTCGATCGGCATCGCCGCCCACCGTCCCGGCGAGCGCATCGAAGACACCCTGGCCCGGGCCGATCAGGCCCTGTACCGCGCCAAGCACCTCGGCCGCAATCGCGTCGAGCCCTGGTCCGGCGGCGGCGACGCGCGCGAGGCCGCCCTCGCCTGAGCCGCGCGTATCGTGCGCGCCGCGCGACCCTTATAATTCCTCTCGAACCCCAATGGAGCTGAGGTTATCGGCATGGCGGAGACCCGCATCACGGTCATTCCCGGAGACGGCATCGGCCCGGACATCGTCGAGGCCACCCTGGCGGTTCTGGAGCAGCTCGACTGCGGCCTGACTTTCGATCACGCCATCGCCGGCCAGACCGCGCTGGAACAGGGCCAGGACCTGATTCCGCCGGAAACCCTGGACCTCATCGAACGGAACCCGGCCACCCTGAAGGGCCCGATCACCACCCCGGTGGGCCGCGGCTTCTCGTCGGTCAACGTGTCGCTGCGCCAGCATTTCGAGCTGTTCGCCAACGTCCGTCCGGCGCTGTCCATTCCCGGTGTCGCATCGCGCTACGACGACGTCGACATCATCACCGTGCGGGAGAATCTGGAGGGTCTGTACTCCGGCGTCGGCCACATCCGCAGCGAGGACGGCCAGCGCGCCGAGCTGCGCAGCGTGATCACCCGGGCGGGCTCCCGCCGGGTCATCGGTTACGCCTTCGACATGGCCCGCCGGGTCGGCCGCAAGAAGGTGACGGTGGTGCACAAGGCCAACATCATGCGCTCCACCTCCGGGCTGTTTCTCGAGGTCGCCCGGGAAATCGCCCCCGAGTACCCGGACATCCAGTTCGAGGAGATGATCGTCGACAACTGCGCCATGCAGCTCGTGATCAACCCCTCGCGCTTCGACGTGATCGTCACCACCAACCTGTTCGGCGACATTCTGTCGGATCTGTGCGCGGGGCTGGTCGGCGGCCTGGGCCTCGCGCCCGGCGCGAACATCGGTGAGAACAAAGGCATCTTCGAGGCCGTCCACGGCAGCGCGCCGGACATCGCGGGCCAGGGCATCGCCAATCCGACCGCGCTGATGCTCGGGGCCGCCATGATGCTCGACTACCTCGGCCACTCGGATCAGGCGCGGCGTCTGCGCGACGCCATACGCCAGGTCATCGGCGCCGGTCATACCCTGACCCGCGACCTCGGCGGCCAGGCCTCGACCATGCAGTACACCGAGGCGCTGCTGGCGGAGCTGGGCCGGTAGGACCCGCGGGATCGAACGCCGGGCAGCGCCTCAATCCGGCGGCCTGCCCCGCCGCGATGGCGGCTGACGCGCCTGCCAGGTGGCGATGGCGAACGCGGGCACCACGCCGAGCGCCAGCAGCAGCGCCGCCAGGCCGCCCGGTCCGAGGGACGCCCGCACGCCCAGCACGCCGGCCAGCCAGGCCAGCGCCAGGAACAGGACGATGCAGGCCAGCGCGAACACGCTGACGAACACCAGATACGCGGCGAACGGCCGCTGGGCCGGATGCCGGATCCAGTTGACGTACGGGGCCGCCAGGGCGAGCACGCCCAGGGCCAGCGCGACGGTGGTCCAGCTCACACCTTCCATCGGCACAGAGTAGAGGGCCACTCCGGTCCACTTCAACGTCCGGGCCTTGTTGGCCGGGCCGCAGGACGGGCACACTGACCCATCCGGTGCCCAGCAGCCTCGGCACTGCCGAGGCCGCCGGGCGTCCTGCCACATCCCGCCAAGGAGCCCCCATGACCATTCACATCGCGCTGGAACCGCTGCTCGCCCTGGGCGCCGGCATCCTGGTGCTCGCCATGCCCAAGCTGCTCAACTACGTGGTGGCGGGCTATCTGATCCTGATCGGCCTGGTCGGCATCTTCAATCTCTGACGCCGCCGGGCATGCCGGATCGCGGCGGCATGTCCATGGCGGCCATGCACGGGACCCCCGCCTGTGATACAAACCACCCGAGGCATCTTCGAGCCCAGTGTGGAATGACCAGCCCGACCCCGCTCCGCGAGCCGCTGTTCCCCCCGTCCATGAAGGGGACGCAGCACGACCTGTCCGCTGAGGCCATGGCCGAGATTCAGACGCTGAACCGGCCGGCGCCGGGGCGGTGGCTGCTCCAGTGCGCGATCATCTGGGCGTCCGTGGCCCTGTTCGTCACTGCCGCGGAGCTGGCCGATCACTGGGCGGTGACCGTTCTGGCGGTGCTGCTGATCGGCTCGCGCCAGCTCGCGCTCGGCTACCTGATGCACGACCAGGCGCACCACAGCGCATTCCGGTTCAAGGGCGGCGACCTGCTGGCCAACGTGCTGGCCGCCTACCCCCTGCTGGTGGCCACTACCGAGAAGTACGCCCAGGTGCACCTCAGCCACCACCGGCACTACTTCACCGAGCAGGATCCCGACTTCGTCCGCAAGCAGGGACCGGAGTGGACCTACCCGCAGACCCGCACACAGATGTTCCGGACCTTCGCCAGGGAGTTCCTGGGCCTGAACCTCGTCAGGCTGATCAAAGGCAAGACCCTGGGCAACGTCACCCTGTACAGGCGGCTGGACACGATCCCCGGCTGGGTGCGGCCGGCCTACTACGCCGCCCTCGCCGTGGTGCTCACGCTGACCGGCACCTGGATCGAGTTTCTCCTCTACTGGGTGCTGCCGCTGGTCACCGTCATGCAGGCGCTGCTGCGGTTCGAGGCCATCTGCGAGCATCAGTACGACATGCCGGGAGCCCGGGTCGAGGACACCACGCCGCTGATCATCCTGCCCTGGTGGCAGAAGCTGTTCATTCCGGACCTCAACTTCGGCATGCACGTGTACCACCACTACTTTCCGGGCGTGCCGTTCTGCCACCTGCCGAAGGTCCACCGGATCTTCGCCCGCGAGGGCCTGGTGGACGAGGACCGGGTGTTCCACGGCTACGGTGGCATTCTGCGCACCGTGATCCGCCGGACCGGCCAGGCCGAAGGGCAGCCCGCCAGCGCCTGATCCTCCGGCTTCGGAGCCAGCGGCACGGTCGTTGCACCCTCTCCAGCACAGCTTCGACCGGAGATTCCCATGCAGAACGTCACCGCGGGCCATGCCCGCATACCGGTGCTCGGATTCGGCACCTTCCAGCTCGAGGGCGATGCCTGCCGTGACATGGTCGGCCACGCCCTGGACATGGGCTACCGCCACGTCGACACGGCGCAGATGTACCGCAACGCACGCGCGGTGGGTGCTGCCATCGCCGAGGCCGGCGTGCCGCGGGACGAGATCTTCCTGACCACCAAGGTATGGCCGGACCGTTACCGGGACGGGGATCAGCAGGACTCGGTCGCAGCCAGTCTGGAACGTCTGGGGCTGGATCGGGTCGACCTGCTGCTGCTGCACTGGCCGAGTCCGGACGGGGTGCCGCTGCCGGAGACCCTCGGCGCCCTGAACGACGTGCTCGAACGGGGCTGGACCCGGCACATCGGTATCGGCAACTTCACGGTCGCCCTGACCCGGGAGGCACAGGCGGCCAGCGACGCGCCGCTGATCACCAACCAGGTCGAGTATCACCCGTTCCTGAGCCAGCAACCGCTGCTCACCGAGCTGCGGCGCCGGAGCATGGGGCTGACGGCGTACGCGCCGCTGGCCCAGGGCCGCGTGCCGGCGGACGACACGCTGGCGGCCATCGCCGCCGAGTACGGCCGCAGCGCGACCCAGGTCGGGCTGCGCTGGCTGATTCAGCAGCCAGGCGTGGCGGCGATCCCCCGGTCTGCGTCACCGGCCCACGCCGAGGACAACCTCGGCGCCCTGGACTTCGCCCTCACCGACGAGCACATGGCGAGGATCAGCGCCCTCGCCCGCTCGGACGGCCGGGTGGTCGACCCGTCCGGACTGGCGCCCGACTGGGACGACTGAGCCGGCCCGGTCCGCGCCCCGTCAGCGGCCGGAAAACTGCGGCGCCCGCTTCTCGAAGAACGCCTTGCGGGCTTCCTTGGCGTCCTCGGTCTCGAAGCAGCGGCGGATGTTGCCGAGCTCCAGGCGCACCTGGGCTTCCAGATCGACGGCGCGCACCGCCCGGTGCATGCCCCGCTTGGTCATGCGGATCGAGAACGGCGACCAGGCGGCGAGCTGATCGAGGTAGGCCCGGAACCGGTCGTCGAACTCCGCGGCCGGACAGATCTCGCCCACCATGCCGAGGGCCAGGGCCTCCTCGGCCTCCACCGTGCGGTTCTCCAGCATGAACCGCAGTGCAGGCTCGTAGCCCATGGCCAGCGGCAGCGTCCAGGTCAACCCGCCGTCCGGCGAGCCGCCGATCCGGGTGTACCCCGCCATCAGCCGCGCGGCGTCGGACATGAGCTTGATGTCGCAGGCCATGGCGAGGCCGAGGCCGGCGCCCACCGCCACGCCGTTGATGCCCGCGACCACGGGCTTGTCGCAGTCGTCGCGCAGGCCGAGCAGGAACCGCCCGACCCAGTGGATGTCGTCCAGCCGGTCGCTGATGGGCCCGTGGGGCGTCGCCCGCTCGCCGCTGCCGGACAGATCGAGCCCGGCGCAGAAGGCGTCGCCGGTACCGGTGATGCCGATGACCCAGACGTCGTCGTCCCGGGCCGCGTCCTCGACGGCGTTGACGACGCTCCAGGCGAGCGCCTCGTTCAACGCATTCTTCTTGTCGGCTCGATTGAGGCGGATGATCCGCACGTGACCGCGGTCTTCGATCGCAACGAGTTCCGTCATGGTGGCTCCTGGGGCTGCTGAAAGCCGACGATGCTACCGCCGGCACGGCGCGGGAGCCACGCGCCCGTGCGCGGCGGGCCGGCCCGCGAAATGTAGACGAATGACAACACCTGGCGGATTTGCGGTAGAATCGACGAAACGATTCCGGAAAGCCTGATGACAGCCTACAAACCGTCCCAGCGAGACACCTACCACCACGGCGATCTGCGCAACGCGCTGCTCAAGCGCGCCGCGGAGGTCATCGAGGAGCACGGTATCGAGGCCCTGACCCTGCGCGGCCTCGCCCGGGATCTCGGCGTCTCCCACGGCGCGCCCAACCGCCACTTCAAGACCCGGGCCCACCTGCTCTCCGCCCTCGCCGAGGACGGCTACAGCGGCCTGACCCACGCCACCCTGTCCGCCGCCGACGCCGCCGGGCCGGACCCGTGGATCCGCCTCAACGCCATGGGCCGGGGTTTCCTGCACTGGGTGTTCGACAACCGCGCGAGCTTCCGCGCCATCTGCCATCCGGACGTCAGCCGCTATGCTGACGACGCCCTGCGGGCCGCCATCCGCCGATTCCGCGAAGCGATCCGCGATGCGGTGGCGGATGCCCAGCGGGCCGGACGCCACCCCGAGGCCCGGCTGGACCTGCTCACCCTCTACACCAAGGCCGTGCCCTTCGGCGCCGCCATGATGCTGTTCGACGGCCTGTTCGAGGACCACCGCAACACCACCGACCGGGACGCGCTGATCGAGGAGCTGATCGAACTCGTGGTGCCGATCCGCGACCGGGTGGCGGCGACCGGCCCCCGCCTCGCCACGACGCTGGTCGGCGGCGCGACGAACTGAGGCCTACACCCCGCCGAGAAAATCCAGCACCGCGGCGTTGAACGCCTCCGGCTGGTCGATGTTGGCGGCGTGGCCCGCGCCGTCCAGCACGACGCGCCGCGCCCCGGGGATCTTGCCCGCCATGTAGTCGGTCGGGATCAGGAACGGCGTGTCGTCGGCGCCCACCAGCACCAGGGTGGGCAGCGCGATGTCCGGCAGCGAGCGGATCACCCGGTCGTCGCGCTGGGCGAGCATGCCCCGGGCCGCGTGGGCGAGGCCCTGGGCGGACCGGTGCTGACTGATGCGCACCTCGCCGCTCTCGCCGAGCGCCGCCAGGCCCTGCCGCTCGAAGGCTTCCGCCCGCTCCCGGGCGGTGTGGTTCCAGGCCGCCCGGCCGTCGTCACTCTTGTAGCCCGGCCCGGTGTCGAACAGCATCAGCGCCTCGCAGCGGTCCGGGTGCTGGAGATGGAACGCCAGGGTCATGTAACCGCCGAGCGACAGGCCGCCGATCACGGCGCGCTCGACACCGCAGGCATCGAGCAGCGCGGCCATGTCCGCCACCGTGAGCGCTTCCGAATAGAGGTCCGGGTCGTCCGGGCTGTCCGAGCGGCCGTGGCCGCGCATGTCCCAGGTGATCAGGTGGTGATCGCGGGTCAGGGCCTCGATCTGCCCCGCCCACATCTCGCCGGTGGCGCTGTAGCCGTGGGTGAGCAGCACCGTCCGCGCGCTCGCGTCCAAGCACGGATGGTGCTCGTAGTAGATGGTCACGCCGTCGCGGTCGATGGTCGTCATGGTCCCCCTCCTGCCGATCTGCCATTCGCCAGTGTAACCGCAACCGCTGTGGCATCTACCTATCGCGCGGCCGGGCGCGCGTTGGGTAGAGTCGATCGTCGAGGGCCAGCGGCGGCGACCGGGAGCGGAACGTGGGCGACGAGATCAAGCGGCGCTATTTCGACGGCGAGCACTTCAGCGCGTTCCGCACGGCGCTCGACGAGGAGCACGCGCTGCTCGGCCGCTACTTCGACGAGCAGCGATTCAGCCGCCGGGGCGACGTCGCCGGCTTCGAGCTCGAGGCCTGGCTGGTGGACGACACCGGCGACCCGCTGCCGCGCAACGAGGAATACCTCGCCGCCCTGAACGACCCGCTGGTGGTCCCGGAGCTCGCGGCCTACAACGTGGAGCTGAACGGCAGCCCTACGGCGCTCACCGGCCGCGCGTTCTCGAGGCTCCACGACGAGCTGTCCGCCACCTGGGGCACCTGCCAGCAGACGGCCCGCGGCATGGGCATGGGCCTGGTGACCATCGGCATCCTGCCGACGGTGAAGGAAGCCATGCTCGACTCCGCCCACATGTCGTCCATGCAGCGCTACCACTCCCTGAACGACCGCGTCATGGCGCTGCGGGACGGCCGCCCGCTGGCCGTGGAGATCGAGGGCGACGTGCCGCTGCGCACCACCCACCACGACGTGATGCTGGAGGCGGCCACCACGTCGTTCCAGATCCATCTGCAGTGCCGGCCCGAGCGCATCGTCCGGGACTTCAACGCGAGCCTGGTCGCGTCCGCGCCGATGGTGGCGGTCAGCGCCAACTCGCCGTTCCTGTTCGGCCATGCGCTGTGGGACGAGACCCGTATTCCGCTGTTCGAGCAGAGCGTGGACGTGGGCCGGCGCTATGCGCCCCGGGTCACCTTCGGCACCGGCTACGTCGAGCGTTCGCTGCTCGAGGTGTTTCAGGAGAACCACGCCGACCACCCCATCCTGCTGCCGGCCGAACTCGACGGCCCGCCGGACAGGTTCCAGCACGTCCGCTTTCACAACGGCACGCTGTGGCGCTGGAACCGCCCCCTGATCGGCTTCGACTTCGACGGCCAGCCGCACCTGCGCATCGAGCACCGGGTGGTGCCCGCGGGGCCGACGATCCGCGACTGCATCGCCAACGCCGCGTTCTACTACGGCCTCGTGTACGGCCTGGGTCTGTGGAAGACCCCGCCCGAATCCCTGCTGCCCTTCGAGAAGGCCCGGGACAACTTCTACAGCGCCGCCCGCTACGGACTCAATGCCCGCCTGCTGTGCGTCGACGAGCGCGGCGACCGGGAACTGGGCGTGCGTCAGCTCGTCATCGAGGAACTGCTGCCCCTCGCCCGCCGCGGCCTGGAGTCGCGCAACATCCCGGACGTGGAGATCAGCGAGTTCCTCGACGTCATCGGCGCCCGGGTGGAGTCCTCTCAGAACGGCGCCGCCTGGCAGCGGCGCTGGGTCGCCATGCACGGCGTCGACCTCAACGCGCTGGTCCAGGCCTACCGCGAACATCAGGACGCCGGCGAGCCCGTGCATACCTGGCCGCTGTGAGCAGCCCCCTGCGCGTATGGCGGCAATGGCCCGCCGGGCTGGAAACGGTGCCGGCCGGGGCCCTGCTCGAACGCCTCGGCGGCCCGACGCTGCTGCACCTGTCCGGTGCGGCCGACCCGCCCGTGTTCCTGTCGGTGCTGCTTCACGGCAACGAGACCTCCGGCTGGGACGGGCTGCGCCGGCTGATCGCGGACACGATCGGTCGTGGCGTCCCCCTGCCCCGCAGCCTGATCGTGTTCGTCGGCAACGTCCGCGCAGCCGCTGCCGGCGTGCGCACGCTGCCGGAGCAGAACGACTTCAACCGGATCTGGCGCGGTTCCGCCGGCGTCGACGGCGCCCTAGCCAACGCCGTGCTGACCGAGCTCGACGGCCGACGGCTGTTCGCCGCCGTGGACCTGCACAACAACACCGGCCAGAACCCGCACTACGCGGTGCTGACCCAGCTCGCGCCGGACAACTACGGGCTGGCCTACCTGTTCGACGACCAGGCGGTCTACATCCGCGAGCCGGACACGGTCATGACCCGGGTGTTCGACGGGCGCTGTCCCGCCGTGACCCTCGAACTCGGCCCGGTGGGCGATCCGCGCTGCGCGGACCGCGCGTACGACTTTCTCTCCAGAATGCTCACCCTGGACCGCATCCCGCCGTCCGACCGGGCGCGCCTGCGGGTCTACCGCACCGAGGCCCGCGTGCACGTGCCGGACGACGTGGCCTTCTCGTTCGCCGGCGACGGCCTGGACACGCCGCTGGTGCTGACCGGCGGCCTCGAAGCCGTGAACTTCCACGAACTCCCTGCCGGCACCGAATTCGCCGCCACGGTGCTGCCCGCCGCCCGGGCCCTGGACGTCCGCGACGTCGGCCACGCGCCGGCGACAGGGCGCTACTTCGAGTCCCGCGGCGGCCGGCTGGTCCTGCGGGAGGCCGTGATCCCGGCCATGTACACGGTGGATCCCGCGGTCGTCCGGCAGGACTGCCTGTGCTACTTCATGACGCGAATGGCGCCGGAGGCGCTCAGCGGGTGAACAGCGCCATGGCCTCGATGTGGGCCGTCTGCGGAAACATGTCGACGGCCGCCAGCCGCTCGAGACGGTACCCTGCGCCCGCCAGGACGGCGGCGTCCCGGGTCAGCGTGGCCGGCGCGCAGGAAACGTAGGCCACCACAGGCACCGGACGGGCCGCGAGCGCCGCCGCCAGCGCCGCTGCTCCGGTGCGCGGCGGATCGAGCAGTACCGCGTCGACGCCATCGGGCAGGCCGGCGTCGGCGTCCAGATCCCGAACCGAGAAGCGGGCGCGGTCGTCCAGCCCCAGGTCGGCCGCGTTGCGCCGCGCCCGGTCGACCAGCGCGGCATCCCCTTCGTAGCCTTCGACCGCCAGGCCGGCGGCCGCCAGCGGCAGGGCGAAGTTGCCGAGCCCGCAGAACGCATCGACGACCCGCCGAACGCCGTCGCCGGACAGCCACTCGACCACCCGCCGGACCATGGCCCGGTTCACCGCCGCGTTGCCCTGCAGAAAGTCGCCGGGCTCGAAGGTCAGGCGCAGGCCGGACTCCGGCAGCAGGTAGCCGGGCGCCTGGGGCTCCGGCCGATACACGCACTCAGCGCGCTGATCCGCCAAACCCAGATAGAGGTAGGCGCCTTCCGCGGCCGCGAACCCGGCGACGCGCGCGCGGTCCTCCGCTGCCAGCGCCTCCACCAGGTGCAGGTACAGCACCGGCCATGGGCGGCCATCGCCGGATTCGGACACCGTCAGCTCGACATGGCCGAGCTGCCGCGGCCGCCGCAACGATGCGAGCACCGGCTGCAGCCGCCCCGGCAGGCTCGCCAGCACGGGATCCAGCACCGGGCACGCCGCCAGCGCCACGATCTCGCGGCTGCCCGCCTGGCGGAACCCCAGCCGGGGCGCCCCGCGCCGGGGCACGTGCCAGGCCAGGCGGGCCCGGCGCCGGTAGCCGAACGGCGGCGATCGCAGCGGCGCCTCGGGCACCGCGGGCTCGAGCCCGGCGGTGCGGGACATCAGCTCGCGCAGCACCGCGGTCTTGTGATCGAGCTGGGCGTCGTGATCGAGATGCTGCAGGTCGCAGCCGCCGCAGCGCTCCACGATGGGACACGCCGGCGTCACCCGACGGGGCGAGGCCTCCACGACGTCGAGCAGGCGATACTCGTCGAACCGGCGGTGGCGTTCGACGAGGCGCGCTTCGATGCTCTCGCCGGGCAGCGCGCCGGCCACGAAACCGACCTTGCCGCCGGGCCGCACGACGCCGCGGCCTTCGTGGCTGAGGCGTTCCACGACCAGGCGGACGGACTCGGAGGATGACGGCTTGGCGTGGCGCAACGTGCGGGTCCAGGAATCGACCCGGCGCAGCATACCGACGGCGCCGGCGGCGTAACAGCCGGCGCCGCGACATCGGCGACGGCGTGGGGCACCATGACGACACCGCAGCCGGCGAGCCGCCATGAACGCGTCTTCCCATCACAACGGCAGCTTCTGGTTCGACGAGCTCGGCATCGACCCGCAGCCGGACCCCGAGCCGCTGCCCGCGCGCACGGACGTCGCCATCGTCGGCGGCGGCTACACGGGTCTGTGGACGGCCTATTACCTGAAGCGGGCGGAGCCCGGCCTGGACGTCACCGTGTTCGAGGCCGACGTCGCCGGCTTCGGCGCCAGCGGCCGCAACGGCGGCTGGTGCATGGGCGCCGCGTGGGGCACGGAATCACTGCTGGCGAACCCCGAGACCCGATCCCGGGGTCTGGCGCTGCAACGGGCCCTGTTCGACACCGTCGACGAAGTGGGCCGGGTCACCCAGGCCGAGAACATCGATTGCCACTTCGCCCGTGGCGGCACGCTGCGCATCGCCACCGCGCCATTCATGGTCGAGCGCCATCGCCGGGAGATCGACGAGCTCCATGCCCTGGGTTTCACCGAGCACGACTTTCGCTGGCTGGATGCGGACACGACGCGGACGCGGCTGAACGTGCCGCGCAACCATGGCGCGATCCACGCCGCGCACTGCGCCGCCATTCAGCCGGCGCGCCTGGTCCGTGGCCTGGCCGACACGGTCCGGCGGCTCGGCGTCACGATACTCGAAGGCACGCCGGTGACGGCGATCCGGCCGGGCCGGGTGGACACGGCCCGGGGCGCCGTCGCGGCGGGCCGGATACTGCGCGCGACCGAGGCGTATACCGCGTCGCTGACCGGCCATCGCCGCACCCTGCTGCCCATCTACTCGAAGATGGTCGTCACGGCGCCGCTGCCGGACGCGCTCTGGCAGGAGATCGGGCTCGGCAACCGGGAGACCTTCGGCGACGACCGACGCATGGTGATCTACGGCCAGCGCACCCTCGACGGCCGGCTGGCGTTCGGCGGGCGCGCCGGCTACGAATTCGGCTCCCGGCGCCGGCGCACGCTGCCGCCGGACGATCCGGACTTCGACGGCATCGTCCGGACGCTGCGGGGCCTGGTGCCGCAGCTTGCGGAAGTGCCCATCACCCACCGCTGGGGCGGCGTGCTGGGCGTGCCCCGCCACTGGCGGCCCTGCGTACAGTTCGACCGGCGCTCCGGCCTGGGCTGGGCCGGAGGATACGTCGGCGAGGGCGTCGCGGCCGCCAACCTCGCCGCCCGGATGCTCACGGACCTCGTGCTGGAGCGGGACTCCGCGCTCACGGCCCTGCCCTGGGTCGACGACGTCCCGCCCCGCTGGGAGCCCGAACCCCTGCGCTGGCTGGGCGTGCGGGCGATCCGCGCCATCGGTGCGCGCGCGGACTGGATCGAACTGAACCGCCAGCGGCCGTCGCGGTTCTGGGGCGGACTGTTCCAGCGCCTCACCGGGTGACTTCCCGGCGGCACGGCCGCAACTTAGAATAGCTACTTGCCTAGACACGCCCGTGGGAGGGATGCGTGTTTCAGACCCGAGTCGTCGACGGGCTGCTGGTCGTCCACAGGGCCATCACGGCGATCACCATCGACTCCGTACTGCAGGCCACCCGCCGCTGGTTCGAGGACCATCGGTTCGACCCGGCGTTGCCGGTGCTGTGGGATTGTCGGGATCAGTTCATTCACGCGTCCCTGGCGGATCTGGCGACCATCCACGAGCACCTCGACGGCTACCGCAGCCGTCAACTGCATCGCCGGCGCGGCAGCCGAAGCGCCGTGCTGGTGTCCAATCTGACCTCCGCCGCGGCCCTGTCGGTGCTCGAGGACAATCACCATCTGATGCCCGACATCCGGGTGTTCCACGACGCCGACGAAGCCCACGGCTGGCTGGGCGTTCCCAACCCGCCCCTCGACCCGGCAGACTCCGGCGACCGGCCCTGCGCCAGCGCCTGAAGCACCCGACGGCCGCGCCGGACGACGACCGGGCGGCAAGGAGAACGACCATGACGGACTATCAGACGCTGACCTTCGACGCCCGCGACGGCATCGGCTGGCTCACCCTGAACCGGCCGGAGCGGCTCAACGCCATGACCAACCGCATGGTGGTGGAAACCCACGACTGTCTCGCCCAAGTCGCCGACCGGACCGACGTGCGCGTGCTGGTGCTGACCGGCGCCGGCCGCGGTTTCTGCCCCGGCGCCGATCTCAAGCACTTCTCGGCCGGCGAGGACGACATCGCCACCGAGCCCCGGCATTTCCACGTGCCCGTGCTGCTGCACGAGATGCCCCAGGTCACCATCGCCGCCGTCAACGGCGCCTGCGCCGGCGCCGGCTTCGGCTGGGCGTGCGCCTGCGACCTGCGGGTCGCCGCGCGCGGCGCCAGCTTCAACAGCGCCTTTCTGAACGTCGCTTCGGCGGGCGACATGGCCGGGCCCTGGACCCTGCCGCGGCTGGTCGGTGCAGCGCGGGCCCGGGACCTGTACCTGCTGCCGGACAAATTCGATGCCGACCAGGCGCTCGCCTGGGGACTGGTCACCCGGGTGTTCGAGCCGGACGCGTTCCAGGCGGAGGTTGCCGCCATCGCGGCGCGCCTGGCCGCCGCCTCACCGCATGCGCTGCGCACCATGAAGCAGAACTTCCTCGATGCCGAGAGGCTGCCGCTCGACCGTTACGTCGACCTCGAGACCGAGCGGCACATGGAGGTCATGGCCCACGACGACGCCAAAGAGGCGTTCCGGGCCTTCGTGGAGAAGCGGCCGCCGCGATTCGGCCGGAGCTGATCGAACCTCAGCATCCATCGACGACTCGCAGGGTTTCGCCACGCTCGCCGTTCAGGATGCCGTCGAGCACGTCCGTCGTGACCCCGAGCAGCGATGCCGCCTCCTCGATGGTTTCGACGAACTGAAAACGGCCCGACGCCCCTTCCTTCACCGAGGCATACATCCTGGCCAGGGAAAACGCTATCGGATCGGGCACCAGATACACTCTGCGTGCTCCCGGGGCGAATGCGGCCTGAAGCATGGCGAACTGCCTCAGTTCCACAGGTGTCAGTCGAATCGATGCGGTATCGCGACACAACACGAACTGGCTGAGATCATGCCTCACCTCGGGCGGCAGTTGCAGAATCGTCTGTCTGCACGCCATGACTTCATCTATGGTGACGACCCCGAAAACGTCATAGACGATCAGATCGTCGTCGGACGATTGCAGAACGCGAACGCTCATGCCCGGCCCGTCAGCGAGTCGACGACGTCGACCAGCTCCGAGGGGGAGATCGGCTTCTGCGCGAACCCGAATCCTTCGGAGGAAGCAGGAAGCTGCGGCGCGTCGCCTCCATTCCCCGAAAGAACCAGCACGGCCAGCCGGGGATTGGTCGCGCGCAGGCGTTTCACGAAGTCCATACCGCCCATACCGGGCGCCAGCAGATCCGCAATCAGCAACTGAACCGAGTTGAGGCCGCTCCAGACCAGGGCCTGGTGCGTCGACGAGAACGCGGCCACGTCATGGCCCGCCTCCGTGAGCACCCGGGTCATCAGCGCGCGAAGCTGATCGTCGTCTTCCAACAGCAGCACCGATTTGGGGCGTTCACTCCGCCCAGCGCGGGACCCGGTCGACTCGAGCCTCTCCGCGCGCCCATCGGCCGCATGGTGGTAGACATGAAAAACGGTGCCCTGGCCCGGCCGTGAGTCGAACGCGACGAACCCGCCCGCCTGATCGACGATGTCCTTCACGGTGGACAGCCCCAGGCCCGTGCCCTTCCCTTCCGGTTTCGTCGTGAGAAACGGCTCGAAAACCAGGGGTTGCAGCGCCTCGTCGATGCCCGAACCGGTGTCCGCCACGTCGATGACCACCCAGGTACCCGCCGGTACGCCCGTGCCCGGATCCGTTGCAACCAGGCGTTGCTGCCGGGTGGTGATCGTCAACCGGCCGCCCGCCGGCATGGCGTCCGACGCATTGACAGCCAGATTCATCAACACCTGATCGAGGCCGACGGGATCCAGGCGCACGCTGTCGAGCTGATCCTGGAGACGCAGCTCGAACTCGATGTCCGGACTGAGCAACGACCGAATGAGTTCTGCGGTCCGTCGAACCTGCTCGTTCAGGTCGACGGGCTCCACGGAGCCGGGTCTCTTTCTTCCGAACGCGAGCAGCTTTCCGACCAGTGCGGCTGCTCGTTCGCTCGCCATCCTGACCTGCGTCAGTGAACGGTCGACATCGTCGCGGCGCTCCGATGCGAGGGCGAGATCCGTATACCCCATGATGGCCATGAGCTGATTGTTGAAGTCGTGGGCGACCCGCGCGGTCATCATCGCGAGGGCTTCCAGCTTCTGGGAGTGGCGGAGCTCCCGTTCCAGCTCGAGCCGCCTGGAGATGTCCCGGCAGATCATGGAGCTGCCGATTCGGTCTCCTTGGTCGTTGAACACTGGCGAGAGCGTGATCGACACGCTGCACAGGGTGCCGTCCTTCGCCAGCCGCTCGGTCTCGAAGCCGACCACGGATTCGCCCCGACGGACCGCAGCGACGTTGGCTTCCGCCTCGGCGCGCTTGTGCTCCGGCCAGATGATCGAAATGGGCTGGCCGACAGCCTCATTGGCGCTGTACTTGAAGAGCGCTTCAGCGGCCTTGTTCCAGATCAGAATGCGCGCGTCCGAGTCTACGCCGATGATGGCGTCGGCAGACGACTCGACGAGCACGGCGAATCGCGCCGCGCCTTCGATGTTGTCACGGTTGGTCACTGCCGCAGGCCCCTTCGCATCTGACCACCCGCCAAGGTTGGCGACGAACCCGACCGAGGGTTCCGATGGGGCCATGATAGCCGGAGAACCTGGCATTCGGCAGCCCAGTTGCCCCCAAAGCCGGTGAACGCCCGCACGGCCCGGGACGACGCCTGGTCCATGCCCACGCCCGAAAAGGAGCACCCGGAACGCCAGGTGCTCCATTCGGCCGCTTCGGCTGACGACCAGCGCTCAACGCGCCGGTATGTCGTAGTACCGCGCGAAATCCGCCGGATCGTGATTGCGCAGCTCCGTCTTCGCGATGCCCGGCAGGTGTACTTCACTGGGCCCGTCGGCAATGCTCAGATGCATGCCCAGCCCGAACAGCGATGCGAGCGGTGTCTGGTTGGACACCCCCATGGCGCCATGCACGCGCAGCGCACGTTCGGAGACGTTCTGCAGCAGCTCGGTGCCGACGATCTTGAGCATGCTGATTTCCTGGCGCGCCCCTTTCGGGCCCTTCTCGTCCAGCGCGCGGGCGGTATGCAGGCACAGCAGCCTGGCCTGGTCGATCTCGATCCGGGAGCGGCCGATGTCGTTGGCCACGCTGCCGTGCTCGTGCAGGTATTTGCCGAAGGCGAAGCGCTCCTTGGCCCGGGAGATCATCAGGCCGAGGGCGACCTCGGCCATCCCGACGCAGCGCATCCCGTAGTGGATGCGGCCGGGTCCCATGCGTTTCTGCATGATGGCGAAGCCCTCGCCCGGCTCGCCGAGCAGGTTCTCGGCGGGCACGCGAACGTTGTCCAGCAGAATCTCGGGATGGCCGCCGGTGTGGTAGGCGTTCATCACGGTCGTGTCCTGCAGAATCTGGACGCCGGGGGTGTCCATCGGAATGATGATGACGCCGTGCTGCCTGTGCCGGTTGGGATTCTCCGGGTTGGTCTTGCCCATGAGGATCATGAACCGGCACTTCGGATGCATGGACAGTGATATGAACCACTTGCGGCCGTTCACCACGTAGTCGTCGCCGTCGCGCACGATGGTGGTCTGGTAGTTGGTGGCGTCCGACGACGCGACTTCCGGTTCCGTCGCGGCGAAACAGGAGTAGCACTCGCCCTCCAGCAGCGGCAGCAGCCACTTCTGCCGCTGCGCCTCGTTGGCCGCCGCGCCGAGCAGTTCCATGTTGCCGGTGACCGGCGCATGACAGTTGAACACCTCCGGCGCCCAGGGCAGCTTGGCCATCTCTTCGAAGATGGGAGCGAACTCGAAGTTGCTGAGCCCGGTGCCGGGTTCGTCCTCCCGCAGGTGGGGAAAGAACAGATTCCACAGGCCCTGTTCCTTGGCCATGGCCCGCAGATCGTCGACGAAGGCCAGCGCCTCCGCATCATTGCGCCGATCGCTGTGGGCAACGTCCTGGTACTGCTTGTTCATCGGGTAGACGTGCCGGTTCAGGAAATCCACGACTCTGTCTTTGATTTCGAGGGATCTTTCGGTCTGTGGGAACAACATAGGGCCTTCCTGCTTTTCCTGGTGAAACTCCGTGCGTCGCGGAGGGATCGGCCTCGGGACGGCGGGGCGTTTCCCGACGGTCGATCGGCCATCGGCGCTCCATGAGGGTCGCTCCGCAGCGCGCCGGCCTGCGTTTCGCCGGCTTGCTGATGACGGCATTGAACCAGATGCCGCGCAGGAACTCCTGCTCGACGGTCGACCACGTGGCGAACCGCCTCGTGGCGTAACAGACCGCGGTGCTCCGGAATGTCGGCCACGGGACGTGGCTGCGATGACATGAGGTGGAAAGAAGGAAGTTGGTGGAGCCAGACGGGATCGAACCGTCGACCTCTACAATGCCATTGTCATGGGCTCCCGACTTTAAGTGTTTGTTCTGGAGGCAGATATTTCACCACTTCGGACACCACCATCAGGCATCCGCCGGCAATCGGGCTCGTTGGCAGCCCGATTACGGCGCGCAGTGTCGTAGTGACTGGCAGGCCCGTCCCGTAGAATGAACGCTTGGACTATTATGGATTACATATGTCCTCCTAAGGAGTACACTACGCCCTTGTTGTCGTCGGCCAATATCCTCCCATGACAGATATCAGCCCCAGCGTCGATGCCGTGTTCGGCAGCCGAACGGCTGGCCAGGTCATGCTGTTCCTCGAGCACTACGGCGAAGCCCACGGCCGTCAGATTGCCAGGGCATTCGACATACCCGCCAGCATGGTCCACAAACAGCTGAAGCGCCTTGAATCCGGCGGGCTGATTGTCGGCCGGGATGTCGGCCGAACCCGGGTTTTCACCTGGAATCCGCGGAGCCAGACCGCCAAGCACCTGCGGCTGTTTCTACGGGCCGAGCTCGACGCACTGCCCGAGGACGTCATCGACCGGTACTTCCACGAGCGGAACCGCCCGCGGGCGACCGGCAAGCCTGTCGAATACGTGGACGGCCAGAAGTCCACGCCTTGAGGCTTCGTGCGGACAGTTCGCTACTCGAGGTGGCACTGGCGGTGTCCGAGGCACTCGAGGCTGCAGGCATCCCGGCACCCCTGTCCGGCGGAGCGGCAATGTCCCTCTACACCGACAACAAGTACCTGACCCGGGATCTCGATTTCGTGACATCGGCGCGCGGCAATGATCTGAAGGCTGTCCTCGAGCCTCTTGGATTCACCGCAGCGCCCGACGGGCGGCACTTTGTGCACGAGCCATCCGGCTGGCTGGTGGAGTGCCCACCTGGCCCGGTTTCCTTCGGCGACACGTTTCTGAGCGAGGACGACATCCCCATCACCGACTACGAGCAGGGACGCCTGAGGGTGATTACGCCAACACAATCACTCATGGATCGACTGGCAGCCTACTTTCATTGGAACCGACAGCCGGAGCTACGCACCCAGGTGCGCCAGCTCGTCGCAACCATGGATCCCCGCGGCGGGATCGACTGGCCCGCCCTGTATGAGTGGGCACGCCAAGAAGGCATATCGGCTAACGAGATTGATGAGGTGTGCAAGCGACACGAGCAAGGCTGAACACCCACAGCCGAACAGCGTAGCAGGGCGCTGGGTGCCTCAGCACCCGCACGATCTAGATCGAACAGAGGGAATGGTGGAGCCAGACGGGATCGAACCGTCGACCTCTACAATGCCATTGTAGCGCTCTCCCAGCTGAGCTATGGCCCCACGGAGACCGTCCCGGCAGGACGGTGCAGAGGAGGCGGGATACTACGTAGCACCCCGGTGGGTGTCAACTTTGCCAGCCGCCGGATGGCCCGGCGTCGACGGCACCCGCCTCCAGCCCCAGAATAGCCGGGATTCAGCATCGTGCCAGTCGAGCCTGCGTGGACGACCAAGACAGCCCGGCCCGGCTGAAACGGGCCCTCAATCTGCCGCTGCTCACCCTGTACGGCCTCGGGTCCGTGATCGGGGCCGGCATCTACGCGCTGGTCGGCGAGATCGCCGGAGTGGCCGGCTACGGCGCGCCGCTGTCGTTCGTGGTCGCCGCCGTGGTGGCCGGCTTCACGGCCTGCTCCTTCGCCGAACTCGCCGGCCGCTACCCCCGGGCCGCGGGCGCGGCCCTCTACGTGCAGCAGGGATTCGGCGCACCGCGCCTGGCCCTCGCCGTCGGGCTGCTGATGACGCTGGCGGGCACCGTGTCCTCGGCGGCGCTGGTCAACGCCTTCGCCGGCTACTTCACGAACTATGTCGCGGCGCCGGCGGCGGCCGTCGTCGTCGTCACCGCCATCGGCCTGGCGGGTCTGGCCGCCTGGGGCATCGCCCAGTCCGTGGCCGTGGCCGCGACGATCACGGTCGTGGAGATCGGCGGACTGGTGGTGGTGATCGGCCTCGGCCTGCCGTCCCTCGCCGAGCTGCCGGCCCACGGCGCCGATTTCCTGCCGGCGCCCGTGGGCAACGCCGGCATCGGCGCCGTGCTGCTCGGCGTCACCCTCGCCTTCTATGCGTTCATCGGCTTCGAGGACATGATCGACGTGGCCGAGGAGGTCAAGGACGTGCGGCTGACGATGCCGCGGGCCATTCTGCTGACTCTCGGGGTCTCCACGGTGCTCTATGCGCTGCTGATGACCACCGCCCTCACCACCCTCACGCCGGCGGAGCTCGCCGCCTCCGGCGCGCCGCTGGCGGACCTGTTCCGTGCCCACGCCGGCGGCTCCGGCCTGGGCATGGGCGTCGTCGCCATGTTCGCCATTCTCAACGGCGCGCTGGTGCAGATCGTCATGGCGTCGCGGGTGCTCTACGGCTTGAGTTCCCGGGGGCAGCTCCCGGCGATTCTCAGCCGGGTGCACGGCGGTACCCGTACGCCGCTGATCGCCACGGCGATCGCCGGCGGCGCCGTGCTGACGCTGGCGCTGATCGGCGATGTCGGCGGCCTGGCGAGCACCACGTCCCTGCTGATCCTGGTGGTGTTCGCCGGCGTCAATCTGGCGCTGTGGCGCATCAAGGGGCGGCTGAGCGCGCCCGAGGGCGCGTACACGTTTCCCCGGTCCGTTCCGGCCGCCGGCTTCGTCCTCAGCAGTACCTTCGTGCTGCGCGAGCTGTGGCTGTTGGTGCACTGAGGCGAGCCTGTTCCGTCAGCCGGCCAGCCGCTAGACTCGGCCCGTCGTCAGCCATCCGCACCACGCCCTCATGGAACCCTCCGCGCCCCAGCCTTCGGGCCTGTCCCTGCGCGCGCTCGTCGGCGGCGGCGCCGTGGTGGTGGCGATCTGCCTGGGGCTCGCTGCCAGCTACGCCATCGGCAGCCTGGAGCGGCTGGGCGATCAGAGCGAACGCCTGCTGGCCAGCGGGGTCGACACCACCCGGCTGATCGAGCAGCTCGCCGACCGGATCACCGACGTGGAGCGCACCGCGCGCCAGTACGCGGTGCTGGGCACGCCGAACCAGGCCCGCATCTATCAGGACCGCCGCAATGCCCTGCTCGCCACCATGGAGGCGCTGACGGCCCGGGACGACGTGCCCAGCGTCAATCCCGCCCTGCAGGAGCTGCGGGTGCTGCTCGACCGGATCGAGAACAATCTCGCGCCGACCGCGAACGCCCAGGCGGCCGGCCACGCCTTCGCCGCCATGAACGCCATTGCACAGCGGGTGCGCGACGTCGCCCAGGCGCGATTCGACAGCGAGCTGTCCGGGCTCCAGCGCGGCGTCGAGCGGGTGCGCACCGCCCTGCTCGCGCTGACCGTCGCCATCGTCGTCGCCGCGCTGCTGGCCGCCCTCGCCTTCGCCCGGCTGGTGAGCCGGCCGGTGCGCCAGATCACCACCAGCATCGATGCCCTCGGCCGCGCCGAGCTCGAGCGGCCGGTGCGGATCGCCGGGCCCCGGGACCTGCAGGCCATCGGCGCGTCCCTGGACTGGCTGCGGCTGCGCATCCGCGATCTCGAGGCCCAGAAGTCGTCGTTCGTGCGCCACATGTCCCACGAGCTCAAGTCGCCGCTGGCCAACATCCGCGCCGGCATCGAGCTGCTGCGGGAGGAAGCCGGCGAGGACGCCGGCTGGCGCGACACCGCCGACATCGTCGAGCGCAACGCCACGCGCCTGCAGCGGCAGATCGACGACCTGCTGAGCTATGCCGGCTGGCAGGACACCCAGCCGCCCCAGCAGCCGCGGCCGGTGGCGCTGCGCGCGATGGTCGAACAGTCCGTCCAGGAGCAGACCTTCGAGGCCCGCAACCGGGGCATCACGGTGGCGACCACGCTCGCCAACGTCACCCTCACCGCGGATCCGGGCCAGCTCCGGGCCGTCGTGGATAACCTCATCGGCAACGCGATAAAGTACTCCCCGGACGGCGGGCGCGTGGACATCACCCTGGCCCGCCGCGGGGACGAGATCGCGCTGGACGTGCAGGATCAGGGCCCGGGCATACCGGCCGAGCTGCGCGAGCGCGTGTTCGAACCGTTCTACCGCGGACCGGCCGCGGCAACCACGGCCGGTACCGGTATCGGCCTGTCTCTGGCACTGACGGCAGCGAGGGCAAATGGGGGCTCCATCGACATCGTGGACAGCGAGCGCGGCGCGCATCTGCGGGCGACGCTGCCGCTCCGGCCACCGGCCTGAGCGGCTGCTCGCCGTCGCGCTGCTGGTCGCCGCCGGCTGTGCCGTGCGGCCTCCGGCCCCGGCGGAACCCGAGGTGGCCGAGCCCCAGGACGAGCAGCCGCTGCCCGCCGAGACCGTCGAGCCACCGGACGCCCCCGAGGCCGCGGCCGCGGCCGGCACGGACGCCCTGCTCGATCTCACTGCCGAGGTGGTCACCGCGGCCACGCCGGAGGCCCGCCGCGCTATCGAGCGGGATCTGGCCGAAGCGTTCGAGGCGGCGCCCAGCCACGACAACCTGCTGCGCCTGTCGCTGGTGCGCGCACTCACCGCCGCGCTGCCGGCGGAGCTCGAATCCGTGCGGGCGGATCTCGAGGTGCTGGCCAACGGGCGCGAGGAACTGACCGACGGCCAGCGCCACCTGGCGCTGCTGACCCTGGTCCTGGTCGAGGACCGTCTGACGCTGGGCCGGCAGATCACCGAGCTCAGAAATCAGATCGAGTCGCTGACGGAGATCGAGGCATCCCTCAACCCGCCGCCGGCGGAGCGCACGCCGTGAGCGCCGGCCACGTTCTGCTGGTCGACGACGACGCCGACTTCCTCACGCTGCTGACCACGCGGCTGGAACGGGACGGCTACCGGGTCACTGCCGCCGACAGCGGCGAGCGCGCGCTGACGCTGCTGCAGACCGTGGTGCCGGACGTGGTGATCACGGACCTGCGCATGGCCGGCATGGACGGCATCGAGCTGCTCGAACGCCTGCAGCAGGAGCATCCGGCGCTGCCGGTGCTGATCATCACCGCCCACGGCACCATTCCGGAGGCGGTGGCCGCCACCCAGCGCGGCGCCGTGGGCTTCATCACCAAGCCCATCGACCGGGAGGAACTGCGGGAAAAGCTCGAGACCGCCATGCGGGTGTTCGGCGGCGTCGAGCGCGACCCGGCGGCCGGCTGGCCGACCCGCAGCGCCCGCATGCAGGCGCTGATCGCCGAGGCCCAGGCCGCCGCGCGCAGCAACGCCTCGATCATGATCCGCGGTGCCACCGGCGCCGGCAAGGAGCGCCTGGCCCGGTTCATTCACGACGCGAGCCCCCGACGCGGCGGCCCGTGGGTCACCGTGAATTGCGCCGCCATACCCGATCACCTGCTGGAGTCGGAGCTGTTCGGCCACGTGAAGGGGGCCTTTACGGGCGCCACCGGCTCCAACACCGGCCTGGTGCGCGCGGCCGACGGCGGCACCCTGTTCCTCGACGAGATCGGTGACATGCCCCTCGACCTGCAGGCCAAGCTGCTGCGGATGCTCGAGCAGCGCACCGTGCGGCCGGTCGGCTCGACCATCGAGCACGCCGTGGACATTCGCGTCGTAGCGGCGACCCACCGGGATCTGACCCGGGCCATCAAAGACGGCGAGTTCCGCGAGGACCTGTTCTACCGGCTCAACGTGCTGGAGCTCACGCTGCCGCCCCTCGCCGAGCGGCGCGAGGACATCCCGCTGCTGGTCCAGGCGTTTCTCAAGGAACTGTGTCCGCCCGGCCAGCGCCGCGTGTTCGCGCCCGAGGCCATGGAGCTGCTGATGGCCGCGGACTGGCCCGGAAACGTGCGTCAGCTTCGCAACGTGGTCGAGCGCAACGTGGCCCTGGCCCCGGGGGTCGTCATCTCCCGGGAACAGGTGCGCGACGCGCTCGGCGAGGCCGCGGGCGATTTCCCGTCCTTCGACGAGGCGCGGGACTCGTTCACCCGGGACTACCTGATCCAGCTCATCAAGATCGCCGACGGCAACGTCACCAAGGCGGCGAAGCTCGCCCAGCGCAACCGCACCGACTTCTACAAGCTCATGAAGCGCCACGGCCTGGAGCGCGACGACGTCGACGCGTGATCGGGCGTCGCCGATTGGCGACACAAAAAACTCAAGATATTCAAAGCCTTGCAGATGACGCCCGGAATCCGTCGCCATCCCGCGACGGATTCCGGGGCGTGAATGCCGCCGGCATTCGCCGACCACCCCCGCAAGCCCCGCCGAATCTGGCCCTCGCCACTCTGGCACGCCCGTTGCTCTGTACCAGGCGACGCCGGTCGTCGTACTTAAGCGAGGCCGGTGCCCTGCCAGACCACAGAGGAGAATCGACATGAAACTAGCAGCAACCGTCGCCTCCGCTGCCCTGCTGAGTGCCATGGCCGCAGCCGCCGGCGACAACGCCAGCTTCACCGAGCTGGACCAGGACCAGAGCGGCGCCATCGATCAGCAGGAGTCCCAGGCCCACGAGGCGCTGGCCGAGAAGTTCGAGATGGCCGACCGCGACGGCAACGGCGAGCTCGACCGCCAGGAATTCACCTACGCGATGGCGCGGATCCAGATGGAAGCCGGCGCCGAGAAGCGTAGCTGAGCCGGTCCGGCGCTGGCCGCGGCAACCCGATCGATCCCCACCTCCCCCCAGTCCCCATCGATCGGCCGCGGTCAGCGCCGCCTTCTCATCAGTCCCTGCCGAGGAGACACACGATGACCGACACCAGACCCCAGGCAGGCGCCACGCGCCTGGCTGCCGGCGCCGTCCTGGCGCTCGGTGCGACGTTCGCGCCGCTGGCCGCTGGCAACGACGGCCCCGGTGACGGCGCGTCCCAGCCGATCCGGGATGCCTGGATCGACGGGCGTCTCGAGACCACCTACGTGCTCAATCCCCACCTCGAGGCCCTCGACATCGAGACCGACGTGGCGGATGGCGTCGTCACCCTGCGGGGCGTGGTCGCCAGCGACATCGACCGGGATCTGGCCGTCGCCATCGCCCGGGGCCTGAGCGGCGTGCGCGAGGTCGACGACCAGCTCACCGTGGGCGAGCGCGGCAACGCCGGCGAACCCGCCGGCCCCGCGGACGGCGACCGGTCGTTCTCGCAGTGGGTCCGGGACGCCACGGCCACGGCACGGGTCAAGACCAATCTGGTCGCCAACGGCAACACCCGCGGGCTGGCGATCGACGTCGACACCGAGAACGACGTCGTGACGCTGAGCGGCGCCGTCCGCTCCCGCAAGGAAAAACTGCTGGCGGAAATGATCGCCAGAAACACCGACGGCATTGCGCGCGTCGACAACCGGCTCGAGATCGATCAGCGGTCCTGAGCCGGACAAACCACCGAAAAGAAACAGGAGTCACCCACACATGACCACCCGATCCATCCTGAGAGCGGCCACCTTCGTAGCCTGCGGCGCCCTGGCCGGCGCAGCCTGGGCGGGCCCTCAGGCCGGCGAGCGGACCTTCAGCCTGTCCGGCACCGGCAGCAGTGACGACAGCTTCGACAGCACCGTGCTCGGCGCCAGCGGCGAGCTCGGCTGGTTCGTCAACGACCGGCTGGAAGCCGGCGTGCGCCAGAGCCTCAACATCCTGTCCTTCGACGAGGCCGACGACGCCTGGTCCGGCAGCACCCGGGTGTTCGCCGACTACCACTTCGGCGACGGCGCGCTGCGTCCCTACCTCGGCGCCAACTTCGGTGCCATCTACGGCGAGGACGTGAACGACACGCTGGCCGCCGGGCCGGAGGCCGGCCTGAAGTACTACGTGAAGGAGTCGACGTTCATCGAGGTGCAGGCGGAGTATCAGTTCCTGTTCGACGACGCCTCCGAGATCGACGACCGCTTCGACGACGGCGCGTTCGTCTACACCCTGGGCGTCGGCTTCAACTTCTGAGGCCTGCCCCCAGGCGCCCGTCCGGCCGGCCCCGTCGGGGCCGGCCGCGTCACAGAGTGATCACCTCTCCGACCTGCGGCATGTGGGCCGCCACGCCGTAGCGCTCCTGCAGCCGGCCCTGGAACGACGCGGTCGCTTCCGGATCGCCGTGCACCAGATAGACCGCCGCCCTGCCGCCCGCGGCATCCGGCTCGATGTCGCCGAACCAGCGCAGCAGATCCTCACAGTCGCCGTGGGCCGAGAAGCCGCCGATGGTGTGCACCTGGGCCCGCACCGGGAAGTGTTCGCCGTGAATCCGCACGGTGTCGGTGCCGTCGATGATCCGGCGGCCGAGGGTGCCGCGCGGCTGAAAGCCGGTGAACACGATCTGGGTCTTCGGGTCGCCGATCTCGCGCTTGAAGTGATGCAGTATGCGCCCGCCGTTGCACATGCCGCTGCCGGCGATGACGATCGCGCCGCGCTTCAGCTTGGCGATGGCCTTCGACTCGTCCGCCGTGCGGGTAAAGTGCAGGTTCGGCAGCGACGGCATGAAATCCTCTTGCCGGAACAGCTCGCTGGCCTCTTCGTCGAACAGGTGGGCGAAGTCCCAATAGATCTCGCTCGCCTCGATGGCCAGCGGGCTGTCGAGAAAGATCTGCCAGCGGTCCAGGTGCCAGTCGTCGAAGTGCTTGCCAAGGTTGTAGAGCAGCTCCTGGCTGCGGCCGACGGCGAAGGCCGGAATGAGCACGTTGCCGCCGACCTGATGGGCGCGCTCGAGGACCTCGCCGAACTCCGTCAGGGAGGCGGCCATGTCCCGGTGGCGCCGGTCGCCGTAGGTGGTCTCCATGAGCACCACGTCTGCCGGCCCGGGCGACACCGGGTCACGCAGTATCGGATCGCCGTACTGACCGAGATCGCCGCTGAACACCAGGCGCCGGGGACCGTCGGCGCCGTCGAATTCCAGCGCGACCACGGCGGAACCCATGATGTGGCCGGCATCGCGGAAGGTCGCCCGAAGTCCCGGCAGCACCTCGAACGGCGCTGCGTAGCGGTGGCCCGACGTGAGTTTCAGGGTGCGCTCGACGTCGTCCTGCTCGTAGAGCGGCGATGCCAGCGCCTCCCCCCGGTCGCTGCGGCGCCGGTTCTCCCGGCGCACCCGCCCCGCTTCGATGTGGGCGGCATCCGTCAGCAGGATGCGCATCAGCGCCGCCGTGGCCTTCTGACAATGGATGGTGCCGGTGAAGCCGCGCTTCACCAGCAGCGGCAGCCGGCCGGCATGGTCCAGGTGGGCATGGCTCAGCACCACCGCGTCGATGTCCGCGGGATCGAAGGGAAACGGACCGCGGTTGCCCCGCTCCGCTTCGTCCCCGCCCTGGATCAGCCCGCAGTCGAGCAGCACGGTGCGGCCGCCCAGGCGCAGGATGTGGCAGGAACCGGTGACCTGACCCGTCGCGCCGTAGAATTCGAGCTCCGCCATGCCGGCCTCAGCCTTCGTTGCCGTCGTCGCCGGCGTCGCCCCGGGTCGCCGCCAGAAACTCGCGATGCTGTTTCTCCAGGCGCTTGGCCTGCTTCTTCGACACGCCCACCGCCGCGAGGGCCTCGCGCAGCCGCACCCGGGTGACGTCGGCGCCGAGAAACACCATGGAGTCGAACAGCGGCAGCGACACGTCGCGCCCGGAGATCGCCATGAACAGGGGCAGCAGGAAGTCGCGGATCTTCAGGTCCATCCACTTGGACAGGGCCTGGCAGGTGTCGAACAGCGCCTGACGCTCCCAGCCGCGCATGGCGTCGAACTCCCGGGACACATGATCGAGAATCTGTGCCACCTGGTCGTCGCTCAGACGGTTGGTCCGGAAGTCCTCGGCAGTCAGCGACCGGCGGTCGCCGAGCAGGTAGTCCACCTGGGGCGCGATGTCCGAGAAGCGCTCGGTGCGCGCCTGAACCAGCGGCACCAGCCGGGACAGGTTGTCGCGGTTCAACGCCCACTCGGCCATGCGGTCCATGAAGGCGTCCGGTTCGAGCTGGCGCAGGTACTGGCCGTTCAGCCAGGAGAGCTTGGCCAGGTCGAACACCGGCCCGCCGAGGTGGATCCGCCCGAGCTGGAAGTCGGCGGCCATTTCCCGGGGCGAGAACAGCTCCCGCTCGTCGGGCATGGACCAGCCCATCATGCCCAGATAGTTGATCAGCGCCTCGGGCAGGATGCCCAGCCGCCGGTAGTAGTTGATGCTGGTGGGATGCTTGCGCTTCGACAGCTTGCTGGAGTCCGGATTGCGCAGCAGCGGCAGGTGGCAATGCACCGGCATCTCCCAGTCGAAGCACTCGTAGAGCAGCTTGTGCTTCGGCACCGAATTGATCCACTCCTCGCCGCGCAGGATGTGGGTGATGCCCATGAGGTGGTCGTCCACCACCACCGCCAGGTGATAGGTCGGGAAGCCGTCCTGCTTCACCAGCACCTGCATGTCCACCTGACTCCAGGGAATCTCGATCGGCCCCCGCAGGGCGTCCTCGAAGGCGCACACGCCGTCGGTGGGCACCTTGAGCCGGATCACGTGGGGCTCGCCCGCGTCCAGACGGGTGCGCACCTCGGACTCCGTGAGACTGAGACACAGGCCGTCGTAACGCGGGTTCTCGCCGGCGGCCTGCTGGGCCTTGCGCATCTCGTCGAGCCGCTCGGTGCTGCAGAAGCACGGGAACGCGTCGCCCTGGGCCACGAGCTGCTGGGCGTGCTCGTGGTAGACGTGCTTGCGGGCGCTCTGGCGATAGGGGCCGTGGGGGCCGCCGACGTCCGGGCCCTCGTCCCAGCCGAGTCCCAGCCAGCGCAGGGAATCGAGGATCATGGCCTCGGATTCCGGCGTGCTGCGCGCCGCGTCGGTGTCCTCGATGCGCAGGATGAACTCGCCCCCCTGGCTGCGGGCGAACACCCAGTTGAACAGGGCCATGTAGGCGGTTCCGACGTGGGGATCGCCGGTGGGTGAAGGCGCGACTCGGGTACGTACTGTCATGGCGGCGGATTATACCGGCCCGGCCGGTCGGGTAGTATGCGAAGCGGCCACGGCGCCACCCGTCCGGACCGCATCGGGGGCGCCTCTCCAGTGCGACACGTCAGGGGGGAACATGGCGGAATCCACGGTATCCCGGTTCTACAGCCAGATGGCCGACTGGTGGCCGCTGATGTCGGCCGTCGCCGACTACGAGGAGGAAGCCGGCTTCTACACCCGGCTGCTGCGCCAGGCCGGCACCGCGCCCGCAGAAACCCTCCTCGAACTGGGCAGCGGCGGGGGCAACAACGCCGCGTTCATGAAGCGACGCTTCGACATGACCCTGGTGGAGCCCGCCGACGGCATGCGCCGGGTCAGCGAGGCGCTGAATCCCGACTGCACCCACGTCGAAGGCGACATGCGCACCGTCCGCCTGGACCGTGAGTTCGACCGGGTCTTCATCCACGATGCCATCGTCTACATGGCCACCCCGGAGGACCTGCGCCAGGCCCTCGACACCGCCTTCGTGCACTGCCGCGCCGGCGGCGCGGCCCTGTTCGCGCCCGACTACGTCCGGGAGACGTTCCGCTCCGGCACGGACCACGGGGGCTATGACGGCGACGGCCGCGGGCTGCGCTATCTGGAGTGGGTGCACGACCCGGACCCGAAGGACTGCTGGTACCAGGTCGACTACGCGTTCCTGCTGCGGGAGGGCGCGCGCACCTGGGTGGAGCACGACACCCATCGGGAGGGTCTGTTTCCCCGGGCGCAGTGGCTCGAGATCATCGCCGACGCCGGGTTCGTCGACGCCCGGGCGGTGCCGCTGGAGCATTCGGAGGTGGAAGCCGGCGCGCACGAGGTGTTCGTGTGCGTGAAGCCCTAGCGGCCTCTATCGCGGTCTGGAGACCGCTCCTACAGGGGAATGGCCATGTCTGCTCGATCGCGGTCTGGAGACCGCTCCTACAGGGGCATGGCCATGTCTGTAGGAGCGATCTCCAGATCGCGATTCCGCCTTTGCGGACCGACTACATCCAGAACGAGAAGAACGCCCGGATCACCACCGCGTCGAAGCCGTACAGCGGCTCCTCGCCCGGCGCCAGGCCCTCGGCGGTGACGTCGCGGAACGAGTCGTAGTCGAAGCGCAGCCAGTCGACGAACAGGTTGGCCTCGCCCTTCTTCATGAGCGGCAGCCAGGGCGTGGCGAACTCGTAGGAGACCCCGCCGCCCACCGTCATGGTGCTGAAGGTGGACAGCTCCTTGTCCCGGGACATGAAGTTTTGCGCCGCCTGACGCTCGAACAGGTCGCTGTAGAAGTCCGCCTCGGTCTGCTCATAGTAGCGGAACCGCAGCTCGGTGGTCATGCCGAAGTCGAAGGGGTGGACGTAGCCGAACTCCACGTTCCAGGCATCCACTCCCCAGGTGTCGGTGTAGCGCCGCGCCTCGGCCTTCACCGAGGCCCGATACGGCAGGTAGTACATGGCCCGGGCCGCGATGGCGCTGGTGGTCTTGGTCCGCGGATGCAGCGCCGGGTCGTAGCTGTAGCCGCGGGCCGCGTTCGGGTCCAGATAGCGCACCTGCCGGTAGGCGCTCTGCAGAAAGCCCTCTTCGGTGGTGCTGTCGTAGTTGATGTTGATCAGCAGGTTGCGGGTCAGAATCTGGGCCAGGCTGACGCCGAAGCTCTGGCGGTCGAGCTCCTCCTCGAAGGTCTCGTCACCGGTTCGGGTGATGGTGTCCCACCCCCGGGAATAGCTGATGCCGAGGTTGGTGAGGTCGCCGAAGAAGTCCTGGCTGATCGACAGGCCGGCGGTATTCGCCTCGTAGTCGTTCTCGGTGCTGTTGATGTAGAACATGCCCATCATGGTCTTGCCATGCAGGTAGTCCGCGCCGAAGCCGTACTCGGTGCGCTCCTCGGTGTACTCGCTGGCCGTCGCCACCACGTCGATGGACGCGGACGAGATCATGTCCACCAGATAGTTGCCCCAGACGGAGACCTTGTCCTTGTAGGCCTTGCGCACCAGCACCGCCGGCCCTTCCACCGTCAGGCCGCCGCCCTCGTAGCCGTGGTACATCACGTCGACCCGGTCTTCGGGGAGGATGGCGGCGTGGGCGGACGGCAGAACCAGCGCCAGCACCAACGCGACCACCCAACCGTAGGAGCGGCCTCCCGGCCGCGACCGGGTGGCGCGGCGCGCAGCAGTGGTCCGGCCGAGCGGCGGCTGGACCTTCGTTCGGCGGGCCGACGAGGATCGCGGCCGGGAGGCCGCTCCTACAGGGGTGGTCGGGGTGGCTTGGGGATCAGTTGCAGCCACAACCGCCTCCCGTGCTGCCCTCGGCGCCGCTGGCGCCCTCACGAACCTGGTAGACGTGGGTGATGTAGCCCGCCGAGATGGGCGCGCGCTGGAAGCTCATGATGGGGTCGGCCAGGTTGTTGCGCTCGTAGGGGCTCACCCAGGGCTTCACCTCCAGGGAGCTGCAGCCACCGGCGACGCCGCAGCCGAGAGCGAGCAGAACCATGGTGAGAATTCGATTGCGCATCTCGCTCTCCTAGAAGAACAGCGTCAGGCCGCCGGAAAATTCAATGTTGTGCCGGGTTTCGCTGGTGCCCAGCAGATCCGACTTGAACACGTGGTCGCGGACGTCCACGTGGAACGCCAGCCAGTCCGTGGCGATCAGCCGGTAGCCGACGCCGGCGTTGATGGTGAAGCGGTCGTCGCCGCCGAATTCCGTGCTGCCGGCGCCGGCGACCAGATACAGGCCACCCTTGTAGGCCCAGCGCCGGCCGAGGAACGACTCGCCGGGAAACAGGTTCCAGCCCACCGACACGTTGTAGTAGCTCATGTCGCGCTCGTCGTCGGTGAGGATCTGCGCCCCGCCCGACAGCCGCTCGAAGCTGGTCTCGCCCAGGGTGGTGCGCCCGTACATGCCCTCGACGAACAGGTCCTCGGTGACGTGATAGGCGAGCCGCACGCCGACCACGGAGTTGGTGCCGAAGTCCTCGACGTTCATGAGCCCGCCGAACACGCCGATCTCCCAGTCCTCGGAATCGATCGCGTCGACGTCCACTTCCCGGCGCTCGGGCTCGCGGACCACGAGGGGCTCCAGCTCGAGGTCCTCGGGCTGGGCGGCGTAGACCGGCGCGGCCAAGACCGCCCCGATCACGATCAGAAGAATACGCTGAATCCTGCCTTCCATTGGTCCACTTCCTGGTTGTCGTCCCGACTGGTCAGCACCGTGTGGCGCTTGTACTCCACGCGCAGAATGAAACGGTCACTCAAATAAAGGTTAGCACCCGCTCCGGCATGCACGATTTCGTCCTGACGGTCCTCCGCCTGGACCACCGTGGTCTGGGGTTCCGTCTTGATGACGCCGGTGCCGATGGTGAAGAAAGGTGACACCCGCCAGGACGGAAACGGGTACATGATGATGTTGCCCGTCGCCATCAGGCCGTCGGAGAAGTCGCCGAGGATCTGGGTGCCTTCGACCTGCAGCGAGATGTTGGGGGTGAGCGCGAAGCCCACGTAGGCCGACAGCGTGCGCGCGCCGTCGAAGTCGCCGCCGGTCATGCCCATTTCCCAGCGCCGGCCGCGGAACTGCTCGAGACCCACCGCGCCGAAGTCGATGGGCTCGCCCGCCAGGTCGAGCGTGCGCCGGAGCTGGTCGATGTGCACCCAGCCTTCCTTGTCCCGGGGGCCGCGGATCTTGAACCAGTTGGTGCGCCGCTTGAGCACCACCACCTCGTCGCCCTCGCCCGCCACGTAGTAGATCGGGTAGCCGCGGCCGGGGCCGGTGTGCATCTCGATGAACGGATCGGCCACCACCACCGACGGCTGGTGGTCTTCGAACCAGGCGGCGGCCGGCAGGCTCGCCAGCAGCAGCAGCGCACAGATGCCGGCCCGGAGCCAGAGGTCCATCGAGGCGGGCCGGGCCGTCGCGCCGTTTGTCCTTTTCGGCTGTGTCATCGTCCTGCTCAGCTCACTGGGGTACGTCGAACGGGTCGTTGTAGTACTGGCCGCCGATGTCGATCCATTCGGAGATCAGCCGCAGCTCGTCCGGCGTCAGCCAGCCCTCGTGGGTGCCCCCGGCGGCGAAGCGCGAGAAGAACCGCGGGCTGGCGTTGGCGCCCGCCACCGACAGCGGCGGTTGCACGCCCACCGGCTGGGTCACGGGGATCGGGTTGCCGTCGGCGTCCAGGATCAGATCGCCGTTGGCATCGGTCTCGAACACCGGGTTGCCGTTGCCGTCCAGCACCGGCACCCGCCGCTCGACCAGCATGCCGTTCTCGTCCAGCTCCAGCTCGGTGTCACCGAACAGCAGCTCGCGATAGCTCTTGAAGTGGTCCGCCTCGTCGACCGACGGACCGTCGCCCAGATCGAGCTGCGCGGCCGGCACCTGGGCCATGCCCATGGCGTCCATCTCGCCGTGGCAGCTCGTGCAGGTGCGGTCCACGGCCATGGCGTCGGTGCGCGGCACGCCCCAGATGGGATGAATGTGGGATTCGTAGTTGACCACCACGCGGCAGGTCGCGTTGTAGTTGGTGACGCAGCCCGGATCCACCGGCGGCGTGGTGCTGAGCGCGCTGTACTGGTAGGCGAAGCTCACGTCCGGCGCGCGCACGTTCGCGTCCGTCCACACGTCGTCGTAGATCACGTCGACCGACGGCGTGCGGTAGCCGTTGATGCGGGCGTAGACCTCCGCCATGGTTTCGCCCTGGTTGGCGAACAGCGCCGGGTCGGTGTTCGGGAACGGCGAGCCGTCCACGGGTGCCCCCGGATTGGCCGACGGCGGCTCGGCGTCGAGGCGTCCGTGGGCGGCCTCGCTGGCGGCGGTGTGGCAGCCGTTGCAGGTCAGCACCTCGCCGGGGCGCAGATGCAGCCAGTTCTGGTGTCGGGGACCGATGCGGCGGCCGTCCGCATCGAGAATCTCAGGCCAGAAGGCGACGTTGGCGGGCACCTTGACCGCCACGGACCCGTCGGGCTCGATCGGCGCGTAGCCGAGGATCTCCCGCATGAGCTGGGCCTGGCTGCGGCCGAACGCCGTGCCGTCCAGATCCACCAGGTCGTCGTCCGGCATGGACACCGCCTTCACCAGCCGCAGAAAACGCGCCGGCCGGTCGGCGCCCGTCGTCAGCGCCGGGTCCGCCAGGGTCACCAGGTCGGCGGTGGCGGCGCCGTCGATGTCGTAGACGCTCTTGATGTTGAGCACGCCGACGGACTCCGCCACCAGATCCGAGTCCAGCTCGATGCCGGGCGTCTGGTCGAGGATGACCGGCGGCGCCACCTTCGGCTCGAGGATCACCACCTCGCTGTACACCATGCCCTCCTCGCCGACGACGATGGGCTGCTGGGTGTCCTCCACCGGATCGTGCATCCAGATGCCGTACAGCGGGTCGGCCTCGACGAAGTTGGAGTCCTGCAGATTCTCGTCGGTGCACGGGGCGTAGACCGGCGCCGCCGGGTCCGTGATCTCGTCCACCAGCCGGCACTGGCTCCAGGACACCAGCAGCCGGTCCGTGCCGTCGAACAGCGGCGTCACGAAGGCGTACCGGCCCTGCACCACCGGCTGATCCTCGTCGAGGCTCAGCTCGCCCGCGATCAGCAGTTCCTGCGCGTCGGTGAGCAGCCCCTGATTGGCGAAGGTCGGCTGGTCGTGCTCGACGAACGCATCGGTGTCGATCGCGACCGGCACCGTTCCGAGCCGGGCCTGGTCGCCGGGGGCACGCAGCATCACCATCAGGCGCCCGTCCGGCAGCTCCTGGGGCTTCATGAACTCCACGGTCTCGCCGTTCGGTCCGGTGTCGTGGCTGTGCACGCCGTAGAGAAGCTGGAGGTTGGTGCCGTCCGGGTTGGCGCTGTAGAGGCTGATGCGGTTGATGTTCGCCACGTTGTCCCAGCGGCTGAACACCACCCTGCCGTCGTCCAGCACGGCCGGGTCGAGGTCCGAGCTCTGATTGAAGGTGATCTGGTGCAGATCGGAGCCGTCCTCGTCGATGACGTGGAGCGCGAACGCCTCGTTGTCGCGATCCTCGTCGAAGGCGGAGAACTGCGGCTTGCCTTCGTCGAGCAGGATCGCCTTGGCCCGCCGCTGCCGGGTGGAGGAAAACACGATCCTGCCGTCCGGCAGGAAGCGCGGCGCCACGTCCTGACCGTCCTCGGCCGTGATGTCGGACTCGATCACCCGCCGCAGTTCGTCCAGCTCCAGGTCGTAGACCCAGATGTTCCAGGTCGGCTGCTCGTCCTCGTCGAGGTCGGGGTCTTCCGGCGCACGCATCGCGAACACCAGCCTGGTGCCGTCGAAACTGGCAGACAGATCCTTGACGTCGTAGAGCGGCGGATTGCCGTCGTCGTCGTCGGGAAAGACGCCGGCGGTGATGGATACCGCCGCGGCGCTCGGGGAGGCGCGATCGCGCAGGAACAGTTCCGCGCCCGGCCGGAAGTCGGCGGGTTCACGCACGTCGGTGGTGATCAGCTCGCCGTCGTCGTCGACCAGCAGCGGCCGCTCGACGTAGGCCACGGCGAAATCGAGCACCACCGGATCGGGGTCCTGATCTCCACCGAGCAGCCCGCCGCCCCCGCTGGACGACGTGCCGCCACCGCAGGCGGTGAGCAACAGCGACGCCGACGCGGCGGCGCAGAGAGCGCGAAGACATTTCACTGAGGCGTTCTCCACCGACCCATCCCTGGACCGCAAGCCAAAGTTGCCGGGCATTCTTCCATACGGCCCCGGCGTTGAACGTGATCGTCATCACACGTCAACCAGTGTTCGCCGGTTTGTGAACGCAATCACGGAGCAGCATCATGGAATGCTGGAAGCTAGCGCCATCCGAACCAGCGCCGGATGGAACACGGCGCGGAGACGAGCAGCCGACCTGAACGAGAGATCGAGGCGGCCGCCGCCTTCGGCTCATGGAAAGAAGCGTCCCGCGCGGGGAAAGGCGCCGGACGCCCGTCGACATAGGGAGCGACCAATGATGCCAAGACGTCGTCGCGGGCAGCACACGGAAGCGTCTGCGTTGCCGCGCTCGCCGCAGCGCTCGGTTCTTGCCCCGCTGCTGCTGGCCGGGACCCTCTCCGCGCTGGCATCCGCCGGCGCGGTTGCCGACAGCGTGGACCAGGCCAAGCGAATTCACGACCGCATCGCCGGCGTCCCGCCGGACGCCACCACCCTGAGCGACATGGCCAGCGAAATCAGCGGCGGCGATCCGCTCGCGGCCGCGATGATCGCCACCGACGCCCCGGAGTTCTACAGCGTCACGCTCAAGAACTTCGCGGCGCCTTGGACCAACCGGGACCGCTCGGTGTTCGTTCCCCTGAACGACTACACGGCCACCGTCATCGGCATGGTCCGCGACGAGGTCGACTTCCGTCAGCTTCTCTACGGGGACATTCTCTACGTCGGCAGCGGTTCGGGCGTGCCCGCCTACTCGAACAGCAGCAACGCCCATTACGAGGCGCTCGAGCAGCAGGGCGCGAATCTGCGCGACGTGCTCCAGCAGACCACCCAGTCGGGCGTCACCGGCCTGCCTTCGGACGCCACCGCCGGGGTGATGACCACCCGGGCGGCGGCCAAGGCGTTCTTCATCGACGGCACCAACCGGGCGATGTTCCGCTTCACCATGCTCAACCATCTGTGCAACGACATGGAGCAGGTGCTGGACATCACCCGGACCCCGGACCGGATCCGCCAGGACGTGTCCCGGTCGCCGGGCGGCGACAGCCGGGTGTTCCTGAACAACTGCATCGGCTGCCACTCCGGCATGGACCCGCTGGCTCAGGCCTATGCCTACTACGACTACCAGTACGACCCGGTCAGCGACCCGGACGGCGAGTTCGGCGCCATCAGCTACAACGGCGTCGGCGAGACCGACCCGGCGACCGGCACCCGCGTCGAGTCGAAGTACTTCAACAACGCGCTGAACTTCGAGCACGGCTTCGCCACCCCGGACGACTCCTGGGACAACTACTGGCGGGCAGGCCAGAACGAGCTGCTCGGCTGGGATCCGTCGCTGCCGGGTTCCGGCAGCGGCGCCAAGACCATGGGTCAGGAGCTCGCGCACAGCGAGGCCTTCGCCCAGTGCCAGGTCAAGAAGGTGTTCCGCAACGTCTGCCTGCGCGCGCCGGAGACCGCAGCCGACCGCGCCCAGATCGACGCCATGGTGACGTCGCTCGCGGCGAACGGTTACAGCCTGAAGCGCACGTTCGCGGAATCCGCCGTGTACTGCATGGGCGACTGAGGAAGGAGCAGACACCATGATCACTCGACGTATCCTCGGCGCCTCGATGCTCGCCATGCTGCTCGCAGCCGCCGGCTGCGGCGGCGGCAGCGGCGCGGCCACGATCGCCAATCCGGTCACCACGCCTCCGGAGGTGAGCAATTACAGCGGCCCGCCGCCGGCGACCGCCGACGTGCAGAGCTTCAAGCTCAACCTCTGGGACAACCTGGTGCCGAACAACCGCTGCGGCGCCTGCCACAACGGCGAGCAGTCGCCGCGGTTCGTGCGGGCCGACGACATCAACCTCGCCTACGACGCGGCCAACAGTGTCGTCGACCTCACCGACCCCGGCATGTCCGTGATGGTCACCAAGGTGCGGGGCGGCCACAACTGCTGGCTCGCCAGCGACGACGCCTGCGGCGACATCATCCAGTCCTACATCGAGAACTGGGCCGGCGACGCGCTCGGCGGCGTCGCCAAGGAGGTGGAGCTGATCGCCCCGCCCCAGTACACCCCCGGCTCGTCCAAGAACTTCCCGGACGATCCGTCCGAGTTCGCGGCGACGGTGTATCCGCTGCTGACCAGCTTCTGCGCCGACTGTCACACCGACACCGCCGCAGTGCCCCAGTCGCCCTACTTCGCCAGCGCCGACGTGGCCACCGCCTACGAAGCCGCCCAGGCGAGAATGGACCTCGACAATCCGGCCAACTCCCGGTTCGTGATCCGTCTCGGCCAGGAGTTCCACAACTGCTGGAGCGGATCCTGCCCGAGCGACGCGGCCGACATGCAGGACGCCATTCAGGCCCTGTCCGACGCCATTCCGGTGACCGAGGTCGACCCCAGCCTGGTGACCTCCATGGCCCTGTCGCTGCCGGACGGCATCGTGTCCTCGGCCGGCGGCCGCCACGAGACCAACGTGATTGCCCTGTACGAGTTCAAGACCGGCAGCGGCACCGTCGCCTACGACACCAGCGGCGTCGAGCCCGCGCTCAACCTCAACCTGTCCGGTGAGTACGAGTGGGTCGGCGGCTGGGGCGTCGCGTTCACCGCCGGCAAGGCCCAGGGCTCCACCACCGCCAGCACCAAGCTCTACGACCTGATCACCGCCACCGGCGAGTTCAGCATCGAAGCCTGGGTCGCCCCGGGCAACGTCACTCAGGACGGTCCCGCGCGGATCGTCACCTACAGCGGCGGCTCCACGTCCCGCAACTTCATGCTCGGACAGACCCTGTACCAGTACGACGGTCTGCTGCGCCACGACGGCACCGACCAGGCCGGCGAGCCGCGGCTGTCGACCAATCCCGACGACGAGGACCTGCAGGCCACCCTGCAGCACGTGGTCATGACCTACGATCCGGTCAACGGCCGTCGGATCTTCGTCAACGGCCAGTTCACCGAAGACACCGACCCGGTGCCGCCGGGGCTGCTGAACGAGTGGGACAACACCTTCGCCTTCGCCATCGGCAGCGAGGTCGACAACGAGGAGCGCTGGGCCGGCACCGTGCGGCTGCTGGCGGTCCACAACCGGGTGCTCACCGACGAGCAGATCCTGCAGAACTTCGAGGTCGGCGTCGGCGAGAAGTACTACCTGCTGTTCAACGTCAGCGACCACGTCGGGGTCACCGACGCCTACGTGGTGTTCGAGGTCAGCCAGTTCGACTCCTACAGCTATCTGTTCGACGAGCCGTTCTTCATCATCCTCGACGATGCGGAAGTACCCGGCGGCATCCCCATGGCCGGCATGCGCATCGGCCTGAACGGGCGCGAGGTGCCGGTGGGCCAGGCCTTCCGCACCCTCGACGTGACGCTCAACGCCACGGACTACCAGCCCGGCACCGGCCAGGTGCTGTCCACCCTGGGGACGATCATCCCCCTGGAGCAGGGTCCGGCGGACGACGAGTTCTTCCTGACCTTCGAGCGCCTGGGCGCCTCCACCAGCGTGGTGATCGAGCCGTCTCCGGTGCCGCCGCCGGCGCCGGCCGACGTTCCCCCGGCGGAGCGCACGCCGCCCCACGGAGTGCGTGACTTCGCGGAGGTCAACGCGACCATGGGGAAGATGACCGGCGTGCCGGTGAGCCATCCGGAGGTTTCGGCCACCTACGATCTGGTGTACCAGGCGATGCCCGTGCAGCCCAACCTGGGCGGATTCATCTCCTCTCAGCAGATGGGCATCACCCAGCTCGCCATCAAGTACTGCAGCGTGCTGGTCGACGACACCACCCGGCGCGCGGCGTTCTGGCCGGCCTTCAGCGCCTGGAGCGCCGATCCCGGCACCGCGTTCGGTGGCGATCGCAGCGCGGTGATCGATCCGATCATCGCCAACGTGGTGGGCCTCGGCATCGCCACCCAGCCCGACGTGGCGGCGGTCGAAGGCGAGATCGACGACCTGATCACGCGCCTGGCGGCGTGCGGCGGCTCGTGCCCCGCCGGCCGCACGGAGAACATCATGAAGGCGAGCTGCGCCGCCGCGCTGGGCAGCGCCGCGATGCTGGTCCAGTAGCGCCAACTCTCGAGGATTCGAACCATGCGAAGAAAAGGCAAGCGCAACTACGACGACCCGATCCGGCATCCGGACCACAGTCGTCCGCGGACCCGGCGCGACTTCCTCGCCCAGGGCTTCATTCTCGGCGGCGCGTCGGTGCTGGGCGGCGTCAGCCTGTCCCTGGCACCGGGCCGCAGCGTGGCCCTGTCCGGCGACCTGGCGCCGCTGGTCGCCCAGTGCGGCATCGCCACCCAGGGCGCCGGCAAGATTCCGTTCATCTGCTTCGATCTGGCCGGCGGGTCGAGCCAGGCCGGCTCCAACGTGCTGGTGGGCCAGCGCGGCGGCCAGCTCGATTTCCTGAGCACCATGGGCTACGAGCGGCAGGGGCTGCCCGGCGACATGATTCCGCCGATCCTGAATCCGGCCACCGGAACCAACGACTTCATCGACACCACGCTGGGGCTCGCCTTCCACAGCGACAGCGCGTTCCTGCGCGGCATGATGACCAAGCTGTCCCCGGCCACCGCCGCCAACATCAATGGCGCGGTGATTCCGGCCCGGTCCGAGAACGACACCGGCAACAATCCGCACAACCCCATGTACGGCATCGCCCGTGCCGGGGCCGACGGCTCGCTGCTGACCCTGATCGGCTCGGAGAACTCCGATTCCGGCGGCAACTCGATGGCGCCGGCCCACCTGATCGACCTCACCATCCGCCCCACCAAGGTGGACCGTCCCAGCGACGTCACCGGCCTGGTGGACGTGGGCGACCTGGTCAGCGTGCTCAACCAGTCCGACGCGGTCGCGGTGATGGAATCGATCTACCGCATCTCCGACCAGAAGATGAACAGCGTCAACAACGGCCAGACCATCACCTCCGACGACGTGGTGCGGGATCTGGTGAAGTGCGGCTACCTGAAGAGCGCGGACCTCGCCGAGCGGTTCGGCAACCCCGCCACGCTGGACCCCGCCGGCGACCCGGAGATCGTCGGCCCGGCCGGCATCTTCTCCGACGTCGAGTTCAATCAGAGCGGCCGCGACTCGAGCGAGTTCCGCAAGACCGCGTCGGTCATGAAGATGGTGATCAACGGCTTCGCCGGCGCGGGCACCGTGGAGATGGGCGGCTACGACTATCACGGCGGGCGCCGCGCCGAAGGCGAGGTGAAGGACTTCCGGGCCGGCCAGTGCATGGGCGCCTGCCTGGAGTACGCCGCCCGCATCGGCATGCCGCTGATGCTGTACGTCATGTCCGACGGCTCGCTGTCGTCGAATGGCGCCATCGACAACACCGCCGACGGTCGCGGCAAGGGGGAGTGGTCGAGCGACAACAGCTCCACCGCGGCAACCTTCTTCCTCGTCTACAACCCGTCCCGCCGACCGACCATCATCGGCGCGACGCCGGAGGAGCAGGCCAGGCACCAGCAGATCGGCTACATGCGGCCCGACGGGTCGGTGGAGACCGCCGCCACTCCGGCCGCGGGCAACGTCAACCTGCTGGCTGAGACCATCGTGCTGAACTACATGGCGCTGCACGGCGAGAACGGCGCCTTCCCGGGCCTGTTCGGCGGCAACCTCGGCAATGCCGCCATGCAGGACAGCCTCACGGCCTTCGAGCCCATCGTCAACGGCACCATCGACTCGCCGACCTGATGGGCTAGGCTGAAACGTAGGAGCGGCCTCCCGGCCGCGATCGGAGATGCCCAGGAGCCATCGCGGCCGGGAGGCCGCTCCTGCGCAGAGTCATCGAATCAGGCATATGGACGTGCCATGCCCGACCCCGCAGCACTGCTGAACGATCTGCTCGCCTGCCCCCGGTGCGGCCAGGACCTGGACGACCGGACCTGCCGTGCCTGCGACGTGTCGTTTCCCGATTACGGCGGCGTGCCCTGGCTGTTCGCCGATCCATCCGCCGCGGTCAGCGACTGGCACAACCGCTGGCAGCTCGCACAGGCGCGGCTGCGCGAGGATCTGGGCCGGGTCACCGAGGTGCTGCGCGGCGAGCTCCTCGCCACCACCCGGACCCGGCTGGAGGCCCTTGCCGCCGGCTATCGTGCCCAGACGGAGCACCTCGACCGCATCCTGGCGCCCATGGCGCGCGCCGCCGGCGGGTCCCTGGAAACGCTGCTGGCCCTGCGCACCCGCCTGCCGCCCGGCCAGGACATCGTCAGCTACGCCGCCAACGTGTTCCGGGACTGGAGCTGGGGGGACGAGGAATGCCGGCAGGCGGCGGATGCCGTCGTGGCGGCACTGGACGGCGACGGACCGCGCCGCATCCTGGTGCTGGGGTCCGGCGCCGGACGCCTGGCGTACGACCTGCATCAGCGCACCGAAGCGGACCTTACGGTCGCCGTCGACTTCAACCCCCTGCTCTGCTACGTCGGCCATGCCGTCGCTGCCGGCGGGTCGCTGCGGCTGGTGGAGTTTCCGCTC
>MDTG01091643.1_pt1 | contig 82441 bp, 71 predicted proteins | sample 811421 | NCBI WGS metagenome assembly MDTG01 (sample SAMN05326645, study PRJNA326480) | marine metagenome | isolation source: seawater | place: Pacific Ocean: South East | collected 2011 | reverse complement strand
TGACTTCGTCTTCATGGATATTGGTTTGCCGGGCATTGATGGTTTCGAAACCACAAAGCGTTTACGTGAAAGCCATTGCACGATGCCGATAGTGGCACTAACGGGACATGCCAACTTGAAGACCGAAGGTTCTGGCTTGACAGACTTAATCACCAAGCCTATCGATAGTGATAAAGCACAAATGGTTTTCGCTAAATACCTTGAGCAAACTACAGATGAGCAAGCCCTGGTCGACGATGGCATTATCAATATCACCGATGCAGCGAGTCGCTTTGATGGTAACAGGGAGTTGGCCACAAGCATCCTTAAAGAATTTGTCGACGATATCCCGGCACGGATTGAAAAACTCACATCGCTGATGCAAGCTGAGAGTAAGGGTGGGCTATTGAGCGAAATGCATTCTATTAAGGGCGCAGCGTCTTATTGCGGCGTGACCCGTCTGCAAGAAGCCATTGTTGTGGCGTACGATCAGGTGCAACGCGCAGATAGCATAAATGATGCAAAAGATGCCATCAATAAATTGATGGAAGAGCTACAGTTGATTAGAGATGAGTTCGAGAAGCGGTTTAATACCTAAGGTAAGTAGTCAGCCACATTATTTGAACCAACATTTCGCACCAGTCTCTTTTTGCGCATAAAAAATAGCTCTGGTGCGAAAGGCTGGTTTGAACGCCGGATATTTCTACTTTGCACGAGGACCGGACATTTCAATTTAGCAGCAACAGCCTCACCACAAAAAGTTATTGCCGCTTATACAAATTTATAAGCGGCAATAACTTCTCGCAATGGGGGATTCTTAAGGGGGAGAGCAGCGATTCTCCCCCTTAAGTGCAAGCGCGAATTTACTTCGCGCGCAGCATAGTACTTGGGAGGCAGTTCCCAGCTCTGCAGGGAACTGCTGGTAAGCGGCAATAACTTTTTATGGTGAGAGAGGCCCAAAAGATGATTTCACAAAACCACCTGATCTTAAAATAGCAACCTATTGATTTAAAACAATAATTATAGGTCAAAATAAAAACACCCCTTATCCGCAAACAGAGTCGCCTTGACCTTGTTTGCGGATAAGCATGTTTAAAACCTTGTTATCCGCAAACAGGAGCTGCTATACTCTATTTGCGGATAAGTAATGACTTGCTCAGAGCTTCTGTGCGCGATGGGGGATCCTTAAGGGGGAGAGCAGCGATTCTCCCCCTTAAGCGCAAGTGCGAATTTAGTTCGCACTTAGCGTAATATTTAAGGTTTGCGGATAACTAAAAAGGTTCCATGATGTTTGTTGGTAGAGAATACGAGCTCCAAGAGTTAAATACCCTGTACCAGTCACCACAAGCAAACTTGGTGGTTGTGCATGGCCGGCGTCGTGTGGGTAAAAGTACGTTGATTGAAACGTTTATGGCAGATAAACCCTGTTTGCATTTCGATGGCCTTGAAGGTTTGCAGACCAAGGGACAAATTGAGCAATTCACCGCAGACTTACGCCAACAAATGGATGATCCCCTGCTAAAGCATGTTAACTTTAATGAATGGACGCCTATATTTGAGTATTTGACGGAATATTTTAAACAACAAACTAATAAACTGGTTGTATTTTTTGATGAATTTCAATGGTTGGCAGTCAACCAAACAAAGCTAGTGAGCCTCATCAAGAGCTACTGGGATAGGCATTGGAAAAATAGCAATGTTATGATTGTGCTTTGCGGTTCAGTATCGTCGTTTATGGTGAAACGGGTTATCAATTCAAAAGCGCTGTATGGCCGTATTGATCGTGAAATTTCCCTGCAACCATTTGCTCCCCGTGAAATTTTGCAATTATTGGATCATAAGCGCAGTAAAGATGAAATTATGCGTTATGCCATTACCCTGGGTGGGATCCCGAAATATCTCCAGGCCATCGATTCCAGTCAATCCTTCGAACAAAACATGAATAAGCTTTTCTTTATGGAGAATAGTCAGTTTGCTAATGAGTATGACAAAATATTTTATAGCCAATTTAGAGAGTATAAGGTTTATGAGAGCATTGCGAATTACTTGCAGGATAGACCGAGAACACTGGATGAAATTGCTAAACACCTCAAACTGCCATCGGGGGGTGGATTGCGATCGTATTTAGTGAATCTCGAAAAGACAGCATTTATTACTAGCTTCATACCTTACGATAAGGATCAAAATACTAAGCTGATTAAATATAAGCTAACCGATGAATATTTACGCTTTTATTTTAAATACATTTTACCCAATACCCAGCGTATTCAACAAAATCGCAAAGCAAATTTATTTTCGCAATTGGTAGTGCCACACTGGCAATCATGGCTTGGCTTTGCTTTTGAGAATTTTTGTCTGAAAAATGCGTTTCGCCTGGCAGAGTTAATGGGATTTGCGGACGCTGTGCTAAGTTGGGGGCCGTATTTCAGGAAACAAGACACCCATTTTCAGCTGGATTTAGTGTATAGTCGCAGTGATAATGTCATCACGGTGTGCGAAATGAAATACCGCGATAAACCCATTGGTGTCGAGGTCGTGGCAGAAGTTGAAAAGAAATGCGCCGAGCTGACTATCCCCCGCGGATACACGTTAGAGAAAGCATTGATTTCCCGCTTTGGTGCAGATGAACCATTACAAAAGCTTGGATACTTTCATCATTTGCTGAGTGTTGATGATCTTTTTGAATAGCGTAACAGCTTATCTAGGCGCTAAGTAGCAACAAGGCCAAAAAGATGATTTCACAAAACCACCTGGTCTTAAAATAGCAACCCATTGATTTTAAATAACTATTCTAGGTCAAAATAAAAACATTCCTTATCCGCAAACAGAGTTATCTTAACCTTGTTTGCGGATAAGCCAGTTTAAAACCTTGCTATCCGCAAACAGGAGCTGCTATACCGAGCCTTTAACCAGCTCGGCCATGGCCTCGGATAAGGCTTGGCGGTGGTAATGTTTGCGCGGAATAATGGCGGAGAAAGGTCCTCGGCTTCGGCGGGTTTGGATATAGCAAACCCCCCAATAACAACGTAGAATCGTCCATTTAACCGAGCTGAGAATTAATCCATGCGTTCTGTCCTAAAAATAACCATCGCCCCATTACTGTCTTTGTTTATTTTCATTCTTGGTAATGGCTTATTCTCTACCCTTCTGGCGTTGAGGCTCCATGGCGAAGGAGCGAGTACCTTCATGATTGGGGCAATGATGGGGGCGTACTATGCGGGTTTAGCCTATGGATCATTTAAAATAGAGAAGTTCATCCTCAATGTCGGTCACATTCGTGCATTCGCGGCGTTTGCCTCGTTTTTAGCGGTGATTAGTTTTGCTCAAGGTGTGTTTATCAATAATGGGCTCTGGTTGGTGTTTCGTTTTTTGGGTGGCTTTGCGACAGCTGGTATTTTTGTGGTTATCGAAAGTTGGTTGTTGTCGGTTGGTAGTACCCATACCCGCGGCCGGATATTGGCATTTTATATGATAAGTCTTTATGCGGGACAAGCGTTGGGGCAGTTTATGATTAACCTTAGCGATCCTGGCACGTTGATGCTGTTTGCGTTGACGGCAATGCTGTGCTCTTTAGCTGTGATTCCTTTGTCATTGACTAAAACCCCAAGCCCCGAAATCAGTCCTCCTTCACAATTAAACTTTGTACGCTTGTTTAAAATATCCGGATCAGGCGTCATTGGCTGTTTGTGCTCGGGACTTATTTTAGGATCGGTTTATGGCTTACTACCACTCATCATTGTCCAGCAAACCGGAAAAAACTCCATGGTAGCGTTATTTATGGCGTTAGTGATTTTGGGGGGCATGAGTTTACAATACCCGGTGGGTAAGATCTCTGACTTCATTGAACGACGTTTAGTGCTGCTCTGTTTAGCGCTATCAACCATCGTGTTGACAGGGATTTTGATTGTTAGCGCGCATTATTTATATCTTTTATATGTGAGTTTATTTGTCTTTGGTGGGTTGGTGTTTACCTTGTATCCTGTCAGTATCAGCCATGCCTGTGATAGTTTATCGGATGATGATATTGTCTCTGGGACCCAGGGGTTGTTGTTGGCTTATAGTGTAGGGGCAACCTTGGGCCCCTTTATCACGCCGGTATTCATCAAACTATTTGGTACTAACGGCTTGTATGTTTACATCATTACCGTTGGGATCTTATTAGCAGTCTTTCTGAGTTGGCGTAAAGCATCAGTACCACCAACTCAACAAGACGAAGGCTTTGTGCCATTACCACAAACAAGCCCAATTACCGCAGAAATGGATCCCCGTGGTGAGGGAGATAATTGATGGCTGAGTACTTAAACTGAGTTAACAGTAGGCTGGATTAATTGTTGTTCTTCTTCCAGTCCCGCAGATTGAGAAAAACCGCAGTTCCCTTTCTCATAAGCAACAAGGGCGGCAATGGCGAACAGGTCAACCATGACCATCAGCGCACTCGAGGTGTAAGTGCCATGTACGCCTTCCCACAGGGTTATACCCAGTAGAGGCAGACCAGTTAGCGTATAGGCTACGGTCTTTACCGTGGTTTTAGCGCAGGATGAGCTGAAAAAGCGACAATGGGATGCTGCTGGGTCTTGTGGGGTTAGGTCATCTGCCATGGGGATATCCTCTATTGTTATGGTTATATGTAGTCGGCTGATAATTGTACGAATTGAGCAGAAAATGTCAAATTTAAGGGGGCTAAGATTAAGAGCTGTATATAGCTTAGTTATAACTAGCTGTTATTTTAGCTATTGTAGGAAATGGTCGCAGAAAAATATCTTCTTTAACTTGCTGTTTTTAATATATATTTTAGAGGTTTCTTGCCAAGTGGCTCTTGTGGATTACCACAAAATCCATTAACAGCTGGTTATAATCTAGTTATATCCAGCTGTTATTTGATATTTTCGTTGACTTAACAGCTGGATATGACTAAGCTATATCCAGCTGTTATTTACCAATTTTAGTGGATTAACAGCTGGATATAGCAGAATTTAGTGGTGATATATGGCCAATATTATTGGTAGACAACAAGAACAGCAGTATTTGAAGCGAGCCTATGAGGCGAAATCCGCCCAGTTTATCGCGGTCTACGGTCGCAGGCGGGTAGGTAAAACGTTTTTAATCCGAGCCTACTTTGAGACAAAAGACTGTATCTTTATGCAAGTTATCGGTAAGAAAGATGGCACACTGGAGGATCAGTTGGCGATCTTCACAGAAGCACTTGAGGCTGCTTTTTTTGCAAATTTTGGCTTGAAGATCCAACGCCCCCCTAATTGGCATGAAGCTTTCAAGCTATTAACCGCAGCCATTGATGAGTTATCAGCAAGCAAAAAGATTGTACTTTTTTTTGATGAGTTGCCTTGGCTTGCAACTCGTCGTTCAGGTTTATTGCAAGAATTAGATTATTTTTGGAATCGTTATTGGTGTGATAATCCTAGAGTGAAGCTGATTATCTGTGGTTCTGCAGCGGCATGGATCATTGATAATATTATTAATGCTCGAGGCGGTTTGCATAACCGTTTAACCGGACAGATACTGTTACAGCCGTTCAATTTAGCTGAGGTAAAAGACTATTTAAAAGCGAATAAATTCCGCTACGGCGTCAAACAAATCCTCAATCTCTATATGATGCTAGGCGGTATACCTTATTATTTAAGCTTGCTTGATCCTAAGTTTTCAGTTCAGCAAAATGTCGAGCAGCTGTGCTTTCAAGCGGGTGGCAATTTAACGAATGAGTTTGATAATTTGTTTTCATCACTGTTTGAACAAGCTAATGCTCATGAAGAGCTCGTGAAAATCATGGCGAAAAGCCATAGCGGTGTAGAACGTAGTGAGCTTGTTAAGCGGGCAAAATTATCAAAAGACGGGGGTACGCTATCAAAACGTCTGCAGGAATTAGAAGCTGCGGGTTTTATTACAACCTTCAAGCCGATGGATAAGCAACGAGGGGTTTATTATAAACTTATAGATGAATTTACTTTATTTTATTTAGATTGGGTGAGCCCTATCAAAGGCAAACCTATTGACAAAGAATACTGGCAAGAAAAAACAAAGTCTCAGACTTATAAGATTTGGTCAGGTTATGCCTTTGAGATGTTATGTTATAAGCATATTGAACAAATACGCAAAGCGTTGAAGATCCCCGGCGGCACCGTGGTGGAGAACTGGCGCTTTGTTGGTAAGCAAGATGATAGATTGAGCAATGGTGCGCAAATTGACTTGTTATTCGATCGTGATGATGGTGTCATTAATCTGTGTGAAATAAAATATACCGACAAGCCGTTTGCTATTGATAAAGCTTATAGTCAAAGATTATTGGCAAAAGCTGATGTTTTACGAAACAAGACAAAAATTAAAAAAGACATTTTCTTTACAATGGTTAGTGCTAATGGTTTGCAAGAGACGATGTACTCAGAAGAGTTAATTACCGCAGTAGCTGTTGCTGAAGATTTAATGACTGAATAAATACACCAAACACACCCAATCCCCCTCACTGTGGGTTTCTTCAAGGCTGAACCAGGGAGAATAGGCTTGCTGAATCAGTGGTAGTTGGTCGTGTAGAATACCAGAGAGGATGATTTTGCCGTCAGGTTTTACCAATTCGGCAAAACGCGCGGCTAATCCCACTAATGGCTGCGCAAGAATATTAGCGACTAAGACATCGGCTTGGGCGTCGGGCAAGGCATCCGGTGCAACAATCACAAATTGTTCTGGGTTAATGTTGTTTTTGGCCGCATTATCAAGGCTAGCCTCTAGCGCTTGAGGATGATTATCTACGCCAATGACCTGGGCTGCGCCCCGCTTGTGAGCCGCAATGCCTAAGATCCCAGAACCACAACCGTAATCAATAACTGTTTTGTTCGTTAATGTCATTAGGCTTAACTGCTCTAAACACATGGCGGTAGTGGGATGCGTGCCGGTACCAAAAGCGAGTCCGGGATCTAATATAATATTTGTCGCCGCAGGCTCAGGTGGTTCGCACCAACTGGGACAAATCCACAAGTCATTGCCGAACTTCACGGGTTTAAAATAACGTTTCCATTCGTTTTCCCAGTCTTTATCAGCTAGCTGGGATTGTTGGTAATGGGGCAGTTTTTTCCCCCATAATAGACCAAGACTTTCTAGACATTCATCAATATCCATTGCTTCATTAAACAATGCGGTGACGACGGTTTCTTGCCAGGTGAGAAGTTGGTCGGCGCTGGGTTCATAGATAGGCTCATCACCGCCATCTTGGAAGGTCACACTGGCAGCGCCAATGGCGAATAGCAGATCGCCTAAGTGCTCAGCATCATCGCCATGGGTAAAGAATTGCAGTTGATGCCAATTCATTATTGCTTGATACCAAGCATTTTTTCGAGGTAATGGATGTTAGTGCCACCGGTGGCAAAATTGCCGTCCTTTAGAATGTCACGGTGTAACGGAATATTGGTTTTGATCCCCTCCACCACAATTTCATCCAGGGCATTACGCATGCGGGCAATGGCAATTTCACGGGTATCACCATAAGTGATCAGCTTACCAATCATAGAATCGTAAAACGCCGGTACTTCATAACTGGTATAGATATGGGAATCCACCCGTACACCAGGACCGCCCGGCGGATGATAGAAGTCAATTTTACCGGGTGATGGCATGAAGCTTTGTGGATCTTCTGCATTAATACGGCACTCAATGGCGTGACCTTTGAGTTCAATGTCACTTTGCTTAATGCCAATGCCTTCGCCACTGGCAACCCGTAATTGTTCTTTGATCAGATCAACACCGGTGACCATTTCCGTGACGGGATGTTCCACTTGAATACGGGTATTCATTTCGATGAAGTAGAAATGCCCGTCTTCATAGAGGAATTCAAATGTTCCTGCACCACGGTATTTGATCTCTTTACAGGCTTGTACACAACGCTTGCCAATATGCTGACGTTCTTTGTCTGAAATACCTGGCGCAGGGGCCTCTTCGATAACTTTTTGGTGGCGACGTTGCATGGAGCAATCACGCTCACCCAAATGAATAGCGTTACCCTTACCATCACCTAAGACTTGCACTTCGACGTGACGGGGATTCTCTAAAAACTTTTCCATGTAGACCATTGGATTACCGAAGTTGGTTTCGGCTTCGGCTTTGGCAAGACTGATGGCTTGCACCAGGGTTGCTTCGCTGTTCACAACGCGCATGCCGCGACCACCACCGCCACCGGATGCTTTAATGATAACCGGGAAGCCGATCTTTTGTGCTATCTTGATATTGGCTTTGTCATCGTCGCCTAAGGGGCCATCGGAACCTGGTACACAAGGTACGCCGGCTTTTTTCATGGCTTTAATGGCGGAGACCTTATCCCCCATCAAGCGAATGGTGTCTGCCGTTGGGCCAATAAAAATAAATCCACTTTGCTCAACGCTTTCTGCAAAATCTGCATTCTCAGCCAAGAAACCATAGCCGGGATGGATAGCAACCGCATCAGTAATTTCAGCAGCACTGATGATGGCCGGAATATTTAAGTAACTCTCAGATGCGTGAGCCGGACCGATACAAACCGCTTCGTCGGCGAGTTTGACGTGCATTAAATTGCGATCAGCGTAGGAATGGGGTGCGACGGTTTTGATGCCAAGTTCACGACAGGCACGCAAAATTCGCAAGGCAATTTCGCCGCGATTGGCGATAACGACTTTTTCTAACATAACAGGTGGCCCTTAATCCTAGTGTTATTCTTCTTCAATGATAAATAATGGCTGACCGTATTCAACGGGCTGGCCATTCTCAACCAAACGAGCCGCGATCACACCGCTGGCATCGGCTTCAATGTGATTAAACATTTTCATTGCTTCAACAATACATAACACATCGCCCACACTAACGCGTTGGCCAACTTTAACAAAGTTGTCGGCATCTGGCGAAGGTGAGGTATACATGGTACCGACCATAGGTGACTTCACTGTATGACCCAACAATGGGGAGTCTTCCGTTGCCGCAGGCGCTTCTTCGGGTTGATGATGATTGACGGGAGCCGCAGCGGCCGCTGCTGGTGCTATCATTGTCGGCATGGGTGCAGCAGCAACTGGCGCTTGGCTACCATAACGGCTGATGCGCACCGCTTCCTCGCCTTCTTTAATTTCAATCTCAGCAACGCCGGTTTCATCGATGAGTTCAATGAGCTTTTTGATTTTACGGATATCCATGGTGGTCTATTAGCCTCCTAAGTGTTTGTGAGCCTCGGTTAAAGCCCGTTGATAACTGTTAGCGCCATGACCTGCAATCACAGTGACGGCAAGATCAGAAAAAAATGATTGCTGACGAAAAGCGTCGCGTTGCGTAATGTCAGATAAATGAACCTCAATGAAGGGAATTTGAACAGCCGCGATGGCATCTCGCAGAGCAATACTGGTGTGGGTAAACGCTGCTGGGTTAATAAGGATAAAGTCTGTGCCATCATCGAGGCAGGCATGAAGCCGCTCGATTAGCACATGCTCAGCGTTGCTCTGCATGTGGGTCAAATTGTGACCATATTCTTGTGCTTGCTGTTCGAGGCCTGAGTTGATGGTGGCGAGGTCAGTGGTGCCATACGTCTCGGGCTCTCGGCGACCGAGCAAGTTCAAATTTGGACCATGTAAGACTAAAATATTCGCCATTTGGTGGTTTTCATATCAGTTTCAAGGTTGCAGGGGATTGTGCCCTACTTTGCGCGATATGTCCAATATCTTCGACGTTCCCTGCGAGTTCGCTGCAAAGTTGACATTAAGCCAATGATTGGCAGTTAAATATTACTCAATTACTCATGTGGATTAATCCAAGGTGGATCAGCAAAAAATTCAATAGGGCTTGTTACTCTAATACCATTTTTATCAAAAGAACGATTCAGATTGCCTACTAACTGTACAGCACGTTGTGGTCGTAGTTTTTCAGTATAGTATTTCAAACTATTGGAGATGTTAGTGTCACTCGATTTGACTTCGATTAGATCTGTCACTTTATCATCGATGACGGTGACAAAATCGACTTCGCGGCTATCTTTATCGCGGATGTAGTGCAATGTACATTTATGGCCATGATAATCTTCTAAAAAATGCAAACGTTTTAACAAAGTCGTCGCAACAAGATTTTCGAGACGGATACCAGGATCATCGACTGTATCGCCATTATCATAAAAATAAACTTTTGGTGGCTTCTGGATTGAGCGAGGTATATTTTTAGTCAGTGGGTAGATAGGAAAGCAAATATACATGCGCTCTGCCAAGGCTAGCCAATTTTTAGCGGTGCGAGGGGCAATTTGTAGATCCCCTGCTAAGTTTGATAGTGTAATCAAGTTACCGGCTCGTTGTCGTAATTCATCGATAAATAGATATAAAAGCTGGATATCTTGTATCTGTTCCAAGTCACGGATATCTTCCCGTAGAATTCTATCAAATCGCTCGCGTCGCCAGCGCCGCACTTCTCGTTCATCATTGCTCAAGAATGGCTCTGGGAATCCACCCAGCCGCAACAGTCGTTCATAACCCTCTGTCATCGTCATGCCTTCAGGCAGCTCATCTATCGTGAGCGGATGAAGCCGCCAATAGTGATAACGTCCCATCAAAGAATCACCCCCGCGTCGGTAGACATCAAGACGTGCCGAGCCCGTGACAATATATTGTTGATCATCAGGCTTGCTGTCATAAACCCCTTTAATCCATTGTTTCCAACGAGGGTATTTGTGTAGTTCATCAAAAATAATGAGAGGGCTGTCTTGTTTCCACTGTTTTTTGGTAATTGCACGTCTATCTTCATCAACATCCCAGTTAAAGTATTCACAATTGTGGTATTCCTCTTGGCACAGGGCCTGGCTTAAGGTGGTTTTGCCGACCTGGCGGGGTCCGCCGATGAATACCATCTTTTTGCTAATGTCTTGAATAATATAAGGTTCACAATATCGCTTCATAACTGGTTTACCTGTTCTAGGAAAATACTCGGCCATTTTGAACTGCCATCCAAAATGGCCGCGGCTATTTTGAATAGTAGTTCAAAATAGCCGGATTTACAAGTTCTTGATGTTGAATAGATCGCTATTAGAAACTCTAGCTGCGATTAACGTTTCCACTGGGCAGAACCTGACTGCCCTGGACCTGAAAACACTTTGATCAATATTTCATGGATGCCGTGTTTATCGAGTTCAGCTTGTTCTTTGGTGAGTTCATTAATAAACCATAGTGATAATTCTTCGACGGTGATATTTTTGACCGGCAAGACTAATACATCGCGCTGCAAGAAGGGGATCTTTTCGTTGTTGAAGTGTACGTAAAGGTAATCCCCGTCTTCTTCGATGGTTTGGTGAGCAGATGCGCCAGCTACCAAGAAGAATTCACTTAGGCTCTTACACAGTTTGCGCAGGGTTTCTTTGTAAATATCATAATCAAAGGCCATGCCGAACTCATTCGTTTCAGCGGTGATGGCGGCATAGACAGTAAAGTTATGGCCGTGGAGTTTTTCTCGGTGGGTTGGGGAAAAAATCGTATAATGCCCCGCAGAAAATTTCATGTCTTCTTTAAATAATTCGATGGTGGTTAAATTTGTCATTGTGCTCTCTTGGTTACAGTTTCATTCGGCAATCTTGCAACCTAAAGCCGATGAGATCAAGTTCAATGGCCTTTGTCAGCGCCATGGCTTTGAAGATCTCACCCATCTCACTGGGTAATAACAAATACTTCACTGCCTGGGTCATGGTGTAGTGGGCTGCCGTGTCAGCGGGAGCCACAGAATTTGCCATACACTCGAGAATGCCACAATTTGTCAGAAAGCTTGCTTGCGGGGTAAAGCCTGCCACATGAAACCCATTGTCAAAAGCTGCATTTGCAACGGCAGTAAAATCCACATGGGCAGTAATGTCTTGTAGACCTGGGTAAAGCAAAGGATCGGTATGGGCCCGCTGTTGGTAATGACACATTAAAGTACCTTGATAACGGCTGGGGTGGTAATACTCTCGGGCTGGATAACCGTAATCAATCAGTAACACCAGGCCTTGGTTTAAGCAATCACTGATGCTTTTGATCCAGGGAGTTAATAGCGGATTAATTTCGGTTTGGTAGCCGCGTGCAAAACAATCTTTGCTTAAGCATTCGTGTACGTGGGTTATCTCAGGGATTAAGTCTGTTATGTCTTCGAGTTGCCATTGAAGTGAATCATCGACCATGTATTCTTTGACACTGTCTTGTTGAAACTGCAATAAGCGCACTGGCATGGCATCCAATACTTCATTAGCAAGCACGACACCGTTGATGGGTTGTTCAGGTAATTGTTGCAGCCAAGTGACTTTGTTTAACAAATGAGGACATTTGTGTTGAATCGTTGCTCGTTGTTGCTGTTGTAAATGGGTGCTGAGATCAAGAATATAATACTGCGCTGGCAAGCTGTCTTTTGCCTCGAGGCTTAGCAAAATATCTGCTGCCATAGTGCCATTACCACCACCGAACTCTAGAATATCTGCATCACCATCAATCGCCTGTAATACTTGTTGGCATTGGTTGGCAAGGCACAGTGAGAACAAGGGCGATATTTCTGGAGCGGTATGAAAGTCTCCATGTTTGCCAAAAATTCGCTGCCCGCTGGTGTAATATCCAAGATTAGGTGCGTATAATGCCATTTCCATGAATTGCGAGAAGGGAATGGTGCCGCCATTTGCGCCGATCGTGTCGACTATCAGGGTCTGCAATTCTGCTGAGTGAGCTAGTGCTTCAGCAGAGGGCTCAGGCAAATTATCAGGCGCTGATGAGTTCATGGATTTGCTTCATTGTTAAGACGGCCAGAGTATAGCGTAAAACGAGACAAAAGAAATGAATAAAGTGATTCTCATTACTGGAGCCGGCCGACGTATCGGTGCGGCCATTGCCAGACATTGCCATCATTGCGGTTGCAATGTGGTTATTCATTATCGCCAATCCCAAGCCGAAGCCCAGCTGCTTGCTGATAGTCTTAATCAGCGTCGGGATAATTCTGCAGTGACTTTACAAGCGGATTTTAACGAGCTAAGCAGTCTCACGCCTCTGGTAGATGATGCTTACCAAACTTGGGGCCGATTAGATGGGTTAGTTAATAATGCCTCGAATTTTTATCCCACACCGATTGCTGAAGCAACAACCGCGCAATGGGATGATTTATTTAACGGTAATGCAAAGGCGGCGTTTTTCTTGTCCCAAGCAGCAGCAGAGTATTTGCGTGACAGTCGAGGTACTATCATCAACATTATTGATATACATGGGGCGACGCCGCTTAAAGGTTATGGCATCTATTCCATGGCCAAAGCAGCATTGCAGATGCAAACCAAAGTCCTCGCCAAAGAATTGGCGCCTGCTGTACGCGTGAATGGCATTGCGCCCGGTGCCATTGCCTGGCCAGAAGCCCAGAATAGTCTAGATCCTGCACAACAACAGCACATCATTGATCAAACATTATTAAAACGTCACGGTAATGAACAAGATATTGCCAAAGCAGTTGAGTATTTTCTATTGCACAGTGATTATGTGACGGGGGAAGTGCTTGCTGTCGACGGTGGCCGCTATCTATAAATTGCTCTTTTGCCTCAATACATTGTTGCAAACGTTTTTCCGGTGCTTATTTACTCTTTTGTAAACGCCGCTCCTCAAAACGCTTGCGCCTCGTCTTGAGACAAATCGCTAATTTATAGGGTAGCTTCAGCGAGTAGACAGAAATTTTTTTTAAATCCACTATTGCATATTTAACTTATCAAGATATAATGCATTAAAACATTATCTTGCATGGAGTTAGGCATGAGCAATAGTTTTCAAACTGAGATCCCAAGAGCGCGGGTTAACATTACTTTGGATTTACACACCGAAGGTGCCTTGCGCAAACAAGAACTGCCCTTGAAGTTAATGGTGTTAGGTGATTTTTCTCACCGCCAAAGTAGCAAGCCACCGGAACCAATTCGAGTGAGCAAACATAATTTTAACGATGTATTACGTGAGCTTGCCCCGCAGTTGCGATTAACTGTACCGAATTTCTGTAACCGCGAACAAAGTGATATGGCAGTGGCGCTCACCTTTCAAGAACGCCAAGACTTTCACCCCGATGATATTGCCCTGCAAGTGCCAGCGATGCGACGTTTGATCGCCATGCGCAACTTACTCAAAGAACTCAAAGCAAACTTGATCGATGACCGAGAATTGCGACAACGCTTACAACGCATTATTGATGAGCCAGAGCAATTGCAAGTGTTGCAAAAGCAATTAGAGGAGCTATCAGAGGAGGATGGGAATAATGACTGACACTGATCAAACCCTGCTGTCTAACCTCATTGGTGAAACTGTACCTTGTCGCCCTGTAGTCATAGACGATTATTTAACGCCAACGCAATTAGCCGAGCAAGACCGTAATAGCCGGTTAACGGCAGCGGTCAATGTGTTATTAGACTGTTTGGCCGAAGACAACCATACATCACCACGCATTGATCGAGTGCTCATCGATGATTTTATTGCCCGTATTGATGGCGTGTTAAGTCAACAAATGGATGCAATTCTCCATCACCCAGACTTTCAAGCCTTAGAAGCCAATTGGCGTGGCCTTGAGTATTTGGTGCAGCGCAGTGATGTAACTGCTAATAGCAAAATTGATATTCTTGATATTACCAAGCAACAGCTGCAAGATGATTTTGATGATGTCATAGATATTACCCAATCCCATTTGTATAAGCTTATTTATCAGCGTGAGTATGATACGCCGGGAGGCGAACCGGTGACAGCGATGTTAGGGGGTTATTATTTTTCAGCCGAGGCGGCAGATGTGAAGCTGCTCGATAATTTATCCAAAGTTGCTGCCAGTGCCCATTGCCCCTTTATTAGTGCCGTCAACGAAGGGTTTTTCCACAAAGACTCTTTTGATGACGTGATGAAAATGGACAGTGTGACAGAGCATTTTGACCGTGCCGAATACATCCATTGGCGCAGTTTCCGCGAACAAGACGATGCGCGTTATGTGGGATTAGTGATGCCACGGTTTTTGTTGCGTATGCCCTATGATCACAGTCAGCGAATTACGTCATTTGTTTATAATGAGAATGTCAAAGGGGCTGACCATCATAAATATTTATGGGGCAATGCCTGTTTTGCTTTCGGCGCAAATCTAGCAAAGAGCTTCAAGGATTATGGTTGGACAGTGAATATTCGCGGACCGGAGTCCGGCGGTAAAGTCGAAGGCTTGCCAATCCATCAATTCAATCAAGGTATTGGTCTTGAAACCAAGATCCCAACGGAAATCATTATTCCTGAAACCCGCGAAATTGAATTAGCTAACTTAGGGCTGATTCCATTAAGTTATTACAAAAATAGCGACTATGCGTGTTTCTTCTCTGCTAATTCAACCCAACTACCTCAAGCCTATTACGATGATGAGGCCATGAGTAATTCTCGTGTCAATGCTCGTCTGCCGTATGTGTTCTTGGTGTCACGTATAGGGCATTACCTGAAAGTATTACAACGGGAAAATATTGGTTCCAATAAATCTGCCACCGAGCTAGAGAATGAATTAAATACCTGGCTTAAAACATTAGTCACCAAGATGAATAATCCCGAACCAGCATTGATAGCAACCCACCCCTTACGGGAGGCTCACGTTGCTGTTAGACCAAAGCTGGATAATCCGGGATTTTATCATATCGATTTATTCGTGATGCCGCACTTTCAAGTGGAAGGCTTGGATGTGCGCTTATCGTTAGTTTCTCAATTACCTTCAACAAACCAATAGGAGCATCTCATGGCGACACCAGGTTATATGTGGTTGACCGACGACCAAGGCAGCGCGATCAATGGTACGGTGAATGTATCGGGTCGTGAAAATAGCATTGAAGTGACGGGCTTTCAGCACCGGATCTATATTCCCAATGATCAAGACACGGGAGCATTAACAGGCACTCGTAAACATGAACCCTTTGTGGTGACTAAAGTGTTTGATTCCGCTTCCCCCATACTCAACAAAGCCTGCTGTAGTGGTAAAACCCTGCAAGAGGTCAAACTTAGTTGGTATCGGATTAATGCCCAGGGGCAAGAAGAAGAGTATTTTCAGCATGTCCTTAACAATGCCAAAGTGGTGGCAGTGGAGCCTGTAATGGCTGACATCAAAGACAAATCCAAAGAAAGCCAAGGTCACCTGGAGAATGTGGCATTTCGTTACGAGAAGATCCGGTGGAAGTACTTAGACGGTAATATTGCCACGGAAGATCAGTGGAGCGAAAAAGTGTAAGACATGAGCCACATGACGAAGTGTGTTTTACCCACAGGAGTTGCAACACCCCGTTTTCACGGGGTTTGCTAACCGTTAGGGAGGTTACTGCTAAACAAAAAAATATCAATAAATCACGGACTTGTCTGTGGCTGATGATGGTTGAAATGATAGTGTCGTCCTAAGTTGGTCAATAAATGCATTGCTGACATAAAAAAAAATGATTTTTTTTATAAAAACCCCTTGCGGGGTGAAAATGCCTGAACTATACCTGTAAGACATAACGAAAATAGTTAGGGCAATCAGCGAGTTAATCGAACATAGATGATGATAACTCGCTTGGAACGAGCTAGGCATTGACAACCGAATGGCACGTTTCTATGACAAACACGATGAAACCATCATGGTTTGGTTTTATGGTGGTTTGCCCGACTGTAAGAGAGGCAAGCAATGTCACAACCAAGAAGGCGCTCATTACCCGTCTATCAAGTGCAGGCTCTAGATAAGGGTAGACGCTTACAAATAACAAAGCGTCTGTCACAAACAGCGTTTAATCGCTTGAGAACACCTGAGCGTCAAACAATTGAAGACAAAGAGCGTGGGCAGCGTTTCTATTACGCTTTGTTAGATCTGACGGAATACTTTATGCGAGAGCTAGCATTTAAGGAGTTTTCGTCAGCTAAACAAGAGGCATTGCGACAAGACATTATCAAGCTTACTGAAGATGGCTGCGAAGACTTAGTGAAGTTACTTAGTTTAAGTTGGAAGTTAGCGAAGTTACGAGGTCGATTAACTGGAATTGGTAACACGATTAAAAATCACTGCAAATGGCTAATGGAAGAACTCTATCCAGAGGATTATCGTCAACAATTAAGTGAACTTGGTAAATTAGAATGGCCTGAAGAGGAAATCAGTGATGATGCAAAACAAAAGTATACAGATATTGCTATCAAGTTAGGCAAGGTTGCATTGACTGAAGACATTACGGACTTATTGATACAAGTACGGCTTAAGGTTGATGGTTCACAACCGAAAGGAGAGACTCAACAGGTTGATGACTTGAATGATGAGGATGAAGTATCCGACGACGTTGGAATAAGTGCAGATGCGAATACGCCTATTTTTGCGAAGATTATACGTTTCAGTCGTGTCAATTCAGGTGTTGTAATTGAAGCTCCTTCATCACCACGTAGTGTTACAGAAGAACGTAGAAGACCAGATAGTAGCGGGATAGATGACTTGATTGAAACGGATAGGCGCAGACCTGTTGAGCGCAAACGTCTGCGTAGTTTTCGAAATGCAGGATGGGTAGCTAAACCACAGCCACAACAACCTTCTGGCTGGCAGAAACTATGGCATTGGATCCGTTGGATTTTTTGTTGTTGCCCAGCCGAAGATGTGGTGACAGAAAATCATACCCATAGTGGGGAAGGTTCAGTGTCGACACCTGTTGTGTCAAGACACAGTTCTGATGGCAGAGAGAATAAGTCCAGTAGTAGCATGATTCTATCCCGGCTAAGTGGTGATGAAGCAGATTGCATGGCTGAAGACCCGCTAGAAGAAGAGTGCTTGTATGGATCACCGGTAACGGGAGAACGGAATATTGAAGCTGCAATAGCACAAGAACAGCAAGCAAGAGCGATCAAAAAACTACAAGAGCAGTATAATAGGCGACTGCGAGAAGGCCTTGCTAGTGAAGAGGTTAAACCTGGCGTAACGAAATTTAGTATGGCTAATGGATAGTGGGTAATAGGCTAATAACAATAACATGAAACATAACTGCTACAGCAAACTCAGTCAGTTGATATCCAATACGGAACTCAGTGCTAAAGATAATCTGTTAGATGCTGTCGCCTCCGCGAATGCAGAGGTTATCGACAAAATTTCTCAACAACAACCTCAGGCTGGTCATGACTTATTGACATTATTATTGCCTCACGTCACCCAAGTTCTGCCAGCCAGTGCTGTTGTCGAACTGAAACCTACACCCTATCAAACCCGTAGCAAACATACCATGACTAAGGGCATGCGCTTTAAGAGTAACAGTACACACCCGTACTCATTCATCAGTTGTTATGACACAGAGGTATTACCATTGCGCGTGAGTGATGCACGGTATTGTGAAACCCCAACAGGCAGTGAGGTGACAATGACGTTAGCGGCTTTGCCAGGCGTAACGTTTGCTACACTGAAGCTTGACTCATTTACGATGTATTTGCAGGGGGAGTCACTATTGATTGATACGTTGCAAGTGAGCCTACTGCAAGCAGCGAAAGCGGTTAGTCTGTGTTTTAACGGGGAGAAATATTCACTTCCCCTCTTACAAGGGACCTATACCAGTCCTGTACAAGGATTATTACCCACTTACCTAACAGCTCAGCCGGCGCTCCACTATTTATTAGAAAATCTCTATTATGACGAGCGCCAACATTTTGTTAGCATCAATGGCTTGGATACTGTTAACTGGTGTGGGTCAGCAACAGAGCTCACGATAACAGTTCATTTTGATGAATCAATTCCTGCGCTCAGTCAATTACGTCATGACAATATCCGACTTAATTGCGTTCCTATCATTAACCTCTACCCACAAACCTGTGAACCTATAATGGTGACAGCCCAGCAGCAGGACTATCCAATCACTGTTGATGTTAATAATGCACAATGCTGGCTTTACGATATTGTGGATGTGACATTGCAGGATAAATACGGTAAGCAGCAACGGCTCACGCCGGTCAGTACACAGGGTTTTAATATAACGTACAAGAAAACACGGCTATTGAGTAATGCTGCCTATCCCCACTACAGTCTCAGTTTACAGAACAACTATGACGTTGCCCCACAAACTGCCGCGGTTGCAGCTCTCGTACATCAAGGCAATGGCCCTTATGATGAGCTCTATCCAGGCGTAGCCCTGACGGCGCAGTCGGGTTTGCCAAATGACTTACAACTGAGTTTATTGACGCGGCCGCAGCGGGCTTCACAAGCCTTGCTTGATGACACGGCAATAGAAATTTTAACTATATTTTTACATCAACATTTCCAATCAATCATTGATCATGAATTACTGAAACAATTACTAACGCTGTTAGATGTCAATCAGCGTTATCAAACTATCATTGCTAATATAACTGCTATCAATGCTACGCCATTGGCTTACTGTTATAAGGGTGCAAAGGTGACAGGTTTCACCCTTCATATGACAGTGTCTAAGTCGGTTAATGATATGCTGAGCTTACGTAAATTAGCGGGCATTTTACACCGATTTTTTTGTTATTACGCAGATCTTAATACGGTGATTGTTCTGGTTGTCTATTCGCAATACAGTGATGAGGAGTATACATGGCAGCCATTGCTCGGCCAGAAGCTAACCCTGTAACGCAATTACTGGAGACCCGGGCCCAAGCTTGGACATTACAGGCATTAGTGAACTATTGTAGATACTATGATATTGACTACCACGTCAAGCCAATGAACTCATTACAGTTTCCCGGCCAAGAAGTCGCTAAATTTAACTATCAACACGACAGGCTGATCATCGATGTTAATTGCTTTGGTCTTGTGGGCGTTAGCTCACCACTGTCACCGGACTTACTACACCAAGCAACCTTAGCGAAGAATCAAGATTTACGCGATGATTTAATTCGCCTAAATGACCAAGTCTATGACGTATTGGTACGGTTCTCTTGTCTCAATAATAAGGTGCAAGCTTATGAGAGGACTAACTACCGACGTAACTTGCCATACTTGGCATTACAATTAAAATCCGTCTTTGCGCCGTGGTCTTTCGTCATTGAAGATAGTCGTGGTGAATGGTTAGCATTAACTGAGCAACATTCTCTTGGTTACCATTGCCGGCTTAATGACACGGCAATGCTGGGTCAACGTTATTATCATCCCCAACAGGGCTTACACATAACCCTGGGCCCAATGAGTCTGGATGATTTTTTGCAGTTGAATAATGATCCCAAACGTTGGCAGCGCTGCCATGATGAACTTCTGACATTTTCACCCAAACCACCACACTGTAAGTTTACGCTGTTGGTAATACCCTCCGCTTGCTCTTTACAGCTTGGTAACCAACCAATCTATCTCGGTTGGCATTGTTGGCTGGGGAGAACAATCAATAAAAGCATGGAAATAAAATATCACTACTGACAAACCCCCTGCTCCCGCAAAAATTTATCAGTGGCTTGGAACATCTGCATCGATGGCATATCATTGTGGCCATGAACCTCAAAGGATTGCCATTGTTTGGGTTGATTGGCAGCGACGAATAAGCGCTCACCAAGCTTTGCAGGAACAATCGTATCACTGCTGCCATGCATCATGAGCACAGGGATATGAAGACGCGTGATTTTCTCGATGCTGGTGTATTTATCTTTCATCAATAGTTTGACGGGCAAGAAGGGATAATGATAACTACCCACATCACCAAGTGAGCTGTAAGGTGATTGTAGTACTAGTGCCGCTGGCGGGTAATGCAATGCCATCTCTACTGCGACACCAGTGCCAAGGGATTCACCGTAGTAAACGATACAGCGAGGTTTTACCCGTTGACGTAGGTAATTCACGGCAGCTTCGCCATCTTTATACAGTCCCGTCTCGGTTGGCTTACCGGGATTGCCGCCGTAACCACGGTAATCAAACAAAAATACGCCATAGCCGTGAATCAAATAAGGAGTAACTAAATAACTCCGCAGATTAATCGCACCAGCATTGCCATGAAAGATCAATAGCGTGGGTAAATTGCGTTGTGCTGGGCGATACCAGGCTTGTAGTGATAAACCATCGTTCGTGGTTAAGGTAATGGTTTCACCTTTAGGCAAGGCCCAATGGTCACCGGTTGGTCCATAGCCGGGGCGGTAAATGATTTGCCGTTGGAATAAATATAGGAATACTGCAACCAAGACATAAATCAATACAATACTCAGTAGCAGTCGCCCCATCGGCCACTTGAATGAACCTTGCATTGCCTAAGCCTCTTACATGGAAGACTTTTCTTCAGGCCGCAAGCGTTGGTAAAAATTACAGGCGGATTGGTTGCCCAGCTTACAGGCTTGGTGAATATCTGCAATACCCCGCTCTCTGTCACCACCACGGCCGTAACAATTACCGCGGTTTAAATAAGAATTAGCGCTATCAGGTTGCAATTGCAGTTGGTGATTATAGTAATTGACGCACTGGCCATAATCGCCTTTTTTGAAGTAAACCCAACCTAGATTACCCATGATCATGGCTTGATCTTTCGGGTTACGCTCGAGAGCTTGCTTCAAGTCAATAATCGCTTTGTCGTAATTACCCATGTAACCATAAGCTAAACCTCGGTAAACATAAATGTTAGCGGGTTTGCCCATAACATTGGGATCCATCGCCAGCGCCCGGTCAAATTGTTTAATAGCGCCGGGGTAGTCTTTTTGTTTAAAGATATTTACACCATTATGATAGGTCTCGATAAAAGATTTAGACGTCGGTACTGATGTTGTTGTCTGCGCTGTTGCTGATGATGCCACAGTTTGCTGAACCATTTGTTCAGCGGGTACATGTTGCATTGCTGTTTGTTGTTGCTGTTGTTGCTGAGCGCGGCTAGGGCGTTGCATTGGCGGCGGTGTGGAACCATCAACTTTCATGGCTGGTGCTACATCAGGCTGATTGGCCTCTGTTGGTTGTGCCAGCTCCTGTGCTGCAGTTTGTGAAGCAGGCTTATCGCTTGCTGCTGCAATGGTTGGCTCGGTTTGAGCAGGCGTAGACTCAACGATTATCTGATCAGGGTTTACCATACGGGTGCGGTGGGTCACCTGAGAACCAGAATGTTGGGTAGAATCCATCATTCGTTGGCCAGCAGCTTGCAGTGAATCAGGTTGTTTTACATAGCCATTGATTTGTCCGGCTATGGTTTGTTGTTCTTCAGCTGCGCGGTATTCGGCACCAGGATGTCCAGTAACTGGTTGGGCTTCTCGAGGTTTAGCGCCAGGATGACCCATGGGTTGTTGATGGGGTTGTTGTTGTGGCTGAGGCGCTGCGGTGGGCGTAGATTGTGCGGGCTTGGTTGCAGGCTTTGCTGGCATCGTTGTGTGGGTGGCAGCTTGTGGCATGTCCTGGGTTCCTGGCATCGTTGATTCACTGATAGACATGGCTTGTAATTTCATTTCTTCAGTCTTGTCACTGAAGGTATTAAGATTGCTTGATGCAGTGATATATTCCATCACCAGCAGCAAGATGACCAAGCCAAACAGACAATAGCGCATGAGTTTGACTTTGTCGTCCATCTTTTGGTCGGCGTCCATGGCTTCACGAGCTGCGGGTTTGCGGAGGAAGTAAATGATCAATAACGTGAGCAGTGCTGGCACGATGAGTACAGCCATGCCCATCAACATACCGCCAGCAGCCATCATTGCCATACCGGCATTGCTGCCAATGGAAAAGACGACAATAGCAAGAATATAAACAACCAGGGTGCCTAACATACTTATCAGGCCACACCAATAATAGGTCTCAAGAATGGAACGGGCCCAGGCTTTGCATTTAAGAGTATAAATTGCGGCAATAAATCCCGCCAAGCTAATGATGAATGTAAATACACCACTCAATGTGCCAGTCATTGAGGAGGGTTTGCCCATGCCGAATTGGCTGACAATGCTGATCCCAAGCACACTAAATAACGTGGCTAACAGGGATAAACCAGCAAAAATAATGGTTAACCAACAGATGACGGTGACGGAGGTAGGGCGATGCTTTTCAGCCATGGGCTTATGTCCTTAATTGAGGGGTCCAACAACAAATACTAGCGGGAGTGCCCAAGAAATGCAAAAAAAGACGATGGACTTCACATCCATCGTCTGTTGTATTGATCCTTACTTCGGCGCCGTCATTTCTTCAGGTTTGACATGCTTATCGAATTCGTCAGCCGTCAAAAAGCCCAGCGCCACACAAGCCTCTTTGAGGGTTGTGTTGTCTTGATAGGCTTTTTTGGCGATCTTGGCGGCTTTGTCATAACCAATGACTTGATTAAGCGCGGTGACTAGCATTAAAGAATCACGCAAATAATGCTCAATGCGGTCTTTGTTGATTTCAATGCCTTCCACACAGAATTCAGTGAACGAATGACAGGCATCGCTGAGTATATTAATAGAATGAATAACATTGAAAATCATCATGGGTTTGTACACATTCAGCTCAAAGTTCCCCTGGGAGGCAGCGAAACCGACCCCTGCATCATTGCCCATTACCTGGGCACACACCATAGTGATAGCTTCACATTGGGTGGGGTTTACTTTCCCGGGCATGATTGATGAGCCGGGTTCATTGGCAGGCAACACGAGCTCACCTAAACCACAGCGAGGGCCTGAGCCTAACCAGCGAATATCGTTAGCAATCTTCATGATAGCGGTTGCCAAGTTACGCAATGCACTACTGGCGGCGGCCAAGGCATCATGGGCGGCAAGGGAAGCAAATTTATTGGGGCTCGAGACAAAGGGCAAATGGGTCAGGCTGGCAATATGATTAGCGGCAATTTCAGCAAATTGCGGATGGGTATTTAACCCCGTACCCACAGCGGTTCCGCCGATGGCCAGTTGGTATAAACCGGGCAAGCAGTCGGCCATACCTTTTAGGGCCATATCCAATTGGGCGACATAGCCAGATATTTCCTGGCCAAGGGTTAATGGCACCGCGTCTTGTAAATGAGTACGACCGATTTTGACTACGTCTTTGTACGCGGCGGCTTTTTTGGCCAATTCATCCCGCAATCGTTGTACCGCGGGAATGCATTGGCTGGTGAGGGCTTTGCTGGCGGCAATATACATGGCAGTTGGAAATGTATCATTGGATGACTGGGACATATTGACGTGATCATTGGGGTGTATGGGCTCTTTGCTGCCCATGGTACCACCGGCCATTTCAATAGCGCGGTTAGAAATCACTTCATTGGTATTCATATTGGTTTGGGTGCCGCTACCGGTTTGCCAGATGCGTAACGGGAATTGATCATTGAGTTTGCCAGCAATCACTTCATCGGCGGCTTCGGTAATGAGTTTGGCTTTATCTTCTGGTAATTTGCCAAGCTCTTGATTAGTAAGGGCAGCGGCTTTTTTCAAAATACCAAAGGCCCAAATTAGCTCCACAGGCATAGTATCGTGGCCGATAGCAAAATGGTGCAAAGAACGTTCAGTTTGTGCGCCCCAATACACATCAGCGGCGACTTCGATAGTGCCCATGCTGTCGGATTCTGTGCGGGTTTTTTGTGCAGATTCAGTCATGTGTGTTGCCTATTTTAGTTACTACGAAGGTGCCCGCATGCTAGCAGAAGCTGAGCTTATGGGCAATTTCGTTTGTTATCAGAGGGTATTCATTGTAAATTAGCGGGTACTAATCACTTAATGGATCACTGTGCCGATGGCTGAATTGCCAATTAACCAATTACCGCTTTCCCTCCAATCTCAGGTACAAGCTATTTGGCACGACGTCAAACAAGTGTTGGCAGAAGATAGTCCGCTGCTCCAACAAACCGAGTTTTTTAACAGCGCGGCGAAGGTCTGGGCTTGCAGCGATTTTGTTAGTCAAAACTGTGTGCGTCACCCTGCTGTGCTAGAAGAGTTATTCACCAGCGGTGAAATAACTCGACAGTACACGCCAACGGATCTACAAACGGCGTTGGCAGGGTTAATCAGCACAGAACAGGACTATGATACCACGGCCAAAATTTTGCGGGAGTTTCGGCGTCGCGAAATGCTGCGTATTGCTTGGCGAGATTTAAGTGGTTGGGCTAGCCTTGAAGAAACCATTACTGATTTATCAAACCTTGCCGATGCATGCATCCAACAGGCATACGAAAAAACCTATCAGCTATTATCCGAAGAGTTAGGTATACCGGAAGATAACCAAGGGCGTCAGCAACACTTAATTGTCATTGCAGTAGGCAAGCTTGGCGGTAAGGAATTAAATTTTTCGTCCGATGTGGATTTAATTTTCACTTATCCTGCCAAGGGGGTGACCCAGGGCAAACAACTGGATAATGAGACGTTTTTTCTGCGCTTAAGTCAGCAATTGATTAAATTACTCAATGATGTCACGGCAGAAGGTTTTGTGTTTCGCGTCGATATGCGTTTGCGCCCCTATGGCAGTGCGGGCGCGATGGCGATTAATTTTAATGCCGTAGAAGCTTACTACCAAGAACAAGGTCGCGTTTGGGAACGTTACGCCTTAGTCAAAGCCCGTATTATCAATCAACTACAGCAGGCAAAACCCCTACAGAGCATCTTACAAAAATTTGTCTTTCGGCGTTATGTGGACTTTAGTGTGGTAGAAGGTTTGCGGGATCTAAAAGACGCTATCAATCGCGATATCCGCCAACAAGATCTTTACAGTAATATCAAACGTGGACCCGGTGGAATCCGTGAGATTGAGTTTATTGTGCAGGCTTTTCAGATAATCCATGGCGGTAAACAACCAAGCTTACAAACCAACGAATTGGTGCCAGCATTATTAGCGTTAGTCAAATTAAATTGCCTAGATCAAGTGATAGCAGATGATTTGTTACAAGCGTATGAATTCTTTCGCAACACCGAAAATCATTTGCAAATGCTTGATGATAAGCAAACCCAGGAATTACCCAGTGATGAATTGGCGCAGTCAAAGATTGCTTTTTCGATGGGGTTCACGGAGTGGGATGTGTTTTTACGGGTGCTGGATACCCACCGGGATAAGGTAAAAGCACACTTTGAGAATATGGTAACACCGGCTACAGATATGGAAACCTTGGCAGTAGATCCTGAACAGTTATCACTTGCAACCAACATCTGGCAACAGTTATTAACTACAGCAATGCCAGAAACATGTTTAGGCAAGCTAGGCTTTAGCGATGAAGACATGGTGGCCGAGCAATTATTAGCGTTTAAAAATAGCTACCGTGTGCGTTCGATGGACTCACAAGGTCAATCCCGGCTTGATGGATTGATGCCGTTATTACTGTTACTCATGGGACGTGCGGGCGATGATGAGACGATGTTCTCGAGAATAGTTGCATTGCTTGATAATATCGTAAAACGCAGTGTGTATATATCGCTATTGAATGAAAATCCCCGGGCATTAGAATTGCTGTTACATTTATGCCGTGGCAGTGCATGGCTCGCGCGACTGTTGGCACAGTTTCCGTTTTTATTGGATGGCTTAATTGATCAAGACAAATTATATCGCCCCCTTACCTTAGATGATTTATTAGCAGAGTTACGTCAATATTTGGTAGGGATCCCGGTAGATGATTACGAGCAACAAATCAACGCCCTCAGACGATTCAAGCATATTAACGTGCTGAAAGTTGCTGCCAGCGACGTCATGGATAAATCACCGCTGATGAAAGTCAGTGATTATTTAACTGATATTGCTACCGTTGTATTACAACAAATCCAAAAAATTGTCTGGAAAAACTTAATCGATAAACATGGCTACCCAATGAATGAAGATGGGCCGATGGTTGAGGCGCAATTTGTCATTATTGGTTACGGCAAATTAGGCGGTATCGAGTTGGGTTATAACTCGGATTTGGATTTGGTGTTTTTGTACGATGGGCCGCAACAGTTGATGACCAATGGTGCCCGGCCCTTGAGTAACAGTGAATTTTACTTGCGGATGGGACAGCGCATTGTTCATTTGATTACGGTTGCGTCAGAGACTGGCAAATTGTACGAGGTTGATACTCGCCTACGACCTTCAGGCAAATCAGGCATGTTGGTGAGCCACATTGATGCGTTTGCCAATTACCAGAGTGAACAAGCTTGGACATGGGAGCATCAAGCCCTGATCCGGGCTCGGCCGATATGCGGGGCAGCCCACTTATCCGAGCGGTTTACCGAGCTGCGCCAAGCTGTCCTGTGCCAGCCCCGGGAGCGAGAGCCTTTACGGGAAGAGGTCCTGTCGATGCGGGAGAAGATGCTAGAAGCCCAAAATGGACAAAAAACCACCGAATTTGATGTAAAAAAGAGCCGTGGAGGCATAACAGATATCGAGTTTATGGTACAATACGCCGTTTTATTGTGGGCACATAATTACCCACGGGTACAAAAATACTCCGATAATGTCCGGATTTTGGAGCAATTATCGGAACATGGGGTGCTTACGGATGAGGTGGCGGAAGAATTAATACGGACCTACAAACGCTACCGAGGTATCGTTCATGAGGCGGCCCTCCAGGAGGGACAGTGGTTACCAGAGGATGGCCACTACCAGGCATTACAAGCCTTTGTTTGTACCCAATGGGATGCGCTTTTTGAGGCATAACTTATTGATAGTTAAGAGGATTTTATAGAATGAGTCAGGGTACACAGCGAGCTAACACCAAACGAATTTACCACGTCAGCGCGAAGGATTTACCTTTGTCCTGCCCAACCAAGGATATGCGGGTATGGGATGCTCACCCAAAAGTCTATTTGCCTATCGAAGCCAGCGGCAAAGCGGTTTGCCCCTACTGTGATGCAGAATTCATTCTCGAAGATAACGATAAATAGGTATTCCATTGAAAAGGTCTCGTAACATACTCGTCGTTGGTCCCGCTTGGGTTGGGGATATGGTCATGGCCCAGACCCTGTTCACACTGCTAAAACAACAAGACCCAGCGGTTACTATTGATGTTATTGCGCCGAGCTGGAGTCAACCCCTGCTCGAGCGTATGCCCGAAGTTAACCAAGGGCTAAATTTACCCTTTGGCCATGGCGTGCTGGCATTACGGGAACGTTATCGTTTAGGCAAATCATTGCGAGCCAATCAATACGATCAAGCTATCTTACTGCCGAATTCCTTCAAATCTGCCCTGGTACCCTTTTTCGCGAAGATTCCATTACGTACCGGTTGGCGCGGTGAAATGCGCTATGGTGTGTTGAATGATGTACGCAGCCTTGATAAACAAGCGTTACCGTTGATGATTCAGCGTTTCATGGCGCTGGGTTTAGCGGCTGACACGCCTTTGCCGGCGACGCAAATTCGCCCGAATTTACAAGTATCAAGTGATAGTGTAGCTGTAGCACTCAACAAGCACGGCTTAAATGCTGACAAGCCTGTTCTGGTGCTTTGTCCTGGGGCAGAGTTCGGTCCTGCCAAACGTTGGCCAGAATACCATTACGCGGATGTTGCTAAACACAAGCTCGCCCAAGGTTGGCAAGTATGGATCTTAGGTTCGCCTAAGGATCAGCCCGTGGCAGAAGATATTCAAGCCTTGACCGATAATCGCTGTGTTGATTTAACCGGTAAAACAAGCTTGGCTGAAGCTATCGATATTATGTCTCAAGCTTCACAGGTTGTAACTAATGATTCTGGATTAATGCATATTGCTGCAGCCCTTAATCGACCGTTGGTAGCAGTGTACGGTTCCTCTAGCCCTAAGTTCACGCCACCGCTAAATGACAACGTCAAAATTATTTCTGAAGGTTTGGACTGCAGTCCATGCTTTGAACGTGAATGTCCGTTGGGGCATTTGAATTGTCTTAAACAATTGGCTCCTGCCAAAGTCATTACTGCCCTAGATGAGTTAGCTGCCTGATGAAAGTATTAATCATAAAAACCTCATCCATGGGTGATGTTATCCATACGTTACCGGCATTGACCGATGCAGCAAAAGCCATTCCAGATATCGAATTTGATTGGGTGGTTGAAGCACCGTTTAAAGAGATCCCTGCTTGGCATCCGCGGGTTAAGCGGGTTATCCCAGTGGCATTGCGACGTTGGCGCAAAATGCCATTGTCATTGCGCGGCGATGCAGCTTGGCAACAGTTCCGCCAAGAAATTAAAGCTGAACAATACGACATTATCATTGATGCCCAAGGTTTGATAAAAAGCGCGATGGTGACCCGTATGGCGCGGGGACTACGCTGTGGTTTGGATTTCAAGTCCGCCAGAGAAGGGCTTGCGTCACTGGCTTATCATAAAAAATATACCGTTGAATTCAAACAACATGCGGTGGTGCGAGCGCGGCAATTATTCTCTCAAGTTCTGGGATATGAATTGCCAAAAACAGTAGCTGACTATGGGGTTGATACGGATAAATTGCCGCAGCAAACGATAGGTGACAATAGCTTAGTATTTTTGCATGGCACCACCTGGGCAACCAAACATTGGCCCGAGTCTTATTGGCATGAGTTAACCAAACTCGCAACCACGGCTGATTTTAATGTGCTTTTACCCTGGGGTAATGATACAGAACGGGAACGAGCTCGGCGCATTGCTGCAGTATCAGATAAGGCAACCGTATTACCCAAAATGAACCTGGCCGAAATCGCCGGTGTATTAGCGAATGCTAAAATGGCTGTTGCCGTGGATACGGGTTTAGGGCATTTAGCGGCGGCGATGGCATTGCCAACGATTTCGCTGTATGGCCCCACAGATCCCGTATTAACCGGTACCGATGGTGCTAATCAAATTCATTTAGCCGCGCAATTTTCTTGCGCGCCTTGCCTACAAAAAAGCTGTACCTACAAAGGGCCGCGTGATGTTGAGCCGGCGTGCTTTATGCGTCTGCCGCCACTGGCAGTCTGGCAACGATTGCGGGAGGCTTTGGCGTGCGATTAGCCTTTTGTCTCTTTAAATACTTCCCCTATGGCGGTTTGCAGCGTGATTTTAAGCATATTATCGAGCAATGTTTAGCACGGGGGCATACAGTCGATATTTATGCCCTTGAATGGCAAGGGGATAGTATTCCCGGAACCTCACTGACGGTGATCAACGTCAAAGCCTTAAGTAATCACCGACGTTATTATTTGTTTGCTAAGCAAGTGTTGGCGCGCCTGCAAGCCGAGCAATACGCTGCGGTAATTGGCTTCAATAAAATGCCAGGGCTTGATTTCTATTATGCTGCAGATCCCTGTTACACCGTCAAAATGGCAACGCTACGTCATCCCCTGTCCCGCTTAAGTTTGCGTTACCGGTGTTTAGCGGCTCTTGAGCGTGCCGTATTTGCAGCCGATGGGCATTGCCACGTGTTGCACTTAACGGATTTACAAAAACAAGACTTTATTGATTATTACCATACGCCAGCCACGCGTTTTCATTTATTACCGCCAGGGATTGCGCGGGACCGCCTACCGCCAGTTAACCATCGTGACATCGGTCGCGGTATACGTCAAGAGCTGGGTATTGATGCTGACGATAAATTATTGCTGATGGTAGGTTCGGGCTTCAAGACCAAAGGCTTAGATAGAGCATTACGTTCTGTGGCAGCATTGCCAGCTGAGCTGCGGCGCCAAGTTCGCTTTGTGGTGATTGGGCAAGACAAGCCTGATAGTTTTATTCAAATGGCAAAGAGTCTTGGAATCAAGGATAACGTGACAATTTTGCCGGGCCGAACAGATATCCCACGGTTCTTATTTGCAGCGGATTGTTTAATTCATCCTGCTTATAGTGAGAATACTGGCACAGTGATTCTAGAAGCCATTGTTGCAGGTCTACCCGTACTGGCGACGGATGTGTGTGGTTACGCTAATCATGTTACCCAGTCAGGTTGTGGTCAGTTAATCACATCCCCCTTCGACCAAACAACCATGAATCAACAATTACTCGACATGCTACGTACCGAGGAGCAAGGGCAATGGTCTGCGAGGGGAGTTGCTTATGGTGAGTCGGAAGATTTATACGATATGCCAAATTTTGTGGTTAGCCTTGTCGAGTCAGCAGGCCAAGCCAAGGAGTTAGCGAATGGCTAGTCAGCTGTGTTTATCTGCTCCTTTTACCAAGACCAGCTTTAACGAAGTAATGGCGTTGGATGGACAAGTGTTTCGTCAATGTGCCAATCGTCGGGTAGTGCGCATTGAACGTGATGGTCAAGGGTACTTTATCAAGACTCATCAAGGTGTAGGTTGGAGAGAAATTCTAAAAAATCTTCTTACCCTGCGCTTACCAGTACTGGGGGCCAGCAATGAATACCATGCTATCAAACGCTTGCATGCGCTTGGCATTGCGACGATGGATATTGTGGGATATGGTAAACGGGGTGTCAATCCAGCCACGCAGCAGTCTTTTATTATCACCAAAGAATTAAGCAATATCATTAGCCTCGAAACATTATGTGCAACCTGGGGTGAGAAGCCGCCGAGCTTTGCTTTGAAACAACAGTTATTGGATAAGGTCACAGCAATCACCAAGCAATTACATGATAATGGCATTAATCACCGTGATTTATACCTTTGTCACTTTATTCTTGATAAATCATCCCTTGAACAATCAGGCCCGACCATCTACCTGATTGATTTGCACCGCGCACAACAGCGTCAATGCTTACCACTACGATGGCGTGTTAAAGATGTGGGTGGACTGTATTTTTCTGCTTTGCATATTGGATTGACTAAGCGAGATTGTTTTCGTTTTATGAAGCGCTATACGGGCAAGTCATTGCGACGTACCCTGTACGAAGATGTCGCCTTTTGGCGGGCAGTCGCTAGCCGTGCGCTGAAACTTGATAATGAGTTCCAACAAACCCTAGCAGCGCATGGGAGGTTGGCATGAGGACAATTTGGTGGATCAACCAAGACTATCATGACAGTGAGTTTGCTAAGCGTTTTCCGAACTTTACCATTGCTTGCAAAGCAGATGGCGAAGAATTAGCAAACAATAAAATGAACCGGGTTGTGAAACTTACCCTTAATGACAAACACTATTACCTCAAACATTATTTTCGTGCTGGGCGAAACTTGCGTAAATATATTGGCACGAGCCGCGCACGGCGTGAATGGCGTAATCTTCGGCATTTTCGTGAGTTGAATATTCCAACGCCAGAGATTATTGCCTTTGGTGAGAGCCGTATCCCACGCAAATGCAAGCCTGGGATCTTGGTGACTAAGGAAGTCTCTAACACCGATGATTTGGCGAATTTGGCACGCAACAATGATCCACGCCTAAGAGACAAAGACTGGTTGCTGAGCATCATTAAACAAGTCGCAAAATACACCTATACCTTGCATCAGAACCGTTTTGTCCATAATGACTTAAAGTGGCGCAATATCTTAGTTACCAATACCAAGATCCCGGCAGTGTATTTTATTGATTGCCCGGCGGGACGCAAAGCCCTTTGGCCATTCTTGCCGCGGGGTATCATCAAAGACTTGGCCTGTCTCGATAAAGTTGCCAAATATCAACTATCTCGCACCATGCGTTTACGCTTTTATCTTGAATACAGAGGTATTCAGCGCTTGAATAAAAACGACAAGCGTATTATTCGTAAAGTTTTAGCCTTTTTTGCGGGGAGGGAATGAGCATGAAGACGACTATTGCCCCACATTGGGAAGACATCTTGGTTGCAAATGGTTATCCAGATTTTCATTCACTCTGGGAAGCCCAAGCCGAATGGGTTGAGGAACCCAACGATCGCCGTGGCGGTTGGAGTGGTGTTGGCACGCTAACTCTGCAACTAGACAATGGCGAAACAAAAACCCTGTATATTAAGCGGCAACAGAATCATGTGTTTAAAAGCTTATGTCATCCATTTAAGGGCCAACCCACATTTAGGCGAGAAATCGACAATATCAAACGCTTCAAAGCGGCAGCACTGCCAACTCTGACACCTGTATATTATGGTGAGCGCAGGGTGAACGGCAATCAACAGGCTATTCTGATCACAGAAGCGCTAACGGAGTATACATCGCTGCAAGACTTCATTGATAATAACTCAGCAAGCGATATTGATAGCTCTTTACGCCATTCCATCATTGATAATGTAGCACTGGTAGTACGTCAGTTGCATCAACAAGGGCTACGCCATGGTTGTCTGTATCCTAAACATATTTTCATTAAAATCACTGATAAGACAAATATCGATGTGCGCTTTATTGATTTAGAAAAAGCTCGACAGTGGCCACTGCGATTCCAGCGCAGCGTTCGTGATCTCTGTAATCTGCACCGTTATTCGCAATGGTGGACTAGTCCTGATGATAGACAGCGTTTTTTGACTAAGTATCTGGGGACTGAGACGCTGAATGCTTACGGCAAGAAATTATCTCGACAGATTAACAAGCGCACAGCGCGCAAACTCGCTAAGAAACGCCAATGACGAAAGACATGATAAATCCTGATTGGCAAGTAATTCTTGCTCATAATGGTCTCAAAGACTTTGAGGCGCTCTGGCATTTGCCGGTAAAATGGGTCGAAGCACCGAATCAGCGTCGTGGCGGCTTTAGTGGTGTTGCTAAAGTAGTGTTACAACATCCTGCTGGCGGGACCGCTGAAGTTTATCTAAAACGCCAATACAATCACTTTCACCGTACCTTATGTCATCCCATTAAGGGTGAGTTAACCTTGAAGCGTGAAATGAAAAATATTTTGCGCTGCCAAAAAGCCGGGGTACCGGTGATTACGCCGGTTTATTTTGCCACCCGTTGCACTAAAGACAGCCACCGTGGATTACTATTAACCGTAGCATTAACGGATTATCAATCTTTGGATCAATGGATGGCCCAGTGGCGAGCCAGCCAAATGCCTTGCCGTGATACACGCCATAGCCTACTCGAACAACTTGCGAAGATTGTGCGTACTATGCATGACCATGGCCTACAACATGGTTGCCTACATGACTATCATATTTTTTTAAAGTTGACAGAGGATGATGCCTCATTTCGCTTAATTGACTTAGAAATGCTAAAATGGCGCCCCGATCGGGCGCGCTTGCGGGACCTACATGCACTGAATCGCCACTCGGAGGGTTGGAGTACCCGCGACAGATTACGATTCTATAAATATTATTTGGGGATAGATAAGTTGACACCGAAAGATAAAGGATTATGGCAACAATTAGAGCGCCGTTATCAGCGCAAACTGCAGCAAAAACAACGTAAACAGCGAGCCTATGAAGCCAACCACCGTTAACAAAACAGACCTATTACAACAAGGGCGTGATATCGCTTTACCCTTCGTGTTGGCCTTAGCAGATGAAGTTTCACCTCTTGTTTGCCATACTCTGCTACGGTGTTTGCCCAAGCAACGATTAACAATGCTAGCGGATTTTAATGGTCAAACAGTCGTGGCCAAGTTATTTTTTGCTGAAAGTGATCAACGTCGTGATAAAGAAGGCATACGCATAGTAAGACAAGCTAAGATTAGCACCCCGATGATCTTGTATCAGGGGGCGAGTGATACGAATGATGTATTTATTAATGTGTACGAATATATAGAGGCTGCCAAACCATTATCGGATTATGTTGATAACAATCAGTTAATTAGCGATAACCTGGATGTATTCGAACATACCGTGATAACGATTGCTGAGATGCACCAAAAGAATATCCTCCAAAGAGACTTGCATTTGGATAATTTTTTGCTGGCAGAAAATACGCTATATGCCATCGATGGTGATGAAATATTCTTGCCGCAATGGACCTTATCGAAAGAAGATATATTTGAGAATTTGCAATTGTTTTTTGCCCAATTCACAGCAAGTAATGATTTTCTGATCCCGGGATTTTATAAACTCTATTGCGATAGTCGTGGTCTTGAACACAACCGAGCTGATACACAAGCGTTGCTGGAAGGCACGCAAAAGCAGCGTCAGTATCGCAAAAAGAAATATTTACAGAAAATATTCCGTGAGTCTACACCCTTTGTCTATCGACGGTCATGGCGGCAACAGTGTGTACTGAGCCGTGGTTTTGAGGATCATATAGAACCATTGCTATTAAACCTTGATGAGATTATCGCTAATGCAGGAGAAGATGATATTCTTAAGTCAGGCCGTTCGGCCACGTTAGTTAAGGCCAGGATTGATAACAAAACCTATGTCATTAAGCGTTATAACATCAAAGGCTTGATGCACCGACTGAAGCGGGCTGTGACTAAATCTCGGGCGTGGAAGTCATGGCGTAATGCCCATATGTTGAAATTCATCGGTGTGCACACTCCGCAACCCGTTGCGATGATAGAACGCCGTTGGGGGCCATTCAAAGGCACCTGTTACTATATCTCTGAATTCTGCCCGGGCCCCCGCTTATTGGAATATTTTTCTGAAGCGGATGATAAGCAATACGATGTTGCTGAGAATATAGCATTGATATTTGATAGTTTTGCTAAGGCTCAAATTAGCCACGGTGATACCAAGCATTTGAATTTTATTTGGTGCGACAATGCAGTTTATGTCTTAGATTTGGATAGTTTACAAGAATACAAGGATAAAGATCTGGCAAAGGCAGCCCTTCTGAAGGATATCCAGCGTTTCTTAGCGAACTGGTCAGATGAACCAGCGATCCAAGAATTATTTATAGAACAATTTAACCAGAGGAATTTACCCCTATGAAGATCTTAGGACTCTCCGGTGCCGTATTCCACGATGCTTCTGCGGCGTTATTGGTGGATGGACAATTAGTAGCGGCTGCAGAAGAAGAGCGTTTTATCCGTGATAAACATGCAAAAGGCCACTTTCCTTATGAGGCGGCAAAGTTCTGTTTACAACAAGCAGGCCTTACACCAAATGATATTGATGCCATTGCGTTTCCGTTTGCACCGATCTCTCTTGCTGGTCCCGCCCGATGGCATTTTGCTAAACGCTATTGGTACGCACCAGATAGAGCCCTAGATGCATTATTTAATGGTAATCGCCACTATCGCCGTAACTACAAAAAAGCTATGCAGTTTTTTGCGGACTTAGGCTTTAATCCGGAACGAACTAAATTTGTTCCTGTCGAGCATCATCTTTCTCATGCCAGCAGTGCGTATCACCTGAGTGGTTTTAATGAAAAAACTGCGATTCTTGGCCTTGATGGTAAGGGTGAGTATGCGACATCATTTTTTGGTTATGGTGAGAATGGCAAAATCCACAAGCTCAAGGAGTTCTACGACCCTGACTCCCTCGGTGGTATTTATGGGGCATTGACCCAGTATTTAGGCTTTGAAATGCTTGATGGTGAGTTCAAAGTCATGGGGATGGCGCCTTATGGTGATCCGACAAAGTATGATTTGTCCCGTTTGATTGATTACGATGACAGTGGCTTTCGCATAAATACCCAGTACGTCAACACAGTGGGGCTTCGCCGTTATAAACAAAATGGCAGAGCATATTATTTTAGTCCAAAACTTGTTGAATGGTTAGGGCCGAAGCGCGAAGGTGATGAAATTGACGAACCCTATATCCACTATGCAGCAAGTTTGCAGCAAATGCTGGAGAAAGTGAGCCTGCGAATGGTGGATCATTATCTCGGCGATATTCTGAAACAAACCGGCAAACTTTGTTTCGCCGGTGGTGTGGCACTGAATGTCAAACTCAACCAAAAATTGATTGCGAGATCTGATGTCAAAGAACTCTTTGTCCAACCTGCCGCCAATGATGCTGGCACATCCTTAGGTGCAGCAACCTATGTAGCTAATGAACTAGGCGATGAATGTCAGCGCCAAGCTCATGTCTATTTGGGGCCGGAATATACCTCAGATGATTGTATTGCCGCCTGTGAACAACACGCGGAAAAACCCAAATGGCAAAAAGTCGATAACCAAAGCGAAACAGCGGCGGAACTCTTAGCGGCCGGCAATCCCGTCGCTTGGTTCCAAGGCCGGATGGAATTTGGCCCCCGGGCACTGGGTAATCGCAGTATTTTAGGTGACCCGAGCAACAAGGGTATTGCGGATAGAATCAATGCACAAATCAAATACCGTGAGCGTTGGCGGCCGTTTTGTCCCAGTATGTTGGACCGGGTGGCGGCGGAAATCCTACAAACCGAGCATCCAGCACCTTATATGACCTTCACATTCCCAGTGGCAGAATCTTGGAAAGCCCGTATTCCGGAAGTTGTTCATGAAGATGGCACGGCCCGGGCCCAGGTGGTGAGTAAAGACACAAATCCGCGTTATTATGCCCTGATTGAGGCATTAGAAAAGCATACCGGTAATGGCGTGGTGCTCAATACGTCCTTAAATCGCCGTGGTGAGCCTATGGTTTGCTCCCCCACTGATGCGTTGAACATGTTTTATGGATCTGATCTAGAATACTTAATAATGGAAGATATTCTGGTAACGAAGTAACAAGTGTGGGTCTTTTATGGATGAAAGTGAATTAGAACAATTACGTCAACAAGCCCAAGCTGCATTTAAGCAAGGAAATTTCTCCAAAGCAGTGCAGGTTCAACAGCAAATTGTTGATGCCACCGGCAAACAAAACCTCCATGATATGCATGGCTTGGGGTTTTATTACTTCATGCAGCGAGCTTATCCTGAGGCGGCGGAGATCTTCCGCTATATTCATGCCCAAGATCCAAATTATCAACTTATCGACAAAAATCTTGGTATTAGTTTGTTACGTATCGGTGAAGCTGAACAAGCCATACCCTATTGCCTCAAGGCGTTAGAGAAAGCGCCAGAAGATTTAGTGACGCTTTCAGTATTAGCCGATGCGTATGGCAAAATTGAAGACCGGGAAAATACACGTAAATATGGTGAGCGAGCATTGACTTTACGCGACCAGCAGGCGCGAGAGAATGCAACGGTTTATCCCTTGCCAGACTCGCCACCAAAGCCTTTTGATGGCACGCAACCTGAACGTAATATTATTGCGTTTACCTTATTTGGCAAGTACCCGCTGTATCATATCGGTGCGATACAGAATGCCGATATGGCACCGGTGATTTACCCGGGCTGGCGTTGTCGTTTTTATTGCAGTGAATCAGTACCCAAAGAGGTGACTGAACAACTTGCTTACCGCGGTGCTGAAATTATTACTATGCCCAAAGCTGAACGGCCTACGGATGCGTTGTTTTGGCGTTTTTTAGTGATGAATGACAAAAACATTGATAGGTTCCTGATTCGTGATTGTGATGCTTGTGTGAATGTCCGTGAACGGGTGGCGGTGGATGAGTGGTTGCAGTCCGACAAATACTTTCATCTGATGCGTGATTATCCGTCTCACAGTGATTTGATGTTGGCAGGACTTTGGGGTGGTGTTGCTGGTATCTTGCCGGAATTAACAGAATTGCTCAAAGGTTTTAGTTATAACCCCTATCAAGGGGTGCGTAGTGCCGATCAATTATTCTTAGGGGATCACATTTGGCCGACCATTTCCCAAAGTTGCATGAGTCACGACAGTAACTTTCGAGTCTTTGGCGCGCGGGACTTTCCTGCTGCTGGGGTATTACAATCAGGGCGCCATGTTGGCGACAATGATGTAATTGCCCGAAAGCTTGAGCTTGATAAACAAACTACTCCAGCATCGAAAGAATAGTCGGCGGCTGCGGCTCGAGGTATTGTTGACAGCGTACTCGTGGTCGGCTGCGACATTCATGGCTATAGGTATCTAAGCTGCAATGGCCTCGTGCGACTTGATAGCCATGCTCGCTAGATGTGCATGAGGCAACATTTGAAATACATTTACCGGTGACTTTTGAAACATAACACGCAAACAAGGTAATGGGGCGTTGCGGTAAATACTTTTCGCCTTGGACACCAGCTTGGTACGTTCTTTCGAAGACTTTGTGACGTTGGTCGTAACCAATCACTTTGATAGGCCAGTCGGTGTTATTCACCACACTGAAGGCAAATACACTACTGCCAGCTAATACCAGGGTGGTGAATAGAAGTGCTTGTATGAGTCGTAACATCGTAGATCCTTGTCGTTACTCTATTGCTTAAGCGTAGCTCAGACCCTATTAGATATCAATTAGTTAGCAGTGGCAGGTTTCTTCTTGTACACTTTTTCTTCACCTTGGGGGCGGGTGTTGAAACGCTTGTAGACCCACAGGTATTGTTCGGGGGCTTGCTTAACAATGGCTTCAACAGCCTGGTTGATTTGCAATGCATCGGCCCTATCGTCTCCTGATGGGAAGCCAGGTAAAGGCGGCTGAATAGCAATATCATAGCCTTTGCCATCATCACGTCGTTTGAAACCGATAGGAATAATTTTTGCCTTGGTGATCTTTGCTACCTTGGTGGTGGCCACCGAGGTGGCTGCGGGCACTCCGAAAAATGGCACGAATTCGCTCATTTTGCGTCCTAAATCCATATCTGGGGCATACCATACGATATTGTTATTCTTCAGATGGCGCAGCATGTCCTTAAAGTCATCCCGGGTGAAGACTTTATCCGTGTATTTATTCAATATCCGCCACATGCGAGCATTGAGAATAGGCTCTGAAGGCGTATGGTACATCAGGGAAAATGGGTGGGGAGAATAGTTTAGCAACAGCCGCCCAGCAAGGTAAATGGACATCATATGGGGGAATAATAGTACCGCGCCATTGCCCTGTTGCAAGGCTTCGTCGATGTGTTCGAAGCCGGTGACGGAATGAAGGAGATTTTTGAGGGGCTTTTTGCGGATATAGCCGGCCATGATGATTTCAAATACACTAATGCCGAGGGCCTCAAAATGCTTGTCTAACAGGGCTTGACGCTCGGTTTGAGGCATGTTGGGGAAGCATAAGCGTAGATTGGTATCAGCAACATTAACGGAGCGGGACATGCGTTTTTGTAAGAAGCGACCTAAACGTCGGCCCCAGCGCAATTGTAGGGAGTAAGGCAGCCATGCCAAGGGGATCAACAAACGATAAATCAGCCTAAGTGGCCAGGTTAAGGGGTTAAAGAGGGATGGGGGTTTTTTGACCATTGCAGTGTTCTCGTCAATAATTGCGGCTATTTTAATACAGCATGACAAAAGTACCAAATGAGCGGATTTGTCATTCGATTGTGGTATCCTCTCGATAATGGGGAGTTAACGATATTGGATGATAAATGTACGATTATTTAATTATTGGTGGCGGCATCATTGGTATGTCTGTGGCGATGCAACTCAAGCAAAAATACCCAGACAAAAAAATCATTGTCGTTGAGAAAGAAGACTCTCTTGCCTATCATCAAACCGGCCACAACAGTGGTGTTATTCATTCTGGTCTTTATTATGAGCCTGGTAGCTTGAAAGCGAAACTCGCAACTGAGGGATGTCGTAAGACCGTTGAATTTTGCCAAGAACATGAGATCCCTCACGAGGTCTGTGGCAAAGTTGTGGTTGCCCTCAATAAGGATGAATTGCCAGCCTTGGATAAACTATATGAACGGGGCAAAGCTAATGGTTTAACCATCAATAAAATTGACGCAGATGAATTGCAAGCTATCGAACCTCATGTGCAAGGCATAGCTGCATTGCATATACCGGCCACGGGTATTGTTGATTACAAAGCCTTAACCGAAAAGTTTGCCGAAATTTTTATGGAAGCCGGCGGCGAAATTCACATTAATACTGAAGTCAAAAAGATCGAAAAAACCGCCGATGCGATTATCGTTAGAGCCTTCAAAAAAGAATATCAAACCCAATTTATTATTAACTGTTCGGGTTTGCAAAGTGATAGAGTTGCAAAGATGGCGGGTGTGTTTCCAAACTCGAAAATTATCCCGTTCAGAGGCGAGTATTACGAACTTAATGAAGACAAAAAATATTTAGTCAACAATTTAATTTACCCAGTGCCTAATCCTGATTTCCCATTCTTGGGAGTGCATTTTACCCGCATGATGGATGGTACCGTGGAAATTGGCCCCAATGCGGTACTTAGCCTTAAGCGTGAGGGTTACAGCAAATTGGCATTTGATTTAAGAGATGCCTGGGAAACCTTAAGCTTTGAAGGCTTTTGGCACCTCGCCAAAAAATATTACCGCGAAGGATTTGCTGAGTTTAAGCGGTCTTTTAACAAAGCAGCATTCTTAGCACAAGTGCAACAATACATTCCTGAGATTGAATTAGATGATCTCCATCGTGTGACACCAGGTATCCGCGCTCAGGCATTACGCAAGAATGGCGAGTTGGTGGATGATTTTGAGTTTATCCAAACCAAGCGTTGTCTGCATGTCTGTAACGCCCCTTCCCCTGCGGCGACCGCTTCATTATTAATCGGTGAAGAAGTAATTAGTCGGCTAGCATAAGATATTTTATTAAGAGAATAGCATATTTATTCGGTATAAAACCCCGGATAAGCAAAAGCTGTTGCTATTTTCTGGCAGTCAGCTTCACTGACACCCACTGAACGTGCAGTATTGTACCACTGGGATTTTATCGTCTTTTCTATATCTTCTAATCGGTTTTGGCTTTGATCTTTATCTAGCAAAAATCGAGCGTGACAGTGAGACGGCCGGCGGTAATTGGCGTAGTTTCCCCCGGTAGTGTTATGTAGGCGTAGCATTCTTGTGAATCAGAAGTCGTCATCGATTATGCCTCCTTTCTCGCGGGCGCGCTCGCGGCCATACTCTTGCCCAAATGCTGCGGCGAGTACTTGCCCTTCTTTGTCATTATCGGGATTTGCTACATCGTATAAGTCATCAAGCAAGTCAAAGCACCATAATAAGGCGATGTAAGTCCCAATGCCGGCGGAGATTTTGCCTTTTTCAGCGTCCATAACCGCACGGGGGCCTGTGTCAATTTTGTCAGCGACCTCTTGAATGGTTAAATTGCGACGTAGTCTGGCTGTTCGTAAATTATGGCCAAAGGTCGTTAGTGCTTTCTCGACAGCGTAAGGTGGTGCTGTTGTTAAGTGATTCGAACGCATTGTTATATGCCTTTAAAAGCAGATGGCTGCATCGCCTAACCTTTCCCCAAAAACCCGTATAATGAGCCATCGATGTCGACTCGAAACGCTTGGGAGAGTGAATATGAGTAAAGTTTCTGTGGTAACCGGTGCAGGTTCGGGTATGGGCCGAGCCTTGAGTACGATGATGGCAGAAAATGACCATACTGTCATCGCTATTGTCTCCTGCTTCATTGATTCGTCCTCCTTGTTAAATTAAACACTTAAGTCTAGGCGGACACTTGGAGTATAATAGTTAGACATCTGGTCTACATTATGTTAGTCTTCTCTCTCTCTTAATTCATAGCACATCGTCAAAAAATGAGGAGATGAGAAAATGTCTAAAAAAACCATAATAATCAGTGGCATAGCGACTTTATTTGTAGCGTCTAGCGTCTTTGCGGCCTCCGCTGCAGCCCCAACAACATTAACCCTCAATGTGGTTAACCAAACTAGAGCTGATTTACACCTAATGACCCAAAGCTCTTGTGGCTCCCATCATAATTACAGTGGACCTGATGTCATTAAGAAAGGTGGGCAGGGCGTAATTACTGTGACTAATGAAGAAGATCCCAATCGAACACTGCAATGTGAGTTAGAGTTAAATCCCGTTTATGATAATTCATACCCGCAAAATAACCGGCTCCGGATCCAAACAGCGGGTCCTGCTGAGTTGAAATTTGATGCCTGCAGCAATAATGTCTTTAATTTACCTTGTCCAAAAGGCGTGATTACTCCGGTTAATCCATGGACTGGCGAAAAAAGTGAGTCTCGAACAATCACTTTGACTCAGCAATAAAGTAAACTAGTATTTTCATCCCTAGTGAATTAACTAGGGATGAACTACTTAAATTGAACGTTGCTGAATTTTCTTCATGGATAACAGTATCGCTTAACCTTTCTCCAAAAACCCGTATAATGAGCCATCGATGTCGACTCGAAACGCTTGGGAGAGTGAATATGAGTAAAGTTTCTGTGGTAACCGGTGCAGGTTCGGGTATAGGTCGTGCCTTGAGTGTATTAATGGCAGAAAATGACCATACTGTCATCGCTATTGGCCGCCGCGAGCAACCCTTGCAGCAACTCAAGAACCATTATCCTAAGCGGGTACAAATCATTCCCGCAGATGTCAGTAAACCAGAAAATCGCGATGCTATTGCTAGTGTTATTAGTAAATATTCCAATATTGATTATCTCGTTCATAATGCCGGCGTGTTGGAACCAGTGGCGGAATTACGAGATGTTGATTTACATGACTGGCGAGCCCATATGGCTATCAATGTTGAAGCGCCTTTATTTTTGACTCAAGCCTTGCTGCCACAGTTAGCAGGCGGGCGCATTTTGCATATTTCCAGTGGTGCAGCCCACCGCCCTATTCATGGTTGGGGTGCGTATTGCACATCAAAGGCTGCTTTTTATATGTTGTTTCAATGTTTGCGGGAAGAATTGCAGAGCTTTAATATCGGTATTGGCAGTGTGCGCCCAGGCGTAGTAGACACACCTATCCAAGACAGAATTCGTCAACTTGATGAAGCGGTTTTTCCCGCGCTGAAAGATTTTCAAGATCTCAAAGAATACAATAAGCTTATTCCGCCCGCGACCTGTGCTTTGTTTCTCTATTGGATCTTAACCATGACTGATGCTGAGAATTTTACCCGAGAAGAGTGGGATATCTATGATACCAGTCATCACCATCATTGGTTAGATGGCCAGGATATGGTAGATATTAGCCGATAATCAAGGAGTCTACGTGGATTTTACCTTAAGCAAATACCAACGATTACTCGAAGCTTGCCAGGCGACAAAGCATGACATTATCACCATGCAGGTTTTTTTTGAATGTCAGCAGCCAGCAACAAATACCATTATTTTGCGTCATGATGTTGATAGACGCATTAAGAATGCACTCAACATGGCGCGCTTAGAAGCACGCTTAGGTGTCAAAGCAACTTACTATTTTCGAGTGCCATATACTTTCAAGCCAACGTTAGTTGAAGAAATTGCAAATCTAGGCCACGAAGTGGGATTCCATTATGAAACCCTGGCAAAAACCAAAGGTGATGTGAAGGCAGCCCATGCTTTGTTTAATGCAGAGCTAGAACAGTTGCGCAGTATTGTTGATATCAAAACTATTTGCATGCACGGTAGTCCTTTGTCACCCTACGATAATCGGGATTTGTGGCAGGAGTATGATTTTAAAGCGCTAGGGATCATTGGCGAGCCCTATCTATCCATCGATTATGACAAAGTTGCCTATGTGACCGATACGGGTCGTTCTTGGGGCAGTGATGCGACGAATTTGCGAGACAGAGTAACCACGTCCCAAGCACTCGCACCTGCTATGGGGACAACCGAAGAACTGATTAATTTTGTCGGCACCAACCAGCATTCATTGATTATTCAAACCCACCCTGAGCGCTGGGCATATTCGTTGCCAAGTCTCGCGGTCTCTTATGGTCATGATTTTGCGACAAATTGTGCCAAAAGGCTGATTCGCTTAATGCGCAAATAATAGCATATTGAGGTTGTACTAGGTAGGATAACTATGTGCAATATGGTACCATCTGGCTCCGAAAAACCGATTAATGTGGCCAGTATTTGTCCACCCCAAAAGAGTGAGCATATTTATGTCAAATAGCCAGGATTGTGGTATTGAACGTGGCCAACTCCCAGCAATCAGCCTTGATTTAGAAGCAAGCCAGCCACAGGACATTCTAGGTTGGGCAACGGGGCAGTTCGGTGCGGACTTAATAATGGCAACGTCCTACGGTTTGGAAGGCATGGTCATTATTCATATGCTCCATGAGCTCAAGGCTAACTTAACCATTATCAACCTGGATACCGGTTATCAGTTCCCTGAAACCTTGCGTATGCAAGAAGCGATCAAAGACACCTATGGCTTTGATATCACCTTAGTCAAAGCATCAACAACCACCGAAGAGTATGAAGCCAAGTACGGCGGCAAAGTCTATGAGATGGATCCTAATCAATGTTGTTTCGATAGGAAAGTACGTCCGTTGCAGAATGCCCTTGCTGGTAAACCTGCCTGGATAAGCAGTATTCGCCGCGAACAAACTCCCCAGCGAGCAGCAGCAGGCATTGTTGAGTGGGATGATAAATTTAATCTCATCAAAATTAATCCTCTGGCCAATTGGACATTGGAGCAAGTGAATAGTTTTATCAACGACAATAAGATCCCCACTCACCCATTGTATCAGCGCGGTTTTAAAAGTATTGGCTGTTGGCCTTGTACCCGTGCGGTTGAAGCCGATGAAGCTGAGCGTGCAGGACGTTGGAGTGGCTTTGAGAAACTAGAGTGTGGTTTACACACACGCGCAACGGAAAAGAGTGATGAACATGTTTGATTTTTTAGAGTTACCATCCCGCGACATCAAACCCCGCAGCAAAGGGTTAACCGTACTCATCGATAATGGCTATAGTACCGAGTTTTATCAAGATGTCATTATCAGCCATGGTCAACTCATCGATTATATTAAATTTGGCTGGTGTACGAGTTATATCACTAGAGATTTCGATAAAAAAATACAACTGGCGAAAGATGCAGGTATTGATGTCTTTTTGGGAGGGACTTTTTTTGAAAAAGCCTATTCGCAAAAAAAATTAGATAACCTTCTAAAGGTGATTGATAGCTATGCCATTACCACAATCGAGATTTCAAATGGCACTATTCCAATCTCGAATCAAGAAAAAGCCAGTGTTATTCAACAATTAGCTGGAGACTACCAGGTGTTCAGTGAAGTTGGTTATAAAGAATGCCAGAGTTCAGAACAACTAACGGCTGCTGAATGGATTGAATACATAAAAGAAGACTTGAATGCGGGTGCTGTCAAAGTCATTACTGAAGCTCGGGAGTCAGGTAAGAGTGGGCTTTGTGATGCCGAAGGCAATTTAAAGACAGATTTTATTGACGATATTCTTATGTCTGGCATTACCAGTGAACAATTGATCTTTGAAGCACCCAATAAAGCTTTACAGCACTATTTTATAGCGCTTATAGGCAGTAATGTTAATTTAGCGAATATCGCGTTTCAAGATATTATCCCATTAGAAACATTGCGGCTAGGTTTGCGCAGCGATACCTTATTGCAATTTGATAACAAAGGAGAGAACTCATGAGAAAAACCAGCCAAGTGTTTCATTTAGCCATACCCTGTGCGGATTTAGATAAGGCAAAAGAATTTTATGTTGATCAATTAGGTTGTGAATTAGCCCGGCGCTATGATGATAGGATTACACTGAATTTTTTTGGTGACCAGGTTGTTTGCCACTTGGCGCCAGATCAAATTGATGAAGCACCAAAGATGTATCCTCGGCATTTTGGCATAACTTTTGCTGACAAAGATGATTTTGAGGAATTACTTGCAAATGCGAAGAGTAATGATGCTACTTTTTTTAAAGATGATTTTGTGCGTTTTGAAGGGCGGCAAGAAGAACATCGGACTTTCTTTTTGATAGACCCTTCAAATAATTTGCTGGAATTCAAATATTATAACGATACGACCATGATGTACTGAGGTGATACATTTGAATATTGTGATGATAAGACATTTGCCGACCCAATGGAATATGAAAGGTGTGCTACAGGGCAGCAAAGATATTGCCTTAGCAGAGATTTCATCTGAGTCAAAGGAACAGATAATTGCCAACAAAAAACAGCTAGCAGATAAGTACGGTGATTTCGAACATGTCTTTGCTAGCGCGCTAGTAAGAACGCAACAAACTGCGCGTGCTTATGACTATGAAGCACCAACGATTGAGCCTTTACTAAATGAACTAAATTTTGGTGCGTTTGAAGGCCGTAAAAAATCAGAGCTTATTGCTGCACATAGCGATAGCTGGTTTGATTCTCCAGAGTCTATCGTGTTAGGAGAGCCACTAGTTGCACTAAAGCAAAGAGTGAATGATTTCTTTCAAAAGTATGGTAACTGCGAACAGATGCTGGTATTTGGCCATGGCAACTGGATCCGCAGTGCCATGTCGTTAGCACAGAATAATAATCTTAACTTACTGAATAAAATTCATTTGGACAACAATCAGATAGTCGAATTAGCATGGGATAGTAAAAGATAATGTTTGGTAAATATAACATCAACAATGTGTTAGTGTTAGCGCCACATACCGATGATGGTGAGATTGGCTGTGGCGGACTAATTGCTTTAGCCATTGAGCAAGGACTTAATGTTCATTATGTGGCGTTTTCGAGTGCACAAATCTCACTGCCTGAGGGTGCGCCTAGAGATACGCTAATTAAAGAAGTTAAAGCAGCCACAGAAGTATTAGGTATCCTCCAGGAAAATTTAATATTGTTTGATTATCCAACACGACGTATGGCGGAGTTTAGACAAGATATTCTTGATGATATGATCACCATCCGAGAGCAAATCAAACCAGACTTGATATTGACACCATCTCTTCATGATATCCATCAAGACCATCAAACTATTGCTAACGAGACATTGCGTTGTTTTAAACGCCAGTCAATTCTCTGTTATGAAGAGCCATGGAATAACATTTCTTTTGCCACGCAATGCTTTGTTAAACTAGATAAGCATCATATCGATAAAAAAGTCCAGGCCTTACTGTGTTATGAATCGCAGATGCGCAGAACCTACCTTAATGAAGAAAGTATTCGTGCTCTTGCATTAACTCGTGGTACGCAGCTGGAGGGTGGTTATGCCGAAGCATTTGAAGTTGTGAGATGGATGATTTGATGACAATCTTAAAGCCGATTAATGTTCTTTTAACGGCGGCAGGTTGTCCTGGCGCATCAACCTGTATTCGTTACCTAAAGTCCATTGCAGAACGTCAAGTTCGAGTCATTGGCGTTGATGCTGAGAAAGAATCCATCGGTCAATTCTTGGCTGATGGATTTTATCAAATTCCCTCTGCTGAGGATAATGCATATATAGATAGTTTGCTGACTGTCTGTGATCAAGAAAACATTGATTGTCTGGTAGTGAGTTCAAGTTTTGAAATAGAAGTCATTGCAAAGGCAAAGACGCTATTCGAAGAACAAGGCATTAAAGTGTTAGCGTCTGAACCAGCAGCGCTTGCTATTGCCAACAACAAGCAGGCAATCTACGAAGCATTCCAAGATAGCGCTATTGTAAAGATCCCCGAGTTTCGGGTAGTGAGTAGTCTTGAAATGTTCATCGAGGCGTGTCAGGCCATGGGGTATCCAAATAGGGAGCTCTGCTTCAAACCACCACAATCCAAAGGCAGTCGCGGGTTTAGAATTTTAACCGAAACTATCTCACGAAGAGAACTATTGCTTAATTATAAGCCAGAATCAAAATACATATCGTTACAAGAGTTCACTGAAATTTTTAACAAGGAAGAAGAATTTCCAACACTTGTTATCATGGAAGTGCTCGAGGGTGAAGAGATTGATAGTATGGTGATTGCAGATGCTGGAGAGCCTTTGTTGATTACCCACAAAACCCGCGAAAAAGCCCGCGGCGGCGTGATTACTAATGGTGGACATTGTGAACGCCCTGAGCTGGATAAAGTAATTCGCGAAATCTTACAACATGTCAAATTGTCCTATAATGTGGGTTTTCAATTCATTGATGGCTATTTACTTGAAATTAATCCACGCTTATCGAGTTTTATCTATACCCGGGATTGGGTAGAGCCGTATTTTGCTATCAAACTTGCATTAGGTGAATTTAATCATGCTGATATCAAAAAATTACAGCAACATGTACCTTTAGAGCTGCGTATGCTTAGGTATTTTGACCAAGTTTTTTATGATAAAAACCAAATAACTGAGAATTGATATGTGTGGCATCGTAGGCATTAGTGCAAAAACCAATAACGATTACTCAGATACAATTCGAGCTTTACTGAGCAAGATCAAACACCGAGGCCCTGAAAGTGAAGGTGTTTTCCAAAAGGGTACCGTTTGGCTCGGCCATCGTCGCTTAAAGATTATCGACATCTCTGACCGCTCAAACCAGCCACTGGTAACAACCTGTGGCCGATATACGATTAGTTACAATGGTGAGATTTACAATCATCATGAGCTGCGTGATGAACTCATTGGCTTAGGACATCAGTTTGTCACAACGTCTGATACAGAGGTTATCTTGCTTGCCTATAAGCAATGGGGCAGTGACTGTGTCGAACGGTTCAATGGCATTTGGGCTTTTGCTATTTTTGATGCGGAATCAAACCAACTGTTTATCTCACGTGACCGTTTTGGAGTGAAGCCGCTCTATTATATCGAGACCAGTGAGTGTTATGCCTTTGCTTCAGAGATAAAAGCGTTACTGCCACTCCTCAAACAGGTTAAAGCCAGTGCCAAACGGGTAGCGAGCTTTCTAGTTTATGGCGAATGTGAGGATGCCGAGTCGACTTTTTTTGCGGATATTCATAAGCTGCCTGGTGGGTGTAATCTTCGCTATAATACAGCCACTCAACAAGCCACGATTACTACTTATTATGATATCAAAAGCCAGCCATTAGATGTTGATCCCCAGGAAGCGCTCGCTAAGGCTAAAGCATTACTGCAATCAAGCATCGATTATCAACGTGTTGCTGATGTGCCGGTTGCGGTATCACTGAGTGGCGGCCTAGACAGCTCTGTTATTACCAAATTAGTACTCGATCATTCTACGGCACCATTTACTGCATTCACGGCAATTTCAGAAGACTCAAATAACAGTGAGCTGCCCTATGCAGAGAAAGTTGCAGATGATACGAAAATAGATTGGGTTAAAATCACACCTAATTATGATGATGTGGTACGAGAACTTCCCAACGTTGTACATGCTCAAGAAGAACCCTTTAGTACGCCGTCTATCATCATGCAGTATTTTTTGATGAAGCGTGTGCATGAGTCTGGCATTAAGGTTGTGCTTGATGGCCAAGGGGCTGATGAAGTCTTCCTTGGCTATGAACGTTACATTGTCTTGGAAGTCTTGCGTTTACTGCGAACGAGCCAAGCTATTTCATCTTTCAGTGATCTACGTCTATGCTTGGCAAATAATGATAAACTGTCAATAAAACGGCTCGCTTATTATACGGCAGGTAGCCTGTTCCCTAAATTACGCCAGCGCTATATGAATATGCGAGCCAAATACCTCAATACTAAAGGGATCCAGAAGCCAGATTATCTGTATCACTATGCAATGAGTAGCAAGAGATCATGCTTTGAACTGCAAAAACTAGAACTCATGGCAACGAATTTGCCGGCCCTATTACGTTTTGCTGACAAGAATTCGATGGCATTCTCTGTAGAAGACCGAGTGCCCTATTTGGACCATCGTTTGGTGGAATTGTGTTTATCATTACCACAAAACGTAAAGCTACGTCATGGTTGGACTAAATGGCTGCTGCGAGCAATGTTTGATAAGCAACTTCCCGATGGCATCATTTGGCGCAAGAATAAAATAGCCTATGAAGCACCCGAGCGTATTTGGCTTAAGCAACTACGACCAGCAATGTACGCGGCGGTGATGGAATCGCCATTACTGGACGATTATTGTGATAAAGGTAAACTGACGAAGCAAGGCCATAAAGTCGATGATAGACAATTATGGCGTCTGTATTCAGTGGCACTGTGGGAAAAGGAGTTTTTATCCAATGCCTAAGATATGCCACTTTAGTTCCAGTCACCGGCCTGATGATACAAGAGTCGCTCATAAAGAAGTGAACTCACTGAGCCAATATTTTGATGATGTGACGTTGGTAACACATCACCACGAAAAGCTTACAAAAATATTTCCTTCAATACACTATGTTGATACCGGCGTGTCTATGCCCCAGAAACGTTGGCAGCGTATAACTATTGGCGCATGGCGAGTTTATCGAGCAGCAGTAAAAGTCAATGCTGATATTTATCACTTCCATGATCCTGAATTGCTCCCCTATGTCATTGCTTTGCGCTTAAGACGGAAAAAAGTGATTTATGATGTCCATGAGGATTTAGCCAAAGATATTCGCTCCAAAGTATGGATCCCTAAAGTTTTTCGCTCAATTATTGCGACAATGGTTGATTTAGTCGAAAAGACTTTATCACGCTTTTGCAGCGCAGTGGTGCCTGCTTGTGAGCCGATGACGGAAATATTCTATCCTTACAATAAAAATACCATCGCAATCAATAATTATCCGGAGTTGGCACTTTATCCAAGCCAACCAGGGCTCAAAAAACGACAAGCTTGTTATCTAGGCACTATTACTCGAACTCGGGGTATCAAGCAGGCCATTGAGGCATGTCATCGCGCGAATATTAAATTGGTGCTAGGTGGAAATTTTCATGACGAGATATTATTTGCTGAGTGCAAAGCAATGCCGGGGTGGGAGAATGTTGAGTGGCTAGGCTATATCCCCCATGATCAAGCAATCGCGATTATCAGCCAATCTTTAGTAGGTCTATTGCTGCAAACATTTACCCAGCACTACCAACCCATTAAGCTATACGAGTATATGGCGTCAGGTATTCCAGTCATAGCATCTGATTATCAACAATGGATAGATATTGTCGAAAAAAATAAGCTCGGTTTTTGTGTTGATCCCCATAGCATTGATTCAATATGTGAAGCACTTAATCAATTATTAGCTGATGAAAGTATGGCTCAACAAATGGGTGCTCAGGCTAAAGATTATGTTAGCCAGCATTATAGCTGGGAACAAGAAGCACAAAAACTCTACAAGTTATATGAAAGTTTAGCCAGTCCGCAAGCACAATCAGTTAGGAGTAAAACGTGAAAATATTGATTTTAAATTGTTTCAGTCGTAATGCATTGGCTGTCATCAATAGCCTCGATAAGTCTTATGAACTTATTGGTGCCCATACTCGAAAACGCGGCGTTATTAAACCTAACAAACTTTTAGCCAGCAAACGCTTGGCAAAACTAGTCACCTATGAGCATCCAAACCAAAATAGTGAATCATTTAAGAATGATATTATTAGGGTCATCAATGAAAATAGTATTGACGCTGTGATTGCCACGGGCACAAGTACTACCAACTATCTCTCATTTAATAAAGACGCGATTGAATCAGCAACTTCTGCCAAGGCATTGGTTGAAAAGTATGAAATATTTTCCAAGTTAACCGATAAATGGCATACCTATCAACTCTGTGAAGAGATTGGTCTTCCAGTGCCAAAGTCAATTTTATTAAAAGATGATGAAACGACTCGGCAACAAATTGCCAAACTTACGTTTCCTGTGGTGGCGAAACCACGGATATCATTTGCCTCTCATGGTGTCTGTTTCTTCGATACTTATGATGAGTTAATCGCTAATATCGACAAGTTAACGGGCTACGCTGCCATTGATGGCACGGAGCAACCCTCTTATATGGTGCAAGAGCGTATTACCGGAACATTGCATGATGTTTGTTTGTCTGCTAAGAATGGTGATGTTTCAATGTTAATGACACAACAGCGGGTGATGACCCTGCATGATTTTGGCGGTGGTGGCATCATCAACTTAACCACCAATGAGCCTGAAATGGCAGGATTAGCAACCCAATTGATCAAAGCAACACATTGGAATGGACTCGCTCTGTTTGATTTTGTTAAAACCCCTGATGGCAAATACTATCTACTTGAGATCAATCCAAAAGTATGGGGCACGACCTATTTAACGACAGTTGCTGGGCTTAATATGGTGCAGAATATTTTTGACATATTTGTCCTTGATAAACCGGTTAGTTTTAATAACCAGTACAGTGAGAATGTCTTATACCGCTGGTTATTCCCTGAGTGTTTTGCTGCCTGGACATTACCACCGCGTAACCCTAAAGCCATTGTTAAGCGCGTGCATAAGACTTTTTCTAGGCATGGGGCGAGCCAAGTCAACAGTAATATCAAGCTCTCTGATCTACGGCATTTGCTGGGAACAGTATTAGAAAAAGGCGGTTAGATATCAATGAAGCGATACCGGGATAAAGTCATCGATTTATTTCGCAACACAGACAAGTTTAGCCACCAAGCGGCGACGGTCGTAGGCTGGACGGCTATCTCGCAGATCATCATGTTTCTGGGGATCCCTTTTGTTAGCCGTATCTTCACCCCTGAAGCCTTTGGTGTCTATGCTGTGTATGCAGCGGTTATTTATATCCTTAACGGTGTTGTTTCTTTGGGCTGTGAGTTATTGATCCCCAACCCAAGTTCGGATGAAGAAGGCGCGACACTATTTTGGGTATCAATTATTAATTTATTATTGGTAACCATTGTTATTTCGATCCTGTTGCTGATAAGCAACTATACCGCTGTCTGGGAAACACTTAATTTAACGGCGCTTAGTCATTATCAATGGCTCATTGTTTTTGGCGCTGTTGCTATTGGTCTCAGGAATTGCTTGCTGTATTGGTTTACTCGAATACGGCGTTTTAACCAGGTAGGTAAAGCTCGGTTTTTACAAGCTCCAGTTATTGTCTTTGTTCAGGTTGGGGTTGGTTATTTATATCCACACCCAGATGTATTAATCATTGGTGGCGTATTGAGTTGGTTAATATCCGATATTTATCTGCTCATGAAGTTAGACGGTGAGCAACGAAAGTTATTGCGTCAAGGACAAGCAACACAATATTTCAGTGTGCTGCAATCCAATAAGGCTTTTTTTAGCCATACAACGTCATCGTTATTCTTATTGAATTTATCGAACTATCTCCCGACCATACTTTTTGCGATAAGCTTTGACCCCGCTGTGGCAGCCCTTTATGCATTAGCTTACCAAGCTTTTAGCCCATTAGATTTGATCAGTAATGCGATTATTCAACTTTATATTGGTGAGGGTAATCGGATTGTGCGTAACCACCCCCTTCAACTAAAAACATTCTACAAGAAAATGCTAGTGGGACTCAGTTTGATTACTATCGTTCCGATTACCATTGCTGCAATTTGGGGTGGGCCGATATTCGGTTTTGTCTTTGGTGCCAAATGGTATCATGCGGGTGTCTATGCCCAAATCATGGCCTTCGCGATGATGATGCGTTTTGTGGTGATAGCTGCTTCACAGAATTTGGCAGTGCTCAAAAAGCAAGGTTTGAATTTGGCCTGGAGCAGTATCTATATAGTACTGATCCTGGCAGCATTTATTCCAGCGAACCTATTAGCCGGATTCACCAAAGCAGAATACACGATTGTATTATTATCATGCATGATGATGCTATCTTATTTTATCTTAGTACTATTAAATTTTGGCGTTATTCACCGACAGATCCCAAATTATGTCGGTTCTAATAACAATGGCTTTAGAGAACAAGCGGAAAGTTAAACGACAATGATTGAGACATCCTATTACCCTATTTTATTAATTTTACTCCAGTGTATTTTTACCTTTATTTTAAGCCCACTTAGCGTGTATGCTTGGGCTTGTCAATTTCTCAGGCTGAAGTCAGATCAAGACAAGCAACGGTTTTTCTTATTAAGCCTAGGAACGGGACCATTATTGATTGTTTGGCTGTTAGTCATGCTGATGTATTTTGTTCCGGGTCTTTCGGCTTGGGGCTATATTGTGGCAATAAATATTATTTTTATTCTGCCACTGGTCTTTTTATATCGTTATATGATGGATTTTATGTCCTATTTGCGACGTTTTTTTGCCGGACTGTTTGGAGACATCCGCGAGAATAAACTTTACCTATTGCTTTATAGCTGTGCCTTGATCGTTATTGCAGGCATGTTTTTTGCGAGTATCTTTTTACCATTTACCGCAAATGATCCTATTGAATATGCGGTTACAGCAAAGATTTTTTATCAACATATGTCGGTAGGCATGTACCCTATCGTTAATGGTGAAGCATTTGGTGGATTCATTGCACCATATACGCATCCCTTGGCCTATGCAGGCTCTCTCTTATGGATGTATTTAATTCAAGGAACCGCTGATCATTTCGGTCTAGCACGAATTATTTCTCCGTTTTTTGCCTTGATAACATTTATCACGATTGTTGGCTTACTACGACCAAAGAACAAAACAATAGCAATTGTTGCAGGTCTTTTTTATTTAGCAACACCAACTTTGCTGCATGGTTTTATTCAACATCAAATTGAGGCTGTAAGACTATATGGCTTTTTTGCCTTCTTCATGGTTGTGCCGTACCTAATAATGAGGCCCCAGTGGCGGTCTGGCATAGTTACTGGGATTTTTTTAGGAATATGTTTATTCACCCACTCTCTTGGTCTATTGGCTATTCCAATATTTCTTGTTATCTATTTCCTCCATGCCCAGGATGTATCCTTGTGGACGAAATTACGTAACTGCGCGATTCTGATCAGCGTAGGTTTAATATTTGTTCTGTTGCGCTACAGTATTAATTTCTCGGTATTTGGCGGATTAATTCAGGATAGTACATCGGTTAGAGAGATCCCATCATTATTTTACAACCAAATTAATGAAATTAACCAAGGTATTGCGACAACTAAACAAAAATGGCTGAATGGTTTCTTGCCGTTGTTTACGGGTTATATCTGGTATGGTTTATGTTATGCCATATTGCCTTTTGGGTTACTGCTAGTAAACAAATCATTTTTAAAGACGTTATGGCGTAATAAAGGCCTCAAGTTTGACAATCACGAAGATGTAACTGTTGCAGTCTCTGTCTTGGTTGCACTGGGCTATGTCAGTATGATCATCTTCTCTATTATAATCGGCCGAACGGATTTCATTATTAATTTCCGTTATATGTTGACAGCACAACCGCTTGCGGCAATTGCTGCAAGTTGGATTTTGGTCGTCCTTTGTAGACGCTATTTTACAAAGAACTGGCGCAAAATAATTGCTTGCTTCACCCTACTAAGCTTATTCTTCGCAACGCCTCTCGTCGGTGCAGATGTGAAGTCGGTTAATTTAACGCCGCACACCTTACTTGATGATGATTTTGCAAAGGCAGCTTATGGCATGCCACTCTATCAGTTGTTGCGTGAATACAATCATGTTGCCACAGCAAATGATAAATTGCTTTCATTTACGAATGGCCAAACAGCATATTTTGCTAACACGCCCTTTGTTTATCGTACTGATGAAAGACTGGTGCCCTTGTATACAGCACGCACAAAAAGTGATGTGCTTAATTTTCTGCATGATTTAGGCGTGACCTATATCCTGGTGCCAAGTTATGGCCAAATTTATATTACGCAGTCAAAGTTACAAGATTTATTAGCGGATCCAGCTTATAGCGAATTGGTAGCTGCCAGTAAAGGTGGGCAGTTATATCGTCTTCATTTTAAACCGTTGGCTTATATGACTAAATTGGTCCCATTAGTTAATTCCAACTTCGAGATGTTTAATGGCCGCCATGAGCCGCTAGGCTGGACGGCTGAGGATCTTGGAAATATTTCACAAGATATATCGGGCGGTTTATTTTTATCACATCCATCAGACTTTCTGAGACAGAGTAGCACCCTTCATAGCATTTCTACAAAGCCGACTGTAGGATGTTCGCCGTTGAGTAATGCTGTTATCGCTTCAGGCAAACGCTATCACTTGTCTGCTAGTATTAATGGATTAGGAATGCTAAATTTTGGCAATCAGTTTTATCATAAATCAGGTTACTCTCAGAGCATTCAATCTATCCCTTCCTTCACGCTACGGAATGATAGCAAGATGAAGCCACTATTATTCCAGTTTGCTACTGATCCAAGCCCTTATCACTATGATTTTTCCTTGTCATTCATGGGTCCAGGAAAGATCCTTTTAAAAAATATTAAACTTGAGGAAATAACGTATGTTGACGAGTCGCATAATTACTTTAATGACCCTCAAAAGCAAGCACTAATAGATCGAGGCTGGGGGCTTTATCAAAGGAATTTAATTCATGCTGCACTAGTACCAGTAGTATCGACGCTTAAAAATAATAATGCCAATACAATATATCAGTGGTTTAGCCATTGGTCAGCAGTATCTAAAAATGATCATAATTTTATTACAATTTTTCCTGAAGATAGCCAGAAATATTTTATTACTACGCCGCCCATAGCGTTATCTTACCCTGAAGTGAATATTCATAAGGTGTTAATCTTGCGGGGGGAAGGTATTGTTCGTGTGCGATGGTATGGTAGATTAGCCAACGAACACAGCAAACCTATCTCAGCAACGTCGATAGTTGCATTAAGCAACGAGGACATTCATATAGACTTTAGTTTGTCAGCAGAGCAGCAACAAAACCTAGAAAATGAATATCCGACACTGAGGGAGATATACGTACAATTAGAATACATACGACCCTCCCATAATAAGCCAGGAGAATTCATGGTTGCTTCGGCAAAATAATTATTTGTAGGCCGTGGTTAATGATATACTAAGGCCATTTTAGGAGTCAGCGCTTTTTTTAGTCAGTCAGTGGTTAAAAAAGCTATAGTTAGGAGCCAGTGATGTTCAAAAATAAAACAGTTTGTGTGGTGGTGCCTTGCCACAATGAAGAAACCCAGATTGGTAAAGTGATAACCACTATGCCGGACTATGTTGATAATATCATCATTGTTAACGATGCCAGCCAGGACAAAACCTCTGATGTCGTCAGATCATATCAGGCGAATCATCCTCGGGTCACTCTGATAGAACATGAGCAGAATCAAGGTGTTGGTGGTGCTATTGCCACTGGCTATAAGTGGGCGCGGGACAATGAAGTGGATGTAGCCGTAGTAATGGCCGGCGATGGACAAATGGATCCCGTCGATTTGCCAGCAATTCTGGAGCCGGTGGTAACGGGTGAAGCAGATTACTCTAAGGCAAATCGCTTAACTACCGGTGAATCCTACAAGAATATTCCGAAAGTTCGCTATTTTGGTAATTCAGCTTTAACCTTACTGACTAAAATTGTTTCCGGTTATTGGCATGTGACAGACTCACAAACAGGCTACACCGCAATCAACAAAGAAGCGTTACATACCATTGATTGGGACAACATGTACAAACGCTACGGGCAGCCTAATGACTTGCTGGTGCGTTTGAATGTCTATAACTTCAAGGTCAAAGATGTTAAGACCCATCCCGTTTATAATGTGGGTGAGTACTCAGGTATCAAAGTTCGCAAAGTAATTTTTTCCATTGGTTGGTTGTTGGTAAAACTGTTCTTCTGGCGTATGAAAGAAAAATACATTATCCGTGATTTCCACCCATTGGTATTTTTCTATGTGCTCGGATTATTATTGGCAGTGGTTAGCCTAGGCTTCGGTGTTGATTTAATATTTCGTTGGATCAAAGACGGCTATGTACCGCAAATGACGGCGCTAGCGTTAATGTTTACGACCATTACTGGGTTGCAGTCAGGCTTTTTCGCCATGTGGATGGACTCAGATTATAACCGTGATTTGCAGCGGTAATAGCTATGTGCGGTATTGCGGGAATAATTGGCCTTAATCATCAGGGATTCCATGGGGCATCTGCTATTGCGGCAATGGCAACAGCAATGCGTCATCGCGGACCTGATGATGAAGGGTATATTATTACTCAGCAATCCCAACAACCTGTCGGCGTTCTCTATGGCAATGAAACCGCATCCACTAATGACATACCCGATGCATATCGGCCAACAGATTCTATTACGACTAAAAATAATCAATTAGCCGATGCTTTTTTTGCCCATCGCCGTTTATCGATTGTTGATCTGCATGGTACTGGCCACCAACCCATGAGTGATAGTTCAGGGCGCTATTGGATTGTGTATAACGGTGAAGTTTACAATTACGGTGAATTAGCTGATAGTTTAAGAGCTGAAGGTGTGACGCTCTATTCTAACTGTGATACGGAGGTTGTCCTACATGCCTATTTGCGCTGGGGTGAGCAAGCGCTACAAATGTTTAATGGCATGTTTGCCTTTGCTATTTGGGACAATGAGGCCAAGACAGTATTTTTTGCCAGAGACAGAATTGGTATCAAACCTCTTTTCTATACCATTAACGATAATAAGTTTATTTTTGCGTCTGATATTAAGACCATCATTGCGTCGGGATATTATCATGCTGACTTGGACATTCAAGGCTTGTATCATGCCATGAGCTATGGGGCGGCACCCCGGCCCATGACCACCTTCAAAAACGTCAAGTCTCTCGAAGCAGGCCATTGGCTTAAGCTTACCCCAGCAACAGGGCAATACACAATTCAACAATACTGGGATATACCGATTAACCAGGTTGATAACTCGCTGAGTGAAGCACAGGCTGTGGCTTTATTAGATGAAGCATTACATGAATCAATTAAATACCGCCTTCACAGTGATGTGCCTGTGGGAACCTTTATGAGCGGTGGCATTGATTCAACGACAGTATCAGCAATCGCTGCCGAACATCATCCCCACATCAAAGCCTTTACTCTTGGCTATTCAGGCAAACAGGCTGAAGCGTTCAATGAGCTTGAACAAGCGAAAGCGACAGCCAGTATGTATGATATCGATCATATCATTTCGATTGTTGAGCCAGAGTCCGTGCTAAATTATATTGATGAAACAGTGGCATCCTACGAAGAGCCCTTCTTCTCATTATCACCGAATTATATTATTTCTAAGCTTGTAGCGGACAATAATGTCAAAGTAGTATTGAATGGCCTCGGTGGTGATGAATTATTTGCGGGTTATCAAACCTTTCATATTGCCAAGTACCATCGCTTCTTGAAGTTACTCTATCCGCTCTTGAAATGTGCGAAGATGGCATATCCGCGTTTAGAGCGGACCATGGATCTCAAGGCTATGCGCGGCGTTGGCGACCTGCATGGTGCCTTAATGAATAATATGTCATCTTTCCAAAAGAACAAACTATTTAACGTAGGCTCAGTGCAGGGCTTATGTTCCCTTGAGACCATCCGTGATCTTTATATTCCTCAAGACAAAACATTTGGCAGTCATATTGAAGCCATGTGTTATATGTATGTAAAAAATTATATTGGTAATCATCATACTTATCGCGTCGACCAATTTACCATGGCGTTTTCCATTGAAGGGCGATTCCCATTTCTCGATCATAATTTTGTTGAGCTTGCCTTTAAGATCCCAGCCAGGCTTAAGATGCAAGGCCATGTTGGTAAATATATTTTACGACAACTAGCCCAGAAATATATTCATCCATCGTGCCTTAAAATGAGCAAAAAAGGCTTTGATTTACCGATGGATTATTGGATCCACAATACATTGCATGATTTTGTTCATGATAAGCTTAGCTCGCTTTCAAATCGAGATTTATTTAATGGCAAGTTTATCCATAAAGTAGCCAAAAATTATCAACGTAAGCTGACGGATGACTATACATTATGGCAACTCGTTGGCGTTGAGCTATGGCTCGAGAAATTTATAGATACTAATTGAGGTAGTTATGTGTGGAATTTTTGGTATCATCATCGGCAACAAAGCCAATTTTGATGAGTCACAATTAACGAAACTTTGGCAGAAACTGTTTTTGCTCTCTGAATCCCGCGGCAAAGAAGCAGCAGGGGTTTGTCTGCGTTCAGACCATATTGACGTCTATAAAGCCGCTAGTTCGGCTAAAGACCTACTCAAAAGCAAAGAATATAGGCTCTTATTTAATAAAGCCCTTAGCAGTAGTTATAAAGATGGCCGCATAGCAACCCCGCTCTGTTTATTTGGTCATTCGCGTCTGGTAACTAACGGCGTGCAAGGTATAAATGAAAACAACCAGCCTATTATTAGAGATGGTATCGTCACTGTGCATAACGGTATTGTTGTGAATATTGATGCTCTCTGGGATAAATATAAAGATGAGACGAGCTCATTAACTCACCTGGACTCTGAAATTATCTGTTATTTATTACGAAAATACCTCAATGAAACGAATGACTTAACGACTGCAGTGCAAAAGACCTATGCTGAAATAGTTGGTATGACATCCATTGCTTGTGTATTCAACGATATGCCTTATTTATTATTAGCCACCAACAATGGTTCTTTGTATATCTATAACGATATCGAAAATGATATTTTGTTTTTTGCCTCTGAGAAATTCATTATTGATACGATTGTCAAGCAGTTTCCAGAACAGTTATCTCCTACCCACGTACAACAGTTAGCAGCGAATCAAGCTTGTGTTATTAACACAAACTCACTTGAGGCAAGTTTTTTCTCCGTCGAGCAATCTGAACACAAGGCTTTTGCTCCTGAGATATTAATACCAGTGAGTCAGGTCTTTGATACGTCTTATGAAGCAGAGACAGCCCGCGATAATATGCGCCGTTGTAGTAAATGTATTTTGCCTGAGACGATGCCGATGATTCAATTTGATGATGAGGGTGTTTGTCAATTTTGTCGTTATCACCAAAAAACCCAGCAACTTGGTCTTTCTGCATTACAAGAGCGAGTCGAGCCGTTTCGAAATTTCAATGGTCGTCCTGATTGCATTGTTGCCTTTAGTGGTGGACGGGATAGTTCCTACGGCTTGCATTATATAGTCACTGAACTTGGTATGAAGCCTGTGGCTTATACCTATGACTGGGGCATGGTGACGGATCTTGCCCGCCGCAATCAGTCGCGCTTATGTGCAAAATTAGGCATAGAGCATATTCTTGTTTCCGCAGATATCACCAAAAAACGTAAATATATCCGTAAAAATGTGCTTGCCTGGTTAAAGAAACCGGAGTTGGGTATGGTGCCATTGTTCATGGCTGGCGATAAGCAATATATTACTTACCCCGTTGAAATTCGCCAGAAGACGGATACTGAATTAGTATTTTTTTGTGCTAACCAGTTCGAAAAAACCGGCTTTAAAACAGGCTTTTGTGGTTTAGATGAAGCGGGCAAATGGTATTTTCAGATGTCTCGCAAAGATAAGTTAAAGATTTTCACCTACTATCTCAAACAATTTATGCGCAACCCAGCTTACATCAACGCCTCAATGCTCGATAGCGCCGTTGGATTTTATGCCTCATTCATGGTGGATAGAAGTAATTATCTGCAGTTCTTTAATTATATTCCATGGGACGAAAAGGTCATGACCGAGACATTGCGCCGTGAATATGATTGGGAATTTGCCGGTGATACTGATTCAAGTTGGCGTATTGGTGATGGCACAGCCGCGTTTTATAACTACATCTATTATACGATCGCAGGCTTTAGCGAAAATGACACATTCCGAAGTAACCAAATCCGTGATGGTCTTATTACCCGAGAGGATGGCTTGCGTATGGCGAAGCAAGATAATACCCCGCGTTACGAGTCAATCCAGGAATATGCCAATATTATTGGTTTTGATTGCAGTGAAGCTCTAAAAATCATTAACGCTGTGCCTAAGTTGTATATGGGCTTGTAAAGCCATAGCAAAGCTCTGGGTTAATATTGGTTGTGTGACAATGGATTACCATATTTTTGTAGGTATCGCTCACCGATTATAGTTGATCCGCCATAGTTTAGATGGCTGCTCAACTTCCCTGTGAAGTATAGCGGAACCCCGTCAAAAGCTGAATAACATTTTTTTGAATCACAAATAATTTGATTTGGGTCTATCAAAATAACTTGTGGATATTTGACTCCTAAGTCTGAGATAACTTCGCGAGTTTTTGCTTGGTATGCCATAACTTGTTCATATTGATTAGAGCAGTCTATGACAGAAACTTTGGTCACACCACAATGAATTGTAGTGCTAAAAAGAGGTGGAAAATCATAGACTATAACTGGAGTTGCACCATTAGCAATAATATATTGGATGCTATTTTCTAAGCCTGTCTTCAAAACACTAAGATAATTGTGATCTGTTATTGTTTCGAAAGTGTAGCCTTTAGACTGCCAGGCACCGCCAAGAATGACATACTGGTATTTGTTATTTTTGATTAATTTTTTTATTGTGTCTGAGCGTTTATTTAGGTCGTGTGCTAGATTAGTTGGCTTAACTAGAGTGACCAATAAGAATGGTGAACTGCTCTGTGTTGCAACATAGCCTTTGAGATGTAGCTGTTTTAAAAACACATTCAGCATACCCATTTCAGACATGGCATGTGAATCTCCAGTAAGCAATACGTCTATTTTTTTCCTGTCTCTATCACCAAATGAGCATTCATCTTGTTTGCCTAATCGTGAAGGGTGTTGCTGGTCAGTATGACACTTACTACTGCTCTTGATAAATCCAAAATATTCGTTATCGATAATTTGTTGGGCGGTAGTGGTTACCTGATTAAAACCGAGATGGGGATGTTTTTTTATAGTGTAATAAAAACAAACAGACATAATGATTGGAATTATCCAAAGTAAAATAAAGGATTTGGTTAGGTTAAACTGAATTTTAAACCGGAATGGTTGTTCGATATACCTCCAGCTCATTATGGCGAGAAAGAGTGAGATTATTACAATGCTGCTTCCTACAGCAAGTCCAATAGGGACACCCAGATATGATACATATGCGATAATAGGCCAATGCCATAGGTAGAGGGAATATGAGATTAAACCGACAAATACAAGAGGTTTGCAGCTTAATATTTTATTTCCTATAGCATGGTTTTTACCTGTGGCTATAACTAATGCTGAACCTATAGTTGGCAGCAAAATATAAAGACTAGGATATGCTGCTGCAGTTAATATGCAAGTTGAATAAATAATTGCAGCGAGGCCGATTAGAGATAGTAAATGATCGATAATACGGTGTCTATGCAAAGATATTTGATATTGCCCAATGGCTAATGTAGCACCAATCAGCAATTCAAATGCCCGCGTCAAGGGTGAGTAGTAAACGAGTTGGCCATTGCTTTGGTACATGACATACGTCATCAAGGATGCAAGTGTCAATATAATTATTGCTATTAACAAAAGTTTGCGTGTTAATAGCTTACCCAGGCTTATAAGGAGGAGAGGCCAAACAAGATAGAATTGTTCCTCGACACCTAGTGACCATGTATGTAGCAGTGGTAGTACGGAGGCATCAGTAGAAAAATAACCGATATTGATGAATTGCCAAAAATAAAAATTAGCCAGTGAAGATAAAGTGGCAATTAGTGAGCCAGCATAGTTTATTAGATCTTCGGGCAATAATATAAAGTATGCAGCTATGGTTGTCGCCATGGCCATCACTATTAATGCTGGTGAGATACGCCGGATTCGCTTCAAATAAAAGTTTCTTATCGTAAATTGCTTTTTTATGGAATTCAAGTAAATATGATCGGTGATAAGGAAGCCAGAGATAACGAAAAAAATATCAACACCCAAAAATCCAGCGGGCGTAAATGTTGTCCCAAGATGATACAACAATACTAATATAACGGCAATCGCCCTCAGGCCATCAATGTCAGGACGGTATTTTCTTTTACTCAAATTGCTTGTGGTATCAGTATCTGCTTGTCGATTCATTATTAGCTCGCTAGCTCATTTTTTTGATGCCAATAGAGTGTTCTTCCACTCTTAGTGATGATTTCTTTTTTGATGATTTTTGTATGTTGGCTGAGTATTAATTCAAAATTATCTTGATTATAATCAGCAAAAATATCTTTACGTAGTGCAAGCATTTTGATAACAGTGATGTCTTCTTTAGGAATGAACTCAATAATACCCTGAGGAGCTATATTCAATAACCACTGAACTAGCTGAGCTAAAGGGATATTTTTCGCAACGGCTAAATGATGAATGAAAGCTAAAGCAATCATCGCGTCTGCTTTAGCACGCTTATTGAATCCACAGCGTTCGGATTGTAACCAGCCCTGGGCAGGGCTAGGATTCGCTGCATCGAGGAATAATGGCAAAAATGGCTTAGCCAAGGTTTTCGACCGTTGATAGGCAAGCTCCAAAGAAGTTTGATCAAAGTCAAAGCCAACCACAGACTCGGCCCCATGCTCGAGGGAAATTATGGAATAGTCACCCGTATTACAGCCTAAGTCGATTAATAGCTCAGGTTTGATTGTACTTGTAAATTCGGCAATAAATTGTTTTTTCTTGATAGCTTCATCGCTATCGTAGATGTTGGTATGAGCATATCTACCCCAGTAAGTCTTACTGTTGCCTTTAGGCTCGAGGCGACTCACCCATTTGCGCATTTGTCTCAGTAGACCTTCATAAGCAAGTTTAGAAAAGCCTTTTTGGCTGCTTGCTTTGGTCATTGCGTTGTCTTCATTCTTGATGGCTACTTTGTCAAAGTAGTTCTGTAGCAAGATATGGGTGAAGATTTTCCAGTTGAATTTTTTGCGCAATGGTAACATCAGCGCAATATCAGATGTTGGCACGCCTTCAAGGTTGCCACGGAACCAACTGTTATGGGTAATGCCTAAAATAGATCGTAATAATAAGGGATTGAGAAATTGCGTACAAAACTGACGATAGCCCAGCCAGTATTCGCCTTGTTGGTAGGACGCTAACGATAATAAGTCAATGAATACTGGTTTCGCACCAATGAATTGAATGTTATAAGCACTGGCATCTTTTAAGACGACGTCGTTTTGCAATAGATACAATTGGAAATCAATATGATGCAGTGCCGCGTCTTTTAATTGATAGAAGCACCATTCATAAGGATAAGAAACATAAGGTACTCGCTCATGCTCTAATATGTATGCCGTATTGGCTTCTTGTGAAGGCCACTCCTCGCGCTCTAATTCTTTGGTTGGAATGAGAAAATTTTTTTCGATTGCCTGCTGGTACACAGATGGTGGGATTGTTTCATATTGCTCGCGGCCAGCTTCTTGGACAAAGCGGTATATTCTATCATTTCCTTCATAGATATATCCCATAGGGTCTCTAAATGAGCCGGTATTTTTGTGGATAGCTTGCGATGAGTCTGTTACCTCTATCATAATTTACACCTTTGCCACTCCGTAAACCAAGATACCGTAAATGATGTAACTCAAAACCCAAGCAATGGCGAGTGCGCACAAGAATATTATAAAATTTCCACTCAAATACCCTATTCCAATGGCGCCAGCAGTCATTACTAAATAGAGAATTTGCCACAATGAGCAAATTTCATTGCGGCCCACGACGCCGAAGATATTGGTGAGAGGAGAGACGCAAAACGCCGCAACAATGGCCGGAGCAATAATTGCTAAGACGAGACTGCTGTGATTCCAATTAGCACCAAACAGCCAGGGTAAGAAGGGTGCAATGGCATACATACCTATCAGGTATGCTCCACCCATGCTCCCGAGCAGTAAAAAACTTTTTTTGACCAAGGGTTGCAAAGATTGCTGGGCGCGAAAGCAATCAGCAAAACGTTTTAGCAGTAATTGTGATAAGACTGTTGCAAGTAAGCCCGTCGGTATTTGAAAAACCCGATTCACTAGAAAATAAATCCCAGCATAGGTTTGGCCGAACAGTATACCGATAAAGAATACCGGGACCCAAGCGGCCGCCGAGTCCAATACTGACGTCCAACTGGAGTGGAGTGGAAATTTATAATATTTCTTTAGCAAACTGGGACCGAGTTTAAGCGCTGCCTTCGAGAATTCGACATTACCCAGTGCTTTGTACATTAAGTATAAGGCGTTACACACTAAGCCAATCAAATAGCCTGCAATTAGAGCGATGGCTGCTTGGGGAATAACAAAAATCAATGCTAACTGTGCCGCGATCATCGTGATATTTTGAATGATTTTGCCGTGGGCCACCAAACCAACCCTGTCTTGATGAATACAGTGTAAACGCAGAATTTGGCAAATTCCTTGCAGGATAAAGATCCCAAACAAGCAATACAGCATGGTGCTGTCAATCGCTAAATAGGCATTTAACAGATCATGAAACAACCATAATAGGCCGGTGATAACAAAACTTGAGGCAATGACAATCAGTCCGCTAACCAACAATAAGCAAGATGCTTGTTGCTCGTTTTCGGTTAAGGGAATTGCAAACTCTAAGCGTAAACTAGCTGCCGGTAGCAACAGCGCCGCAAATGCCATGACATAACCCAGTTGCGCAAAGGCGTCTGGTGGGTACAAGCGCGTCAAAATCGGAGTACTCAAGATCAAGAGCAATTGTGCAATGATATAACCTAGGGTAATGCCGGAGGCCTTTTTGAGTAATTGTGAATGCCTTGCCTGCTTGAGATAGCATGACAACGTTGACGTGAGGGTTTTTGTTTGGCTTGCATCCACGTGTTTTATTGGGCCTCTGGTTTTGCGAGGTTGCGTTTAAAGATGTTATCGGAATTGAGCCAATTGCTGATTTTAAACCATGCCCGCTCATGCAAGTAATAGAGAAATATCTTAACAATAACTTCAAGTGAGCCAATCGTAATAGCAAAACTGACTTTGCGCACGACGATATAGCTAATAACAATCGTTGTTAGTGTGGCGAAAGTTCGCCAACTGATGGCTTTAATAACACTGATTTTTCGAGATTGGCTCATTATTTGTTGTCTCCTTTATAATTCATTCAGCGGTGAACTAAGACTACCGAGTATGGCCGCTGATTTAATATGATTTGTGATAGGGGTTTCAGTTTCAATCGCGTCAATATATCCCATATGTACTAGGGTGTTAATCACCGTGTCGACAGCTTCTAGCGGTGTTACGGTGCTGGTGTCTATTTGTAACTCTGGTTTGATAGGTGCTTCGTAAGGATCATCGATACCAGTGAAGTCTTTAATCAGGCCGGCTCGTGCCTTACGGTAGAGACCTTTCGGATCTCGCTCCTCACAGGCGGCGAGCGGTGTTGATAGATAAACTTCAATAAAACCACCGTATTGTTCGATGTGCTCTCTGACATAACGTCGGGTATCGGCATACGGTGCGATAGGGGCACAGATAGCGATGCCATGATTCTTTGTGATCTCAGATGCCACAAAACCGATGCGTTTTACATTAGCATCCCTATCTTCTCTCGAGAAGCCAAGACCCTTGGATAAATTTAATCGGACTAAATCACCATCCAGTAATGTCACCGGACGGCCCGTGTTTTCCATTAATTTTGATTTTAGTAATTTAGCAATGGTGGATTTGCCTGCGCCGGATAGCCCGGTGAGGAATAGACAAAATCCTTGGCGGCGTTTGGGCGGGAAGCGTTCCCGTAAGATATCGATGACTTCAGGGAATGAAAACCATTCAGGAATATCTTGACCTGTCTCCAGACGCTGCTTAAGTTCTCTTTCGCTAATTTGTGTATTAGTGCTTTCAGTCTTGCTGCGCTTGACGAGGATAACGTTAATGCCTAACTCATCGTTATACTGTTGCAGTAATGATGCAATTTGTGTTTTTTCTTCACCAGCAAGCGTTTGCTCATCAATAATAAAATCACTACAGCCGTAATTTTTGCGAATGATGGCATGCCAGAGTGCTTCTCGGGCACCGGCCATGCGCACCGCCAATGGCAATAGACTTAATAGCGCACTATGTTGTGGATAATGTTTGAGTGCTTGCTTGTAGCATTTTACCCGGGTGTAATGATCGATATCAGTAGTAGCGCTGATGCCAACACCGGGTTGAATCAATAATAGTGCATCGAGTTCATTAGCTATTTTGGTCGTTAAGTCATAATCGGTTTGATGAATGGGTCTGCACGTATGAAATCCTACGACCCTTTGTGCGCCAATCATTGTAAAATAAGTTTGTAATTCATGGGGTGTGTTGCGTAACTCAATGAAATCAGGTGTCTTCGGCAATTGTACACTGAGTAGTTTGCCGCCGACATAAGTATCGCCGGTATAGTGATTGAGACGAAAAACGCCGGGGTGGCTTTCATCGGTAGTGCCATAAAGATGCTGTGCTTCACGGACCTTATCGGGTTGCCAACAATCACTGACCTGCATGATGGCGAGTAGGAGGCCTTCTTGATTGCGTAGTGCTATGTAACTGTCAATGGTTATGTCCTTGGCAAATACTGCCGTCACATCCAGTGTCACTGGCATTGGCCAGAATAGACCATTGGTTAAACGCATATCGGTTAGGACGGACCCATAATCAGCTTTGGTCAGGAAACCGTCGAGGGGGGAGAAGCCGCCACTCATTAGCAGCTTGATGTCGCAGAGTTGCCAGTCGGTTAAATACCAGGATGGCATTTCTTGTAATGCAGGTTTCCAGTCTTCTACTTCTGCGATAGAAAGGAAACTGTCCTTTAACTGACCACCATGTGCCTGCATGTTGCTGACTCCCGCATTAAATCTAAAGAGGGAGCATTCTACCCATGGCCGGCACTGTATTGCAAGATTTGTAAGCAAAGAAAGACAAAGCATTGGTCAGTATGTAACCGCAAGGATGCTTTGCATTACCTAGCAGAGTTGTTCATAATATCCCCCCTCTTTTGAGTTATATTAATGCCTTTTTATTGGAGATGTGCCCGTGACGAGAAGCCACTTACAAAAACTCGAGGACGAGAGTATCCATATCATGCGCGAAGTTGTGGCCCAAGCCGAACGTCCGGCGATGTTGTACTCTATCGGCAAAGATAGTTCTGTCATGCTGCACTTAGCCATGAAGGCATTTTATCCTGCTAAGCCCCCTTTCCCCTTGGTTCATGTTGATACAACCTGGAAGTTCCGCGAAATGATCCAGTTTCGTGATAATACGGCGAAGGATTTAGGCCTTGAGTTGTTGGTGCATACCAACCCTGAGGGGGTGGCTGAAGGTATTGGACCATTTAGTCATGGCTCGGAACATCATACTCGGGTGATGAAAACCGAAGCGCTTAAGCAAGCGCTAGACAAATACCAATTTGATGCGGTGTTTGGTGGAGCCCGTCGGGATGAAGAAAAATCCCGCGCTAAAGAGCGCGTATTTTCGTTCCGCGACAAACATCATCGTTGGGACCCCAAGAATCAACGTCCCGAATTATGGGGCCTTTACAATGCCTACAAACACAAGGGGGAAAGCATTCGCGTTTTTCCGTTATCGAATTGGACAGAGTTAGATATTTGGCAGTATATCTATCAAGAAAATATTCCTATTGTACCCTTGTATCTTGCCGAAGAACGCCCGGTGGTAGAGCGTGACGGTACACTCATCATGGTGGATGATGAACGTATGCCATTACAAGCCGACGAACAAGCACAAATGCGCAGGGTACGTTTTCGTACCTTAGGGTGTTATCCCTTAACCGGTGCTATCGAGTCACAAGCTAGTACTATCCCGATGATTATCGAAGAAATGTTATTAAGCACATCCTCTGAGCGACAAGGACGTGTTATTGATAATGATGCCAATGCATCAATGGAGCAGAAAAAACAAGAGGGGTATTTCTAGTGTTTACAACCGATGCATTACCAGCGCAAACTGACATTGATGATTACCTCAAATCACAGAACAATAAATCCTTATTGCGATTTCTGACCTGTGGTTCTGTGGATGATGGTAAGTCTACCTTAATTGGGCGTCTGCTCTATGAATCAAAAATGATTTATGACGATCAATTAAGTGCTTTGCATAAAGATAGCAAAAAGTTCGGCACCACTGGTGAGGGTTTGGATTTTGCGTTATTGGTGGATGGTTTAAGTGCTGAACGCGAGCAAGGGATCACTATCGATGTTGCGTATCGTTATTTTTCGACGGACAAACGCAAATTTATTGTTATCGACACCCCTGGACATGAACAATATACCCGCAATATGGCAACCGGTGCATCCCATGCTGATTTGGCGGTGGTGATGATTGATGCACGCAAAGGCGTGTTACCACAAACTAAACGCCATAGTTATATCGCGCACTTGTTGGGCATAAAACATATTGTGTTGGCCGTCAACAAAATGGATTTGGTGGAGTATAGCGAGGCGCGTTTTAGTGAAATTTGGCAAGATTATTTGGCCTTTGCTGAGTCATTGAATGTAGAAAATATTCATGCCATTCCGTTATCGGCATTGCAAGGCGATAATTTAGTGACTGCATCTAGCAATATGCCTTGGTACGAAGGGCCAAGTTTGATGAGCTACTTAGAGACGGTACAAATCAATGCGGCAACACAATCATTGCCATTTACGATGCCGATACAATGGGTTAATCGCCCCAATTTGGACTTTCGCGGTTTTACCGGAAGAGTGGCTTCTGGCAATCTGCACCCAGGGGATGCAATTAGTATTTTACCCAGCAATAGACATGCAACCGTTGAACGTATTGTTACTTACGATGGTGATTTAACCGAGGCACAAGCGGGGCAATCCATTACTTGCGTACTCACAGAAGAGATTGATGTTTCGCGGGGCGATGTGTTTGTGACACAAGACTCACACTGCCATGTGAGTGATGAATTCACGGCTGAAATCTTATGGATGTCAGAAAAGCCATTTATTCCCGGTCGACAATACTTACTGCGCCAAGGGACAACCCATGCATTGTGTACACCGAGCAAACCAACCTACCGAGTTAACATTCATAGCTTGGTTCATGAAGCTGCCGAGGACTTATCACTGAATGAAATAGGTTGTTGTGAAATATTGCTCAACAGAGCGATTGCTTTTGCGCCCTATCGAACAAATCCTGGACTCGGGAGCTTTATTTTAATTGACAGGGCTACTAACGCGACAGTGGCGGCAGGTTTTATCCAGTCCAGTGAGAGCCACTTGGCGAATGTTAAATCGCAACCCTTGTTAGTAGATAAACAAGCCCGCTCAGGAATCAAGCCTCACAAGCCGGCGATCTTATGGTTAACTGGTTTGTTCTGTGCCGGTAAATCGACTATCGCCAATTTGGTAGAATTAAAAATGAATCAGCAAGGCATACACACGATGTTGCTTGATGGTGACAATATTCGCCGTGGCCTGAATCGGGATTTAGGTTTTAGTGAAGCCAATCGAGTTGAAAACATTCGCCGAATTGCTGAAGTTGCTGATTTGATGTCGGAGGCGGGTTTAATATGTCTGGTGTCGTTTATTTCGCCTTTTGCGGCGGAACGGCAAATGGCAAGAACCCTTATCGGCGATGAGCAATTTGTTGAGATCTATGTCAAAACGCCACTCGAGGTTGCGGAACAGCGCGATACAGAAGGCTTGTACAAAAAAGCCCGGGCCGGGGTAATTGAAGACTTCACCGGGATCAATAGCCCCTATGAGGAACCTGAGTCACCCGAGCTTATTATTGATACGACTGAACTCAGTCCCGAGGAGAGCGCTCAAGTTATCATTAACTATCTGAAACAGAAAGGAATTACCTACTAATTCCTGGGTGCGGGCGGCTGAGGTACAATAAGGACAAAAATTTATCAGTTTTTATCCATTTCTAGCAAACTATGGTAGAATCAGCCTCCTTATGAAAGACAGAGTGATGATTCGATGACAACCCTAGTCCCTGATTTTTCCCGTGCGCGGGTCCTGGTTTACGGTGATGTGATGCTGGATAGGTACTGGTATGGCAATACCGGGCGGATTTCCCCCGAGGCGCCGGTACCGGTGGTCCATATCCGCGATATCGAAGAACGCCCTGGTGGTGCGGGTAATGTGGCGTTGAATATCACGGCCCTTGGGGCCCAGGCGAGTCTCTTCTCCGTCTGTGGTGATGATGCCGCAGGCCGCTCTCTCGACGCAAAACTAACAGACGGCAGAATTGCCAAGCACATTCTCAAATCCAGCCAAATTCCTACAGTTGCGAAGCTGCGGGTCGTCAGCACCCAGCAACAGCTGATTCGGCTCGATTTTGAAGAACCCCATGACGTTATCGATACCTCAGCTTTAATGGCCGAGTGCATCCAAGAGATGACTACCGCAGGTGCACTGATATTATCAGACTATGGCAAAGGTACGTTGACCGATATCCAAGGGCTTATCCAAGCAGCCCGGGAGCGTAAGGTACCGGTGTTGATAGATCCCAAGACCAACGATTTTAGCGTTTATCGTGGTGCCAGTGTCATTACCCCCAATCTCAAAGAATTCGAAGCCGTTGTCGGCCGCTGCCCCGATGAAGAGACGATTATCACCAAAGGCCTGGCCCTGATGGCAGAACATGACATCAGTGCGTTATTGGTGACCCGCGGTGAGAAGGGCATGACCTTACTACAGAAAGACCACCCCCCTTTCCACCAACCCACTAAAGCCCAGGAAGTGTATGATGTCACCGGTGCCGGTGATACCGTGATTGGGGTGTTGGCGGCAGGTCTTGCTGCCGGTGAGACTCTGCAACACAGTGTGACCTTGGCCAATGCTGCCGCCGGGATTGTGGTGGGCAAATTGGGTACGGCTACAGCTGAACTCTATGAACTCAAAGAAGCCCTCCTAGGCGAGCAAATCGATGATAAGGGTGTGCTTGGCGAAGATAAACTAGCCGCCATCGTGCGCCAAGCCCAAGAGCAGGGCAAACGGATTGTCATGACCAATGGCTGTTTTGATATCCTGCATCCCGGTCATGTGGCCTATCTCGAAGAAGCCAAAGCGCTCGGTGATTTACTTATCGTTGCCATGAATGATGATGCCTCGGTCAAACGACTTAAAGGTCCACAGCGTCCCATCAATCCTTTGGAGAATCGCATGGCGGTCTTGGCCGGATTGGGTGCGGTAGATTGGGTAGTGCCGTTTACCGAAGACACGCCGGAGCGGATCATCGGCCACATTTTGCCGGATATCTTGGTCAAAGGCGGTGATTGGCAAGTTGATCAAATCGCTGGGTCCGAGCATGTACTCGCTAATGGCGGTGAGGTATTATCCTTGCAGTATATCGATGGTCTCTCAACCACCGATATCGTTGAACAAATTTTATCAAAAGAGGCCGATCCTGTTTGCTAACCATAGGAGTTAATTCATGAAAATCGTCACTGGTGGCGCCGGTTTTATCGGCAGCAATATCGTCAAAGCCCTCAATCGCCAAGGCCATACCGATATCTTGGTGGTGGACGACTTGTCTGAAGGTATCCAATACAAGAATATCGTTGATTGCGACATCATGGACTATATGGACAAAGACGACTTTTTAGCGATTATCGAAGCAGATGGCGACTTTTCGGCGCCAATTGAGGTGATTTTCCACGAGGGGGCCTGTTCTGATACCACGGAGTGGGATGGTCGCTACATGATGCAGAATAACTACGAATACTCCAAAGTGTTGCTGCATTTCTGCCTTGAGCGCCAAATACCCTATATCTATGCCTCCAGTGCCGCGACTTACGGGGCCAATACCACCTTTGTTGAAGACCCCGCCAATGAAGCGCCTTTAAATGTCTATGGCTACTCAAAATTCCAGTTTGATCAATACGTTAGACGCATTCTCCCTACCGCCAAGAGCCAAGTGGCGGGCATGCGTTACTTCAATGTCTACGGACCGCGAGAATTCCACAAGGGCAAAATGGCCAGTGTGGCATTTCACTTCAATAACCAAATCCATACTGATGGTGTCGTCAAACTATTCGAAGGCTGTGATGGCTACGGCAATGGCGAGCAAGTGCGGGATTTCGTCTTTGTTGACGATGTGGTGGATGTGAATCTGTGGTTTTATGACAATCCCAAGGTCAGCGGCATTTTCAACGTCGGTACTGGCCGCTCTCAGAGCTTCAACGATGTGGCCAATGCGGTGATTGATTGGCACCGTAAGGGCAAAATCGACTATATTCCCTTCCCCGAACAGCTCAAAGGCCATTATCAGAGCTTTACCCAGGCCGATATCAGTGCTTTACGTGATGCTGGCTATGACAAGGAATTTTGTACAGTAGAACAAGGGGTTAGACAATACCTCGATTGGCTACACACCGGTGACAATGGCTAAAACCCTTGATTTTAAGGGGATTTATGTCGGTGTCGTTAAGATAGCGTTAATAGATATACCCTACTATCGCCCTATTATTGGTTTAATAACTGGGCTAGACTTTAATATAGAGGTTGAATACCCCGTTATGTTGATGAAATTGAGAGGTGACTGATGGCCGGAGACATTGTTGATGCAGCGGAAGACCTGTGGCGGGCTAAGCAAGAAAAAGATCGATGTAATGCCGCATGGAAGCAGGCAAAGGCCAAAGGACGTATCCCAGATGCTGTTGATCAGGCGAACAATAAAGCCAATAAGGATTATGACGAACTCAGAAATCAGCTATATAAGGATTACGGGTATGACGACGGCGTGAAAATTGACGGCATTGTACAAGAATTCGATGGAGGTGCCCGTAAACCCCGACGACCTGCACCCAAACCAGTAGAAGACTCAAAAAAACAAGCCAGAGAAGGCGCTGAAAATGCTCAAAAAAGAGCAAAAGAACTCAAAGAGCGTGAAGAGGCCGCTAAAAAGGCTTCCGGATCAGATGACCTTGTCGAAGAAGCTGCCGGCAAAGGCAAAAACAAAAAAGCAGACAGTAAAAATCCCGTTGGACAAGATGCTGAGGGGAATCCAGTGCAGGGCAGTACTGACTCGCCCCTAGGATTTTCATCCCAATATGCCATGCCACTCAAAGGCAACATGATTTATGCTATACAACCAGGCCAACAGTGGTGGGAATTAGGGTTCTTTATGGATGAGGGCTGGTTCCAACGCTATTGGGACAAGGGCTATGAAGAAGGCAAGCGTGAAATCATCAGGAAAGAGGCCATTGATAATCTCAAACAACAAGCAGCGGCCATTAACAGCGCCAATGGCGCCAAAAAAGGCGACAAAAACTATATTGACTTAGATGATGATAAAAAATGCGCGAAGCTTGTGAAAAAAGCCGCCGATGAAGGTAAAGGTATCTTTATTTCACCAAAAAGCGGTGAGCCAGAGGTATTAACCGATGTGGAGCGCCGTGCGCGTATGGAAGAATTCTCAATGGAAACCCGCCCCGGAGGCCCCGGAGTTATAGTAATTGAAACCCGTGAAGATTTTGCTCGTGATTTGCGAGCTCAAGCGGAGATGTTTAATGCTCACTATGGATTTGATAGTTCACATCCTGATGCTTGTGTATTAACCAATGAACAATGTGACAAGCTTTATGAGGGGGTTAAAGCAGGTGGAAAAATTGTATTTGGTGTTGGTGGCGACGTAGCTGCTGTGAACGAAGATAATGAACATGAATATCTGAGCATGTTTAGACGAGGTGACTTTAAACCTATAGACAGCTGCGACGTGTCGCCTCCTATTGCACCAACTCTCACACTTTAGATCGGGTGTTTTCACAGGCAAAAAGTGTTTTAATAACTGAATGGACGCAGCCTATTCACTGACAGACAATACCCTTCACTGCCATGGTGCTTGGACCCGTGACGCGGGCAATAGCCTGGCAAAACAACTCGAGCGCCTCAAATCCAACGCCCCAGAACATTTATTGATCGATGGCAGTGATGTGACCATTATGGATACGGTAGGGGCATGGTTGCTGCAAAAAACCATTGCCATGCTCGAAGCCCAAGGTAGCACTGTAGAGATGTCCGGGTTTAGCTTCGAAGCAGAGCACTTGTTGACTATTGTTACTGAACAGCCTGGTGCTGAGACACCGATTCCGCCAACCCCCCATTTGTCAGGTTTTGCCTTTGTGGGCAAATTAACTATTGGTGCGCTGCATCAGGCCCAAAATATGCTGCGTTTCTTTGGCGAAGTGTTTATTTATTTTCTTGTCTGGTTAAAAGATCCCCGCCGCATTCGTTGGCGTGCCTTGTTTGCCTTGATTCAAACTACCGGTTATCAAGCAATTCCCATTGTTGCACTGTTGTCATTTTTGATTGGTATTGTATTGGCATACCAAATGGGTACAGAACTCAAGAATTATGGCGCCGATATCTTTTTGGTGGATTTGCTGGGCTTGGCGATGCTGCGGGAATTTGGGCCATTATTGACGGCGGTCATTGTTGCTGGTCGCACGGGATCAGCTTATACCGCCCAATTGGGGACCATGAAATTAAACCAAGAAGTGGATGCCCTGCAAACCATGGGACTATCATCACGGGAAATTTTAGTACTGCCCAAAGTATTTGCCCTGCTGATTGCCTTGCCGCTGCTCACAGTGATTGCCAATATTGCTGGTATCGCTGGGGGTATGTTGATGTCAAAGATTTTGTTTGGCATTGGCTTTGAAGATTTTTTGAGCCACTTCCAAAAATCCATCAAGTTATCGACCTATTTAGTGGGGATGGTGAAGACCCCGGTGTTCGCCATGATAATTGCCAGCATTGGTTGTTTTCAGGGCTTTCAGGTCAAGAATGACGCTGAAAGTGTGGGGCGCCACACCACCACCAGTGTGGTGCAGTCGATTTTTCTTATCATTGTTGCCGATGCCGCATTCTCGATTTTGTTCAGTGTCATGGGGGTGTAGATGAGTGACGCGCCTAATGTCATTGAGATTGAGCATTTAACCACTGGCTTTGCTGACACGATTGTTCATGAAGACTGCAACCTCACGGTGCGCAAAGGGGAGATCCTCGCCATCGTTGGTGGCAGTGGTGCGGGCAAAACCACCCTATTGCGGGCAATTCTTGCCCTGCATAAACAAGCGCAGGGATCTATTAAAGTGCTGGACCAGGAGGTCATCGGCGCCAGTCCCTATACCATGAGTCGATTAAGCCACCAATGGGGGGTGATGTTCCAACAAGGGGCGTTATTCACTTCCCTCACGGTATTGGAGAATGTCTGTTTCCCGCTGCGGGAATTCACCCACTTGTCAAAGAGTCTCCAGGAAGAAATCGCCCGAGTGAAGATTGCCCTCGCCCGCTTTCCGGTTGAGTCACTGCAAAAATTCCCTGCGGAGTTAAGTGGTGGTATGCTTAAACGTGCGGCATTAGCCCGGGCCATGGTGATGGACCCGCAAATATTGTTTCTCGATGAGCCCACCGCGGGGCTTGATCCAGAAAGTGCCAGTGCCTTGGATGAATTAATTCTCGATCTACAATCGGCGTTAGGGTTAACCATCGTCATTGTGACCCACGACTTGGATACGTTGTGGCGGGTGACCGATAGGGTTGCCTTTTTGGGAGATAGGCAAGTATTAGCAGTGGAGCCAATGGAGACCTTAGTCAAATCCGAACAGCCGACCATCAAGGCTTATTTCAGTAATCCACGTGCTCACTTGGCTGATCCGGTGCACAAGGAGGATTAGTGGAGTCACGGGTCAATTACACTATTGTTGGATTTTTTGTCATTTTGGCATTGGCGGCAGCGTTTGTCATCGCTGTGTGGTTGTCGGTGGGGCTTGGGCAAAAGGATTATGATTATTTTCTCGTGTATTCCAACGAATCCGTATCTGGGTTATCGGTGAAATCACCCGTGAAGTATAATGGCGTCAATGTTGGTTTTGTTGAGTCTATTGGTTTGCGCAAAAAGCACCCCGAAGAAGTCAAGCTTGTGCTTGCCGTCGAAAAAGATGTCCCGGTGTCGTTGGATACGCGAGCTATTCTCAATACTCAAGGCTTAACGGGAATAGGTTATATGGAGCTAAAAGGCGGCAAACCTGACTCACCTAAGATCCCGTTACTCAAAGGCGAAAAGTACCCTATCATCAAGACGTCCCCGTCGCTCATGTTTCGTCTAGATCAGGCACTGGACAAATTAACCAGCAATGTCAGTGACATCAGCCAAGGCTTAGAGCGCATACTCTCGCAAGAGAATGCCGAACATTTAACCGAGTCCTTAGAGAATATCCAAAGCATTACCGATAACCTGCAGAAGAATAACGAGCGCTTTGACCAAATCCTTGCAGATACCCAGACCACCATGGATAACACGGCCACGGCCAGCAAAAAACTACCCGCCTTAATGACCAGTATTGATAAGACTGCTCAGTCATTCCAAGATTTATCCCATAAATTATCAACTGCTAGTACTAAGCTCGATAGCACGATGACCAATGTGGATGTGGCGGTGAAAACCGTCAATGATCAGTTATTACCGCCGGCGGTGAATGCGGTCAGTGATTTTGGTGCGGTGATGTTAAACCTCAAGGGCGTGAGTCAACAGTTAGATGAGAATCCATCAGTCTTAATTCGTGGTCGAGAACCGCTGCCACCAGGACCGGGAGAACGATAAGATGAAACACCTACTACGTATTACCGGTTCGTCAATTCCCGCTGTTGCCAGTTTAACGCTTGCAAGTGTTGTCCTCACAGCGTGCATGGGCCCGGTCAAAACCCCACCGGTGAGTACTTACAGTCTCAATGCAACCCCTACTGTGGCGCAAAAACCCCGCACGGCAAAGACATTATTAGTCACCAGCCCCACAGCAACTGCGACGTTTGCAACGAACAAGATGGCCTATACCAGTGCGCCGTTTCAAGTGAGCTATTTTGCCAATAATCGCTGGACCGCACGTCCGAGCGAAATGCTAAAACCGCTGATGGTATCCGCATTACAAGACACCAACCATTATCACGCCGTTGTTGCCTCACCGTTCAGTGGCAATGCCACGCTGCGTTTGGATACGGATTTGATTAAGCTACAACAAGAGTTCAGTCATATTCCGTCGCAAATTGAACTGGAGGTTCAAGCCCGTTTAGTGGATGCCAAGAGTTTGAGAGTTATCGCGACCAAACACTTTGATATCATCGAACCTGCCCCCACCAACACCCCTTACGGTGGCGTCATCGCGGCTAACAAAGCGGTGAATCAGTATTTGCAAGAGCTTAGCCGGTTTTGTTTGAAGTATTCTTAAGGCCACCTCTATAAAATGCTCACTTGCCCTAACTCGTCGTTGCAACGGTTTCTGCTTGTCTTGCTAGAGCTTTAGCGTAGGAAGGCGGTGCTTATTTACTATTTGTAAACTCCGCTCCTCGAGACCCTTGCGCCTCGATTTAGGACAAGTCGCTAATTTATAGAGATAGCCTTAATCAAATAACTCTGCTACATCAACAATATGCGAGAAATACTGACTATCATAGACTTCGTCTGAAACACCATTGACATGGATTAGTACAGGTCTACAAAAGAACCGCTTGGGGGTTTTGAGGTTATTAATTTTCACTTTCATTTCTTCAACAATTTGCATACCAATAAGATTGCGAGAAAATTTGATTTCACAAACGTAAAGAGTGCAGGCACTAGTTTGGATCATATAATCAATTTGACAGCCTGGATTGCGTTTCGTTTTACGCTGGAAGAATGGTCCGTCAATTTCAACATCGGTTAAAGGAATATTGAGTAGAGATTTAATTTTTTTGTGGTTACTCAACAGGAGATTCTCAACTTGTAATCCCATGATGCTATCCCAAGCGGGTAGTGACGTCATCGAGATAGTATCAAAAGCACCGCGTTTAATTTTAGACTTGTTCGGCTCAATATATTTTAAGTAAAAACGAGAGTAATTGTCACTGAGTCGATAGAGACTGAGACTTGATTCGCTCGCTTTATTGATGTTCCATGTGAAGTCACGGCTGATGAAACCTGATTTTTCGAGAATATCTAAGTATTCGCCAACTTCACTTTGGTGACTATAGTTAAGTAGTTGGGCTATTTCTCCTTGGGTCTTTGGACCTGATGCAAGGGCTTTGACTATATTCTTATAAAGTTCATTACGACTAGAAAATAAATCAGAAAATATTTTGTCAAATTCACCGTACAAGATCCCACCCTCTATAAATGCTACTCTACGAATATTTTCTTCAGCAGATAATTTAGGCTTTAGTTCCTCTAGATAGCGTGGAATACCACCAGAAATTGAGAGATAACGGAGCATTTCATAAGGTGTCGCTTGAATGCCATAAGCGTTCCAAAATTCTTTACAAACACTGAGAGGCAATTCTCGCAATGTTAATGTTAATGATTCGCGTCCAAGAAAACCGGTACTGCATAGAATATTCTCTTCAATCCAAGCAGAAACGGAGCCACTTAATGCTAATATTAATTTCGGATTTTTAGAGAAATATTGATCCCAGGCAATTTTAAGTTTGCCGAGAAAATTAGGATCAAGCGAGCCCATCCATGTGATTTCATCAAAAATTATCAGGACTTGTCCTTTTTGGGTCTGTTGTGCTAGATTCCAAAATATATCGCCCCAGTCACCATGGCTCTCATAGCGAGTATTTAATTCAAGGTTACACTGCCTGCAAAATTCATCACGCTGTGATTGCGCGGTTGTTTCTGCGCTAACAGGCAAGCCAGTGAGGGAAATAGTCCGTTTCATTTTTTTGCTGAACTCTTCCAGCAATCGGCTTTTACCAATACGCCGGCGGCCTTTGATAATAATTAAACTTGCAGATTTTTTGTCTAATAAGTCGCATAAGCGACGCATTTCTAGTTCTCTACCAGTAAATAAAGGCATAATTGAGCTCCCAAATATCCACCCAAAAGGATTAACATTTGTCGATCCTTTTGGGAGCTATCCTAACCTAAGGAATTGACATTTGTCAATCCTTTAGGTTTTGGTGTTGTAACTAATTGATTTTAAAGAAAAAAATATTTTCATATTTCTGAGATTATGTCATTTTACGAAAAATATAAGGGATTTTGTTTGAGGTGGGCTGCGTGTTTAAGAGGTCCCGGGTTACGGATTGCTGCTTTTATGAAGCCGCAATCCGGCCCGGGATGACGTCCGGTTTTGATGCTCTTCTCACACTCGGTGATTTTGAGCTTTTTTCAACTACTGCTGTCGCTGTTGGGCTTGTTTACCCATACGTTGCGTGGTTTGCAGGCCGAACTTCTGCCCTTGTACCATTTGTAACTCAACGGCAGCCATGTTGGCATTCAATTGTTCTAGCTGCATGCGGTTCTCGAACATGGCTTGATTGATTTCAGCCAATAGAATGTATGTCTGAACTTGTAAATCTTTTGGGGTAGCCTTGTTGATAGTGTTTTGAATTTGATCAGACTCCAAGCGGTATGATGCTTTCTTTGCGGCTAATTGCAGAGGGCTCATATCGCCACTAAAACCAGACTTAGCGCCCAGATCTTTTTGGACTTTGCGCTCAGCAATTTGGGTGGCAAAGGTATTGAGTCCGACGGAGCTAGTCGCAGCTAAGGTACCAAGCCCCGCTTGGTATTTCAGCACCGTTTGAGGAATAATCTCACCATCATAGTTTTTGGGATCCAGGGCATTAGTATCCAGGGGTTGTACGGCATTACTGTTACCAGCCAGTAATTGTAAAAAGAGTTGTGCTTGACTCATGGGCGAATTTTTGAGGTTTTGTTTCGCTTGTTGGGGATTCGTCACAAATGACCAAAAATTAAAGTCAGAAGGTTCGATAGCCATATTGTTAGCAATGGATGCGTAGGAAATATAAGGGTAGTAGTCAGCGAGATTTTTTTCATCTGCCTGGGGCACAATAGATGCTAATGCGTTGACAATCTGGGCGGAATTTTTGCCGGTGATTAATTGCGTAGAGGTAATATCCGTGGTTTTAGCCGCATCTTCATTGACCCACTCTGGGGCTTTAGCTGCAACAGAGTTACTTTTTGTTTCAGTGCCATAAGACAGCTCAGTTGTTACAAGCGGTTTGAGGTATTTTTTGCCAATATTATCGGTTAGATAACTATAAATGTTATTAATGGTTGTGACCGTTTGCTTACAGCAGTCATCAGCGCGAGCAGCCGGCATGATGAGTAGACTGGCGCTGGCGGTAAATGCCACTAATGAGAGTTTAAGTGTTTGTTTCATCGTATGCTCCTAAAAAAAACGTTTATTAAAACCCATAATCCCAATTCGACGTACCGCTGCCACTGTTGTTGTTGCCCGCATCATCGCCAAACCCGCTGATAATCGGTTGTTGTTCAGTTTGTGGTACTTCTTGCTGTTGCTGTGCTTGTTCGGTGGTCGCTGGCAGCTGAAATTGGGGCGGTGTGGGTTGGGTATTCGCTTGTTGTTGTCCCGGCGCCACCGGTGTTGGGTCAGGCAGCTGGTTGAGGTAGTTGTCGTATTGCTGTTGATACACTTTGATATTGTTGGTCGCAGTGTTAGCTGATTGAACAGCTTGGTTGATTTCATTCAATCGATTGGCTTGCTCAGTGGCAACATCGGCGAAGGCTGTTTGTGATAGCAGTAGCAGTAGCGTACTTGAGCCTAGCAACAGCAATTCCCGCTGAAAGCGGAGAATTGCTTCCCAAGTACTATCGCCAGCGCGGCAAAGCCGCACGTATGGCGACCAAAGGGGGAAAATCGCGATTTCCCCCTTTGGAAACCCCCATCGC
>MDTG01138887.1_pt1 | contig 82667 bp, 86 predicted proteins | sample 811421 | NCBI WGS metagenome assembly MDTG01 (sample SAMN05326645, study PRJNA326480) | marine metagenome | isolation source: seawater | place: Pacific Ocean: South East | collected 2011 | reverse complement strand
GAATTTCCTAACGGAAAGTCCTCGCAAATTTGCTATCTTCGGTTTACGGCGGAAAATCCTCGCGGATTTTCACGCAACGAAACCATAGCCAAACCGTTGGCAAACATATGACGAAACGCATTTTCTATATATTTATTAGCTTTTTGATTTTAGGCTGTTCTGCCTTAAGAAAAACAGATTCTGAAAAAGAATTAGAAAAGTCAATTTTAGTTGGAGACTTTCTTTTCGGAGAAACAGGGGAAAATTTAGACTCAATTCCAAAAAAGAAAAAAATTATAAAAGATGAACCTAAATTTAATCAGAATATTAATAAAGATTCATTATTCAATGCCGTTATAAAAAAAGTGCATCCAACTAAAGTCAAAGAATTGACAAAAGCGTATAATGAAGGAAACAATCAAGAAAAGGAGTTTTTATTGATGATTCTTTCAATGAATAAAAGCAGTAAAATAGAGCAAATAAACAATTTAAAAACTAACGAAAATAATATTAAAACTCTCATCAAAGAATATTCTGAATTAGTTCCAGATAGCCTTTCTGTGTTTATCGAATTTAATCCGAAAGATATTGTTTTAAGCACTAATGAAAGTGTAGACTTGCGAATACACTCTAATCGAAAAAACAAGAATGGTGGAATTGAATTGGATTTTCAAGAATGGAATTTACCACTTAATTCTGAAGTTTTATTGGAACAAATCAATAATCTCGGATGGAATAAAAATACATTATCAGATATTAAAAAATTACTTGATAATGCAAAATGTTGTTCGATAGAAAATGGAGAAATATCAACAGTTGGATTTGCGAGAAGTGGAATGGGGAAATATTCATATAAATTCTTCAAAAATGACTTAACCAAAGAAGAACAATCTAAATTTAATGATGGTTGCCTGTATATTTATTATGACAGAAATATTGTCCTAGAATTTGGAGGTGGTGCAGTTGGACAACAATGTTTTGAAAAGGAATAAATACGTTTGCTAACAATGTGTATAAATTCATCGCTAGATAGAGCTTACTTACCAAAATTCCACTGGAATTTTCTATCTGTGATTATTTGCTAACTTTAGTCCTTAAACACGCAACTACTCATAGCCGAGACCGTTAGCACAAATTAAAAACAAACTATGGGCATATTTGATATTTTTAAGAAAAAACCAAAGTTTGTTGATGACTTATTTGGAGAAATGGGCTATACAAAACTCAAAGATTCTTCAAAGAATTTTTACGACGGAGAAGTACACTTTCAGGGAAAACTAATTGCAATTAATTTAGACGCTGATGAAAATGGACCAACAGATGAACAAAAAGATTTCTTTAGAAAGTTGGACAAAGAATATGATAAAATTAAAGAAAGTATAATACTTCCATTCTTAAAAAAAGAGTTAGAAGATAATATTGAGGATGCTGGACTCAATGACTTTGATAACGAATTTGATTTTGATGGAATTTCAATCGGTCGGATTAAAAATGATAAAACAGAATGGTCAATAACATATGATTCGAAACCAATGAGACACAATGTTTCAATTGACTTTGAGGGAATGGAACCAAAATATATGACTGTTGACGGATAAAATAACTTGTGCTAACAATGTATAACCACAATTACGGCGGATTCGACTACGTCCAAATCCACTCGGAATTGCTAACATCAGTTCTTAACCGAAAACATTAACTTTAATCCCGTAACTGACGGTTATACGAGACCGTGCAAACATATGAAAAGACACCTTCTAACTTCCATCTTAATGCTGATTTTGATAGTTTCTTGTAAACAAAAGGAAACTCAAAAAGCGAAATCAATTGAAGTAAAACCAACGACTGAATTAAAAGCTGAACCGAAAAAACTGATTGAAGAAATTGCTGTTTCTGAACAGTATTTTGAAAATGATAGTTTATTAACCGAATTAGAATCTGATTTAGAAAAAATTGCATTAAATCCAAAGTTTGACTTAAAAACGGAACCTAAAACAAATACTCACGACGAATCAGTTACAGACACAATTAAAACGCTGACTTTTGATAAGACTAAAATTTATTCTTATCGAGCTGTAAATTGGGAATCAATATACGCTGCTAAAATAGAAAATTCGGATTTTGAATTTTTAGACTCTATTAAAGTTGGAACTAAAAAAGAAAGCTTTGAGGATCGAATAAAAACCGAATTGAAAACTGATTTTATTAAAATTGGGAATTTAGAACAAACATCTGTTTTCATTTTTAAATTTGAAAACGGAAAGATAAAAGTTATAGAATATCAAGGTTACGTGGATTAAAAATACGTTTGCCAACACTGAATATAATTTATTGCTAGTTCTAACCTGCTTGCAAAAATTCTCGCGGATTTTCTATTCTATTTTTATTTGCTAAATTACGTACTAAACCGCGCAACGTATCATATACAAACACGTTACCATTCTTTGAGGAACGAAATCTTAACTTAAAAAAATAATGAAAAAAGAAAATTATCTTAATTACTCAATAGTTGTTTTGGTTTTTGGATGGTCATATTTTTTTATAATTAGTTACTTAAATGAAATCGATTTTCAAAAGCAATTTATAGATGGAATTTTAATTCCTTTTGCAAGATTAGGAAAATATGACACAATTTGGTTTAAATTAATTGCTGTCGGATTTGGAATAATTAGTTTATACTTTAGCTTAAAAAGTAAACCGTTGAATAAAAAAGAGTTAAGATTTGTTTTGATTTCATTGTCATTATTGCTAATAATTATGAGCATTGTTGCTTTTCCGAATTTAATATTTCATTATTTGATTTAGAAACTAAAGAGTATATGGAATTTAGCAAGTTTCGGAATTGCTCTCTCAATCGGAATTAAAAAATATTGCGGAATAAAATGCTGACTGAATTTACTCAAACGCTCAAAATTGGAAAACGGAAATTATTCGAATAATTAAATACATAAAAAACAACGAAATGACAACAACGGCTATAATTCATTGCTTCTGATTTTCCTTGCAAAAAACCCTCGTGTTAAATTATTCCTAGTTTTATTTGCTAATTTAGTAACCAAATTAGACCATACACAACCACTATAACCAATTAAAAATTCACCAACCGAAGTATTATGACCAAAAAAAACAAAAAACGCATTCTTAGAATTGTATTATTGGTGGGAACAGTAGTGTCGCTATTTTTTGTACCATGGCTATTGGTAAAGGCTTGGATACTTCCGCTGCCAGATTCAATTCAGGAACAGGCAGATGAAGCCATTGGTCATGGGTTTGACGGAATGATAGTCTATGTAGACCAAACTGGCAAACCACCTCAGTATATTGCTTCTGGCTGGCATAATAAAGCATCTAAAATACCTGCAAATCCACATGCATTATTTAAAATCGCCAGTATTAGCAAACTCTATAATGCGGTAGCTGTTACCAAATTGGTAAGTGATGGACGACTTTCTCTAGATAAAACAATCGCTGATTATTTACCAGAACTTGCAAACAGAATCGAAAATGCAGATAAGATTACTTTAAGGTTAATGATACAGCACAGAAGTGGTATTCCTAATTATACAGACGCACCAAATTTTTGGGCAAATCCCTTAGGCTATGAAGAAAGTCTTGCACTAATTCTAGATAAGCCTGCCAATTTTGAGCCTGGTGAAGATTATGAATATTGTAATACAAATTATCTTCTTATTGGTAAAATAATGGATAATGCACTTGGTTATAGCAACTTTCAATTTGTTAAAGAAAAAATATTAGAGCCATTACATCTTAACAATACTTTCGGCTCGCTATCTGAAGTAAATATAGACGATGTAATGAGCGGCTACCACGTAGGACATCCTTTTGACTTAAAGACTGATGACTATGGTATGCTGGCCACTGCTGAAGACGTTGGCACTTTTCTAAGAGCTCTAAATGACGGATCTTTATTTGAACCCGGAGAACAAGACATATACACTTCCATTTACGAATACGAACATGCTGGTTGGGTTCCTGGATACCAAAGTTTTGCAAAATATCATAAAGATATTGATGCGGTTACTGTAGAGTTTTACAGCACAACCGATCCTAAATTGTACAATTGGAACTTGTCTGAAATCATTAACAGTAGAATTGTTAAAATCTTGAAAAAACAACAGGAACAATAACTTGAAGATTAGAACAACACTACTACTGCTCTTCTGTATCTTCAGCTTTGTACAAACTCGGCAAACTGATTTTAAAACGTACAGCAATTAATCTGATGATGATAACCACAAGACCAGCAATAATGAAAAGATAATTCTCATCATTGAGAAAAAAGCGCATTAAAAAATAACTGAGTCCACCTACAATACAAGCCGTAGCGTAGATTTCCTTTCTAAAAATTACAGGAATTTCGTTACATAGAATATCTCTAGTTACACCACCAAAACATGCTGTCATGGTACCAAGTGCTATACAAATTATTGGGTGTAATCCTGCTACCAACCCTGTTTCTATACCTACAACAGTATAAAGCCCAATACCAATAGTATCAAACAAAAACAGAGAACGTCTTAAATGTTTTAGGTAATTTCTAAAGATTACAGCAAATATGGCAGCACCTATAATAACATAAACAAAGGTCATGTTTCGCATCCATGATACTGGCTCTACTCCTACCATGATGTCTCGTAAAGTGCCACCACCAACAGCAGTAACAAAGGCAATGATTAAAACGCCAAACGGATCCATGCGTTTGTTCATAGCTACCAATACGCCAGAAATGGCGAAAGCTATAGTTCCTAATATATCTAAAGTTTGAAAAAACATTTTGCTTTTAGTTTGTCATCCCATTCATAATATAGAATCTAATTAACAACTTACACTTTTAGATCCCAAAGCAAGTTCGGGATAAGCGATTCGCACAAGATTTTCTTCGCTACTACTTGAAAATCTTGGCTCTCTGCTTACATGCTTTGCGTATAGTAATTATAATCTTTTAAAACGGTATCTATAAATTGTATATCGTTTTGGTTACATTCCTTAAGTTCTATAACTTCCATCACCTTTTGTCGCAACTTACTTAAGGTTTCAAAATCTCTAGATGCTTTAGCCCTTGTATAGGTTTCTTTAATGATACGTGCATCATTGTCTGAAAGCTTTATAACATTAGGATAGCTTGGCTCATAATCGTCCTCTAAATCTTCTAAAATTGTATGGCTTATATTTACATTATTCTTTAAAGTAATTACAGAAGTACCAGCAGTCATATCACCAAGGCGCTGACTTTTTTTACTGGTTGTAATAGTTATTAAAGCAACTACAGGACCAAAAACTGGTCCGAAGAGATTTAAATCAATAATTCTAAAAAACCATCTAACGATATTATCATATAACGATGCTTCGTAGCCATCTATTTTAACCACTTTAATCTTCATAATGCGTTTGCCTACGGTTTGTCCATCAAGAAATGTTTCAAAAACCAACGAGTAAAAAACTACAGGCAGATAAAAAGTAACAATAACAGCAATTATAGACCAAAAATCCATACCCTCTAGAAATTCATTGATGCCAAATAATTTAAATGCTATTTGATATATAACTACTCCATAAGCTATCTTTATAATCCAATCGATTATGTACGCCAAAATGCGTTCTCCCACACTTGCAGCAACAAAATTTATATTAACGTTTTGTGTAGTATTTATTTGTAACTCTACCATTAATTATGTTAATTTGATTCTCTATGAGAGAAGTCGCATTTATCAAGCAAAATAAGCAAAAATGGCTAAATTTTGAAAAGGCTATTTTTGGAAAACAGCTCAAAAACCCAGACGAACTTGCGTCGCTCTACATTCAGCTTGTAAACGATTTGTCTTATGCTCAAACTTACTATCCCAAAAGTAAGACAATTCTATACTTAAATAATCTTACAGCGAGAGCATTTCAAAAAATATACAAAACAAAACGCGAAGACACGAATAGATTTGTTCGCTTTTGGAAAACCGAAGTCCCTCTTATTGTCTACGAATACAGACGCTATATTTTTTATGCCTTTGTAATTGCTTTTAGTTTTATAGCCATTGGAGCACTTTCAGCAGCCTATGACGACACTTTTGTTAGGCTAATCTTAGGTGATGCTTATGTTAATGAAACTCTGGTAAATATTGAATCTGGTGATCCTGTTGCCATTTATAAAAGCGGAAGTAATTGGGGAAGTTTTATAGGCATTACTTTAAATAACCTATATGTTGGTATACAAGCATTTCTTTATGGTGTTATTGTTGGTCTAGGCACAGTATATATAATGATTCTTAACTTTATAATGGTAGGTTCGTTTCAATATTTTTTCTATCAGGAGGGTGTGCTATGGGAAAGCGTTAGAGGTATCTGGATTCATGGCTCTATGGAAATTTTTGCCATAGTTATAGAAGGTGCGGCAGGACTAATTCTCGGTGCCAGCATACTTTTTCCAAAAACATATTCTAGGATTATCTCTTTTAAAATGGGAGTTAAAAATGGAGTAAAGATTTTAATAAGCACATTTCCCTTTACAATTGCGGCAGGATTTTTAGAAGGTTATGTAACACGCTACTCTAACACAATGCCAAATTGGTTGAGTGTAGGCATTATTGTAAGCACACTAAGCCTAATTTCGTTTTATTATTTAATATATCCGTTTGTGGTAAACAACAAATTAAAAAAGGCACATGCAATTATATAAATCTAGAGAGTTTGGAGAGTTTTTTCAGGATACGTTTTCTTTTTTAAGACAAAATGGTGGCCATCTCTACAAGAATTTTTTCATCATTAATGGTGTTTTTATACTTATCCTTATGGTATTGGGTTATTTCTTTAGCAAATTTTATGCTGAAATTCTTTTTGGCGACCTTGCTAATGATCAAACTGCCATTGAGAATTACATAAACGAGAACATAGAAACGTTTATGCTATTCTTTATTCTGTTTTTTACTGTTGGTTTAGTCTCTGCTGTTATATCCTATTCTTATGTACCTATTTATCTAAAACTTTACTCAAAAAGTGATGGTAAAAGTTTTAGCACTTCAGATATTATTAACGAGTACAAAGCTAATATTGGTAATATTTTCATCTACCTTATTTGTGCCATTATAGTTGCTATACCTGTGTTGATTTTAGCTGGTATTGTAAGTTTTATACTAGCTATTACTATCATCGGTTTTATATTATTACCACTAGTCATAGGTGCTGTTAGTTTGTTTTATCAAGGGACTTTAATGGAATATATAGAAAACAAAAAGAGTATATGGGAAAGTTTTAGTTACTCATGGACACTGATGAGCTCTAAATTTTGGGCAGCAATTGGTTGTGTTGGCTTATTCTTTTTAATGAGTGCTATAGTGCAAAATATTGTATCCATTATTCCATATTTTGTTTTTATTGTAGATATGGTTACCGATTTAGAACCAGGAGTAGCACCAAACCCAGAAGAGATAAGAAAATCTGCCACTATCATGATGGTAATCATATTTGTGCTCTCTTACCTTGTTGGTTTATTATCTAATATTATCGTACAAATTAATCAAGGTGTGGTATTCTATAGCTTAAAAGAAGATATGGAAAACATCAACACCAAAAGCGATATAGACCTTATCGGATCTGGTGAATAAACTTAAGTATCTAAATATCATTTTTTTGTTCTTCGGAATTACTCTGTACGCAAACGCTAGTGCATCCAAAGCTATAAACCAAGTACTACAAGATTCGGTGTATATAGATGTCGATCCTATTGAAAAACGACATTTTGAAGACCTCAAGGATAAATATTCTGGCAATGACTTTATCTATGAACGTACTATAAATAATTCGGGTTGGTGGACACGTTTTAAGCAATGGCTATCAGACTTTATTAAAAATATTTTTGATATTAATTCTGACGCAAAAGCTTCCGACGTTACAGATATTGCTATAAAGGTGTTCTACGTCGTTATTTTCATTTTGGTAGTCTTCTTTATTGTAAAAGCCATTATAAACAAGGAAGGCAAATGGGTTTTTGGTAAATCTTCAGACAAAAGTATTATACCTGTTACAGATATTGAAAGTAATATTTATGAAGCAGATTTTAAATCGCTAATAGCCTCTGCTGAGCGAGATAATAACTACAGGTTGGCTGTGAGATATTATTACTTGTTGTTACTAAAAAATCTCTCTCAAGCAGGAATTATTGAATACGATGTTGAAAAAACCAATAGCGATTACCACTACGAAATAAATTCAGAAGCATTAAAAAAAGAATTCTCATACACCTCTTACCTATACAACTATATTTGGTATGGTGAGTTTGATATTGACATCAGTCAATTTCAAAAAGCAAAAACAGCGTTTAATCAATTTTTAGATTCCGTTAAATAATGAATAGAACGCTGAGAGTATATATCGTCATTTTAGTACTGCTTGTTGTAGGTGTTATTGCTGTAGAATTTTCAACTCCACAACCTGTTAATTGGAAAAAAACCTATAACGAAAAGCACAAAATTCCTTTTGGCACTTATATTTTTTATGAAGAACTAGAAGACCTGTTTCCACAAAGCGAAATCAAAGACATAAAGCGAACTCCGTATGAGTACTTTGACGATTATTACGATTGGGAAGACTCTACATACTACGCAACAGGTACATATATGCTAATTGACGAGCGTCCTAATCTTGATAATACATCTGCACAAGAGTTATTAGATTTTGCGTCTTTTGGAAATGATATTTTTATTGCTGCCAATGATTTTCCTGACAGATTAAAAGACACCTTAGGTTTTGACACCAAAAACAAGTATAGTTTTTCTGGAAAAGCCGAGTTAACCTACACCAACCCTTCATTAAAAAGCGATAGCATTAGTATACAAAAAGAGCTAAGTAACATCTATTTTTCTAAAATAGATACAGCTTACACAAGGGTTTTGGGTTACCAAAAATTTGGAGATTCACTCTATGCTAATTTTATAAAAACATCTTGGGGAAATGGCTTTTTTTATATTCACCTACAACCCATAGTTTTCACTAATTATCAGCTTCTAAAAAAGGACAACAAAAAATATGCTGAAGCTGCGATGTCTTATCTAGGTGATGACACCATTTTTTTTGATTCCAGAAACAAAATAAATTCTGCCAATAGCAACTCGCCTTTGCGTTTTTTACTTAGTCAGCCTGCATTACGTTGGGCATTGTATATTACATTAATAACAGTATTTATTTTTATGATTTTTAATGCTAAACGAAGACAACGCATAGTTAATGTTATAAAACCACTTAAGAACACAACTGTAGATTTTGCTAAAACTATAGGTAATCTGTACTACGAAACTAAGGACCATGACAATCTCATAGATAAAAAGATTACATATTTCCTAGAATATATAAGGCGTGTCTATCATTTAGACACCCAAATTTTTGATGATAAGTTTATTAAGAACTTATCTTTAAAATCTGGAAAAAACGAAACAGACATAAAAAAATTAGTAAATAAAATTGCGTATTTAAAATCTAAATCTAATTGTAACGAAGCCGATTTACTAGAATTAAACAAAGCAATAGAAGACTTTTATAAATAAACCACTATGGAAGAACATTTAAATAATGAGCTAAATGAAGAATCTGGTCAGAATACTTCTGAAGAGCAAACAAATGCAACAGAAAATAATGCTGAAGATATTAGTTTTAAAAGCAGAATAGACCTTTCTGAACTTAAAGATGGCATAACCTTAATTAAAAACGAAGTAGAAAAAGTCATTGTTGGTCAAAAAGAAATGATCGATATGCTTATAGCTTCAATTTTAGCCAACGGCCACTCACTTATAGAAGGTGTTCCTGGTGTAGCAAAGACAATTTCTGCAAAGCTATTAGCAAAATCTCTAGATATTGGCTTTAGTCGTATTCAATTTACGCCAGATTTAATGCCGAGTGATATTCTAGGCACGTCTGTATTCAATATGAAAAACTCTGAATTTGAGTTCAAAGAAGGCCCTATTTTTTCTAATATGATTCTTATTGACGAAATCAACAGAGCACCTGCAAAAACACAAGCGGCTTTGTTTGAGGTTATGGAAGAACGCCAAATCACCATTGATGGTAATAAGTTTAAAATGGAATTACCTTTTATTGTTCTCGCCACCCAAAACCCTGTAGAACAAGAAGGAACTTATAGATTGCCAGAAGCACAATTAGACCGTTTTCTATTTAAAATTGATGTTGATTATCCAAATCTCGATGAAGAAATTGAAATTTTAAACAGAGAGCAAAACCTAAAAGGTGGTGCTAAAACAGAACAAGTTACGTCGCATCTAACTAAGGCACAAATCAATAAATTTCAAGGTTTAGTTGAACAAATACTCATAGAGTCTCATCTACTAAAATATATTGCAGATATAATTGTAAGCACACGCAACAACCCATTTTTATATTTAGGAGCATCACCAAGAGCTTCTATTGCCATTTTAAGAGCTAGTAAGGCTTTTGCTGCTATGGATGCCAGAGATTTTGTTACACCAGAGGATATAAAACGTGCTGCAATTCCGGTGCTACAACATCGTGTTATTGTAACACCAGAGCGCGAAATGGAAGGTATAACCACCAAACAAATTATTAAGCAGATAATCGAAGCTGTAGAAATTCCGAGGTAAACCAAAAAACTTTAACTAGAGTGTTAAAACGCATTAAGCCATTTTATTTACAAAACAGATTCTTTTATGCCTGTATAGGCATCATCATTCTGTTTGTGTTTAGCTTCCTTTTTCCTAGGCTTTTTAACATCGTAAAAATCGTTTTATTACTTCTCGTTACGCTTACAATTTTAGACACCATCATATTATTTGCTGCAAAAAATGGCGTAAAAGGTGAGCGCATACTTCCTGAAAAATTTTCAAATGGTGATGAAAATCCCGTTAGAATTGTCCTTCAAAATTTCTACACTTTTAATGTTTATATCAATATCATAGATGAAATTCCTGAACAATTCCAAGTCAGAGACTTTGACATAAGTAGAAAATTAAATGCTTCTAATACTTCAGAAATTGAATACAAATTAAGACCAACAGAACGAGGCGAATATCACTTTGGTAAGCTAAACATCTATGTTACTTCTGTGTTTGGCTTAGTCTCAAGACGCTTTATGTATAGCGATACGGCAATGGTACCAACCTACCCAAGCTTTATGCAAGTACGCAAGTACGATTTATTAGCCATAAGCAATAATCTACAACAATATGGTATAAAGAAAATTAGAAAGATTGGTCATACCATGGAGTTTGAGCAAATTAAGGACTACGTTCTTGGTGACGATTTAAGAACCATTAACTGGAAAGCCACTGCTAAACGCAACCAATTAATGGTTAATCAGTTTCAGGATGAAAAATCTCAACCTATTTACTCCATTATAGATAAAGGTAGAGTTATGAAAATGCCTTTTGAAGGTTTAACCCTCTTAGATTATGCCATTAATGCAGCTCTGGTAATTTCTAATGTGGCTTTAAAAAAACATGACAAGGCAGGTATTCTAGCCTTTTCCAAAAAAGTTGAAAACATTGTTGTGGCTGAGAAAAGAACCTCTCAGATGAATTTAATTTTAGAGACCTTATACAATGTTGGCACAGACTTTTTTGAAAGCGACTATGGTCGTTTATACGCAGATGTAAAGCGAAATATAACACACCGAAGTTTAATGTTGCTCTACACCAATTTTGAAACTTTAGACAGCTTACATAGGCAATTACCGTATTTAAAAGGTATAGCCAAAAACCATCTTTTGGTGGTTATCTTCTTTAAAAACACAGAGTTAAATTCTCTCATATCAGAACCAGCAGAAACCGTACAAGAAGCTTACGATAAAGTGATTGCAGAAAAATTTGCGTTTGAAAAGCGATTGATTGTAAATGAACTTCAGAAATATGGAATTCAGTCTATTTTAACCGAACCCGAAGATTTAACCATCAACACCATAAACAAGTATTTGGAAATTAAAGCGAGAGGACTTTTGTAGTTTGTAGTGTGAAATTTATCAAGTGTATAAACATTCCAACAGATAAGCCAATAAACTTTTTTAAGAAATAAACAATTCATCCTCATAAAATTACAGTTCGGTAACTCCAATTATTCTATCTTTAAGTAATGTTAGATATTTGAATCATCAAAAAACGAACAAATAACCATTAATCAAATACAACATGAAGAATTTAGTTTTAACCTTAGCATTAGCCTTCACATCATTATTCAGTTTTGCCCAAGATGAAGGTATCACAATCACTGTAACCGTAGATAATGTAACCAGTGACAAAGGAAAAGTATTAATGTCTTTACACACTTCAGAAACCTTTATGAAAGGAAAAGGCATTAAAGATGCAGAAACTTCAATCGAAGACGGAAAAGTAACCATTACGTTTGAAAATGTGTTACCTGGAGAATACGCTATATTAGCATTACATGACGAAAACGACAACAAGCGTATGGACTTTGAAGACAACGGAATGCCAAAAGAATCTTTTGGAATGTCTAACAATGTTATGGCAATGGGACCTCCTCAATATGACGATGCCAAGTTTACAGTTGCAGATAAAGACTTAGACCTTAACATTAGATTTTAGGTAAAGGCAGATCATCAATCAAAAAATCAATCAAAAAAAAAGACTGCTCATCGCAGTCTTTTTTTATCTAACTAAATCTTTTTTAAACGGTTTCACCCAACCAAGCTTTCATCATCCAAACGGTTTTTTCTTGTTCCGTTATAAAATCACTCATCATTGAGTTAGTACCTTCATCATTTGCATCGCCTGCAGCCTCAAGAATGTTTCTTTCAATTTTCAACAATTCGGTTAAAGAATCTACAATCAGTTTAACTGCTTTTTCATCTTTTGAGATGTTTTTACCAACAGGCACTTTAGCTGCTTTGGTGTAATCTTCAAAGGTATGTAATGGCGTTGCTCCTAGAGTTAATATACGCTCTGCGATTTCATCAACCTTTAAATTTGCATCAGTATAAAGCTCTTCAAACTTCTCATGCAGATTAAAAAAAGCTCTTCCTTGTATATTCCAATGTATACCTCTTAAATTTTGGTAATACAACTGAAAGTTAGCTAAAAGTTGATTTAACTCGTTAGCTAAATCTTTTGTTTTTTTGGTATCTAAACCTATGCTATTTAGTGTCATTTTGATGTAATTTTTTGTTTTAACAAATTTACCACTAAACAAAACCATATTAACTATAGTTTTTATAAATAGTTTTTATATTTTTATAGCCTAAACAAATAGTTATGACGATTACACAACTTAAATATGCTTTAGCCATTGCTGAGCACAAAAATTTCACAAAAGCCGCCGAAAAGTGCTTTGTAACACAACCCACCTTAAGTACTCAAATTCAGAAACTTGAAGATGAATTAGATATCGTAATCTTTGATAGAGGCAAAAAACCTATTGAACTCACTGAAGTGGGTAGAAAAATAGTATTTCAGGCCAGGAATATTGTTAACGAAGCAGATCGTATACAAGATATTGTAGATCAGCAAAAAGGATTTATAGGAGGTGAATTTAGGCTTGGTATTATACCTACCATTATGCCAACGCTTTTACCGATGTTTTTAAATAATTTTATAAAAAAGTATCCTAAAGTAAAACTTAAAATTGAAGAGCTCACCACAGAGGAAATTATTACCAGAATTAATGACGGTCATATCGATGCTGCTATTGCTGCGACTCCTTTAGAAAGTGATAATATTAAAGAGCGTCCATTGTATTATGAGCCTTTTGTAGCCTATGTTCCTACAAATCATAGACTAAGAGACAAGAAGAAAATTGAAGTTTCAGATCTTGAAATTGAAGATATGTTACTGCTTGAAGATGGTCATTGTTTTAGAGAAGGTGTTCTTAATCTGTGTAAAGCTTTTAAAGACCAAGACGATGAGCACTTTCAACTCGAAAGTGGCAGTATTGAAACTTTAATAAAACTCTCTAATGAGGGTATGGGAATGACGCTCTTACCTTATTTACACACACAAGATATTAGTGACAAATATAATAGCAACTTAAAACATTTTGTTGAGCCATCACCTGCAAGAGAGGTAAGCTTAATTTACCATAAGAGCGAACTAAAAATGCAAATTATTAACGCTATGCACGATTTGATTTCGTCTGTAATTAGAGGTGCTATTGCCTTTAGTAATGTTGAAATTATCAGCCCTTTAGCGAAATAAAAAAAGCGACTCGTGAGTCGCTTTTTTTTTATGCTTTTAAATAAATTAAACATTGATTTAAATCTGGGTTCTGATTGATTAGGGACTGAATAAATATTCGTAATTCTTCTAGTTCGTGAGGCAGTAATCGTTTAACTGCTTTTTCCACTTCCTTACAGAATAATGTCGCATCAAAACTAACCTTTTTAAGTACAGTTTTGGTGTACTCAAACATTGCTCTCGCCATAGGTAATTTTAAGTTTTAGGTTTAACAAAAAAGTAGTTTTTCTCTATAGGCTATTGTTTCAATTCATTCCCTAAGATAGAAAAAAATCGTGTTTACTAAAACCAAATTCGTAAAGTTTAACAGCTTATTATGTTAAAAGTTGAAATTTCTCGTTGAAGGTTTATATTGTTAAAAGAGATTTCTTACGACATAAAATACTGACTAACAACAAATAACACTATTTCTTTATAAATCTAAGAACCTCTTTTTGTCCGTTTGAATATACTTCTATAAAGTAAACTCCAGATTTTAGAGCCAAAACAGATACCTCATTTTGAACATTTGAATCATTCATTGTTTTGTTTTGAATTAACCTACCATTAATATCAAAAATTTTAATGGTGTCAATGTTCAATTTTGATTTAATATACAGCTGATTGTTTACTGGATTGGGAAACAATACCACATCATTCAGTTCAAAATCATTAACACTCAAGTTTTCCTGAACTGATGTTGAGTACATATTTGTTATCACAGGAAAATTAAAATCGAAATAGATTTCTGCCTGATTGGTAAAGGTATCACCAAGTTGAAGTGTTTCTAAAGTTTTGATTTTAAAAACTAAATAACCATCATTATTAGCATCATCAAAAGGCAAATTAATACCTTCAAAAATAAACTCAACAATATTGCCTTCTCTAATACGTGTGGTATAATTGTGGCTTGCATGTAGTGGAATTAGAGACGATACATCAAATTTAGTTGTGTCAATAACATCCTTTACCACAACATTAGTAGCATTAGCTGCACCAAGGTTTTCAAATCTAATTCTGTAATGTACATATTCGCCAACATGCTCTGGAGTTATGGTCTCTCCCTCAAGACATGTTATATCATTAGGGTCTAAAGAATTGACAACTACTTGATCTAAGAAAAACTCATTATCATCTGGTGTTTCGTCACTATTAACCGGATTAATTGAAGCGTTAAAACTCAAAACATCACCACTATTTAGTGGAAAGTTTGAATCAGTTGGTGTATTAAGATTAAACACTACCTCAATTTCTCTAGTTTCAAAAGGTTGTAAATCTGTATAATTCCACTGCAGATTACCAATAGCATTTATGTCTTCAGTTGGTGTAGCCGATAGAAAATCCATAAAATCATCTTCAAAATCAAAACCTATAGTACCATTTGATGTAGTAGTACCTTTATTTCTGTAAATAATTTTATAGTAAGAATCAAAACCTGGAATAGCTCGTGATGTAGGTACTAATATAACCTCAACATCGTTATGTACACCATTTGGAGACAAACAAAAATCTTGTATGTACGGATCACCAGCTTCTGGAAACGTAATTGTTAATGAATTAGGCGATACTGTAAAGTAATCAGGATTTTCTAAAACAGGTAATATGGTATGCACACCATCTAGAACTGGTACTGAATAACTTCCTGAAGTATCTGCTAAATACGTTCCGTTATTGGTGCCATCCGTAAGTTCTAATTTTATGCTTGGGTAATAATTATCACCAACATCACAACCATTTGTATTGGCATCTACTCTGCTTTCTCCTTCAATAGTGTAGTATTCTCCACCTGGTGTAAATGTACAATAACTATTTAGAGCGGTTGAATTATAACCATACTCATTTAGCTTGCCTTCAATCATTAAAAGCTCACTTTCATCTACGCAGATAAACTGTAGATTATCATTATCAAAAAAAGTCGGAGATCCCTGAATAGCACCGTTTTTTATATTTAAAGATTGAAGATTATTATTATTACATAGAAGTGATGCCAGCTGTGTATTTTGACTTAGATCCAAATTAGTCAATTGATTATATTGACAATATAACTGAAATAACTCGGTATTATTGCTAAGATCTAAATCTAAAATATTATTTATATAACATTGTAAACTATACAAGTTGTTTAGACTAGATACATCCAAACTTGTTAAATTATTTTCATAACAGTATAAAGCAAGAATATTTGGATTATTACTAACATCTAAGTCGTATAAATTATTGTTACCACAACTAAGGGTTTTAAGATTTGGGTTATTACTAACATCTAAATTCTGCAATTCATTATCATTTACATACAAACGTTCAAGCAACGTATTGGAGCTTAAATCTATATTACTTAATTGTGTATTATCAAGCCTTACAACTTCTAAAAATGGATTATTACTAAGATCTACTGAAGTTAGAGGGTTGTCAGCACAGGACAAACTTTTTAATAGTTGATTATTTACAATATTCAAATTCGTAATTCCTGTATTACTGCAACTCAAAACTTCTAATGATGTGAGTTGAGAAACATCTAAAACACCTAAGGGAATACCACTAACATAAAGATTCTTCAAGCTTAAATTTTGTGTGAAATCTAGATTTATAATTGGATTATAAGACACACCTAAAACTTCTAATTGAGATAAATTATTAATATTAATACTTTCAATATTATTATTACTTATACTCAAATCATTTAAATAATTATTATTACTTAAATCTAGCTCTGACAAAGAATTAAAGCTCATATCTAGATATTCTATTGACAAATTATTACTTATATCAATTGAAGACATCAAATTGTCAGACGCATATAATGCTTCAAGCATTATATTACTTCCAATATCTAACTGTGACAAATTATTAAATGGACAATAAATATATGTAAGGTTTGTATTTTGAGATATATCCATAACATTGATGTTGTTATTACCACAACTTAATTCTTCAAGGTTTAAAAAATACTCTATACCATCCAATGTATTTATCCCTTGACCATTAACACTTATTTCAATTGCTATTTCTGCTTCAGAAACCTGTATTTCACCATCACCATTAATGTCTATAACAGGATCATGGTTTAACAGTGCATTCTTAAAGTTTGTATCTGGTATATTAACATTCTGCGAAAATGATATATTAATAAAACAAGTAACAACAAGTAAAAAAACGACTTTTTTCATAGCAATTGACTTTTAGATTTGTGTTTATTTGTAGATGTATAAAACCAAAAAAGGTTGCGTTAAAAACACAACCTTTTGTCAAATTTTCTTACTAATTATAGTTTAAAACCGATTATCACCATCTAACAAATCACCTAAACCTCCAAGAATACTTCCTTCGCCTCTACTCTTACCTCCTGCTTTTGGTGCAGACGCTATAACTCTATCTGCTAATCTACTAAATGGTAACGATTGTATGTATACTTTTCCAGGTCCTGTTAATTTGGCAAAGAATAAACCCTCACCTCCAAAAATAGAATTCTTAATACCTCCTACAAACTCAATATCGTAATCGACATCTTGTGTAAAACCAACAATACAGCCTGTATCTACACGTAAAGTTTCACCTGGTTGTAAGGTTTTTTCTGCCATGGTTCCACCTGCATGTACAAATGCCATACCATCACCTTCTAGTTTTTGCATTATAAAGCCTTCGCCACCAAATAAACCTCTACCAAGCTTTTTAGAAAACTCAATACCAACACTTACCCCTTTGGCAGCACATAGAAAAGCATCTTTTTGACAAATGAACTTCCCTCGATATTCTGTTAAGTCTATTGGTATAATTTTTCCTGGATATGGTGATGCAAACGATACATTGCGTTTTCCCGTAAGGTCGTTGTAGAAAGCAGTCATAAACAAGCTTTCGCCTGTAAGGATTCGTTTTCCTGCTCCTAATATTTTACCTAAAAACCCTTTGTCATTTTGTGAACCATCACCAAAAATAGTATCCATTTTAATACCATCATCCATCATCATAAAACTTCCTGATTCAGCAATAACAGCTTCTTGAGGGTCCAATTCTATTTCTACATATTGCATTTCTTCTCCATAGATACGGTAATCTATTTCGTGAGCATTTCTGTCTGTAAAATCTGGTAATCTTTCCATAATGTTTTTTGTTTTTGGTTGACAGTTATATGTTGTTTAAAATAACATTTTGTTACATTTTAATGAGATTGTTTCACTGTGTTCACATTGACACTATGATTTCACTTTTAGCGTCCATTCAAAATTAAACGAAGACACTTCTACTCCATCTGAATTAACTCCATTAGCACTAAGCCAAACAGTTTGTCCTTCACCTGTTTCAATAGTTTTTGCAATAGCATCGTCTATTTTATGACCTTCCTTACATGTAAAGGTAATTCTTCCTGTTGCCTTTTTTGTAAACGTGGCATTATTATTAGCCACTAACATAGATATCTTCTTACCGCTTCCTTTAATTTTTGTCATTACTAATGCACCTGTAGTTAACTCAGCAGCCATTCCTTGCACAGCCCAAAACATAGAATTGAAAGGATTTTGATTTATCCAACGGTGTTTTACCGTTACTACGCAAGTAGTATCATTTAGAGATTTTGTTCTTACACCTGTAAAATATGCAGCAGGCAGCTTAAACAGTAAAAAGGTATTGAGTTTATAAGGCGATATATTCATATATTAATGAGTGAAATTAATGTACTATTCTTTATTCTTTTTTAATTCTTGGAGAAAAAACAATACACAAATTATTAAGCTAGCAAAAACCATATAAGGCTCCATGTTAACAAATTCTCCTGTCATGTTTATCTTGTTTGTAGGCACAAAAACTATAAACAGAAAGAAAAGAAAGAACACTATTGACTTATAATGATTTCTATAGTCCATAAACTTTAATTTCTTCAAAATTAGCCAAAAATAAATTAGTATTTATTGTTAAAAAAATGTTAATTTTAAGTACTATGCGTAACATAATACCTTCTTTTAGACATATATTTGTATAAGAAACTATTATATACTTTTTAAAATGGTAGACAATCATCATAAAAATTTAGCCACATTTATACATCTTTCAACCTTTTCAAGATTTATAATTCCGTTTGGAAACTTTATTGGACCAGTAGTACTCTGGGCTGCTAATAAAGATAAATCAGAGTTTATAGATAAACATGGAAAGCAAGCTATTAACTTTCAAATTAGTGTTTTACTATACGCTATAATTATAGGTACTATTAGTGTTCCGTTTTTCATCTTTAAACTTTTTAGAGGACTAAATGTTATCGATTTTCATGGATTCCATGATTTTCATATCAGTTTAGGAGAACCTTCTCCTCTACTATATATAGGTGGTGGACTTGGTGCTTTGGCCATTATAGGTTTTATAGTTGAATTGGCACTTATCGTTAAAGCAAGCTTATCAGCCAGAGATGGTTTGGAATACAAATACCCTTTGACTATCAATTTTTTAAAATAAATCACCATCAATAATCAATCAAAAAATGAACAGTTTAATCAAATTTAAGAACCTCATCACATGAAGATAGAAAACACAAAAGCACAAATGCGTAAAGGTGTTCTAGAGTATTGCATCTTATCCATCTTAAAAGATGAAGATGCCTACGTTGCAGAGATTCTGGCAACACTAAAAGACGCAAAAATGCTTGTTGTAGAAGGAACTATATATCCACTATTAACAAGATTGAAAAATGCTGGATTGCTTAACTATCGTTGGGAAGAATCCACATCTGGACCACCAAGAAAATATTATGGTCTTACAGAAACAGGCAAGTTGTTTCTAAACGAATTAAACACGACTTGGAGTGAATTACAAAATGCAGTTAACCTAGTAACCAGTACAAAAACAACAAAAAAATGAATAAAACAGTCAATATAAATTTAGCAGGTATATTCTTCCACATAGACGAAGATGCATATCTTAAGTTATCGCGCTATCTTGAGGCTATAAAACGTTCATTTACAGACTCTCAAGGTCGTTCTGAAATTATCGCTGATATCGAGGCTCGTATCGCTGAGCTTTTCGCAGAGCGTATACAAAATGAAAAGCAAGTTGTAGGTATTAAGCTTGTAGATGAAGTTATTACCATAATGGGACAACCAGAAGATTATTTGGTAGACGACGAAATCTTTGAAGACGAACCTCAACAAAAAAAATCTTACAACTCTGGTCCTACCAAAAAACTATTTAGAGATACAGATAACTCATACATTGGAGGTGTTGCAGCAGGTTTAGGACACTACTTTGGCATAGAGTCTATCTGGATGCGACTTATATGGTTATTATTAGCCATAGGTTCTGGTGGTACATTCATATTCATCTATCTTATCTTTTGGGCATTAGTCCCAGAAGCTAGGACTACAGCCGAAAAGCTAATGATGACTGGTGATCCTGTGAACATCAGTAACATTGAAAAAAAAATTAAAGACAGCATTGATTCAGTCTCAGAAACCGTAAAAAATGTTGATTTTAAAAAACATGGCGAAAAATTAAAGGAAGGATTAGACGATCTTACCGATAATATTTCAGAAACTGTAAAAAGTGTCGATTTTCAGAAGCAAGGCAATCGGTTAAAATCGAGTTCTCAAACCTTTTTTGATTCTATCGGAAACATTGTAATGTTTTTTCTAAAAATTATCGCAAAGTTCATTGGCATTATCCTAATCGTTACAGGTATAGGAGCATTAATCACATTGATAGTAGCTTTATTTACTGTAGGAATTACTGACGCAATTCATTTACCTGGTATTGATTTACTTTATGTAGCAAATGCAGCAAACACACCAATATGGCTCATGTCTACGCTTGCATTCTTTGCTGTTGGTATACCGTTCTTCTTTATCTTTTATTTAGGTTTAAAGATTTTGGTAAACAACTTAAAATCTATAGGTAATGTTGCTAAGTTTACACTACTTGGAGTCTGGTTAATTACTATTATAGGAATAGTCATTTTAATGATAAAACAATTCACTGAGCATACTTTTGACGCAAAGGTTGTTACCAAAAATGAATTAACTATTAAAGCCAGTGATACTTTAAATTTAAGTAATTCTGAGTTTGACGAATATAGCAGCTATCGTTACCATCATAATAATGAGTTTAATATTATAGAAAATGACGAAGGACGAAGCCTGGTCTCAAATAATGTTAGATATATCGTAAAATCAACCACAGATTCTGTAGCTTCAATCACTATTGAAAAAGAAGCCACCGGAAGCGATTATAACAGAGCTAAAAAACGTGCTGAAAATATTGACTATGGCTATAGATTAGATGGTAACAGACTTGTGTTAGACAAATATCTTAAAACTGACATAGAAAATAAATTTAGCGAACAAGAAGTAAGAGTTATTATCTATTTACCAGAAGGTACAATTATTCAAGTAGATAAAAGCTTTTCTAGATCTTGGAGATATAGCTACTCCATATATGGAAACAATCTCTTAAGAGATATGGAATTTGACAAATATTATAGAATAGAAAAAAACCATGCTGAATGTTTAGACTGCATCAAAGATGAGGATATTGAAGATGCTGTAACCTCTGAAGAAATATCATCGTCTAAACAAGAGAAGTCAATAATTAGTCAGAAAATAGACGAAGATGGTGTTGACCTTGAAGTCAATAACAACTGATACTAAGAAAATGACAGTTCGGTCATATTAAGTTTAAATCAATCAAAATAACACAGACATTTGTTCTGTAATCATCAATCAAAAAATGAACAACCAATCAAAATTAAATCAATCAATCAAATCTCTTTTGCTTAGCAGTATCGGATTCCTTTTGGTTTCTGGTATTGCTACAGCACAAGTAGAAAACAGTTCTGACCTTTATAAAACGCTTAAAGAAAAAGATAGTGTTTTATTCGAATTAGGATTTAATAAATGTGAAATCGAAAAGAGTGAAAAAATAATATGTGATGACTTAGAGTTTTATCACGATAAAGCTGGTGTTACAAATTCAAAAGAAGAATTCGTTTCAATTATGAAAAACGGGATCTGTGGTGATAATAACACAGAAAAGGTCTATCGGTTTTTAGTTGAGGAGAGCTTAGAGGTTTTTCCTATGTATAACAACGGTGAACTTTACGGAGCACTACAAAGTGGAAAACACTTCTTTTCTACCGATAAAAGCATGACTTATGAAAAGACAGACAACTATGCCTTGTTTTCGCATTTATGGATTATTGAGGAGAATGAATGGAAACTAAAACGCGTTATAAGCTATAATCACACATCAAAAGAAAAATCTGAAAATTAAATTTTCAACAAATCATCAATCAAAATAAAATCAAAAAATCATGAGCACATTAGTAAGAATAGTAGTCACTAGTATTTTAAGTATTGTAATGCTGTCCTGTAATTTTTCAATGAATTTAGGACCAGGAGTAGATGGAAATAGACACGTTGTTTCTCAAGAACGTTCCATTTCCAATGACTTTGAATCCATTAAAGTGAGCCAAGGCCTAGACTTATACATTACACAAAGTAATGGCGTTTCTTTAAGTTTAGAAGCCGATGAAAACCTTCACGAACTCATTATGACAGAAGTTGAAAATGGAACGCTTAGTATTTACACTACCCAAAATATCAGAAGAGCAGCATCAAAAAAAATCAATCTTAGCGTTGCAGACATTTCTGCAATTAAAGCCACAAGTGGAAGCGATGTATATTCTACAAACACAATTACAGCTAACGATTTAGAGCTTAACTGTACCAGTGGAGCAGATATCACCTTAGATGTAAAAACAGAAACCCTGAATTGTCATTCTACAAGTGGTAGTGATATTAGACTTAGCGGTTCTACAACACTACTGATAGCAGAAGCGACAAGTGGAAGTGATATTAAAGCCTCTGACCTTAAAGCAGAAACGTCTAAAGTAAAAGCCACTAGTGGAGCTGATATTTCGGTAAACACTTCAAAAGAACTTACCGCTAGAGCAACCAGTGGTGGAGATATTAGGTACTCTGGTAACCCAGAAAAAGTTGAAAAATCAGATAGTTCTGCTGGAAGTGTTAGAACAAATTAATAGTATTTACACACTTACAACGAAAGTAACTTAACAACATAAAATACTAAAAACCAATTAATTGAAAACCGTTTTTAATTCTTTATAGAGTTTGGGACGGTTTTTGTATATCTTTGTTTAATAGCCCTTAAAGTGACATTATTTTTGAAATGTGTCATATTATTAGCGAAACAAAGATTATAGATGAAAAAATTTTTACTCATTCTGGTTATAATAATGGTGTCAACACCTATTATTAATGCCCAAGAAAAAATTAAAGGTGACAGAAATGTTACCATAAAACAAACCTACATTGACGACTTTCATACTATAGTTGTTGATGGTGATTTTTCTATTGAAATTGTATACAACAGCAAACCATCAGTAAACGTAGAAACAGATGATAATCTACATGATGTTATTCAGTTTGATGTTGTTGATGGAGTTTTATCATTTGCAGAGACCATGCGAATTACATCGAAAAAGCAACTTAATATTACCGTAAACTACGGAGATGCACTTCAAAATATAGAAATAAAAGGTGATGGAGAAATTAGATCGCTAACCTCAATGGAACTTGGCGATGCCAGTTTAACAACCAGTGATAACTCTAGAGCTTATCTAAATATAAAAGCTAATAATTTCACCTATAAAAGTTCAGGTAAATCTAAAACAAGGTTAAACCTTACAGCAGATTCCACTAAAATGGAACTTAGTGATAATAGTAAGCTCGATGCTTTAGTAATCACCAAAACATCTCATTTTGATTTATATCAACGTGCAGATATATCAATAGAAGGGTCTGCCAATAATGCAACCATTAGGTTAATCAATTCTTCTAACTTTAACGGAAGTAAATACGATGTTAACGATATTGATGCCAATTTAGAAGACAATAGCGACTTAACCGTTGCAGCAAACAAAACCATAACACTTGCATCTTCAGGAGATAGCGAGACTTATTTATATGGTAGTCCTGCAATAACCATCATAAAATTTGAAGGCACTTCAAAACTTCAAAAGAAAGAAAAATAGTGATTTTTAAGATTTTAAGATTTCAAGAGAAAAATCTATTTCTATTTGAGGGGAAACTTTAACTATTCCCAACATTTTTGTTGGGGCTTTTAGTTTAAAATCATTAATATTTATAGGCAACAATCCTCTTACATACAATCCATTTTCACTGTCTACAGAAACAGGAACTTTATAGGTTTTAGAGATTTTACAAATTATAATTTCTACAGTTGCTGTTATAGAGTCTAGACCTTCTTCTATCTTTGAAATCTCTTTTAGATTCAAAACAATTTTTGGGTGTTCTTCTGTATTAAGTAACTTATTAAAGTCTTTGTTTATAGCTTTACCTCCACAATCAAACTCTATATTAGAAAGGCTCAATGTTGCATTACTAAACTTAATTGAGCTATCATACTCTTTAAAGTTTACCTTTATTGCATCTGAAAATGCATCAATATTAAATGCACAACCAAAGGTACTTACATTTGTTTTACCATTGATTTTTAAATAACTATCAGAAGAAAAATTTATAGTAGTCTCTTTAACTTCTGCATCACTATCAATAAATACACCAAATGTTGAGCTTAAAAAAAATAAAACGACTATTGAAATTGTTCTAATCATCTTTAAAAAAATAAGGCCTTTAACTTTTGCAAGCTAAAGGCCTAAAGTTAATTATTTTTAGAAACTTATCACAGCTTCAACCATTAAGCCATTGAATTTACCATCATAAAGAACGTTATCTTCAGCATAGCCATCATAACTTTGAGATACATACTCAACTTTAGCTAATATGTTCTTTGTTAAGAAATAACCAGCAGATAGTTGTACTCTATCAATATCAACATCACCAAATGATTGTTCTGAACTAACAGTATTGTAACGACCACCTATGTAGAAGTTTTCAGCACTACCAAAACGATAGATTACTTCACCTGCTAACTGAGTTGTACTACGGTCATCGGCTTCAGAAGAAGCTCCACCATTAGCAAATTCTAAAGTTCCGAAGAATTCTAAACCACCATACTTAACAAATGGATTAAACATTATAGCAGTAATTCTATTGCTAAACCCTGGGTCAAAACGTCCTGTTCTAAAAGTATTAGTAGCTGTTGTATTTTGCATCGATTGTGTTCTCCAGTCATAATAAGTTGGGGTTGTCATAACTGAGTAATATCTAGATCCTGCTCTATCAGCAGTATATAAATAAACGCTAGGTGCATATCCTGTGTTGTACAGAGAACCTGTTAATCTAAAACGTAAATCATCATTTATTTGTTTGTCATAACCTAATTTAGCTATAAAAGCTGCACCACCAGTATTGCTACCATTGTTTATTTCAACATCTTGGTTTAACTTTCCATTAGAAAAACCTATCATACCAAGAAAACCGTTACGTTGATAGTAAATCTCAGCTCCTACTTCAGTGGTAAACGAATCCATGATTAAGTTTCCTACAAACGGGTTGTAAATAGCTTGCGCGTTATCAGTTCTTCTAAAGTGTGCGTCACCATAGTTGTTTTCCATATGCCCTACTTTAATAGTAGTATATTTCATAACATTTTCCAATAAGCCCGGAGAAATGAAATCTAAATTGTCTATTTGAAAATATCCACCTTTCACATAAGGTTCTGGGTGATGACGAGAAGATAGATAGGTTCTCAAATGCATTCTCACACCTTTTGCTAAAGCTACATCCAAATCAAGGTTTGCAGTGGCTAAATTAAAGTTACTTCCTATTTCTTGTAAAGGTTGTACTGTTCCTCCATCAATTAAAGCTTGGTCTACCCCATTTTCATGGTCTAAAGCTTGGAATTGCAATGTTGATGACCCTCCTATTCTTACTTTTATATTCTCAAAAGTAGAAACGGTATCTTTTGGCGCTTCAAAAACGTTAATACCTCTTTTGTCTGGTTGTCTGTAATTATCTAAGTCTCTTTTACTTTTATCTTGCGCGTATAGAGAACTTGCAAGCGTGAATACAAGAATAAAACTTGTAATTTTTAAAATTGATTTCATGGTTTACTATTTTTTTAGTTAATTATTATTATGATTTTTTATCGAAAACAGATTTAAAAACTATTTTTATAGCATCTCCTGTTTTTATTGTTCCTAGTAGTGCCTTTGGTGGTTTAACACCGTAGTCTGTCATTTTTAGAGATTTTTCTCCCTCTATTAATAACTTAGCCCCTTCTAATTTTATATTCAGTGTGAGCGAAATAGATTTTTTGACTCCTGATATTGTCAAATCCCCTTTTACTGTAGCTTTAAAATGATTTTCTGAAATTTTTTCCATTTGGCTTACAGATGAGAGATTGAAATCTATTGTTTTGTGCTTGTCTGTATTAAGTGCCTTATAAGTGTTTTTATCCATTCCAGACTTACCACTTTTAAGACTCTCAGCTTTAACAGAGAAACTAAGAGTTTTAATTGCAAAATCTTCTGTGTTCTCAATTTCTGCATCTCCTGATTGTTCTTCTGCAGTTATCTCCCAATCATGTAAAGAAGAAGTTCCCTGCACCTCTAATTCAGAAGAGCTATTATTTAACTTAAATGTTTGAGAGGTTGCTACTTGAAAGGAAAACAGACCAATAAATAGCGTTGTAATGTAAAATACCGACGGTTTAATTATAAAGTTCATAGTTTTTTTGGTTTTAATGTTTGGCAAAGGTTTAAATAATATTCAAAGTATTATATGATAAAAGTCATACCCTAGTATTTTTAAATTAGAGCACAAAAAAAGCCGAAGTCAATGACTTCGGCTTTTTTTTATAATTTAACTTAATTACTAGTTATAAGTAGAAGTTGCCACTTCAAAATCAGCTTCTTTAGCGGCTAGATAACGTTCAGCATCTAATGCTGCCATACAACCTGTACCAGCTGCGGTAATAGCCTGTCTATAAACATGGTCGGCTGCATCACCACTAACAAAGACACCTTCTATATTGGTTTTACTTGTTCCTGGTTGCGCATTAATAATGTATCCTGTTTCATCTAAGTCTATCTGACCTTTAAAAATATCTGTATTAGGCTTATGACCAATTGCCACAAAGAATCCTGTCGCAGGAATATCGTGTTTTTCGTTTGTTTGGTTATTAAATACCCTAACACCTGTTACCACTTGTCCATCACCTAAAACTTCTTCAGTTTCAGTATTGAATAAGATTTCTATATTTTCTGTTTTCTTTACACGCTCTGCCATAATTTTAGAAGCTCTAAACTCATCGCGACGCACTAGCATTGTTACTTTTTTACAAAGTTTAGATAGATAGTGTGCTTCTTCGCAAGCCGAATCTCCTGCTCCAACAATAACTACTTCCTGATTTCTATAAAAGAAACCATCACAAACAGCACAAGCCGAAACTCCACCACCTAATTGCAGGTATTTTTGTTCAGAGGGTAATCCTAAATATTTTGCCGAAGCACCAGTAGAGATAATAACCGTAGAAGCATGTATTTCCTTTTCATCATTAATCCAAACTTTATGTACATCTCCTAAAAAATCCACTTTAGTTACCCATCCATGACGCACATCTGTACCAAAGCGTTCTGCTTGTTTTTGTAATTGTATCATCATTTCAGGTCCTGTTATACCATCAGGATATCCTGGAAAGTTTTCAACATCATTAGTAGTAGTTAACTGACCACCTGGTTGCTCTCCTTGGTATAAAACTGGTTCCATATTTGCTCTTGACGCATAAATAGCCGCAGTATATCCTGCAGGGCCAGAACCTATTATTAAACATTTTACTTTTTCAATTGTATCAGACATATCTTGTGTTTATTACAAGACAAAAGTAGGATTTTTGCATAAAACCTTACACAGAAGTTATCAACACTAACTATAGTGTCATAAAGTTTTCAAATTACTTTAATTTCTCAGATTAATTTATTAATTTTTAAGTGTTTTAATAGCTAAATCTAACCTGTCATGAAAGCAAAAATTTTAATTTTAAGCATGCTATTGTTATTAGCTTTATCGTGTAAAAATGAAACTAATAGTACAGAAGAGACCCATAGTTCATCTAAAGCAGAACCAAAAGACAAGCTTGGAGACCTAAAAGGCACTTGGGAGCTCACAGGATTCTATAACTACAAGGATAATGTTGTTGTTGATTCTTTTAAAATGAACCCTGACTTTAGACAACTAAAAATGTATACCGATACTAAGGTAATGTGGTGTAAACACAGACCTGCAGATTCTTCTGAGTGGTTTGGCTATGGTACTTACAAATATGATGGAGACCAACTCACAGAAGTATTAGATTTTGGATCTGCTGTTATGAATGAAGTCATTGAGGAGAAAAAACAATTTATTTTTGAACTAGATTTATATCCTAATAAATTTCAACAAATAGAACTAGACGACGAAGGCAACAGAATATATTCTGAAAACTATGTTAGAGTAGAATAGTCTTAACTATAAAAGCTAAATTCTCTTCTAATAGTTTTGGTAATAAATCGAAAACGATAATTTCTAAGTTTTGTAACAATACGCTTTAATCCTTCAGAAGATAGCCATCCTTTGTGATTGTTAAACTTTTTTATGTTTGATACATGCATCAAGTGGTTTTCACCATTTGCCATGCTGTAAATACCACCATAAAATGGCAATGGCCTAAGCTTTATATGATTATCTAAAACAGTTAAGCGATGATCGAAAAATAAAATAGGGTCCACTTCAAAAAAATACTGTAATAATTTTGGTTTAACTATCACCGAGCTTCCACATAAATAACTAAACTTAAAAGTTGCAAACAAAAAAGACTTGCCTTCAAAATGCAGATAGCCATTTTTAGTGTACCAACCAGGCACATTACCTTTTGAGCTATTAACATGTGCAGCAACTCTATTGCTAACATAATCATCAGAGTCTACGGTCATCACGTAATCTGTATTAAAATTATCTTCAGCATATTTTGCTCCAAGTTTTAATTTTTCTCCTTTATCAATCTCCCGTCGCTTGTTGATACTTTCATCGCTTTCGCTTTGTCTGCGAACAGGCGGCTCAAAATCAACTTGTAAGTAGTGAATATTTTTATGAGTAAATTTTATTTGTGGAATTTCATGACATACCGCTACCAACTTAAAGTTTTGATCGGTCTGATTACATATAGATTTAAAAGTACGTTCTACCAGATTACAAAACTCCAGCCAATTACCTGAAACGCGTTCACTTTTTATTGGAACAATGAAAGTTAACATAGTAAAGATTCATTTTTGATGAGTGAAACTAAACAAACCCTTAATACCATTAAAAAATAATCGACGAATCTTAGATATTACCCACAGAATATATATTACTGTATGAAAAATTACCAAAACCTATAAAAGACTACTTTATATAAATGCAAAAAAGCTCAACAAATGCTGAGCTTTTTTAATCTAAAGTCGGGGTGGCAGGATTCGAACCTGCGACCTCCGCGTCCCAAACGCGGCGCGATAACCGGGCTACGCTACACCCCGAAATTTGGTTATCAATTTTAGGACTGCAAATATAGAGTTTTTTTTATAATCCAATAACATTTTTCTAACTTTAAAAACTGATATTCAATTTTCGTTTTTTAATTATGAAATTAAGATTTCCCATTATAGGTTTAATTCTAATAAGCATACTTACCTGTGCCCAAGATAAAAACTCTACCAATACCAAAAATACTCACGAAATTATTGTTCCAGACCTTGATATTCCATGGGGTTTTACATTTTTACCTGATGGAACTATACTAATTACTGAAAAAGCTGGGCGATTAATTCATTTTAAAAATGGAAAAAAAACAGAAATCTCTGGATTGCCAGAAATATATGTAAGAGGTCAAGGCGGATTTATGGATACCACACTTCATCCTGATTACAAAAACAATAATCTTATATATTTTTCTTATGCATCATCTGATGGCGAAGGAGATGCTGGCAATACAACAATCGCTTCTGCAAAGTATAGTGATATGACACTTACAAATTGGAAAGTGCTGTATAAAGCAGAACCTAACTCAACAAGAGGACAGCATTTTGGCTCTCGACTTCAGTTTGATAAAAATGGACATCTATTTTTCTCTATTGGCGATCGAGGAAATCGTGACGAAAACCCTCAAGACATTACCAGAGACTGTGGTAAAATTTATCGCATTAATGACGATGGTTCAATACCAAAGGATAACCCTTTTTACAAACAAGATAATGCAAAAAAGGCAATCTATTCTTACGGTCACAGAAATCCACAAGGTATGACCATACATCCCAAAACTGGTGAAATATGGACACACGAACATGGACCAAAAGGCGGTGACGAAATCAATATAATTAAAGCAGGTAAAAACTATGGTTGGCCTGTAATTAGTTATGGTATTAATTACAGCGGAACAAAATTTACCGAAATAACTGAAAAAAAAGGCATGGAACAACCCTTGCACTATTGGGTTCCATCTATAGCACCAAGCGGAATGACTTTTATTAATAGTGATAAATATGGAGATTGGAACGGAAATTTATTGGTGGGCTCATTAAAATTTCAGTATTTAGACATGTGTACTTTTAAAGACGATAAAGTCATTAAAGAAGAGCGCTTATTAGACGGCATAGGTAGAGTAAGATCTGTAGAACAAGGACCTGATGGCTATATTTATGTCGGAGTAGAAAATTTGGGGATTGTAAAATTAATAAGGCAATGATTAAAACCTATAAATTATTATTCTTACTTGTATTCTTGGTTTCTTGTAATTCTAACAACAAGAAAAACAGCCAAGCAGATTATTCAATAAATAAAGAAACTACAGCTTTAGAGCCGCAACTAAAAGACAGCTACAATAGAGGCAAGCTAGTTTATGATAACATGTGTATCACTTGCCACATGAGTAATGGAGAAGGTGCACCTAAAGTGTTTCCTCCTTTAGCACAATCAGATTATCTAAAGGATAATCAAGAATCAAGTATCAAAGGGGTAAAAAATGGGATATCAGGCAAAATAATTGTCAATGGCATTAGCTACAATAGTGTAATGACACCTTTAGGCTTGAGTGATGAAGAAGTTGCAGATGTTATAAATTACATCAACAATAGTTGGGGAAATAAATTCGGTAAATTTGTAACAGCAGAAGATGTGACAAAAGTCATTAAAAACTAGGCTCAATTAACTAACTTTGCAGAACTAACTAAATCTAAACACTTATAATGCTTATAATCGGAATTGGCGGAGGAACAGGATGTGGAAAAACCACAGTTGTAAATACAATTCTAAAGGAACTTCCAGAAGGTGAAGTTGGTGTCATCTCTCAAGATTCTTATTACAAAGACACATCTCATTTAAGTTTTGAAGAACGTGTGAAAATTAATTTTGATCATCCTCGTTCTATTGATTTTGAGTTATTAGAAAAACACCTAAAAGATCTTAAGGAGGGCAAATCCATTGACCAACCTGTATATTCATTTGTTAAACACAACCGAACAGGAGATGTTATAGTAACGCAGCCAAGAAAAGTAATGATTGTTGAGGGCATTCTTATTTTATCTCATCCAGAAATAAGAGAATTGTTCGATATAAAAATCTTTGTACATGCAGACTCTGACGAAAGATTAATACGTCGCCTAAAAAGAGACATAACCGAACGTGGGCGCGATATCAACGAAGTTTTAACCAGATATCAAACCACCTTAAAACCAATGCATCAGCAGTTTATAGAGCCCATGAAAGAGTATGCTGATATAATAATCCCAAACAACAAATACAACACAGTCGCTGTAGATATCGTTAAAACTATTATAAACGAAAGACTATAATGAAACTTCTAAATAATAAATACCTAAAACCATTTAAGAACATCTACGTTCTTGTTCTCGTGGTATTTATTGTTTGGATGTTATTTTTTGATGCACATTCATGGTTTTTTCATCATGAACTAAATTCTGATATCGAAGAACTAGAATATCAAAAAGAGCATTACAAAAACGAAATCGCAAAAGACAATAAAGCTATAAAAGAACTAAGTACCGAAGAAGGTATTGAACGTACGGCACGAGAGAATTACTACATGAAAAAAGCCGACGAAGACATCTTCATCATAGAGTACCAAGACAGTATAGCAAAACAAGATAACGATGAGTAAATCCTTATTTAAAGATTTTGAAGCTATTTCTTCAAAAGCCTGGAAACAAAAAATACAAGTAGACCTTAAAGGTGCAGATTACAACGATACCTTAATTTGGCACACCAACGAAGGTATAGATGTTAAGCCATTTTACCATTCTGATGAGTTTGAAAACTTACCAGAAGTTTCTACCTGTGAAGCTACAAAATGGAAAATATCTCAGGTTATTGAAGTTGAAAATGCAAAAGAAGCCAATTCTAAAGCTATTGATGCCATAGATAGAGGTGCTGAGAGCATTATTTTCAACATTACTTCAGACACAATTTCGATTGATGACTTACTTCAAAATATCGATTTAAAATCAATTCCAGTCGAAATAAAATGTGATTTTCTTTCAGAAGAGTTTTTAAAAAAATTAAGTTCAAGCACCAATACATCATTAGTAACCTTCCATACGGATATCATAGGACATCTTGCCAAAACAGGCAATTGGTATACATACTTAAAAGATGATCACGAAAAATTTGATGCTATTGTAAAATCCTCGAATCAATTTTCGATTGATGCTGGTTTATACCAAAATGCAGGTGCCAATATCGTTCAGCAATTAGCTTACAGTTTAGCACATGCTAATGAATATTTAAATCATTTTGATGATCTCTCAGCAGAAGCAAAAGAAGCTATAGAAGTAACTTTCAACACAGCTGTTGGCTCAAATTACTTCTTTGAGATTGCCAAACTCAGAGCACTTAGACAGTTATGGCAAACTCTGGCTTCAGAATATGGTTTTAATACCAACTGCAGAATTGTAGCCATACCTAGCAAGCGCAATAAAACTATTTACGATTACAACGTTAATATGCTACGCACCACAACAGAATGTATGAGTGTAGTATTAGGTGGTGCTAATGTTGTTGCAAATTTGTCATACGACAGTTTGTATCATCACCCAAACGAATTTGGTGATCGTATTGCTCGCAATCAACTTTTAGTGCTTAAAAATGAAAGCTATTTCGATAAGGTTAATAATCCAGCTGATGGCGCTTATTATATTGAAAGTTTAACTGAACAATTAGCCGAAAAAGCTTTAGCTCTTTTTAAAGATATTGAAGCTAACGGAGGCTTTTTAAGTCAATTAAAAGAAGGCACAATCCAACGAAAAATAAAAGAAAGTGCTGATAAAGAACAAGCCGATTTTGATACTGAAAAATTAATCCTTTTAGGAACAAATAAGCATCCAAATCCTGAAGATAAAATGAAAAATGATCTAGAAGTGAGTCCTTTTTTAAAGATTGAAAAACGAAAAACCCTTGTTGAACCAATAATTGAGAAAAGATTATCTGAAAATTTGGAAATCAAAAGATTAAAAGAGGAATAAAACTCAATATAGACAAAATCTATAGTAGTTATTATTAATAAAAAACAAGGTTATGAGCAGAAAAAACCTTCAACATATAGAATTAAAATCTTCAGCAGAAAAAGAAAACACCTCAACAGATTTTCTAACCGCTGAAGACATTAAAGTAAAATCTAATTATTCAAAAGAAGACCTAAAAGATTTAGAACACTTAAATTTCGTAGCTGGCATTGCTCCTAACCTTCGTGGCCCATACTCTACCATGTATGTTCGTAGACCTTGGACTATTAGACAATATGCAGGTTTTTCTACCGCAGAAGAAAGCAACGCCTTCTACAGAAGAAATTTAGCAGCAGGACAAAAAGGACTTTCTGTTGCTTTTGATTTAGCCACACACAGAGGTTACGACTCAGATCACGAACGTGTTGTTGGTGATGTTGGTAAAGCTGGTGTTGCTATAGATTCCGTTGAAGACATAAAAATTCTCTTCGATCAGATTCCGTTAGATAAAATGTCGGTTTCTATGACTATGAATGGTGCTGTTCTGCCAATCATGGCATTCTATATAGTTGCCGCAGAAGAACAAGGAGTTAAACCAGAACAATTGGCAGGAACCATTCAAAATGATATTCTAAAAGAGTTTATGGTGCGTAACACATACATTTACCCACCAACTCCATCGATGAAAATCATTTCTGATATTTTTGAATACACAAGTCAAAACATGCCAAAATTCAACAGTATTAGTATTTCCGGCTACCATATGCAAGAAGCTGGTGCAACCTGCGATATTGAGTTGGCATATACTTTAGCTGATGGTTTAGAGTACATAAGAAAAGGATTAGAAGCAGGAATGAACATAGACACTTTTGCTCCGCGCTTATCATTCTTTTGGGCTATTGGCATGAATCATTTTATGGAAATTGCCAAAATGAGAGCTGCACGTATGCTTTGGGCAAAACTCGTGAAGCAGTTTAATCCAAAAAACTCAAAATCCTTAGCACTACGAACGCATTGCCAAACTTCGGGTTGGAGTTTAACTGAGCAAGATCCTTTTAACAATGTTGCCAGAACATGTATCGAAGCTGCTGCTGCTGCCTTTGGTGGCACACAGAGTTTACACACCAATGCGCTTGATGAAGCTATTGCTTTACCAACAGATTTCTCAGCGCGTATTGCTCGTAACACACAGATATATCTTCAGGAAGAAACACATATTACCAAAACTGTAGACCCTTGGGCTGGTAGTTATTATGTTGAAAGTTTAACCAACGAGATTGCCGAAAAAGCATGGCAACTTATTGAAGAGGTTGAAGAATTAGGCGGAATGACAAAAGCTATTGAAGCCGGAATTCCAAAATTACGTATTGAAGAAGCTGCTGCGCGTAAGCAAGCTCGTATTGACTCTGGACAAGACATTATTGTTGGAGTTAATAAATACCAATTGAAGGAAGAAGATCCACTTCATATTTTAGAAGTGGATAACCAAACTGTTAGAAACCAACAAATAGAACGTCTTAATCATATAAAAAGCACAAGAGACACTAAAGCGGTAACTGATGCTTTATCTAAATTAACAGCTGCTGCTAAATCTGGTGAAGAAAATTTATTAGCTTTAGCAGTAGATGCAGCAAGAAAACGCGCCACTCTTGGTGAAATTAGCGACGCTCTTGAAGCTGAATTTGGACGTTACAAAGCACAAATAAAATCATTTAGCGGAGTGTATAGCAAAGAAATAAAAGACGACGAAAGCTTTAAAAAAGCCAGAGAACTGGCAGACCAATTTGCAGAACAAGATGGTCGTAGACCTCGTATAATGATTGCAAAAATGGGACAAGATGGTCACGATAGAGGTGCCAAAGTAGTAGCTACTGGTTATGCTGACGTTGGTTTTGATGTAGATATTGGTCCATTATTTCAAACACCAAAAGAAGCTGCTAAGCAAGCGGTTGAAAATGATGTGCATATTTTAGGTGTATCTTCATTGGCCGCTGGACATAAAACTCTAGTTCCACAAGTTATTGAAGAATTGAAAAACTATGGCAGAGAAGATATTATGGTTATTGTAGGTGGTGTTATCCCAAAACAAGATTACCAATACTTATTTGATGCTGGTGCAGTTGCAGTCTTTGGACCTGGAACTAAAATCAGTGATGCTGCAATTCAGATTTTAGAAATTTTGATTGATTAGTTTTTCAACAAGATTTCATGTTGCAATTAAGTAATGAAACATTTATTATTTCTAATAATAGTTCTAAAATTCTGCTATGTGTCTAGTCAAGAAGATTACTTAGTAATCGAGTACACGAAGTGTAATGAAAAATACATTGCGGAAAAAATAAAAGGGTTTGATTGCGAATTTGATATCGAAACTATTTCAAAAGAATACATAGAGTATAAACTATCCCCTTTTTTTCATGCAGATGAACGCTACAGCTTAATTCACGAAGGAATAAATAAAGATTCTATTGAAATCAACTTTAACTACAATAAAGTCAACAAAGTAGAGCTAATAAATTTTGAAAATTCTGATATAAAATATTTAAATTTATCAATACCAGATTTATCTGTTTTTCCTGCTAGTGTTTTTAAAATTAAACACCTAGAAGAATTGGATTTAACTAATGACAGTTATGATAATTTACCTATTGGTATATCAAAATTAAAAAAACTCAAAAGGCTATCTTTTGGTCACACACCAATAAAAAAATTACCCAAAGACTTTAAAAAACTAAGAAAACTAGAATATTTAAATATAAATTTCTCTAGTATTGAAGACAAAGAAACTTTTTTTGAAACACTAGCTCTGCTTCCCAACCTTAAGAGTTTAGAATTGTGGTCTGTAGATTCGGAAACCAAACTTCCAGAATCCTTTTTAAAACTAAAAAGATTAAAACGATTTAGTCTAGTAGGCTCTGAATTTGATTTCACATTAGTTTATCAACTGAAAAATTTAGAAGAGTTAGACTTATCGCTTTCTTCATTTCAAGATTTTTCACCTGAAATAAAAAAACTAAAAAATCTTAAATGGCTATCTATAACCAACAGTCATTATCTTAAAAATTTACCATCAGAATTAGCCCTATTAAAAAAGCTTAAATACTTAAAGATAGATTATTTTGGCTCTGTAATTGGTTATGGATACAAGATTAAAACGAATGACACTTATAATCTTATTAGCAAGCTTGAAAACCTAGAAGATTTGCACTTGGGAGATTATTTTGAAGGTTTATATCCATTTTGGAAGAATCCTAAATTAAAGTATTTCCGCTTTGATGAGAATTATACTTTCCCCAAACCTGAAGATCTTAAAAAAATCAAAAATAAAATAAATGTTGATTTGGGTTGGCAATGTGGAAAAATGAATAAAATAAACCCTAATATAATTTGCAATTATTAAACAAAAAGCCCTTCATTTCGAAAGGCTTTTTGTTTTTTAAAGCTACTGTTAATCATCAACTTTATCTTTGGTGTCTTTAATTTCGTATTCTTTAAAGTCACCTCCATTAACAACAGACCATTCTTTCATTTCTTTAAAATAGGTTTTAATCGCCTTGTTAACATCTTCAACGGTTAGACTTTTCACCTTTTCTTCAATGTTTTTCTGAAACATCATATCTCTTTCATAATACAAGTTATTATTAATCGTACTTGCTAATTCATTATCTTTTGCTCTAGATACACTTTGAGCTTGCACCCAACCTGCAACTGCATCGTCAAGTTCTTGCTGTGTAATTCCGTCTTTAATAAAACGCGCTATTTCTTCTTCAAATCCTTTTTGAACTTTAGCTTCGTTCTCTGGCGCGTAGATAGCGTAGATATACATTCCCGAATTTTTATCATTCTTATTGCTATCTACATTAACTCCACCTCCAGCTCCGTAGCTTACGCCATCTTGCTGACGTAATCTCGTTGCTATACGAGAGTTTAAGAAACCACCACCAAATACAGATCCAGCTACTTGTAAAGCAGCATAATCTTCATCATATTGACTACACTCAAAGTTTAAGAATCCTAAAGTAAAGGCATTCTTTTTGTCTGGAGTTTTTATTTGTTCGTTTGCAGGATTATTTGCTTTGTAAGGATCTTTAATTTCAGAATATGGTAAATCCGATTTAAAATCAGCGTACTCTTTTTCAAAATACCCTTTTAATGCTGCTTCATCAATATTACCAATAGCTACTAAAGTTGCATTGTTTGAAATTCCGTAGAAATCATTATAATAGGCTTGCATTGACTCTACAGTAACATCATTGATAGCTGCCAATTCTTCTTCCATAGACATGTTGTACAACGGATGTCCTTTAGGATACGTTTGGTTAATTTCACCCAAACGTTTTTGCACTAAGTACTGTGGCTCTGTTTTATTACGTTCGATATTTGCAATATCTTGAGTTTTTAATTTATCTAATTCCTCTTGGCTAAATGCTGGTGTTTTTAACATTTCGGTCATTAAATCTAATGTTTCCATTAAATGTTCTTTGGTAGAGGTTACATAAGCGTATGTTCTACCGTTACTTCCACTAAAATAAACACTAGATTTAAGTTCGCTTAACTTATCTTCAATATCTTGTCTAGACTTCGTTTTAGTACCTTTATTCAACATTCTTGCTGTATAATTTGCAACTCTGCCCTTATTCATTAAATCATCTACACCACCATTTCTAAACGTGAAATTGACGTTTACCGTTTCACCTCGATTATCTTTTTTAATGAATCCATATTCAATTCCAGTTTCACCAATCGTTCCAGAATCTAAACGCGCTTGAATATTAGCATAAGACACATCAAAAGCCTCACCTGTACTTAAAGCTTCTTTTCCTTTATAATTAGTTACTAAGTCTTCTAAACCTTCAGTATGAGGAATCTCGATACGCATTGGTTGCTTTGTTGGAATAAAATTACCAACCGTTCTGTTTGTTTTAATAAAATAGTTACTTAACACTTCATTAACCTGCTCTAATGTTGCAGCCTCAACACGATCTCTATGAATAAACATCAACCTCCAATCACCTGCTCCTATAAACTCACTTGTATATGTTCCTAAGTATGAAGAGTTACGCAACATCTGATCCATTTGTTTACCAAGATTAGCTTTAGCACGTTTTAATTCTTCTTCTGTAATTGGATTTTCACGCAATCCATCAAACATTTCTAGCAATGTTGCTTCAGCATCAGCCAATGACTTATCTGATGGTACATCTACATTAAAATACATAAAACCTGGTTCTTTTGTAAAAGGCGAAAAACTCCAAATAGAAGATGCTTTATTACTTTCTACCAATGCCTTATACAAACGTCCTGATGGCTGATCTGTTAAAATATTTTCAACAAGCGCCAATGATGCATAATCTACATGAGAACCTGCAGGTGTGTGAAATAATGCAGAAACTAACTGTAAATCTCCCACTCTACTTAACTCTACTCTCTTCTCTCCATCTTGTGCTGGTTCTATCGTTGGCACATCATTCAGAGCCGTTTCTGGATTTTTAATACCTCCAAATTTCTTTTCTATTAAAGCAAGCGTTTTATCGGTATCAAATTTTCCTGTTACCATCAAAACTGCGTTATCTGGTCGGTAATATTTTTTATAGAATGCTTTTAGGTTTTCAATCGGTACACGCTCTATATCAGACTTATTCCCAATCGTGGATTGTCCGTAATTGTGCCATAAGAATGCAGAGCTGATTACTTTTTGCATTAATACACTTGTTGGTGAGTTTTCACCAGATTCAAACTCATTTCTAACTACTGAAAATTCTGAATCCAAATCTTTTTTAGCGATATAGGAATTTACCATACGATCGGCCTCTAAATCTAAGGCCCAATCTAGGTTCTCATCTGTGGCATTAAAAGTCTCAAAATAATTAGTACGATCGTACCAAGTAGTACCATTAGGTCTTGCTCCATGAGAGGTTAACTCTTTTGGGATGTCTGGATGATTAGGTGTGCCTTTAAACACCAAATGCTCTAATAAGTGAGCCATCCCCTTTTCTCCATAACCCTCATGTCTCGATCCAACTTTGTAAGTTATATTGACTGTAATTGTTTGAGATGAATTGTCCGGAAACAACAAAACCTTAAGTCCGTTATCTAATTTGTACTCAGTAATACCTTCTACTGAGGCTGTTTTCTTTGGCTGAGCTTCGACTAATATAGAAAATAGCAAAGCAATTGCAAGCACTAATGTAGTGCGAAAATTAGTTTTCATGTTTTTGATTAATTTATTGGTTATGCTAAAGTTAAATATTAAGATTCTAAAATTGTGTTAAAAAACTGACAATTAAAGCTTCACAATAATTTAACTCTAATTAAGCTGATTCAAAATATAACGTAAAAAAGTTTAAAAATATTACCTATAAATAAAAAGCTAAACTGTTAACAACTTCAATTTTCTAAACTCATAATAAATTGTATTTTTAAACCCTTAATAAACCAAATCATTTAATGGGTAAAATCATTGCAATTGCTAATCAAAAAGGTGGTGTCGGAAAAACAACTACCTCAGTAAATTTAGCAGCTTCTTTAGGTGCGCTAGAGAAGAAAGTCCTACTTATAGACGCAGATCCACAAGCTAACGCAAGTTCTGGTTTAGGCATTAATGTAGATGCTGTAGAGCTTGGGTCGTATCAGGTTTTAGAACATACTAAAACAGCTAAAGAAGCTATTATGGCTTCTAACGCTCCTAACGTAGATGTTATTCCTGCGCACATAGATCTTGTCGCAATTGAGATAGAACTTGTTGATAAAGATGAGCGTGAGTATATGCTTAAGCAAGCTATTTCAGAATTAAAATCTGAATATGACTATATTTTAATTGATTGTGCTCCATCATTAGGGTTGTTAACACTGAATGCTTTAACTGCTTCAGATTCTGTAATTATTCCTATTCAATGTGAATATTTTGCGCTTGAAGGTTTAGGAAAACTATTAAATACTATTAAAAGTGTACAAAAAATACACAACCAAGCGTTAGACATTGAAGGTATGCTGCTTACTATGTTCGATTCGCGTTTGCGTCTATCGAATCAGGTTGTAGAAGAAGTTCAAAAACACTTTAGTAATATGGTATTTGAAACCATTATACAACGTAATGTTAAACTTGGTGAAGCACCTAGCTATGGTGAAAGTATTATTAACTACGACGTAAGTAGTAGAGGCGCTGCCAATTATTTGAATTTGGCAAAAGAGCTTATAAAGAAAAACGAATTGTAATGGCTAAGGCAACAAAAAAACAGGCTTTAGGACGTGGACTATCTGCTTTACTAAAAGATCCTGAAAATGATATAAAATCTGCAGAAGACAAAAATGCGGACAAAGTTGTTGGTAATATTGTAGAACTAGATATTGACAGTATTGAGGTTAACCCTTTCCAACCAAGAACTAATTTTAATGAAGAATCTCTAAGAGAATTAGCTTCATCAATAAGAGAGTTAGGCGTTATTCAACCTATTACGGTTAGAAAATTAGCATTTAACAAGTATCAGCTAGTTTCTGGAGAACGCCGTTTTAGAGCCTCTAAACTTATTGGCTTAGAAACAATTCCTGCATACATAAGAATTGCCAATGACCAGGAATCTCTTGAGATGGCTTTGGTCGAAAATATCCAAAGACAGGATTTAGACCCAATTGAAATTGCATTATCATACCAACGTTTAATTGATGAAATCAACCTTACACAAGAGCAAATGAGTGAGCGTGTGGGCAAAAAACGTTCTACAATTGCCAATTACTTGCGTTTATTAAAGCTAGATCCTATCATCCAAACCGGAATGAGAGATGGATTTATTTCTATGGGTCATGGTAGAGCAATGGTAAATATTGAAAGTCCAGTAGACCAACTTGAAGTTTATGAAAAAATCATCAGCAATAAACTCTCTGTAAGAGCTACAGAACAATTGGTGAAAAATCTTAACAATCAAGAAGAGGATGCTAAGGAAGATAAAATTCCTACGGAAATTCCTAAATATGTAAAAAAGGGAATTAAAGATTTTTCAGATTACTTTGGCCACAAAATTGATGTGAAATTAGGTAAAAATGGTAGTGGCAGAATTACAATTCCTTTTCACTCTGAGGAAGATTTCAATAGAATTAAAAAACTAGTACAGCGTGCTAAATAAAAAGCTTTTCTTTGGCATTCTCTGCTTTATTTCTATATCATTTTCATCAGCTCAGGTAGAAAATGACAGCACAAGCATTGGTTTAGATAAAGAAACAGTATTAATTGATAATGCATTTATAGAAAAAAAGGAAATAGATCCTTTAAGGCCTTCTAAAGCTGCATTCTACTCTGCTATTTTACCTGGAGCAGGACAATTTTACAACAAAAAATATTGGAAAATCCCAATCGTTTGGGGAGCTATAGGTACTGGAATATATTTTTACCTAAGAAACGACAAACAGTTTGACCGTTATAGAGATGCTTATAAAAGACGATTAGCAGGTTTTACTGATGATGAATTTTCTGATGCTAACGGCAATCCGCTTATCTCTAATGATGGATTAATACGAGCACAACAACAGTTTAGGCGAAATAAAGAAGTTTCGCTCCTAGTTACCATTGGTTTGTATGCACTTAATATCATAGATGCCAATGTAGATGCACATTTACTTCAGTTTAATGTAGATGAAAATTTGAGTTTAAGTCCACATTATCAATACAACCAAATGGAAAACTCAGGCGATTTAGGCTTAACTCTTAACTTCAAATTCTAATGAATATAGCTTTACTCGGTTATGGCAGAATGGGAAAAAGCATTGAAGCGATTGCTTTAAACCGAAACCATAATATTACAATAAAAGCAACAAGCTCTACAACAACTTTCGATTTTTCTGAAACCGATGTTGCTATTGATTTTAGCATACCTTCAACGGCAGTGAACAACATCAAAAGAGCTATAGACGCAGGTATTCCCGTTATATCCGGAACAACAGGTTGGTTAGAGCATTATGATGAAGTTTTGGAGTACTGCAAATCTAATAATGGTACGTTTTTATATGCATCGAATTTTAGTTTGGGTGTGAATATCTTTTTTGAAATTAATGCAAGGTTAAGTCAACTTATGGCTTCAGTTGAAGGTTATAGTACTGATATTGAAGAAATTCATCACACGCAAAAGTTAGATGCACCAAGTGGAACTGCAATAACTTTAGCTGAGCAAATTATTAAAAATACAAATTACAAAAGTTGGACATTAGACAAACCTAATTCTGATGAGCTTCATATTGAAGCCAAACGCATACCCGAAGTTCCTGGTACACATGAAATAACATATAATTCTGAAATAGATTCTATAAGTATTAAGCACACAGCGCACAGTAGACAAGGCTTTGCTCTAGGTGCTGTAATTGCCGCGGAATGGATAAAAGATAAAAAAGGCATCTTTAGCATGAAAGATGTGTTAAACATTGGTTAATTTGCCAATCAATTGAAACAAATTAAAATATTTTTCAACCTACTAGACTAAACATAACATCATGACTTGGACAGAGTGGTTTATTTTTTTACTGATATTACAAATTATTCATGGCTTAGGAACATGGAAACTTTATGTTAAAGCTGGCAGACAAGCCTGGGAAGCATTTGTACCTGTTTATAATGCAGTAATCTTAATGAAGATTATTTCGCGTCCTTGGTGGTGGGTAATTCTTATGTTTTTACCTATTGTAAATCTTATTATGATTCCTGCCGCTTGGGTAGAAACAGCGAGAGCTTTTGGTAAAGACAGTAAATTAGATGCTTTAATTTGTATTGTAACTCTCGGTTTTTATCTCTATTACTTAAACTACGTTGAAGATGTTAAATACATTGAAAATAGACAACTAAAACCAAAAACCTCTGCTGGTGAATGGATTACTTCTATTCTATTCGCTATTGTTGCAGCAACCATTGTACACACATACTTTTTTCAACCGTTTGTTATACCATCATCATCTTTAGAGAAATCATTATTAGTTGGTGATTTTCTTATTGTGAGTAAGATACATTATGGTGCCAGAGCTCCAATGACTACTGTAGCAGCACCAATGGTACATGATACTATTCCAAAATTAGGAACCAAATCTTACTTATTTAGTGATAACTATGATGAAAGAAACACGTCTTGGAAAAACAAACTTCAACTACCCTATTTTAGATTACCTGGTTTTGAAAATGTAGAACGAAATGACATTGTTGTTTTTAACCAACCTGCAGATACGCTTTTGGATATGAACGATTTCAATCCAGATCGTAACTACTACAAACCAATTGATAAAAAGACAAATTTAGTAAAACGCTGTGTGGCTACTCCTGGTGACACATTAGAAATAAGAGATGGTTATGTTTTTATAAACGGCAAACAAAATGTTTTACCACCAAGATCTCATTTACAGTTTTCGTATAAATTAACATTAAAAAAGCCTATAAGTTCAGCAAGTGAAGAACGTATGTTTTATAACATGCTAGATAAAGCTGATATTGATGATGGATTTAGATATAACCCACAAGATGGTTCATTCATAATTAATGCTGCATCAGATGAAGCAGTTAAAAAACTTAAAGTACAGCCTAACGTTGCAGATGTAGTTCGCGAGGTTCAAGAAAAAGGAATTTCTGGAAATGTATTTCCTAGAGATGCCTATCATAACGATTGGAATACCGATTATTTTGGTCCATTATGGATACCAAAAGCTGGAGAGACCATACAGTTAGACAAAACAAATATCGCCTTATATAAACGTGCTATTGGTGAGTACGAAGGTAACAAAGTGGTTACTCGTGGAGATGAGATTTTTATTAATGACCAACCTGCAACATCCTATACCTTTAAGCAAGATTATTATTGGATGATGGGAGACAATAGAAACAATTCTATTGATAGTAGATATTGGGGATTTGTGCCTTATGACCATATTTTTGGAAAACCCGTATTTATCTGGATGAGTATAGATGGGATAATGAAAGGCGGTATTAAAAACTGGAAATTCCGTTGGGACAGAATATTTACAACCGTAAGTGGTTCTGGTGAACGTACCTCTTATTTTATTCCATTTTTAGTTATTGTATTAGGTATTTTTGGGTTTAATAAATGGCGTAAGAAAAAGAAAGCTTCAGCATCTTAAATCCTAAATAAATGGATTGTCTTATGCACCCAACATACTTCCCTAACATAGCACATTTTGTAGCTATGTTAAAGTCAGATTCGGTGTGTTTTGAGGTCTGCGACAATTACCAAAAGCAATCGTATAGAAATCGCACGGAAATATACGGATCTAATGGTAAGTTAGCATTAACTGTTCCTGTTAGTTATTCTCAAAAAAACAGACAATTGTACAAAGATGTAAAAATTGCCAATGAAGACGATTGGCAATTACAACATTTAAAATCGTTGCAATCAGCCTACAGTATGTCCCCTTTTTTTGAGTTTTATATTGATGATTTAATGCCTCTTTTTGAAACTAAATTTGACTTCATCTTAGATTTAAATTTGAAGTGTTTTGAAATTCTTCAAGACAGTCTTCAATTAGAATTAAACGTTTCTAAAAGCACAGTCTTTGAAAAAGATGCTCTAAACAAAATAGATTTTAGACCTTTAGCAAAACGAAATTACCAAGCTAATAACTTAGAGTATTATACTCAGGTTTTTACTGAGAAACATGGTTTTATTCCTAATCTAAGCATTTTAGATTTGATCTTTAATGAAGGGCCTAACACAGAGTTATATCTTACTCGTCAAAGTTTAGACTAATGCTAAAGTTTACCATTCATTATGGATTACATTTTGGCCTGCCTTTAGCAATTGCATTAATATTCTACAGAAAGCAATGGCTGAAAATGTACTTAATTATGTTATCGGCATTTGTGATAGATTTAGATCATTTATTTGCAAATCCTATTTTTGATTCTAATCGATGTAGTATTAATTTTCACCCACTTCATAGCTATTATGCTATCGCTGTGTATGTATTATTACTATTACCAAAATCAACTCGTGTATTTGCTATAGGGCTTTTGGCTCACATCGTTTCAGATGGTGTAGACTGCTTACTTATTTAAGTTTAAAGTAGCTTTTATTGGATAATGGTCTGAAAGATTAACATCGCTATAGGTCTTAAAGCCATTGACTTTAAAACGTTCATCCGCTAAAATAAAATCGATTCGGAGCGGAAAAAATTTAATATCAAACGATTTACCAAAACCGTTGCCTGCCTCTTCAAAAGTATCTACCAAATCATCCCCTAAAATTTTCTTATAACTATAGGAATATGCAGTATTATTAAAATCGCCAGCTACGATGGTTTTATAAGGATTTTTAGATTTATGCTTTAGAAACTTTTCTACTTGAGATTGTTGCTTTTGGAATGCCATCTTAACACGCTTTATAAACACATCTCTTGAATATTGACTATTTATATAGTTTGTCATATCTGCATTAATTTTTGCAGATTGTAAGTGTACGTTATATACTCTAATAGTGTCCTTCCCTTTAACAACATCAACAAAAACAGCATTATTATCAGTATCTTCAAACTCTAAGGATCCAGAATTTATAATAGGAAGTTTAGTGAAAATAGTGTGCCCTCCTTTAACATCCTTTGTATAACGACCATTATAACTGGCATAACCCTCTAGCGTTATTGGTGTTCCTCTTGTATACTCTTGTATGCAGATAATATCTGGAGATTCCTTTATAAATAAATCTACAATATCTTCTCGTGTTGTTTTATTGGGTTTCCAGTTATACTTATTAAACAACCTTACATTAAAAGACATTACAGATAGATTGCCTGGTTCTTCTATTTTTTTTGAAGATGAAAATTTGTACAATGCTCCTAAATAACTCCATCCTAAAAGTAATACCACAAGCGACAACAGCATTTGCTTTTTGACCTGAAGCAACCAATAAATAAAGAATATAATATTTAATGAAATTAATAATGGCACACCTAAACTCAGAACTGATAAAGTAGCAAAACTTTTAGGCGGTACGTATGGCAACAAATAAGAAATGAGCAATAAGAATGCTGCCAGTGAATTGACAACGAAGACAATCTTATTAAAAAAGCTCAATTTTTTCATATTCTTTAGCCTTAAAAGTAATAACCCTTAGTTCTTTCCAGCTTTGAACAAAAATTCCTTTTCTTCTGCTGTTAGACTTTCATAGCCGCTTTTACTTATTTTATCTAAAATCAGGTCTGTCTTCTTCTGATCATTATAGGTATGAAACTCTTCTTTGGTTTTACCTGCGTAAGACTTCTTTTTTGAGGATCTATGTACTGTTTTTAAATTAGATTTAGGTTTAAACCAACTTGCAATCGAGTCCATCATTCGCTCAAAACCAAGTCCTATATCCTTTCCTTTTACTAACTGTGTGGCATAAAAATAACCTAAAATATAACCTCCTATATGAGCTACATAACCTCCTTGGTTAACTCCAGACATTAATCTAAAAACATCCATAACCACAAAGAAAATGGCAATATGTATCCACTTTACATTGAACGTGTTAAACAATCTAATTTCTGACTTAGGCATGTAAATAGCTATAAACATTAGCAATGCACTAACACCTGCCGATGCACCGACCATGATACTATTTTTAGGGCCGAAAAAATCAAAGTGAATTACATTAAAAACAGCCAAATAAGCCAGACCTCCAGCAATGATACCTAATAGATAAATATTTAAAACCATTTTGGTTCTAAACAAATTAGATGCTGCTCTAGACAAATAGAACAAAAACAACATGTTGAATAATAAGTGAAAAGGTCCATTGTGTAGAAAACCATAAGATATCAAAGACCAAGGTTGCAAAATAAAGCTCCCAAAAAGAGATGGTAACTTAAAATATTCAACAACACCTAGTTTTAAAAGATTCGTCAGTATAGCATCTACTATAAATACAATGATGTTTATAGTTATTATTTTACCAAAAACATCAAGGTTTTTATAACGATATTTTAAATCTTCAATAGTGCTCATTCTTAATTCCAACGGTATTTATCACGTTCATTTTTCTTCCAGAAATACATTAGTAAAAAACCAGTAAGAGCACCTCCAACGTGAGCCATGTATGCTGTGTTACTCGGACTGAATATAGATTGACCTGTTAATCCTGAAAAAAGATCTAGGGCAATTATAGCAGGTATGAAGTACTTAGCCTTAATAGGTATTGGCAAGAAAATCAACATCAACTTAGAATTTGGAAACAACATCCCAAATGCTACCAGAACACCCATTATTGCACCAGAAGCTCCGACCATAGTTGAATTAAAAGCACTTAAAAATCCTTGAAAATTATCACCCAAAGCAGGTATCCATCTCTTATCATATTTACCTTCACTAAGTACATTTATAATATCTGTTTGAGAAAAACCAGACTCTAATAACGCTTGTAAACCTGTATTAAATTGAAAGTACAAAAATGCAACTTGAATAATCGCAGCACCAAAACCTGAAAGCAGATAGAAAATAATAAATTTTTGCATTCCAAAAACCTGCTCTACTGCTGTACCAAACATCCAAAGCGCAAACATATTAAATAAAATATGTGTAAAATTACCATGCATAAACATATGCGTTAACACCTGCCATGGTTCAAACATTGGGTTTTTAGGAAAATATAAAGCAAACCATTGATAAAAGGACTGTCCATTACCAATAACCATAGTACCAATAAACATTAGCACATTAATAATCAATAAATGCTTTACAGCATCTGTTATTCCTTGTCTCATACTACATAAATTTCTTTTCAATGTCGTCGGTAGACATTGTTATAAACGTTGGTCTGTTGGTTGGTGACACATTTGGTTCCTTACAAGCAAATAAACTATTCACCAAATGTTCTTGTTCAGTATTATTAAGTGCTTGTCCGTTTTTAATGGCTAAACTCTTGGCCATAGACTTAGCCAATAAATCTGCAGCACTAAAGTTAGCATCTGGCACATCATTCTCAACATCACTAATAAGTTGCTCTAAAATTATAGACACTTCACTTTCTGGCACACCAACAGGAACTCCAGTAATTGTTATTGTTTCTTCTTTAACGTCGGAAAACACAAATCCTGTATGTTCCAAATCTTCTTGTAACCCTGAAATGATATTCACTTCATTGGGAGTAAAACTCAACTGCAGTGGAAATAACAGTTGTTGACTTGTAGCTTCTTTAATCGTAATATGCTTTAAAAAACCTTCGTACAACACACGTTGATGCGCTCTATTTTGGTCTATTATCAGCATACCAGATTTTAGCGTACTTACAATATATTTTTGTTGAAGTTGAAATGTAGTTTTACTCGTTTCAACAGAAGCATCACTAAAAATTGTTTCGGTTTTTATGTCTTTTTCAAAACTTACTTCAACATCATCTCCTTGTCTTCTATTACCCTTGGACTCCAAACCAACATATAAACTCTCCCAGTTTGCTGTAGGTACAGATTTAAAACTTGTTCTAGTTGAAGAAGTTTTAGAAGACATGCTACGTGAAGTATTTCCTTCATCTGCAAATGGATTAAAACTTCGGTCTACCTCTATGGTTGGGGCTTTACCTGCTTTATCTTTGTAACTGTAAGGTGTATCAAAGCTACTTTGCTGTTCAAAATCTAAAACTGGTGCTATATTAAATTGCCCTAAACTATGCTTTACAGCCGATCTTAAAATAGCATAAAGCGTATGCTCATCATCAAACTTAATTTCGGTTTTTGTAGGATGAATATTAATATCTATAGTTTTTGGGTCTACTGTAAGATTTAAAAAATAACTAGCATGATAACCATCTTTCAATAAACCTTCAAATGCTGCACTTATAGCATGATTTAGATACGGACTTTTTATAAAGCGTTGGTTGACAAAAAAGAATTGCTCTGAGCGTGTTTTCTTAGAATACTCTGGCTTGCCTACAAATCCTGATATTTTTAAAACCTCTGTATCTTCTTCAACAGGCACCAATCTTTCATTGGTTTTGTTTCCAAAAATATGAACAACACGTTGTCTGTAATTTTCACTCGGAATATTAAAAAGCTCGCTTCCATTGTGGTAAAAAGCAAACGCAATATTAGGATGTGCCAAAGCTACACGATGAAACTCATCTGTTATATGTCTTAACTCTACTGTATCAGATTTTAAAAAGTTTCGTCTTGCAGGAATATTAAAAAACAGGTTTTTTACAGCAACAGAAGTTCCTGTTGGAGTTACTGTAACCTCTTGAGATTTTACTGTACTGCCTTCTATCTCTATGGCTGTGCCCAATTCATCATCTGGCCGTTTGGTTTTTAACTCTACATGTGCAATAGCCGCAATACTTGCTAAAGCTTCACCTCTGAATCCTTTGGTATTAAGCTGAAATAAATCTTCAGCAGATTTTATTTTTGATGTGGCATGACGCTCAAAGCTTAAACGTGCATCAGTAACACTCATGCCTTTGCCATTATCTATAACTTGCACTAGTGTTTTACCAGCATCTTTTATAATAAGTTTTATGTCGTCTGCACCAGCATCAATTGCATTTTCTAAAAGCTCTTTAACTACAGAAGCAGGACGTTGTACCACTTCACCAGCTGCAATTTGGTTGGCAACATGGTCTGGTAAAAGTTGAATGATATCTGTCATTAGCTTTGGGAAGAAAAAATAGATAAATCAAAACCAAATAAAAACAAAAACAGCAGAATTAAAATACCTGCAATGATGAAGACACGCTTGTTTACGTTTTCGTCTCTATTATTTTTATATTCATCCATTGCTGCGTTCCATTTTCCTTTAATTCCTTTTGGCGGATTTATGGTTTTACGATAGTCATCAAACTTATGTTTTAATTCATAAGGATTGCCATCACCTTTATAATAACGTGGTTTATAATTGTACTTTTTATTTTTTTTCAATTTCATTAATCCCATAATATCCTTATTTAATATATCCTTCTAAGACATACATTAAAACAAAAAGCGCTATGAGCATTATGATTAAAGCTGGTAAGGAAAATAACTTGTTAGATTTTCGCTTGGTATTACCCTTCATTGCACTCCACTTACGCTCCAAGTCGTCTTTCGACTCTTCCCGATATTTATCGGTTTCAGAATCCTGAAAGCGTGGCTTATAATTAAACTGTTTATTTTTTCTTTGATTAAACAAGTTGTCTTATATATTAAAACCTTGATAGTCTCAAAAGTACTTAAAATACTAGGAAAAAACGTTTAAGGATTCCTTAAAATTATCAACAAAAAGGATGCCACTTTAAATTTGAAGATGAATTTGAAGTCGAAGTTTGAAACTTTATTTTAACTGAATACTGAAAACTACTTCGTCTCCTTTCTAAGCTGTGCCATTTTAATTGCCGCTATGGCAGCTTCTGTACCTTTGTTACCATGCTTTCCGCCAGAACGATCTATAGATTGTTGCATGTTATTATCTGTTAGCACACAGAAAATTACTGGAATATCACCAGACAAATTCAGGTCTTTTATTCCTTGAGTAACACCTTCGCAAACAAAATCGAAATGTTTGGTTTCACCTTGTATAACACAACCTATAACAATAATAGCATCTAACATACCAGATTCGGCATAAATACTTTTAGACATTCTGGCAGCTCCATAGGTAAGCTCAAAAGTACCTGGCACATTCCAACGTACTATGTTTTCTTTTAATGCACCACAATCTGTCAACGCATCAAACGCACCTTGCCACAGTCCTTCTGTTATAGTGTCATTCCATTCTGAAACAACAATCCCAAACCGAAAGTCTTTCGCGTTTGGGATTGTTGTTTTATCGTAATTCGATAAATTATGGTTTGCGGTAGCCATTTATTGCATTTTAGCTTCAACCATACCTATTAAAACATCAACTTGTGCAGCTTCTGTAGAGCTGTCAAATTCATTATCAATACGCTTTAAGTAATCTAAAGCTTTTTGATTTTCTCCTAATCTAATGGCTATACGAGCAGCTTTCATTAAAAACATTGGTGTTGTATAATTATTTACGTCAGCCTTAAACGCTTTCTCGTAATAATCTAAACCGTCTTTATATTGCTCTAACTGAACAAAAGCATCACCTATTGCTCCTTTAACAATTGGATCTGGAATTGAAGCATCGCTAGTAAATTCTTGAAGATGACTTATTGCTTTTTCGTAATCCTTTAGGTTTAAATAAGATATACCAGCATAATAGTTTGCTAGATTTCCAGCAGGTGTACCACTGTATTCTTTAGCTATATCTACCATTCCAAATTTACCATTACCACCATTTAAAGCCATATTATAAAGCGAATCTGATGAAATACCATTTGCAGCCTCCTCAAAGTAGGTTCTAGCTTGGTACATATCGTTCATTGCCTCTTTTTGGTGTGGTTCCGCAATAAACTTGTTATAACCCATGTAGCCTAAAACCATAATTGCTATTGCTGCTATTACACCAACTATGTATTTTTGATTTTTAACAAACCATTCTTCTGTCTTAGAAGCTCCTTCATCTAAAGTATTAAACACATCTGCTGTTGTTGAGTGTTCTTCTACAACAACTTCCTTTTCTTTTTTAGTTTTCGGTTTATAGCCTCTTTTCTTATACGTTGCCATATCTTGTCTATTAATGCGTGCGCAAAAATAAAATTTTTATTGGGATTTAAAAGCTTAATTATTTGTTATTTTTCAATAATTTGCGAGAATATTCATTACATTAAAACACCACTAAATTCAAGCAAAGGGCATCTGTTTTTTATGGTTCTAAACGCATTATCTTTAGTTAATTACAAAAATTTTGAAAGTCAGGTTTTTGATTTCGACAGTAAAATAAACTGCTTTGTTGGTGCTAATGGCATTGGTAAAACCAACGCTCTAGACGCTATTTATCATTTAGCTTTTGGTAAAAGTTATTTTAATCCTGTTGCCCTACAAAACTTAAAACATGGCACCGAATTTTTTGTAGTTGATGGTAATTTTACCAAAAATGAACGCACCGAAAAAATTATTGTTTCGCTTAAAAAAGGCCAGAAAAAAATTATAAAACGCAACGGAAAAGCTTATGAAAAGTTTAGCGACCATATAGGTTTTATTCCCTTGGTTATTATATCTCCTGCTGATAGAGATTTAATTATTGAAGGTAGCGATACCAGACGAAAATTTATAGATAGTGTAATTTCACAAAGTGATAAAGCATATTTATCTGCACTTATCTCCTATAACAAAGTACTTTCGCAACGCAATGCACTTTTAAAATATTTTGCTCTTAATAATACTTTTAATGCAGACACGCTTGCTATTTACAATGAGCAATTAAATACTTAGAGCACTGAAATATTTAAAAAACGAGATGAGTTCTTAAATGTTTTTATCCCAATTTTTAAAGAACGTTACGAAGCTATAAGTCAAAGCAAGGAAGCTATAGACTTAAAATACAAAAGCGATTTGTTTGATGGTGATTTGATTGATTTACTACAAACCAACCTCAACAAAGATAAGGCTCTGCAATACACAAGTGTTGGCACACACAAAGACGATTTGGTCTTTACAATTGATGATTTTCCGATTAAAAAATTTGGAAGTCAAGGGCAACAAAAATCTTTTTTGATTGCTCTAAAACTGGCTCAATTCGATTTTATAAAACAACAAAGTGGTGTCTCTCCTATTTTATTACTCGATGATATTTTTGATAAGCTAGATGAAAATAGAGTTTCACAAATTATAAGTTTGGTAGATAACGATCATTTTGGTCAGATTTTCATTAGCGATACACATGCAGACCGAACAGAAAATGTGGTTAAGCAGATTCATCAATCTTACAAAATTTTCAAATTATGAGAAAGTATAGCCTTATACTACTAATTCTAATCTTTAGTTGTTCGAAAAATCCTGAACCATACATAGAACATCTTAACGGTTACTGGGAAATTGAAGAAGTCTCTTTAGAAAATGGTACTAAAAAGCAATATCAGTTTAACGAAACTATAGATTACATTAGTATTAATGATAGTTTACAAGGATTTAGAAAAAAACTTAAACCTGGTATTAACGACACCTACTTTGCATCAGGTGATGCTGAGAAGCTAATTGTAAAAATTGAAAATGATAGTTTAAATCTCTATTACAGTACACCTTACGCAAAGTGGAAAGAAACTGTTTTAGAAGCTTCTGAAACACATCTGAAAGTAAGTAACTCTGACAATAACATATATTTGTACAAACGTTATACTCCAATACATTTGGATGTTGAGTAAATAATGAAGTAAGATAAATGGCAAAACGAAACAACGATAACCGTCCAATAGAAGAAATCCTTAAAGAATTTGTTCAAACCAACAATTTAGAAGTTGGCTTAGACAAGGTCAATGTGCGCGAGGCATGGGCCAATCTTATGGGAAACGGTGTTAACAACTACACAACCGCTATTGAGCTTAAACATGAAACGTTATATGTGCAACTTAGCTCAAGCGTATTACGCGAAGAGTTAAGTTACGGAAAAGAAAAAATTGTAAAAATGCTTAACGAATCTGTTGGCAAAGAGATTGTAAAGAAGTTAGTTCTTCGTTAAGAAAAATCCTTTTTAGCCTTCAGAATTATTTTGTACTTTCATGAGCAATTATACTCGCTTTATGAAATACGCTAAACTCATCATTTCCTTTATACTTACCATAGGAATTTTTTTTGTTCTCAACACCAAACTTGGCACTATTCCTCCAATAGGTAAATTCTTAAATCCCTATTCTGGTATTTGGCAAAATGAAACAACAGAAGCCACTTCAGGAAATGCTTACATTCCCGGATTAAAAGATAAGGTAACCGTACACTATGACGAACAATTAATTCCACATGTGTTTGCGCAAAACGAAAGTGATCTCTATAAAGCACAAGGCTACATAACCGCAAAACATCGTTTGTGGCAAATAGAGTTTCAGACCTTTGCTGCAGCTGGGCGCTTATCTGAATTTGTCGGGGAAAAAGCATTAGACTACGATCGCAGAGAACGTCGTAGAGGCATGGGTTATGGAGCAGACCAAGCCATAGCCTATATGGAAAAATACGACAAAGAAACTTTAGGTTACATACAAGATTATGCAGATGGTGTTAATGCTTACATCAGTCAATTAAAGCCTGAAGATTATCCTGTAGAATACAAACTACTCGACTACAAACCAGAAGCTTGGACACCCAAAAAAACAGCATTATTATTAATGTATATGACCAAAATGTTGGCTGGTTATGACGTCGACCTAGAATACACCAATGCATTACGCCTACTCGGTAAAGACAATTTCGATTTATTATTTCCTGATTTCTTTGACGTTACAGATCCTATTATACCAAAAGAAACCGATTGGAGTTTTATAGATGTACCACAAACCTCTTTACCAGAGAGCCAGGCTGTTTTAGATACTATTGTAGAGACAATTGCTAAACCCAATCCAGATAATGGCAGTAACAACTGGGCAGTTTCTGGAGCTAAATCGGTAACTGGAAATCCTATATTGGCAAACGATCCACATTTAGGTCTTAACCTACCATCTATTTGGTTTGTAATGCAGCTCAGTACACCAAATCATAATGCATTCGGCGCTACAATTCCTGGAGCACTAGGCGTAATATCAGGATTTAACCAAAATATCGCTTGGGGAGAAACCAATGCTACAAGAGATGTTATTGATTGGTACAAGGTTGAATTCAACAAAGACCGAAAAAAATACAAATATGATAACGAATGGAAGGATGTTTCAATTCGAGTAGAAGACATTAAAATAAAGGGAAAAGAAAACTATAAAGACACGGTACTTTACACACACCATGGTCCTGTAGTGTATGACATCAACTTTAAATCGGATAAAGAATTAGCAGGTTACGCCATGAAATGGATTGGGCACGAAGGAGGCAACAACCAAAAAACCTTTATAGAGCTTAATAAAGCAAAAAATTACGACGAATACGTGCAAGCATTGCAATATTGGAATGCACCTGCTCAAAACTTTGTTTTTGCTTCAAGCGAAGGAGATATTGCCTTATGGATACAAGGTAAATTTCCGAATAAATGGGAAGGACAAGGAAAATTTTTAATGGATGGCAGTAATCCTGAAAATGATTGGCAAAGCTACATACCTCAGCAATTTAATGCACACACTAAAAATCCTGATCGTGGTTTTGTAAGTTCTGCCAACCAGCATCCTGTAGATAAAAGTTATCCTTATTATGTTTTTAATGATGGTTACGAAACCTACAGAAACAGAGTTATTAACGATTACTTTAATTCAAAAGATAAATTCAGTGTTGCTGATTTTAAAAATTTACACAACAACAATTACAATCTAAAAGCTGCCGAAATTGTACCGTACATGATAGAGCACATGGACACCTCTTCACTTACCGAAGAAGAAATGTCTATTTATAATGAAATAAAAGCCTGGAAATTTAATAATGATATTGATGAAGTTGGGCCAAGTATTTTTAGGCAATGGTATGGCAAACTTTATAAGTTGGTTTGGGACGAATTTGATGTTGAAGATACTGCTTTAGACCCTCCATTCACCTATCAAACTATTTATCTTTTAAAGAATAATGGTGACAACGAGTTTATGGATATTGTTGAAACCAAAGATAAAACCGAAACCGCTAAAGATTTATTTTTAATTGCTTTTAAGGATGCTGCATCTCAATTAATTAAGATTAAAAAAGAAAAAGGTGACTACAAATGGGCTAATTATAAAGGCACCTATGTAGGCCACTTATTACAACCGTTGCCTGCATTTTCAAGACTTAACATTCCAATTGGTGGAGATCGTAATATTGTTAATGCTACATCAGAAAATCATGGACCTTCATGGAGAATGATTGTTGAAATGAGCTCACCTCCTACTGCTATTGGTATTTATCCAGGTGGACAATCTGGAAATCCAGGAAGCAAATACTACGACAACTTTATAGACGACTGGGCTGCAGGAAAATATCATCAGCTTAACTTTTTACAATCTAACCAAGCTACAGATGCTATAATTAGCACTCAAACTTTAACACCTAAAAACTAATGAAAAATAATCTCATAAACTTTTTTGCAACAATACTACTAGCATTTCTTTTATCATTTGTTTTACCTTGGTGGTCAATAATGACTGCTGCTTTAGCAACTTCATTATTTATTCCCCTTAAAAAAGCTGCTGTATTTTTTGTGCCTTTTTTGGCCATTCTTGTGTTTTGGGGAACTTATAGTTTTATACTTAGTAGCGGAAATGATTATACACTAGCAAAACGTATTGCCGCGTTATTACCTCTTGGAGGAAACCCTTTTGTTTTAATGTTGGTTACAGGAATTGTTGGTGGTCTAGCCGCTGGTATTACTGCTGTATTTGGCAAGCAGATTGCCTTATCCTCAAAAAAATAACAAAAAACACCCACACTTTCGTGCAGGTGTTTCAACTAACAAAAAAACTCAAAAAAGTATCAAAATTTCTCATGATACCGATTAACTGTAATCAGCAGTTAATCTTTCTTGTTAGCAACCAATCAACCAACCTTAATTTGCTTCCCCACAAATTAAGTGTCGACCCCCTAAAAATTATACGTTATAATTCCTTTTATAAAAAATGGTGTACCAGGTGTGAAATGAATTTCTTCTACGGACTGTGCTTCATTTTGTAAGCGCGACTCTGTAGCAAATTGAGTTTCATTCCAGTCTACATCGAAAAGATTTTCTACCATCATACCTAGTGTTATATTTTTCATTCTATAGTTAAGATTAAAATCTGTAACAGTATAACCTTCTGCCACAATAGAATTGTCTTCGTTTGCTGGCCGATCATTCAAATATCTAAATCGTAATCCACCGGAAAATCCATTTAAATTATCTATTGATAAACCACCTGTAAATGTAAAGTCTGGTGCTAGAGGTATATAATCTTCTCCATTTGGCTCATCTATACTTCTTGCATGTGTATACGTTGCATCAGAATCTAAAAACAACCAATCGTTAATCTGATATCTGAATCCTAAATCTAGTCCGTAACGTCGTGTTTTACCGCTTGGCTCTACAATACCTGCATCTCCTACATAAACAAACTCCTGTTCTAAGAATAAATACCAAAGTGCTGAGTTAACTACTAGTTTTGGAAATGGCTTCCAAATGGTTCCTAAATCTGTGCCATAAGAGCGTGGTAAGATATCTTTCCCATTCTTTGCAACCACTACTCTAGCATCGTTAGAGTGAAAACCTAAACCTGACTTTAAATAAACTTGTAGATTATCTTTTGCATTATAATAGAAGTTCAACTTAGGACTAACTATTGTTTTTGTCTCAGACTTTGTTTCATAATTGGTTTGTAACGCATCGTTATACATAAACTTAAAATAGTCTAAACGTAAAGCAGGTGCTATTCTGAATTTACCGAACTCAAAATCTGCTTTTACAAAGGCATCAATATTAGTTTGATTTATATCACCTAATTGAATATTTTCTAAAGTCGTAGTTCGGTTTAACGTTCTAGATAATTCTACATCATTAATAATATCATGTCGTAAGCCAAAGCCTGATGTTAAATTTAGCTCTGTACTTCCTAAAAACGTTGTGTAGTTTAATGCCGCATTTGCTCCAAAAATCTGTCTGTCTTCTTTCTGCTTTATCTGGTCACCATTTACAGGATCTTCTAGGAAAAATGTAAAATTAGAATACAATTCAAAGGCATATTGAGAATAGTAGGCGTTAGCCTTTAATGTTGTATTGTCTGTAATGTATTTATCATACGTCACATTTAAATTTGTTCGAGAGGTTTCACCACCTTCTGTATCATCAATAGCACCAAATCTTGTAATGTTACCATTATCAACTTCGCGCTGTGGTATTTGTCCAGAAGCATCCCAACGACTTGTAAAATGTGATGCTGTAAGCGTTAACTTATCGTTTTCTGGAGAGTACATGACATACTTTCCAAATAAGTTAAGACGATTAAAATTTTGAGGAGAATCAAACGGTCCATCTGTGGCAATATACTCCATTGCCATGTAGGCATTTTGATTTTTGGTGTTCCCTAACAAATCAAATAAACCAACTGTTCTTAAAGTATTAAATTGACCCAGAGTCAACGACAGACTGCTTTCATCTATATAATCTTTGGTTTTAAAGTTTACATAACCTGCAGTATTAAAATCTCCTTCTGAAGCATAGTAAGCTCCTTTACCAAAGTCTATTTTGTTTACCGTTTCTGGGATTACAAAATGCAAATCACTATACCCTTGTCCGTGCGCATGAGACACCATATTTACAAGCATACCATCTACACCAATAGCTACATCTGTACCATGGTCTACATCAAATCCTCGAAGAAAAATTTGCTCTGCTTTACCTCCACCAGCATGCTGACCAATAAATAAACCTGGCACTTTTCTTAGCACTTCTTGTGAAGAATTCACAGGAGTAACATTAAGATCTAATCTGGTAATTGTGCTTACAGGATTGAGTTCTTCACGAATTACCATCTCATCTAATTGAAATACTTTTTCTTCTAGAATGATACTTAAATCGTTTGTACTTGTTACTTGCACTATTGTTGTTTTATAACCTAAAAGACCTATTTTTAATGAGTCTCCAGCCTTGGTATCGCTTATATAAAACACACCATTTTCTGATGTGTGTGCATGAGCTTCTGAATTTAAGTTATATACATAAGCTGCTTCGAGTGGTTGGTTAAGTTCATTTAAAACAACACCTTTTATATTTTGTGCTTGCATATTGTATGCAAAACAGGTTAATAGAATAAGTAATAGTTTTAGTTTTTTCATTTTTATAATTGATTGATTTTAGATTCCATTGTAGGACCAAGTTCATAGAGACTGGCGACTAACTCTGTTTTTAGTTTGGAGACTACATCAGTTTTTCCCATTGCTTTATAAATTTCTGCGATGTGATACATAACTGTAGGTTCAAAAGTTTGTCCTTCTACATGCATCTCAATAATTTTATTTGCCTTTTCTACATCCCCTTTTTTAAAATAACCCCAAGCCAATAAATCGTATGATTGTGGTGTAGGTCTGTTTTCCACCTCAAGTTCTGCTATCTCTATAGCTCTCTCTGGCAACAACATTTCCTCCGCATATACTATAACATTATATGCATTATACATATCTCCATAATTTTTATTTCTCACCATGTCATTATAACGACCAATAGCGGCACTTTTCTTCAATTCATCCTCATTGTACTCTGCTATTTCTGCCATAAACAACTCATAATCTGGAGTGGTATAATACGTAGTTACTGAGTCTATAATTTTTTGCGCAATGATAGGATTATTTTCATAAGAAAAAGCTATCCATGCAATGCCTTTTTTTGCATAAGCATCTGTAGGATCTAACTCTAAAGCTTTCAAGTAAAGATTATAGGATTTTTCTATATCACCTGCATGACCGTAAAAGTCTGCGAGATTTGTATATGACCATTTTTTAAGACTTTTTAGATTGGAAGCTTCAGCTATAGTTTTTGCTTTTTCCATATTGATTATAGCACCTTCTAAATTTCCTTTATGGTCTTCCCATTTAGCCAAACGAATTAAATAATCAAAATCTGAGGTGTTCTTAAAACTTTTTAAATAAGATTCCGCAGCTAAATAATTTCCTAATTCAAGATGTACATCAAAAAGCATTTTTCTTGTACCATTTAACTTATCACTATTATCTTCGGCTTGCTCCAGTAACGGTAGTGCTTCTTTAAATCGATGTTGAGAAATGTAGTTTGAAGCTAAACTTTTTAAGTATGAAGTGGTTTTTCCATTGGTAACTTCAACTGCTTGCTTTAAATCATCTTCTGCTTTTACCAAATAATCAATATCACCTGTAGCTTCAAAAATTGAAGTATATGCTGCTGCACGTTTTACTAAATATGGATATTGATTTGGGTTTTCGTTAAGCTTATCTGTCCATTGTTCTGCGTTTGCCACAAGTGCAGATTTATCAGCTTTTTTTGAAAGGTATTCTGAATAGTGATTACTATTGGTTACTTTATTTTTACAGCTAAACATTAGTAACACTATAATGAGGGGAAGGTATTTTTTGAGTATCATGGTTTGCGAGTTTTTGTTGTTAAAAATATTCCTGAAGCAGACAAATAAACTACCTCAGGAATTGTATTCAGTATCTTACCAAGGCGAAGCTAAGTAAGGAAAAGACGTTAAAAAGGCTTTGTCATTTGCATCTACATTATCATTAGATAATCCTGGATTTTCAGAGAAATCTTCACCACCAAAAATCAGTAGTAACTCAACGGTTATAACATCATCTGCTAAAGCTCTTCCTGTTAACACATTTGTACCGTCATAAAATGTTGTTGTGCCATCTAAAGACACATTAAGTACATCTGTTGCTAATAAGCCTGTAAATGTGGCCGAGTCTAGCCCCAAAGCATTTGTATCTCCAGGATTTGCATAAGCAGGACTTAATCCTTCTAAGTTGTTTTGAAACATTGCTTGGAAAGCGGCTCCTTGATTTGAAGGCACTGTCGTGTTAAAAGCGTCCTTCATACCTGAGGACACAAATACTGTATTTACAGCTGGTCTACCCATTTGGTCTTGCTGCGCATAAGTTCCTGAGAAATCAGGACCCATTGGCTGAGAAACACCGTCATCATCATTATTACAATTAAATGCCACTAAAGACATTAGCATTGCAATAGCATAAAGTTTTATATTATTAGTTTTCATCATTGTAAATTTTAAGTTTGTTATTGTCTTCTTTTAGATTCTACCCAAGTATTTATTGTACCTGAACCACCTATCATAGATTTAGGCACCTCAACCACAACAGAAAGTACATTAGTACCTGCAAAAGTGTCTGCACCAGGATTATTAAAACTTGTAGCATTACCTGCTATAATTTGGCTGTACTGTGCAAAATCCATAAAAAACGGATCATCTCTTGGGCCAGCAAAAGCCATCATTCCACCAGAACTTTCAACAATTGCAGATTGTCCATAAGGTGTAATGTCTACGGAAAACTGATTGGCTGCATTAGTTGCAATTGTACTGTTTAAACCTGTTTGAGAAGGAGCAGTTGGTCCAAACACATACATTTTACCATCTCTGGCAATGGCTTGGATTACCAAATCTTCTACATTGTCTCCTGTATTATCGATATTAAATTCAACTAATACGTTTTCATCAAAAGCTGCATTTTGCGAATCGCTACCAGAACCCAAAAGTCCCTGAACATTCGCTACAAAAGCTATGTTTGATGTGTTCTCACCCTGAAAGGCATAAAAATCTGTGATATCACTTGTACCACCTTGTACAGCAGGAGCATCTATATGATCTGCCGCAATAGCAACTAACGTAGCCATTCCTACAATTGCTGCTGCCATTAAAAATTTTGTTTTCTTCATAATTTGAGATTTTGTTAATTATTGCGTCTCTGTTCTACCTACGGAAAAATGAAGAAGGTGGTTTTATATTTTTTCAAAAAGCTTGAAATGTGGTTGTTTTTTGGAGATAAAAAGTATCTTTATATCATAATTGCATTGCCATGAATCCATCAGCAAAAGGCTGGATAAAAAAACTACTAAAAGACATATCAGATAACAATCTGGCAGATATAGACACCTTAGAGTTTTATAACAAACTAAGGGATACAGGTTTTATTTATGGCAGCAATATTTCTGCTTTATCGTTTGTTGACCAATCTTTTGATTTTTCTGAAGAAGAACGAAGCAAGATAAATCTGCTTTTATGTTTTTACCATACACATTTAAGTGAAGGACACAGCGAAGATACTTTTATAGACAAGCTGGTTTCCTACTATAAAAATGTTGGTGAAAATGAACGCTCTTTTTTTGAAGAACTTTTTGGCGAATCTTCTGGAGACAAGTTGTTAGAAAAGATAATTCATAAGCGTATTCATATAGATGATAATTTTATTGCTAAAAGCTTCAACTACTTCTTGGTTAATGCCTTACTTTTTATAGATGTCTTAGGATACATTCATTTTTTAAATGGTAAAAAAGACATTGAAAATTATGTAAACAATTTAGAATCTGCCTTAGAGTCTGTGGTTATTTCTGTGATGGAAACCAAGCCAAATAAATCTGACTACGACGAAAATTTAATGAAGCTTTTTGAAAGCTCTATGCGCCAAAAAGACACAGACATTAACACTTATGATGATGTTATTAAAGCCATAAGTCATCCTTTAGAAAAGCAATATCTAGTTGACTTAGTTTGTATGGCGTCATGGAGTGATAAGGTGATAGATACCGCTGAACAGAATTTTCTGGAAAAAATGAAAAATGACCTTAATTTAGAACAGGAGGTCATTGACAAATCTATTGAATCTATAAATACATTTTATGATGAGCATAAGGAAGAAGTTGCTTTTTTAAGCTCTAAAAACCTGGCTCAAAGTTTTTACGACAATAGCAGCAAACTGGTATCTAAACTTGTTAACCGCAATAAAAAACGTCTTTTAAAGGAGCTATCGGAGAGTAAAGAAGCTATGAAATTACTCACAGCTTCAACCTATAGAACACTTAATGATGAAGAACAAAAAAAGATACAGCAACAACTACTAGATATTTTTAAATCCATACCAAGTTTAGCAATTTTTATGCTACCTGGAGGTGCTATTTTATTACCACTTTTTGTAAAAATCATTCCCAAATTATTGCCCTCTGCTTTTGATGACAATAGAATTGAAGACGAAGACTAACCGATTACTCTAACCAGTTTTTAAAATCCTTTACACGCTCTCTAGCAACAATTATTTCTTGCTCATCAAAGTGACTGAGTTTAACCTGTAATCTAGAATTGGTATAGCTTATGATATCTTTTATAGCATTGATGTTGATGTAAAACTTTCTACTAACTCTAAAAAACACGTGTGGCTCCAATTCTTCTTCAAGCTGGTCTAAAGTTAAGTCCAACAGGTAATTTCTACCTTCGTTAGTATAAGCATAAGTACCTTTATTTTCACTATAAATACATTCAATATCTTCAATATTGATAAGCTTTAAATGTTGACCAACTTTTACCGAAAAACGCTTTTTATACTCACGCTCTATTGGATTTACCAATAGCTTCTTAATATCATTAAAATCTAAAGTAACCGATTGCTTTTGTGGTGTTCTACCTTTAAACTTGGTTAATGCAGTTTTTAAATCGTCTTCATCTATTGGCTTTAATAAGTAGTCTATACTATTCAACTTAAAAGCCTGAAGCGCATACTCATCATAAGCCGTGGTAAAAATAACAGCTGAATTTATATCTAAAGTTTCAAAAATTTCAAAAGACAAGCCATCACTTAATTGAATATCTAAAAAGATTAAATCTGGATGTTTATTATTTTGAAACCAACCTAAAGATTCTTCAACCGAATGCAACATGGTTTCTGCTTCTACTCCCAAAGCTTTTAGCATACGTTGCAATCGTCTTGCTGATGGTTTTTCGTCTTCTATGATGATTACATTCATTTTGTTTGGTTATTTTTTTTGATTAGTTCGTTTTTATTCCCACATTTTGGTTTCTTCCGTCTCGTCTTTCTCTAAATAAGAAGCTATCTTCTTGTCTTCCCAGCTTTCTTTAAAAACTTTTTTTTCTCTAAAAACTTTCCATGCATGCAATACAATAGCAACGGTCCACAGAACTAAAATTGAAAGGTTGAGACTGATAATATTATTCTTATAAGCACCTTCAACAATGTAGAGATTGTACAACAACAGTGCTACAACAACTAGGTAGCCAACAAAGTGAATGTAAAACAGTTTTAACTGTCTTACACGCTTTTTAGCGCTTAGTAATTTTTGTTCTTTAGCATTATGAGATTCCATTAACTTCTATCTTTAATTAGTAATTACTCCCAATTACGATCTTCTTTATCCATAAACTCTTGAATCTTTCGCTTTTCCCAGTCTTTACCAAAAAAGAAATCTGGCCCAAAGACTCCTATAAAGTGAAACACTAATCCTATGCCCCAAAAAACAGCTGTGGCATAAGGACCAAAACCCCTAAAACCTTGCTCTGAGTTAAGTCCTATTAACAATATTAAAAACACGTTAACAACAACATACACCGCAAAATGCCAGTAAAACCCTATTAATGAATCTACCTTTTTCTTTGCTCTTAAATATGCTTCTTCTTTTCTAAAATCTGACACCTCGTCTTTATCTTTATAAGGCTCTAAACTATATTTTTCCATCTCTTTAATTTTTTAATTTGAATCGTTAGACAATTCCTTTTTCATGTATTCTTCAATCTTGCGTTCTTCCCATTTTGCACCAAATTTATAGGACACAAAATGTAAGATTAAAAACACTCCCCAAACAGTCCAGGAACTTAATACGTCAATGGTTAAAAACTCATCAACAAAACTGTCCCAGCTATTAAAATCTCCCCAAACTTTTACTACCGTAAGTATTGTGTTTACCAAAAAGTATATGATAAGGTGTGTGTAAAACCCTTTCTCTTTTTCAACTCGACGTTTGGCTTTTATATAATTTAAATTCTGATCTTTCATAACTTTCAATTTTAATTCCAACGATCTTTTTCATCCTCTTCACGCATGTATTCTTCAATTTTACGTTGTTCCCACTTAGACCCTAAGGCTCCGTTATCTATATATACGCGATAGGCTTGAAACACTAAACTAATTCCCCATCCAAATACCGGAAACCAAAACCATTGAATGGTATGTTGCGAATATTTATACCAAATGAAGATTAAAAATGGTATAACAAAAACATACGATATTAAACTATAGTAGAAAGCTTTAAGCTCATCTACACGCTTGCGAGCTCTCACATAGTCGTCATTAAGACGCTCTTTTGATTTTTGTGCTGTTCTCATGATTGATACTTGTTTTGTGAGCATCGGAATTGCAACTGCAAAATCCTTCTCTCTTTGATTGATGTAAACTTTTCGTTCTGTAAGAAGTTGGTAGCGTTGCTTTATGTTTTCTAAACCAACACCACTACTCTTCTTTACAATTTGTTTTGGCTGAAGATTGTTCATCACTACTAAGTGATTTCCGTCTTCATAAATTTTTATATGCAATGGCTTACTCGAGGTTACCATATTGTGTTTTACAGCATTCTCTAACAATAATTGTAGTGATAATGGCACAACTTTACTTTCAGGATTTGAAGCCTTGTCTGGTATTTCAAAAATGATGCTATCCTCAAATCGCATTTTTAAAAGCGACATGTATGTTCTGGCAAAATTCAATTCTTCATCTACTGTTACTAACTCTTTATTTTTCTGCTCTAAAACATAGCGATACACTTTAGACAATGCTGTTGTAAACTTCTGCGCGCTATCTGGATTTTCTTCAATTAAACTGGTTAATACATTAAGACTATTAAACAGAAAATGCGGATCTAACTGATTTTTTAAAGCATCAAACTTGGCACTGGCTGCACCTGCAATAACCTTTTGTTCTTTTATTTTATTTTTCTGAAAACGGTTGTAGAAGTATATAACATAAAACACGGTTACAATAGTTAGTGTAATCCACAACCCAAACGAATAGCCATACCATGTTTCGGTTTCCAAAAAGTGGTCTAGCGTGTCACCAAAGATTATTACTTCAACCAATACCCTAAGCACAAAAATGGTTATCAACGTTACAACTGTGCTACTAAATATGCCTAACACAAAGCGTTTGATACTATCGTAGGTTTTGTAGCTGCGTTTCTTTAAATATTCAAAAACCAGAGTATTTACATAGCTAATTACAAACGTGTAGAGCTGGTATATGCCAAAGTAGATTAAAAACTGATTAACATTTTTAAAATCAAACCCTGTAGTCATGTAAGATCCGATAACGAAAACTATACATCCAATAAAAAAGGTGGTTAAAATATTTTTAATTGACGTTGACATAAATACTAAAATAATTTACTCTTTACACTCAGCTAATACTTGCTCTGCACGCTCTCTTCCCCAATTAGGATGAAAATCGCTCTCTGGCTTAAAGGTATCAAAAAGTTCTATTGAAGCTTCAATTTCTTTGCAGAATGGTTCTGTATCCTGACCAAAATATTTAGCACTTCCCATTCCCCAATCTGCCTTACATAATGCTGCTCTCGGATTTGTTGGATCTAACTTTGCTGCTTTAGCATACAGTTCGGCAACCTTGCCAGCATACTTCATACCATAAGTTGCACCATCGTAAGCTACCCAATTGGTATATACCTGAGCTTGCATTACCAACAATTCTGCATTGTCTTCGCTTCTCGCCATTGCAATGTCTAAATGCTCTTGTGCTTTGTCTAACTGTGCTTTTAAAACGGTTTCGTCTTTTTCATTCCAGCTTTTTAGGCTGTTCATTTGTGCAATGTAGTAGTTTGGTAGCCACTCTTTGTCTTCCGCTTTCGAAATACGTTCAAACATATTTTCGGCTTCATCCCATTTACCTGATTCCCAAAGTTCAAAAGCTTTGGTCATTCCTTTTTCAAAATTGGTTTGTGCTGTAGACTGATGTCCTATTAAGCTTAAAACCAATATTACTGCGATTTTTACTAACGTGTTCATGATGTTTTGATTGATGTTTTATGATTACGGTACAAATATCCTTCGCAACACTAGCTTTTTAAAATAGCAATTACCGAATTGTTACTTTTTTAGGACGAATTGTAATTTTCTGAAAATTCCCCTTAAAATTCAGTAACTTAGAGAGCCGTTTTACTACTAACTAAATAGTTAACAAGATAAACCGTCAGTTCGAGTGTCAAGATGTTTGCATCTTGATGTATCGAGAACAAGGTTTATCAGAGAAATTCTATTCTCGATACAATTTTTCATTATTACCATAATGAAAAACCACTCGAACTGACGAATTTCAACTAAAGTTTAAAACCAAAAACCAATCAAAAAATGAAAACCAGATTTCTCGTCGTTGCCCTAATCACATTTCTATCCTTTGCCTCAGCACAAACCGACAAACGTCTTAAGGGTATCGAAAAGCAATTCAATTCCGTATTAGAATCTACAAAAGCTCCTGGATTTGCAGTTGCCATTGTAGAAGGAGATAAAGTTATTTATGCCAAAGGCTTTGGCTACGCAGACTATGAAAACAAAATTCCTGCTGATGCTAATACCTTGTTTGCCATAGGCTCATCTACAAAAGCTTTTACGTCTGCACTTCTCGGAATGTTACAAGAGGAAGGAAAATTATCCTTAGACGACAGTCCTATAAAACATGTACCAGAATTACGGTTTTATAATGACGAAATGAACAACAACATCATTATAAAAGACCTAATGCGCCATAGCACAGGTTTGCCAAGACACGATGGTTCTTGGTATTTTTTCCCTTCGGATAGTAAAGACTCGTTAGTAGCTCGTATACAGTATCACGAACCGTTTACAGGTGTGCGCCAACAATGGTATTACAACAATTTTGGTTTTTTATTACAAGGTGTTATTACCGAAAGAATCACAGGCGAAAGCTGGGAAAAAAATATTGAAGATAAATTCTTTAAACCCTTAGGCATGAACCGTTCTAAGACCATGATTGATGGTATGAAAAACGGTACAAACACAGCCTTCGGTTACCGATTAGATGACGATAGAAACATTGAAAAGATGGACTACTTTGATATCGCAGGTATGTCTCCAGCAGGTAGTATTAACAGCAGTGTTAATGATATGAGCCAATGGCTAAAGACTTGGATTAACAAAGGTAAATATGGTGAAACCCAAATTATACCAGAAGCTTATGTAAAAGAAGCTATGAGCTCTAAAATGGTAGTCTCTGGTGGTATGCCAAAAGACGAAATGCCAAATGTGCAATTTTCTAATTATGGTTATGGCTGGTTTTTACATTCTTACAAAGGGCACTACATGGTAGAGCATGGTGGTAATATCGATGGCTTTTCTGCAAGTGTAGCATTGTACCCAACCGATAGTTTAGGTATAGTGGTATTAACCAACCAAAATGGCTCTGCTGTGCCAAGACTTGTTAGAAACATCGCTGCAGATTATATGCTAGGTGTTAATAAGACCGAATGGGCAAAAGAACATAAAGAAGCTATTGAAAAAGCACTCGAAAAAAAGGAAGAAGCAAAAGAGAATACTAGTGTTTCTAATGTAAAAGGCACCAGACCATCACATAACTTATTAGATTACACAGGTTTTTATGAAAACAAAGGCTATGGTAAGTTTGAAATTGTAGTAGAAAATGATTCTTTGTTTACTGAGTTTAATGGCCACAAACAATATCTCAACCATTTTCATTACGACACTTTTGAAGTTTTAGATTATGAAGAAGGCAAAGCAGACACCACAGCTATCGGCAATTCTATTAAAGTAACTTTTACCACAAACACTACTGGAGATATAGATTATCTTAAAACCGATATTGAGCAAATGACAGATGCTATTGCCTTTAAGCGTACGCCAAACACTTTAGATGTAGATGCTAAAACCTTGGAGCAATATGTTGGCACTTACGATTTAATGGGTACAGAAATTAAAACGTATATAAAAGACGAAAACGTACTCCATGTCTTTGTGCCAGGACAACCTGAATACGAGTTGATACCAACAGCATTGCACAAGTTTAATTTTAAAGTATTAGAAGGTTTTAAAATAGAGTTTGTAGAAACCGATGGTAAAATAGACCAGGTTAAGTTTATACAACCTAATGGGACGTTTGTAGCGAAGAAGAAAGTGGATTAAAATTAAAACATAATTTACTGATAAACTAAAAGGGAGCTGTAGTTTAGTAAGGAAATTATAGTTACCTTTCTTTTATAAATATAATATGTATAGACGCAATACGTATATTCGATTGTTGGCAATAATTTGAAAAAACTACTCTACATACCAGTTTTATTGACTTTAATTATGGTTTTTTCCTGTGGACAAAACTCTGCTGAAAAACAACTAAATGGAGATTGGCGCGAAATAGAAAATGAATACAGCACTTGGCATTTTTATCCTGACGATTTAGTTATTAAAATCCCTAGTTATCCTAATGGAATTTATGATAGAACAGAATGGAGTGCTAATAAATCCAAAATTGAATTTGAGCTTCGAGAATTTGGTCTTGATTCGTTGGGAAATAAAATTGACACAATTAATAAAGTGTTAATTAATTACAAGCTTTCTGACAAAAAAGACAGCCTTTTTGGAACTTTAAAGAACAATTATGGCGAATATAAATTTAGCTTGCTAAAAACCGAAAACTACATTAAATACTTAAACAGAAAATTTGGAATCGAATTCACTTTACCGAAAAACGATTCGAATGGATTAAAAAAAATTGACCCAGTTTACGGAATGAAAATATTTATGAATTTAGAGAACGATAATATCGTTGGAAAGACTGAACTCTCTAATTCTTTAAATAGCTTAGAAACTGACATAAAAGAATTTAAAAACAAATTAGAATCCTATTTCGGAAGCTATGATTTGCGCACAGAAAGATTTTATTTGAGTGTTTACGCTGACAAGCAAATTCCGGATTCAATGATTACAGCAAATTTAGCTGTTACAATCAAAAGCAACTTTTTTTTAAATAATGAATACGATGCTATTCCAATACCAAGACCACCAGGCGATACACTTCCTATAACAATTTATAGAATGTATGAAAGTGATAAAAACAAAAACCTTGGATTTAGAATGGCTAAAAAAATAAAAACTATTGCCAACACTGTGTATAATTAATTGCAGCTGAATTTCCTCTCGAAAATTTAATCTTATTAATTATCATTAGGTTACGGCGGAAAAATCTCACAGGTTTTCTCGCAACTAAATACACAAAACCACTTATTTTAGACTCAAATAGAATTTATGAATGTTTTCAAAACAATAGATAAAGTACTAGCAGCCTTTGGTAATGTAAGAGCCATGGAAAGAACGCACGTTGATACTTTTACCGAAAATTTAATAAAGAGTATTAAAGGAAAGAAAATTGCTCAATCTGAATATGGTCAACTATTCGTTTCTTTTCAACATCTTGCCAATTATGAATTTTTAAATATTTCTGTCATAAGTGCAACAAACATCAAAACCTTAAAAGGTTGTAAATTAGTTTTTGAATCAAACAATCAAACATCAACCTTAATATCAGACACAAAAGAAATTGAATCTGATTTTTCTAATGTTTCAAATCGCTATCTTACTAAAGTTAGTTTCGTTATTGATGAAAAGGAAAAAAAGATGATATCCAGTGGAAATTTTGAAAAGGTATTCCTTAATTTCAAGAAGAAATCAATACCAATGGCTAAATGTTAAACAAAAAAAGACCATCCTAACAGATGGTCTTTTCAATATTATATAAAGTGTCTGTTCTTAGAACATCTCTCTACCAGCAAAGTGAAACGCACCTTCAATAGCAGCGTTTTCATCACTATCACTTCCATGTACAGCGTTTTCACCAATAGAAGCTGCATATAACTTACGGATAGTACCTTCTGCAGCATCTGCAGGATTTGTAGCACCAATTAAAGTTCTAAAATCTTCAACAGCGTTGTCTTTTTCTAAGATTGCTGCAACGATTGGGCCACGTGTCATATACTCAACTAATTCACCAAAGAATGGACGCTCTTTGTGGATACCATAAAATTCCTCAGCATCTGCCTTAGTCATTTGAGTTAACTTCATTGCTACGATTCTAAATCCTGAAGCTGTAATTTTTTCTAATATTGCGCCAATGTGTCCTTTTTCAACAGCATCTGGCTTTAACATTGTAAATGTTCTGTTAGTTGCCATGTGTAATTTTTTAATTGGGTGCAAAAGTAATGCATTTCTTTAATTTATCAAGCCATGCCATAATTAAAGGTTAATGTTTAATGATAAATTAACAAAGTCTTTCGTCAGTTCGAGTGAATTTTATGACGATAGGAATAAAATTAGTATCGAGAACAGGCTTGGTAACAAAACTTCTCGATACAATTCCTCATGCTTCGGAATCACTCGAAGTGACGCAATGCATAAAAACAAACCTCTATCGTCAGTTCGAGTGATTTGTGAGTGTACGAGCAAATAGTATCGAGAACCAATTAACCATAAAATCACTCGAAGTGACGAGACCTATCATTCTCAAGCAGGCAGGAATAAGAACGATTCTTAATTTCATATTAAAAACGTTTTCAAAAACACTAAAAATTGTAAATTCGCTTCCTATGATTAAAACACAAATTTCAGAACTAAAAACACTACTCAGCACACCACAAGACATTGTGATTGTGCCACATAAAAATCCTGATGGTGATGCCATAGGCTCTACTTTAGGCCTTTATCATTATTTAAAAGCTTATAATCACCAAGTGACGGTTATTGCGCCAAATGATTATCCAGATTTTTTAAAATGGTTACCAGGAAATGACAGTGTTTTAATCTTTGAGTCCTATCAAGATCAAAGCGAAGCGTTAATCAACAAGGCGCAGCTTATTTTTACCCTAGACTTTAATGCCTTGCATCGTGCTGGTGATATGGAAACACCATTAGAACAGTCGTCTGCAACAAAAATTATGATAGACCATCATCAGCAACCCGATGATTATGCTAAATTTACTTACTCTGATGTGAGTATGTCTTCTACCTGCGAAATGGTTTATAATTTCATTGAAATGCTAGGCGACTTGGACAAAATAGATAGCGCTATTGCAACCTGTTTGTACACAGGCATTATGACAGATACTGGCTCATTTCGTTTCCCATCTACCACAAGCAGAACACACCAAGTGGTAGGCGACTTAATGAAGCGTGGTGCTAAGAATTCAGACATTCATAATAACATCTACGATACCAATAGCTATAGTCGTTTGCAGCTTTTAGGCAGAGCGCTTCAAAACTTAAAGGTTATACCAGAGTTACGTACAGCTTATATTACCTTGTCGCAAGCTGAGTTGGATGAATTCAAATTTAAAAAAGGAGATACCGAAGGTTTTGTTAATTACGGCTTATCGTTAAAGGACATCATCTTTGCTGCCATCTTTATAGAAAACCATCAAGAAGATATCGTAAAAATATCGTTACGTAGTAAAGGAACATTTTCTGTAAATGAATTTTCGAGAGCACATTTTAGTGGTGGTGGTCACACAAATGCTGCTGGTGGACGTAGCGAAGATAGCTTAGAAGCTACAGTTGAGAAATTTATTAGTATATTACCACAATATAAAAATGAATTGTCCCAGTAATGAAACACCTACTCTACATACTAATTGCGGCTTTTCTTTTGGTGGGTTGTAAATCTCCAGAAGCCAGAATGCCAGAAACGGTACAGTCTGGTTCGTTCCTTAAAGAATCGGCAGAACGTAACAAAAAGCTAAACGAAAAAGAGCATGAGATTATTCAAACGATTATAGAGAATAATCCAGATAAAGATTATATCGCCTCAGAAAGTGGGTTTTGGTACTACTACAACACCAAAGCAGAAAAAGACACTATTCAACCTGATTTTGGTGACATCATAAATTTTGAATACAACGTTTCTGACCTCAGCGGAAATGAGATTTATAGCACAGCAAAAAGAACTTATGTTATGGATAAGCAAGAGCTTTTTACTGGTCTTAGAGAAGGTTTAAAATTAATGACACAAGGCGATAATGTCACGTTTATTTTTCCATCACAAAAAGCTTATGGCTACTATGGTGATGAAAACAGAATAGGAACCAATGTTCCGTTAATTTGCGAAGTAACTTTAAACACTATAACCCAAGAAAATGATTAAAAAAGCACTTACAACGTTAGTTATATTAGTTGTATTGGCAAATATCTCTTGCCAAGAGAAGTATCCTGATTTAGAAGACGGACTTTATGCAGAATTTGTTACCAACAAGGGCACAATGCTAGCAGAACTTTATTATGATAAAGCACCTGTAACTGTAGCAAATTTTGTGGCTTTGGCAGAAGGTAACCACCCAATGGTAAAGGATGAATATAAAGGAAAACGATACTATGATGGCATTACGTTTCACCGTGTTGTAAATAATTTTATGATACAAGGTGGTGACCCAACTGCATCAGGAATGGGAGATCCTGGTTATAAATTTCCAGATGAGTTTCATCCAGATTTAAAGCACGATAAGCCTGGTGTTTTATCTATGGCAAATCCTGGTAGAGATGCTAACGGAAGTCAGTTTTTTATCATGGAAAAAGAATGGCCTAGTTTAGATAATAGACATGCGGTTTTCGGACAAGTTATTAAAGGAATGGATGTACATGATTCTATTTCAAACGTAAAGGTAATTAACCCTCAAGCGAGAAACCACAAGCCTGTTGAAGATGTTGTTATTACACAAGTTAATATCATCAGAAAAGGGAAAGATGCTAAGTTTTTTGATGCGCCAAAGGTATTTGAAGAAGAAATGCCTAAAATTATTGAGAAGCGAGAACAACAAATAGCTGAAGCAAAGAAAAAAGCTGAAGAATTAGCTAAGAAAGCTAAAGAAGATTGGTTGAAGAAAAATGAGGCTTTAGATGGTCGTCGTATAGATTCTCCTACAGGAATGGCAATGATTTTTACGCATGAGAGCGATGGTGAAAAACCAAAGCCTTCTGACCGTGTAAATATTGATTGTGCAGGTTATTTTGAAGACGGTAGACTTTTTTGGACAACTTGGAAAGAAATTGCTCAAGAAAATAATATGTACGATGAACGACAAGATAAAGCTGGACAATACGTTCCCTTCTCTAAACCTTATAATGAAAGTGCTGGCTTGATAGCTGGTTTTAGAGAAGCGATGTTAAACATGAAAGTGGGGGACAAAGCCAGAGTATTTATACCTTATTATTTAGGTTATGGCGAAAATGGCAACGGACCAATACCACCAAAAACAAACTTAGTGTTTGATATTCAGCTTACAAGTATTGCTGAATAAGTAAACAACTTAATAACAATAAAAAAGGCAGCTAAATAGCTGCCTTTTTTATTGTTATTAACCGTAATGAGATGCTGAAACACTTGCCTGTCGGCAGACAGGAGTTCAGCATGACAAATACATTTTAATCTTTCTTCGGAATGTTTTTTAAAATCTCTAAAACAAATTCCCAATACTTCTGAGCTGATGAAATCTGAGCACGCTCATCTGGCGAGTGCGCACCTTTAATGTTTGGCCCAAAACTAATCATATCCATGTCTGGATAATTTTGTCCTAAGATTCCACATTCCAAACCAGCATGGCAAGCTGCAACATGAGGCTTTTCACCATTATTAAGTTGCTCGTAAATTGGCACCATTACTTTTAAGATAGCAGAATCCATATTTGGCGCCCAACCAGGATAACTTCCTGAGAATTCAACCTCACAACCAGTTAATTCAAAAGTTGCACGAAGTGTATTGGCTAAATCCCATTTAGAACTTTCTACAGAACTACGTGTTAAGCATCCTATTTTTATTTCGCCTTCTTTTACAATGACTCGTGCAATATTATTAGAGGTTTCTACCAAATCTTTAATATCTGGACTCATTCTATACACACCATTTAAGGCAGCATATAAAGCTCTTGTTAATCCTTCTTGCACTCCTAAATCCATGATTTTTTCTGGTGTTTCAGATTTAGAAATTTTAATCTCTAAGTCTGGCTCCATGGTTTTATATTCATGCTTTATGGTATCAGCCAAAGTTTTCATTTCTGCTTCAAAAGTTGCCTCATTTACAGCATCTATAGCTACAATTGCTTTACTTTCTCTTGGAATAGCATTACGTAAACTACCACCATCAATTTCAGAAATACGTAAACCATAGTTTTCAAAACCGTCAAATAATAATCGGTTCATTAACTTATTGGCATTTCCTAAACCCTCATGGATTTGCATACCAGAATGACCACCTTGTAAACCTTTCACTTCAATGGTATAGCCAATTTTAAACTCAGGTGTTTCCTCTTCGTTATAAGTGCGTGTAGCGGTTACATCAACTCCACCTGCACAACCAACACCAATTTCGTCGTCCTCTTCGGTATCTAAATTCAGTAGTATTTCTCCATTAAGCAAACCACCTTTAAGTCCCATGGCACCAGTCATACCAGTTTCTTCATCTATAGTAAACAAAGCTTCTAAAGCAGGATGTGCAATGCTGTCACTTTCTAAAATGGTCATAATTGTAGCCACACCAAGGCCGTTATCTGCGCCAAGCGTAGTGCCTTTTGCCTTTACCCAATCACCATCTACATACATATCTATACCTTGAGTATCAAAGTCGAAAACGGTATCGTTATTTTTTTGATGTACCATATCTAAATGCGATTGCATAACAATGGCTTTTCTGTCTTCCATTCCTGCAGTTGCAGGCTTTTTAATGATGACGTTACCAACCTCATCTTCTATGGTTTCTAAACCTAATCCTTCTCCAAAATCCTTCATGAATTTTATAACACGTTCTTCCTTTTTTGAAGGACGTGGTACAGCATTAAGATCTGCAAATTTGTTCCATAGTGCCTTTGGCTCAAGGCTTCTTATATCTTGACTCATATTCATTATTTTAAAGAGACAAACTTACAAAATACTCATCACTATTTTTTGTCATTCTGAACTTGTTTCAGAATCTCTTTTCTTATTTTTGATTCATGCTGAAAAACAAAAAACTCATCATTGCGCTTTTCTTGATTGTTCAGATTGTTGCTATTCAAATCTTAAAGCAATTCCCAGAATTTGTAGAGCAATTTTACAGTAATGGTGTTTATGTTTTTACCTCTAAATTAATGCGTTATGTCTTTGGCTGGGTACCATTTTCAGTTGGTGATGTGCTTTATACTTTGGCTAGCATCTATATAATCCGTTGGGTAATCATTAACCGAAAACGTATATACAAGGACACTATAAATTGGTTATTAGACATTTTAGCAACATTATCCTTGGTTTATTTTGCTTTTCATCTGTTATGGGCTTTTAATTACTATAGACTTCCGCTTTATAAGTCATTAGATATTGAAGCAGAATACACCACAGAGCAGTTGGTTAGTTTCACAAAGCGATTGATTGAAAAATCGAATAATCTACATAATCAATTAGCCATAAATGACTCTACAAAAGTAGAAATGCCTTTTACCAAATCTGAAGTTTTTGATATGGTAAAAGACAGCTACAAAACATTGTCTGAAACCTATCCGCATTTGGAATATAATCCCGTAAGCATCAAAAAATCAATTTACAGTACACCATTAACTTACATGGGATTTTCAGGATATTTGAATCCTTTTACCAATGAAGGGCAGGTAGACGGATTAATTCCAACCTACAAATTCCCAACCACATCATGCCACGAGGTTGCGCATCAATTGGGTTATGCAGCAGAAAATGAAGCTAATTTTATTGGTTGCTTAGCCGCTATTCATAATAAAGACCTTCATTTTAAATATTCTGGGTATACTTTTGGATTGCGCTACTGTTTGGTTGAAATTTTTAAACGCGACAAAGATTTGTATTACGAGATTTTGGCCACAGTGAATAAAGGCATTTTAATGAATTACCAAGAAGTTCAAGACTTTTGGAAATCTTACGAAAACCCAATTGAACCTGTTTTTGAAAAAACCTTTGATAATTTTCTTAAAGCAAATAATCAAGCTGACGGTATGAAAAGCTACAGTTATGTTGTAGCTTTATTGGTAAACTACTTCGAAAATAAGTCGCTTTAAACGTTAAAAAATCTTAATTCAATTTTTCAATAGCCTTTAATCGCTATCTTTAGAATTCAAATTAACTAACCATTTTATGACAAAAGTATTTTTACGGCTGCTCATTTTTATGTGCAGTTTTTCGCTATTTGCACAAGATTACTTTCCTAGTAATACTGGTGTAAAATCTAAAAACACTAATTACACTGCGCTTACAAATGCTACAATTTACGTTTCTCCAACAGAGGTTTTAAACAATGCCACTTTATTAATTAAAGACGGTAAAGTTGTAAACGTAGGCACTTCAGTAAACATTCCGAAAAACACTACAACCATTGATGTTTCAGGAAAAACCATTTACCCATCATTTATAGATGTTTATACGTCTTTTGGTGTTAAAAATCCTGAACGTGGTGGCAACGGTCCAAGATATGGCGCTAGCCGAAGTGGCTTTTATTGGAACGATCATGTTATGCCAGAGCAGGATGTAATGGATAGCTTTAACTACGATTCCAAATCAGCTTCAGAACTACATCAGCTGGGTTTTGGTGTTGTTAATACACATATGCCAGATGGCATTGTAAGAGGAACTGGAGCACTTATTGCCTTAAACAATGATGCTGATAATGCAATTAGAATTATTGATGGTGAGACTAGTCAACATTTTTCATTTAGTAAGAGTGTAAAATCACGTCAATCCTATCCTTCTTCAATTATGGGAAGTATGGCTTTATTGAGGCAGATGTACAACGATGCCAAATGGTATGCAGGAGGTAATGTAGACACTAAAGACTTATCATTAGAAGCATTGAATAACAATACATCATTATTACAAATTTTTGAAGCTGGTAGTAGAGCTAACCTATTAAGAGCTGATAAAGTTGGTGATGAATCTAACGTGCAATACGCCATTGTTGGTGGTGGTGACGAATACGAACGCATTAACGAAGTAAAACAAACTAATGCTACAATTATTCTCCCAATTGACTTTAGATTGGCTTACGATGTAGAAAATGCACACTTAGCTTCAACATTATCACTGAGCGATATGCGTGCTTGGAATCAAGAGCCACATAACCCAAGATTATTAGCTGAAAATGGTATTAATTTCGCCTTAACAACACATGGTTTAAAATCTAAAAAATCATTTAAATCTAATTTATTAAAAGCCATAGAAAGCGGACTTTCTAAGCAAAAGGCACTTGAAGCGTTAACTACAGTTCCTGCTTCGTTATTAGGAAAATCTGATGTTTTAGGAACATTGAAAGCTGGTAGCTATGCCAATTTTTTAATTACTTCTGGAGATATTTTTGAAAAGAACACAAAACTCTTCGAAAACTGGGTACAAGGAGAAGCGCATGTTATTGAAGATATGAGTACCAAAGATATTGATGGCGATTATACTTTTAAATTAGCAGGTGAAGATTACAAACTATCAATTTCTGGCAGCACTTCAAAACCTAATGCAAAACTTGAAAGTGGTGACCATCAATTAGGCTCTAAATTGAACTACTCAAATGATTGGGTTAATCTCACCTTTAAAACTGCAGATAGTACTAAAAGTGAATTTATTAGAGTTGTAGCCAATGCTGCAAACAGCAACAGTCTTAATGGTAAAGCCATTTTACCAAATGGTAATGAATTGTCATTCTTTGCCAGTAAAGCAAGTTCAAACGAGCAAGACGACTCTAAGAAAAAGGATAAGAAAGACTCAGAAGCTTCAAACGAAAATATGAGTCCTATTACCTATCCTAATCTGGCATTCGGATTTACAGAACAACCAAAATCTGAAACATTATTATTCAAAAATGCAACGGTTTGGACCAATGAGAAAGATGGTATTTTAGAAAATACCGATTTACTTATTAAAAACGGTAAGATTTCTAAAATCGGTAAAAACCTTTCAGACAAAAACGCCACAGTTATTGATGCTACCGGAAAACACATCACTGCAGGAATCATTGACGAGCACTCACATATTGCTGCAGCTTCTATTAATGAAGGCGGACAAAATTCTTCTGCTGAAGTTACTATAGAAGATGTTATAGATGATGAGGACATTAACATTTATCGAAATCTTGCTGGTGGAGTCACATCGATTCAGATTTTACATGGATCTGCAAATCCAATTGGTGGTCGCTCTGCGATTATTAAATTAAAATGGGGAGAATCTGCTGAAGACCTTATTTATGACAACTCGCCGAAATTTATAAAATTTGCTTTGGGTGAAAATGTAAAACAATCTCGAATGAATAGAAATGAGCGTTTTCCTCAATCTCGTATGGGAGTTGAGCAAGTATTTGTAGATTATTTTACAAGAGCAAAAGCTTATGATGACGCTAAAAAAAGCGGCAAACCTTATCGTAAGGATTATGAGATGGAAGTTTTAGCTGAAATTTTAAATAAAGAACGCTTCATTTCTTGCCACTCTTATGTGCAAAGTGAAATAAATATGTTGATGAAAGTTGCTGAGCAATTCAACTTTAATATTAACACATTCACCCACATTCTTGAGGGTTATAAAGTTGCTGACAAAATGAAAGAACATGGTGTTGGTGGCTCAACCTTTAGTGATTGGTGGGCATATAAATATGAAGTTAATGATGCCATACCTTACAACGCGTCCATAATGCACAATGCAGGTGTGGTTACTGCGATTAATAGTGATGATGCAGAGATGTCTCGTCGATTAAATCAGGAAGCTGCGAAGTCTGTAAAATATGGTAATGTTAGTGAAGAAGATGCTTTAAAATTTGTGACGTTAAATCCGGCAAAACTACTTAATTTAGATGACAGAGTTGGTAGCCTTAAAGTTGGTAAGGATGCTGATGTTGTTTTATGGTCAGATCATCCGCTTTCAGTATACGCAAAAGCAGAAAAGACAATCATTGAAGGTGTTACTTATTTTGATTTGGAGCGCGATAAACAAATGCGAAAAGCCATTCAAAAAGAAAAAAGTGAGCTTATTAACAGTATGCTACAAGAGAAAAACAAAGGGTTGAAAACACAGCCTATCCAGAAGAAAGAAAAAGAATTATTGCATTGCGATTCTATGGATGGGGAGCATACAACACATAATCATTAAAAATTATTAAGATGAAAACATTAAAACATATAAATATTGTTCTTTTAATGCTGTGTGTTACTTTAAGTTTTGCACAGCAAACACCTGCACCAAAGCAAACCAAGGATTTTGCTATTGTTGGTGCTACTGCGCACATTGGTAATGGAGACGTTATTGAAAACAGTATCATCGTGGTAAGTAATGGTAAAATAACAACGATTGGTCCTGAGGCTTCTACTCCACTGACCAGACAAGCCATGGATATCATTGACGCAAAAGGCAAACACGTGTATCCAGGTTTTATAGTATCTAACGGAACCTTAGGACTGGTTGAAGTTGATGCTGTTAAAGCATCTGATGATCTTTCTGAAATGGGAACTTTTAACCCTAATGTTCGCAGTATCATTGCTTATAATGCAGAATCTAAGGTTGTAGAATCTATGCGACCTAATGGTGTATTACTAGGCCAAGTAGTGCCTCGTGGAGGACGTATTACAGGAACCTCTTCTATTGTACAATACGATGCATGGAACTGGGAAGATGCATCTATAAAAACAGACGATGGTATACACATTAACTGGCCAAGTAGCTTTAGTAGAGGGCGTTGGTGGCTAGGTGAAGATCCTGGGCTTAAACCAAACAAAAACTATAGTGTTCAGGTTAAAGAATTATCAGACTATTTTACTGAGGCTAAAGCTTACAATAAAGGCAGTAAGAAAGATAAACATTTGCCATATGAAACGATGTCTGGTTTATTTGATGGTTCTACACACTTATATATTAATGCAGATGATGCCAAAAGCATCACAGACGCTGTAAACTTTGCAAAAAATCAAGGTATAGAAAAGCTAACTATTGTTGGTGGCTATCAAGCTAGCGATGTAACCGATGTTTTAAAACAAAACAATGTATCTGTAATGTTACGACGCGTACACTCATTACCAGAATTAGAAGATCATGACTATGACTACAACTTTAAACAAGCCAAACAACTAGTTGATGCTGGTGTTTTGGTATCTCTTGAAACTAGTGGAGATATGGAGCGTATGAACTCTAGAAATTTACCATTTTACGCAGGTACTACAGTAGCTCATGGATTAACGAAAGAGCAAGCGCTTCAATTAATAACATTAAATGCAGCCAAAATAATGGGAATTGACGATCTGTATGGAAGCTTAGAAGTTGGCAAAAGCGCAACACTTTTTATTAGCGAAGGTGATGCTTTAGATATGCGGACCAATAAGTTGACACATGCGTTTATTGATGGCAGAAACGTTAGTCTAGAAACGCATCAAACAAAGCTTTGGAAACGTTATTCTGAAAAGTACACAAAAGGAAATTAAGCAAAAGTGATTTATACTAAAAATGCAGAACGTAATTAGTTTCATTTTAGATCTCTTATCTCAAGTTTTTGAAAGCAATACTAAAATAGCCATAACTGCAGCCATTTTAATAATTATCATTTTTATTATAGTTCTTGTTTAACCATAAGTTTCTAAAAGTTAAAACTAAAAAAAGCGAGCTGAACAGCTCGCTTTTTATTTGTTATCATTTTACGATAGTTGCTCCTTCTGGCATTTTAAACATTGTGCTATCTGGTGCTTCTTCAGATAACAAAACATCAATAAACTCTACTGTATTTCTTTTTTCTGTTGGTAGGTTGTTTTCGTACTTATACCAATCTACTGATTTAGGTAATTTCAAACCATTAATGGTTTGCCAATTGTTATAACGAATAAAGTGAAAATCTTTACTCTTTTCATCCTTACCGAAAGTTACCGTATATCCTAACCATGTCATTTCTCCTGTGGCTTCATCATAGTAAATTTTATATTGGTCGTCTGGTGACTCGCCAACTCCAGATTCATAAGAAATTAGAATTCCTGGGTAGGTTTTACCATTAAAAGTAAGTGGTTCAATATCTTCATACATAATACCATCATCCCCTAAAACAAAGGGCATTGTATAAAAATAAAACATAAGACCTTTATAAAATTTGGCGTTGCCTTTGTATGGTTTATTGTCCTTTTCTAGAACCCATTGTGTAGTACCATCGTAACCCATTTTATAATCTGGTGTTTCAATAACTTCAGCTCTTGTTTTTAGATTTAAAGTAGTTACTTCTTTTCCGTTTGGTTTTTCCATGGTAAAGGAAAGTAACTTCATGGTATTCCAAGTATCTATTCCGCCATGTGCATTAAACACTTTAGTAATTGATTCTGGGTAAATACTTGTTATTATGTCTTCTTTCTTAACCTCATTTACAACTGTAGATTCTATTTGCTTTTCGTTTTTACAAGCTGAAAACAGTAAGATTATAAGTGAAAAGGAAATTGCTTTTTTCATGGTTAGATTTATTAGTTGGTCAATTGGACGAAGCTCAAATCTGTACATTACAAAAAAGCTTCAGAAATAATCTGAAGCTTTTGAAACATATTATATTGTAATCTTTATTCAACAATCAGTTTTTCAATAATAATGTTATTCCCACTTCTT